>RCMY010002381.1_pt1 | contig 17102 bp, 7 predicted proteins | sample 2041341 | NCBI WGS metagenome assembly RCMY01 (sample SAMN09708234, study PRJNA481090) | Marine sediment metagenome, whole genome shotgun sequencing project. | reverse complement strand
AAGATGTCGGAAGGCGTTCTGGCCGTCTTAAGTATGTTTTCCATGTCCGCGACAACATCCGGATGTTCCGAGGCTACGTTATTTTCTTCGCCTTGGTCGGTCTCCAGATCGTAAAGTTCCAAGGGGCCGTCAGGATTCTTGAAAACATCGTATCTGACCGCTTTCCATTTTCCTTTTCGTACGGCCTGCCGGCCTCCTTTTTCATGGAATTCCCAATACAGGTATTCGTGTTCCTTTTGATCGGTATCCTTCCCTAAAAGGGTTGGTAAAAAGGAAACTCCGTCAATATCATCCGGTGGTGTTATTCCTGCAATTTCGCAGAAGGTAGGAAAGATGTCCCAAAAAGCGGAAACGTGATCGGACTTAGAACCAGGGGTTATCTTGCCCGGCCAACTGGCGATCATGGGCACTCGAATTCCTCCTTCGTATAAATCTCTTTTTGTGCCTTTGAACGGACCATTACTATTGAAATACTCGGGATCTGCTCCGCCCTCTTCGTGGGGACCGTTGTCGGAGGTAAATATGATAATGGTGTTGTCGGCAATACCCAGGCCTTCAACTTTAGCCATAATATCCCCTACTTGGTCGTCTAAAACATTGATCATAGCGGCAAAGGCAGCATGGGTCTCCTCTTGCGAGCGATACGGCCCCAAGTTGAATTCAGGGCCATCGTCAACCCCTTTGTAGGCCTTTTCCGGCGGATATTTGCCGCGGTGCTTTTCCATATAAGCTTCCGGCGCCGCCAACTCCGCATGCGGAATTATAGAGGGAACAAATAGGAAAAAAGGGGTGTCCTTATTGGCATCGATAAACTTCAAAGTTTCCTTATGGATGAGTTCGGGGGCATAAGTGCTATCCTTTTTATCCGCATTTTCCGAGAGTACGATGGAATCATTGTTGGACCATAAATGGTACGGATAATAGTTATGGCCCAGACGCTGGCAATTATACCCATAAAAAGTGTCGAAGCCTTGGTTGGTGGGATCCCCTTCTGAACCCGGGAAGCCCAATCCCCATTTACCAAATGCCCCGGTAGTATAGCCCGCTTTTTTTAGCGCTTCAGCAATGGTATAGGTGTCGTCGGGAATCGGGTACTGCCCTTCAGGCAAAATCTCTTTGTTGCCCCTGACCACTGTATGTCCTGTATGCATACCGGTCATTAAGGCCGACCTGGAAGGGGCACAGACGGTGCTCCCCGAATAGTGCTGCGTAAAGAGCATGCCCTGTGCGGCCAGCTTGTCGATATTGGGGGTCTTGAATTTTTTCTGCCCGTAAACGCTTAGATCTCCATATCCCAGATCATCGGCCAAAATGTAGATAATATTGGGCTTGACGATGCTGTCGACGGTTTCATTTGCGATCGCATCTTTGTTTTCCTTTTTTTTGGAATCGTTACACGATACAATTATTATAGTGGTTAGGGCAAGTAAATGTTTAAAGTAAATTTTCATTTTTGATATGTCGATTTAGATATTGAACTCATTTGGTTAAGGTCTGTGATTATATTTTTCTATGGACAGCGTTATCTCTAAAAATACTACTCTTTTTCGGATAACAGCCCGGACGCAATCAAGGGAATCCTAAATTTTTCGATTTCGGGATTTTCATGTTCGTTTTTAAAAATCGCCGCTGCCTTTTGTAGAATTTCAGGATGTTCCTTGGCCAGATTGTTCGATTCGGCGGGATCCTCGCTCAAATTGTAAAGTTCTAAGGTCGGATTCTGTTTACTATCCTTCAAATTTTGACGCACTACTTTCCAGTCGCCCATTCTAATGGCCACTTGTCCGCCACTTTCTGGGAATTCCCAATACAGGAACTCATGCTGTTCTTGTCCACTTTTTCCTAATAGTGTTGGTAAAAAGCTAATGCCATCGGTATCTTCCGGTTTATCAAATCCGACAAGGTCCGACAAGGTTGCCATAACATCATATTGTGCGGATATCAGGCCGGAAGTGCTGCCCGCTTCGATATGGCCCGGCCAAGAGGCGATCATGGGCACCCGAATACCGCCCTCATAAACAAAGCCTTTTGCTTTACCATATTCTTCTCCGAACGGGCCTGAGCTATTAAAAAAATCCCCGTCGGTTCCACCCGTATAAGTGACTCCATTATCAGAAGTGAAAATGATAAGGGTGTTTTCGTACAGGCCTTCATCCTTTAAATATTTTACCAATTTACCGACGTTTTCATCCAAATAGGAAATCATGGCGGCATAGCCTGCACGCGGATTCTTATGTGGAAAATAGTTATTGTCGCCCAAATAGGGTTTTTCATCCCCAAACTTCTCGATATAATAATCGACCCAGCCTTGGGGCGCTTGAATGGCATTATGGGGAATGGGCGTGGCCCAATATAAAAAGAAGGGCTTTTCTTTGTTCTTGGAGACGAAGCCCATCATTTCCTCGAATATCAGGTCGGGGGCGTAGTCGTTCAGGGTAAAGTTCTTATAGCTTTCGGGGTCGTTGGGATCTGCACCTTTCGCCAATTTGGTGTGAGGCGCTATCGTATCGTTGTTTAAATAGACCCTGTTTTCGTTTTTATAAAGATGTACCGGGTAATAGGTATGGGCCTGCCGTTGGCAATTATATCCAAAGAAAAAATCGAAGCCCATTTTAGTGGGGATACTTTCGGTATGCGGTGCGCCTAGTCCCCATTTGCCCACCACGCCCGTTGCGTAACCCTTCTGTTTTAATTTTTGTGGCAAAAGAACGGTATTCGCCGGGAGCGGACGTTGCCCTTCCAAGGTCGAGTCTTTGATCATCGCCCTATAATTGCGTACGTCACCCCGTTCCGCCCATTCATCATTGCCACGAATATAGGCATGTCCAGCATGTTTCCCCGTCAACAACATATATCGGGCCGGTGCACATACCGGGGCGCTGGTATAATGTTGGGTAAACAACATTCCGTTTTTGGCCAGCGCATCGATGTTGGGGGTTTCTATTTTTTCCTGTCCATAAGCGCCTAATTCTCCATAACCGAGATCATCGGCCAAAATGTAGATGATGTTGGGTTTGTTGGCCGCTTGTTCTGCAGCACTTTCATTGTCTTTCTCTGTATTGGCATCCTTGCACGAAAATGCCAGAACGACGCCAATTAAAACAATTAAATATTTGCCGTTTCTCATATAATTTTTGATATGTTGGTTTGTACGATTGTTGCTCGGAATATATCGCTTATAAACAATACTTCGAATTTACTAAAAACCCTTAAAACACTACTGCTTACATTTTGTTCTGAAATTTTCTGCTAGATTTGAATTCAGTATCCTTATTATCAATGAGCCAATATCATATGACTACCAAATTACCTTCCACAAAACTCATTATTGAGTTACTGGTATTTACAGTAGCAGTCGCCTGCGGGCCCCAACTGTCAAAAAAAACGTATTCCGGTAACGGAATCGATGTTCCCGGTTACAAAAAGACAGAACTTTTGGCACAAGAGGATTTCTCCGAAAACCTTCAAGATTGGCTATTAGAAGGAAAAGTCAATGCCTCTATCGATAAGGGCCGGCTTTTCTTTGTTTCTACGGATAGCCTTGTAAAAAATCCAAAAGGCAATATTTGGTGGAAGCACAATTTCAAGTCGCCCTACCTGTTAGAATTCGATTATCAAAGCACCACCGAAAACGGACTATCGATGCTTTTCTGGAACGCCCTGACGCTTGACGGAAGCGAAATTGTATCCAACCAAAGAACAGGGAAATATGAGGAATACGTCAACGGCGATATGCAGGCCTATCATTTTTCCTTCCATCGGTTCGGTACCGGGGTTTCGAATTTGCGAAAGGCACCGGGATTCCATTTGTTGGCCTCAGTAGATGACCCGATAAAACCTTTGGATACCGCAGTCCATAAAATCCATATAGCCTCGACGGGCAAGCGGCAACGGATTTTTGTCGATTACCGATTGATCCTTGACTTTACCGACAAGGGCGAACCCTGTATCACGCAAGAAAAATGGCAGCATCCACTGCCCTGCAAGGGTACCGGGAAAATTCCGGAAAAGGGAGCCTTTGGCATTAGGCATACGCAAAAACAAGGGGCTTACTACGATAATTTTAAGGTGTATCGGCTTGAGACGGAGTGAATAAAAAATTCCAAATTCCAAAAAAATGGAAAAACCAAGTCGATTTTCACTGATTTCTCGTCTTAAATTCTCTCGTATCTATTTATTTTTGTCTATTTCACCTATTTTCTCCGCGACCACCTTGGCATATTGCAGCATTCCATAATCATTGGGATGGGTGCCGTCAACAAAACTATCGATATCGAGACCTAGATCTTCTTTTTTAATGAGGAATAGGTTTTCTTGTCCCTCTTGCTGCAGTTCATCAAAGATTTCCTGGGTAGCCTTGTTCAAGTCGGTATAGAGCTGATACCTTGTCAGATTCAGGTCCCCGTCGGAATATCCGGCATGTTCAAATATAATAATTGGTGTTTCTGGATGACTTTTTCGGATAATTTCTACTGCCTGCCTGGTTCTGGTTTTCACGTCTTGGGGATAGAGCTGACGATGTGGCGAGAAATTCGCCATACAATCCAACAAAATATACGAGGCATCCTTTGAGGCAATAAATTCCACGATCTCGGGCTCCAGCCTTCCGTTGCCCGAAAAGCCAAGATTGACTACCTCTTTATCCACCAGCCGTCCTAATATGGATGGCCATGCCATACCGGGCCGGGTGGCACTGGCGCCTTGAACAATAGAAGTGCCATAGATAACGATCGGTCCTTCCTTTTCTTCCGCTTTGATGGGAATAAATGTGCTTTGGTCGGTTATTCCTATTTCCATCCATTTTACTTTGGTATATAGAGGGAGATATAAGCGATATTTTCGCCCGGACTTTGTATCCGAAGGTTTAATTTGGGGGAATTTATAGGATATAGTATCCTTATAACTCCACCTTCCCTGTAACCAATTCCACTTTTCGCTTTCTCCCTTGCTGTACAGATCCACGCCGCTTACTCCTGTTGCCGGCATGTGGGGCATGGCGATGTCACCGTCTATCACATATCTGACTACGATCTCGGCGGCATCGGTCTGGAATTTCACGTAAAGACCCGCGCTGTGTTTCGATAAATTCCACACGTTTTTCCTGACCTTTTTCTCCATAGTACTTGGAAACCTAGTAAAAGCTGCGGTGTTCTTGTCTTGCAATTTCCCATAAACCTTCATTTCGGATAGGTCGTGCCATGTTGTAGGTTGTTTACTTTGGGCGTGCGAAAGGCATAGGGCTAAAAGTGCAATACTAAAAGTGATGTAATGTTTCATTTGATATTCTTTTACATTAGTGCCAGTCAAAGCACCAAGACCCCTACACTCTTAGAACCAAGAGTCAACACTAAATTTTTAAGGCCTTAATCTTTCGTAACCTTACTGCCCCACCAATCTTCGTTCGGTTCGAAATTCGGATCGAGCATTTCAAGTCTGGCCTTTTCTAGGTGCGGCAAGGTCTTTTCTACGATATGTCGTTGTCTTTTTTGAGCAAGATCAGCATTATATTCGGCATCTTTTTCTGGCATTTTTGCGCCTACTTCGGCAAGCCAATCCATCAGTTTGTTGCTCAGCTTCGAAGCGATTTCGGAGTGGTCTTCGAGAACGTTCTGGTCATCGGTTTCAGTTGATGGTAGACGGTAAAGTTCTTCGTGGTCGTCTTCCCAATAGTGGATCAGTTTCCAATCCCCTTCCCGAATGACCGAGGACGGTTGGCCTCCGTGGTCCCCGTAGTGCGGGTAATGCCAGTACAGTGGTCTGTCAATTTTCAAATCATTGCCTTCCAACAAAGGTTTTAGGCTAATGCCGTCGATATGCTGTTCGGACATGGGGTCGATGTTCGCCAGATCGAGCAGGGTCGGATAGAAATCGGTGCCTATTACCGGAAAATCGCTCTGTGAGCCCCCGTTTTTCAACCAGGGCACTTTTATAAAAAAAGGCTCTCTTGTACCGCCTTCCCATTGGCAGCCCTTACCGCCGCGTAAAGGCAAGTTGGTTGTGGAAAACGCATCGCCAGAGGCCACTCCCCCATTATCAGAGGTAAAGATTATGATGGTATTCTCTTCCAGTCCAGTGTCTTTTAAGGCTTTCAGAACTACACCCACGGCATCGTCAACACTTTCGACCAGACCGGCATAAATGGGGTTGTCCTGAACTTGACGAAAGGGCAGGACGCGTCCCATTTTATAGGCTTTTTCCGCTAACCCCATTTTTTCTGCTTTGTTCCTATATTTTTTCCATTTTTCTTGCGTGGTCTGGATTGGGGCGTGTACGGCATAAAAGGAAAGGAAGGCGAAAAAAGGGGCGTCCTTATTTTGTTTGATAAATCCGGCCGTCTCGTCGGCCAATCGCATCGAGAGGTTTTCGCCAGCGATCCTGTTCGGCAATTTGGGATTCTCCCATGGGGAGAAAAATCCACCTACGGGACCGCCCTTCTCCCAGCCGCCCTTGTTGACATCGAACCCATGGTCTTCGGGATACGAGCCTTCGCTACCCAAATGCCATTTGCCTGCAAAGAACGTTTTGTAACCGGCGGACTTCATCGCTTCGGGAAGGGCTACCTCTTCTTTGGGAAGGTTGTGCACATAATCTGCCGGCAATAATTTGTCGTGCCGTTTTAGCGACCGCCAAGCGGTTCCGGTTTTGGCACCGATCCAATCGGTTATTCCGTGTCGTGCCGTGAATTTCCCCGTCATGATACTCGCCCTCGAGGGACTGCAGACCCTGCTCGCGGCGTAGCCTTGGGTAAACTCCATTCCCTCTTTGGCGATCCGGTCGATATTTGGGGTTTCATAGAAAGCGCTTCCCGTAACACCCAAATCCTTTAACCCCAAATCATCGACTAGGATAAAGACTACGTTCGGTCTTTTTTGCGGTTTTTCTTCCGGGTTTTGGCCTTCCTTGCATCCAATCAAGACCAACATAAAAACTACGGATAGGATTTGTAACAATCCATTACGTCGAGGCAGGCTATTTGTTGTTGATATGATTTTTGGTAAGAACTGAATATAGCTCATGTTGGTCATTGTTGTTGATTACAAGAATCTTAGCGCCGGTCGCCGTCTTGACCGATACCAGGCTTCGCACATCCTTATCTGCAAAAAAACCGGTCTGCAGATTTGAAAGGTATGTAAAATTCCCGTTTGCCGATCCCTTGAGAAAAGCCCCTGTTCCGGCATCGGCCCTAGTGGTCTCGATTTCCGATTGATAGTTATTTCCCGCCAATACCAAATCTTGGGTACCGTCTCCGTCAAAATCATCATATAAAATTCCGTTGATCGGCGCTATTTGTATTTCATTGTCAAAAGGGGCAAAAGAAAAATTGCCATCCGCCTGATTATAAAATATTCCGGACCTGAATTCATTGGCTTCGTAATGCAATGCGGATTTTAGATCATCGCCGATGATTCCCTCTAAGTCAAGGTTGGCAAAATCATTGTAGGTGCCGATCTTATCTTGCAAAAAAGGCATTTGTTGCGACATACAGCTTTTACCCCTTACCGGAACTTGTTTGTCATCATCGTACTTTGCAAGTACAATATCGTCGGTGCCATTGGAATCGAAGTCTTGGGTATAAATATGGAACGGCTTTTCTTTCGTCGCATGGTATTTGTAGTTCAAACCTAAATTCCCGGCAACAATATCTTGGTCTCCGTCGTGGTCGATATCGGCAATGTGAAGTCTGTTCCACCAGCCCTTTGCATCGGAAAGTTCGGGATACTTTTCGGATTTTGTCAGTTTGCCGGATATATTTTCAAAGACCTCGATGCCCATCCATTCCCCAGTGACCACTAAATCAAGGTCGCCATCGATATCGATATCGTTCCATAGCGCATCCGTTACCATTCCGATACGTTCGAGTTCGGGCGCTCGATCCTTTGTTTCGATCTTAAATTTTCCGTTGGAGTTGATCAATAGGTAACTGGCGGGTGGAGATGGATATCTTTCAGGCGTAACACGACCTCCAACAAAAAGATCGATATCACCATCTTGATCAAAATCGGCGGGGACAACCACCGATCCGGATGCCGCTACCTCGGGCAAACAATCGACACACTTTTCAAAACTGCCCGAACCCTTGTTCAAATAGAGCCGGTCTTGCAGGTAAGGCGAACCCAATGCAAACTCGTAACTACCGCTAACCACGTATAGGTCTTGGTCCCCATCGTTATCCGCATCAAAAAAAACGGCACCGATATCTTCATGAATCTCATCGAGAATAAAATCATCGACCTCAACAACTTTAAACTCACCGGACGGCTGTCCGACTAAAAATTGACCTGCTTGGCTATAGCCACCTCCTAAATACAGGTCATCAAAACCATCAACGTTAACATCGGCAACGGCGATTGCCGGACCCAATTGTGACAGTTTATGCGGCAACAGCAACTGTAAGCGATAATCGTCAAAAACGGTATCCTTATGTCTGTATGGTAAGGCTATATTTTCAAAAATTTTCGGATTTTCCACTTTAATCGCTAATTGATCACTGCTTTCGGCATCGGTATATTGTATTTGGATCAGCTGGTTTACCAGAACGTTTGTCAATTTTTGAGATTTGCCGTCTGGCCAAATAATTTCTATTTCGGCTACCTTGTGGTTTTTGTCAAGTCCAAAATGTAAGGTGTTAGAGGTGGCGGACAAATACCCTCTTGAATTGATCAATTGACGGGTTTGTTTTGTGCCATCGTCAAACAACAGATTAACAAGTACGTCTAGGCCGTTCCTGTTCTTTTCGGGTCCCAAAAATTGTAGCTGCAGATAATTACGGTCAGTTACTTCCGTAGCATTGTTCTTTAGAACGGTAGCCTTTTCATTGATATTGTTTATAACGAGGTCCAGGTCTCCGTCATTGTCCAGATCGGCATAGGCGGCACCGTTTGAAAAAGAGGGGGAAGTAGCTGCCCATTCAAGGGATGTGTCCTCAAAAGTAAGATCTCCCTTGTTTTTAAAGAAATAATTGTTCAGTTTTTGCTGGGGAATCATTTTTGTGTATTGCAACAAGTCTTTGTTGGTAGGTTTAACGCCCTTGCTTTTAATACTGCTTAAAATTTCGTTGTTTGCATCCCTATCGATAACATCACGATATACACCATTTGTGACGAACAGGTCATTGTACCCGTCCAGGTCAAAATCTGCCAAGAGTGGCGCCCAACTCCAGTCGGTATTGGCCACCCCTGCCATATTCGCTATTTCACTAAAGGTGCCGTTGCCATTGTTCAGCTGTAGCATGTTGTGCATGTATTGATAGTGGTATCCTTTTTCGACCATTTCGGAAAACTTGTCCGTTGATGTCATCGCCATAGTCGTTTTTGACCGAACGTAATCTTCAGGACTCATGTCCAAGGTAAATATATCATACAGGCCGTCGTTGTTGATATCGGCTATATCAGCACCCATGCTATAGAAAGGTAAATGTTTAAACATTTCGTCTCTTCTGTCCGTAAAAGTGCCGTCCCCATTATTGATATAGGCAAAATCGGGCATATCAAAATCGTTGCTCACATAGACGTCCAACCATCCATCGTTATTGATATCGGCCACTTGCGAATTTAAACCGAATCCAAGGTCCGGTACGATTCCCGCTTTTTGGGAAACATCAATAAAATGGCCAGCCCCATCATTGTTATATAATCTATCGCTTCCTTTTTGGGCTATCGTTTCTTGGCTGTTTTCGATTTCCTTGATTTCCCGAATCTCTTGGTTTCTCCCTGTGATAATCGGACTATTGTTTATGTATACATCAAGATCGCCGTCTTTGTCGTAATCAAAGTAGGAGGCCGATATGGACCTGTTCTTATCCGCCAGACCAAATTCTTCCGCTTTTTCGCTAAAGGTCAGGTCGCCATTATTCATATAAAGCAGATTTGCAAGTTTCGCATCGTCGTCAAACCAGCCTGCCCTACATACATAAATATCTAAATAACCATCGTTATCGATATCTATGACCGAGATCCCAGTATTAAAGCCTGGCTTTTTTTTAATTCCAGAATTTTGGGTAATATCCTCGAATTCAAAATTTCCTTTATTCAGATAAAGTTTGTTTTCCAAAAGGTTCGATGCGAAGAACAAGTCGATGAGTCCATCATTATTAAAATCTGCCGAGGCTACGCCCCCTCCATTGTATGAATAGATATACTGGTAATAATGGAAATCTTCATTTTCGACGATATCATTGCTAAAATCCACATGGGTTACATCCGAAGGCATTTGTGTAAAAAGCGGGGTGACATTCACCTGCTCACTGGTCTTATCGCAGGAAACCAACACAATACTTGCGACAAGGCTCCACAAAAAACCTCCTTTAAAAAGGAATATTCTTTTGAAGGAAATTAGCCCGGTATTGGTAGTGACAGTTGCTTTCATATTTAACAGTACAATAGTCCTTTGCATTTCGATTCCATTTAACAAACCCCCATACGGTAAGCCGCACGGGGGGTTGTCAAAAAACTAACTCAAACAACTCAACTAACAAATTTGTTTCTACCCTTAATTTGGTAGAGGTATTCTTTGGATATTTAGGAAAAACAGCTTTTCGCAATGAGCTACTTCTATTGTGTGTATGGCAATTGTGTCAATAAAAGGATACTTACTACTATGTGACTTTCCTCAACATTGGTTGTACCACCGAATATTCAATTCCCTAATTTGGGGTTAAGCTCTACTTCACTTAGCGGGATGGGGGCAAAATAATTATCGGTACCCGTTGAACCTATTATTTGGTTGTGCTCTTTAATGGGCAATCCGAAATTTTCGGTATTCCCCGAGTTGGTACCAAGCGAGGTCGTGCCGTTCCTTACTTCATTGTCCAATGCTTCGGCAACCCTTTCCATTCTGGTCAGGTCGAACCAGCGTAGGTATTCGCCGGCCAATTCCCATTTTCGCTCCGTATAGGCCAATTCTGCCAAATCGCCGGACAGCACATCGGCTTCGTTGTTAGGTGTATCGGCAGGAAACCCCATCGCCCTTCTTCGTATCTTATTCAAGGCCTCCCATGCCTCGGGATTGTCGTCACCGGCCCTGCCGGATGCTTCGGCATACGTCAGTAATACCTCGGCGTAGCGCATTAAATAATCGTTCCGGTCATTATTACTACTACCCCTGCTAACATCCCCTTTGCCTGTAACTTTGGCGAATATCGGATTCTGCTGGTCAGTAAAGGCAGTCCAGTTCATTCTTGGGCCGTTCTGATCAGCACCTTCGAACGGGTCATCGACCAATGGATCTAGAATGTAGGTCGCCTCTTTTCTTGGTCCCTCTGGAAATTCTTCCATAAAGTTGATTTCGGCAAAGGTCTCGCTCCACCCTCCCAGATCTGCTGGATTTCCCGCCTTTCCTGTTTTTCTGTTTCCTTGGTTCGACCCGCATCCCGCTTGGCAATACACGATCGTAAATATGGATTCTTTATTAAAACGGTGTTCAACGGTCCAAAGATCGTTCAAGTCGGCCATCAGGCCAAATCCATGTGCGGCGCTATTATCAATAACTTGTTTTGCACTAGCGGCCGCCATCGTATATTTTGAAGCGTCCTTTAGGGGGAAACCGGCCCAATCAAGATACAATCTAGCCAAAAATGCACGGGCGGTACCACTATTCGGGCGTGGTGCACCGGGATCCACACCGGGATAAATCAAGGGTAACAGACTTTCGGCACGTACCAGATCACTTTCAATTTGTTCGTATACCGCCTGTATTTCCGAAAGTTCGATATCATAGTCCGGTTCGATTTCCAATTGCAGGGGCACTTTTCCGAACACCCGGGTCAGATGATGGTACATTATTGCCCTGATAAAATGGGCCTCTCCCAAATACCTGTTTTTTTCTTCCTCTTGATCCGGATTCGAAACGACCAGGTCGGTTGAATTTGTTATAAGGTTATTTGCCGCCCGGATGGCCGCATAGCAAATCGCCCAGGTTTGGCGGGATCTGCCGTTCAGATTGGAGACGTTGCGCTGGTCAAAATCACGAAAATCCTGTTTGTTGCTCGCTCTATGGGTGGTCATATCGTCGCCTGCCCAGCCTACGGCAAAAAAGGAGGTAAGTCTCGTACCGTGATTACCGTCGGAGGAATAGGCCACCCTGCCGTACATGCCGGTTACGGCAATCTGCATTTCTTCCATAGTCTCATACGACCCTGGGGGCAACAAGGCCTCGGAGGGGTCTTCTTCCAAATCTGCACATCCGGTAAAAACGACCATAAAAACACAGGCGGTCCTTTTTAGGAATTTTGGGATGTTTCCAGTTAATTTTGTATACATAATATTCTGTTTTGCAATTTATATGAGATGTCCTTTTGACTAAAAACCGACCTTAAGACCTAAGGTAAATACCCTCGGATTGGGATAGGCTCCTACATTTATTCCCGCGGCCCCGTCGCCATTACCATCTTCATCTGCAGAGGAAACTTCAGGGTCGTACCCCGAGAAATCCGTTATCGTCAATAGGTTTTGCGCACTAACATTTAATTGGGCCGTATCGATACCGGGAATATTATCCAAAGTATATCCCAAAGAAAGATTGCTTATACGCACATAGGCCCCGCTTTCAACGTATCGCGAAGAGGCTGTAAAATTCGAACTGCCTGCGACCGGTATGTCCGTTTCATTGGTCGGAGTCCATGCGTTTACCGCTTGTGGATCGGTGGTACTTCTATAATCTCCGGTACCCCCGACAATCTGACCTTGAATTACATTTAAGACATCGTTACCGTGCACCCCGCGAACAAAAAGGTTTAAGTTCCATTTTTTGTATCGGATCGAATTGTTAAAGCCCCAAGTTAAGGTGGGCAATCCGTTTCCTGTAATAACGTTCATGTAATCACCATCGGCATCCCTTAAATATTTGGCATCCCCCGGTACGGCCCCTACAAGTGCCGCTTCCGTCGCCTCGCTTGTTTTCCATGTGCCCAAAAATTGTGGTCCCCAGAACGTACCTAGAGGCTCGCCAAGAACAATCCTATTTAATGAGGTATTGTTACTTTGGTCAACAAAGGATCCGGGAATAAACTCCTGCTCCTCGGAAAGGCTTACCACTTCATTTTTCAGCGCCGAAAGATTGAAATTCGTTTCCCAATTAAAATGTTCGGTACTGGCCAAGGTGCCCGACAATGAGATGTCAAGACCTTTGTTTTCGACCTCGCCTACATTTTTCGGAATAGTGCCGCCGCCCGCAAAATCAGGAACCGGAGTGGCCAATAAAAGGTCCGTTGTGTTTTTTTGGTACACATCAAAGCTCAAATCAAGCTTTCCGTTCCAAAAGGAAAGGTCCAAACCTAAGTTCGTTTGCGCCGTGGTTTCCCAGGTCAGATCGACATTGCCGAAATTACCGGGCTGTACTCCTGGCTCCAACGAAACCCCGTTAAAGGAAAAATCCCTTCCCGAAAGAACCGTAGGCCAAGTGGAGTACACTCCCACGTCTTGATTACCGACCCTACCCCAACCGGCCCTCAATTTTATATTGCTGAACAAACCGCTATTTTCAATAAAAGAAGCATTTGCAAAACTATAGGCCAAGGCCACCGAGGGAAAAGTTCCCATGTTTTTATCCGGACGAAACCTCGAGGATTTATCGACCCTAACGGTACCGGTCACAAAAAGTTGGTCATTAAAGTTATATTCGCCACGGCCCATATACGATTCGATATTGCTTTTGATGTAGTCGGCCGCAATATTTTGACTTCCCGAAAGTTCTAACAGGTAATAGCCGCTTGGTACGACAAAATCGTTCGCACCAAAACTATTGGACCGTAATTCCTCGCCCGAAAACTCATATACGCCTGTCAATTTGATACCGTGATTGCCAAATTCCTTACCCCAGGCCAAGATGTTGCTTACCTGATACGACGTATTCTTGCCGGAAAAAAATCCCGCCCTTGGTTGGAGAACGCTGGTTCTATTGGGCAAGCCTTCGTACTGTTCTCTGGTAGTATTGATCGTGCCGTATCCCACAACCGCGGTATAATCTAAATTCTTGGCAAGATTGTAGTTCAGGTTCAGGTTCAGGTTGAATCTATCGTCGATCTTCAGATCGTCTAACTGTTCCAAATGCGCTACGGGATTTACGGCCGTAGAGGCAAGGGATTTGGTGGAAAGGTTGTTGAAATTACCGTTTCCGTCACGAACGGGGGTCGTAGGGTCCCAAGTCAGGGCGCCCACCACCAAAGCGCTATTACCAGTACTACCCACATTGTTTGTGGCCCGGGCCCTACTACCAAAAATATTAAAGCCTAGTTTCAACCGCTCGCTGAAATCAATAGTAAAATTGCCCCTGGCGTTCAAACGGTTGTGCTTTGTAGTCATAAGGATACCCTCTTGATCCAAATAGCCCCCTGAAAGGAAATAGCTTATTTTGCCTTCACGCCCGCTTGCCGACAGTTGGAGATTTTGCGTAATTGCCGTTCGGTAGAGTTGATCTTGCCAGTCGGTACCCCTGGAGGTGGCCAGATCGGATATTTCCGCTTCCGAAAACACCCCGGGAGTGGAAACATTTTGCACCCGCGCAAAATCGGCGGCGTTCAGAAGGTCGATTTTCTTAGGAAGTGAAGAAATACTTGTAAAATAATTTACGTCGATGGTCGTTTTTCCCTTTCCTTTTTTAGTGGTTACCAAAATGACACCGTTCGAACCCCTAGAACCATAGATTGCAGTGGCCGAAGCGTCTTTTAACACTTCCATTGAAGCTATATCATCGGGATTAAGATCACTAAGGGATCCACCGATAATGTTGTCTATTACTACTAAGGGAGCATTAGATCCCGTAATGGAGTTGGCGCCCCTGACCCTAACCCGTACCTCGCCGCCCGGTTGGCCGGAATTCTGCTGTACCGTTACCCCGGAAGCCCTTCCTTGTAACCCTTGTTCCACACGGGAAATAGGCTGGTCTTCGAAAGATTCGGCCGATATCTGTGATACCGACCCCGTTAGATCACTTTTCTTTGCGGTTCCGTAACCTATTACTACCACATCGTCCAGTTGCTGCGCATCGGTCTCCATGACCACATTGATGGTCGTTTGATTGCCGACCTGCTCTTCGACCGTACGATATCCGAGATAACTAAAGATCAACACATCGCCCGAAGACGCCTGTATAGAATAATTGCCGTCAAAATCCGTAGTAGTACCGGTGCCTGTGCCCTTTATAACAATGTTTGTACCTGGTATGGCTTGCCCGTCGTCCGCAGAGGTGACAGTACCGCTTAAAGTGTCTTGGCCATAAGCGGTAACGACCGAAAAAAACAGCAGCATCCAAAGTGAAATCAGCCATCTTTTTTTGCCTATAAATCGAGGTACAAAACTATTCATCACGTGTTCTTTTAGTGAGTTCTATGTTGATGTATTTTCATCGACCATTTGTAGCTGATCGATATGGCAATCGTGGGGGAATTCGAAGAAGCAAAGTACCTTAGTCCATTGATTCTTACAATTGGTAAGTGAATGAGCAGTAAAAATAGCATAGCAATACCTTACAAACTAGGTGTTTTTAGATAAAAACATATTGTTTTCCTATTATATTAGAAAAAACAATGTCTAATCTGGGTTTTATAAAACAGATTCCTAATTTTCTACGGATTACACAACGGATAATGTAATTTTAACTTGATTGGCCGCGATTTCAATGGGCACTGCCTCCATACCCGGAACAAAATTGAAGATGCGTCCTTTAGCAGTATCCTTTATATTCATTTGTTTATCGGATGAGATGGTAACAATACCCCCGGCCTTATGAACAGCTATTTTATTGGCGGATATTATTTCCGTCTTTTCGTTGTTAGGGGATATAATAGGCAAGTAGAACTTTGTCTTTTGTGAATCTCCCGAAGGCGAAACTTTGGCCTTTATGGTCAAGTTCGAGTTTTCGAATATATAGTGGAGTTCACATTTAATGGGACCTTCGGAAGGATGTTTTTGGTCCTTATCTACCAAATGGGAAAGGACATTAAATATGATATTATCATCCTCGTCGCTGTAATCAATCGTTGCTTTAAGATCACTGATGTTCATGAACAAACGCTTGTCTTCATCTAAAAATTCGAAACGCGGCGTCAATGGAATGTCATAAATACCTTTGTCTACCTGCATATTGTTACTTTCAGGGGTCTGGTATTCGTTCATGCTCGCGGTGATAATCGGACCGACCTTGGTGTGCCATAACAGGGTCAAGGCCCCACCTGTGGCATGGCCATTTTTAAAACCGTATTCCCTGTCGTACCCCGTGACCGTTCCGCGCCAATCGTCTTTGGATACCAACCAGGTCTGTAAGTCGGAAAATGATCTTACCCCATATTCGTTTTCTCTCGGCAAGCTGATTTTGGCGTCGGAAGCGGGTTCCTTTACCAAATCCGAATTATGCAATACGGTCGCCAAAGCCTTGCTGTGGGCAAAGGCATGGTGTACACAGGGCAGGATATTGTGTGACACATAATGTGGCCCGCCGTAGAGATAACCATCATCGGTGCAACCGGCCAATAATTTGGTGTTTTGCAGCGCCACTTTATAGAACTCGGGGACTTTATCCGATAACAATGCATAGGCGGGCTGGCAGCCGTCAGAGGTGCGACTGCCCCAATAGGTCCATTTAAAATTCCGTGTGCCCCAGCTATTGTCCCAAGCCCCGTCGGGCAATAGGAACTCCATGTGGGTCTTCAAGGATTTTATGACGACGTCCAACACTTCCTTATCATCCGTATGCAATGCGTATGAGGTCAATGCGGGCAGGGATTCCTCTACGTTATAGCCTAAATCAATGGAATAACAGCCTTTCGGACTTTTAATCCGTTTGGGTTTTCCTTCCCCAAAAAGGAAAGTGTCCTTTTGAGTAAAGTAATCCAGAGCGTTGTGGGCGAATTCCCTACCCAGTTTTATGAACTTTTCATCATTCAGATAGGTACCGATAAGCGAATAAGCGTAGGCACTGGTTACTGGGTAGTTGATGTTCCCGAAATCCATGGTAATGATCGTGGGGAGATAGGCTACCGCCTTTTGCAATCTTTCGCGCCATGCGTTTCGAGTTTTGGCATCCAACAAATGTCCGTGTAACATCAAGGCCTCGCAAAGGGCAATGGCACCGAAAACCGTTGTGCCTTTCCATAAGTTGATATTGACGTC
>RCMY010002380.1_pt1 | contig 17104 bp, 14 predicted proteins | sample 2041341 | NCBI WGS metagenome assembly RCMY01 (sample SAMN09708234, study PRJNA481090) | Marine sediment metagenome, whole genome shotgun sequencing project. | reverse complement strand
TCCTTATGTGCTCCAATACCGCGTCGATGCCGGCCCGGGAGCCTGCGATTGTCCCGTTGATCCCTTCACGTGCAAGCAACAACGTGCCTTTCACGCCATGGTTGCCACACATATCGGCCAGAGGGCCCTGAAGGCGCTCGGGGTTTTCGAACTGTGTGAATTTGTATAGCGCGATAACGGTAAACATGGGCATATCCGGTACGGTATTCCTACGGCAGGCTCAAGAGAGCCCGTTGACGCGGGTCTTTGGGGTTTCTAGCCAAGATCAAACGCAAGGAGATATGTGATGCGGCCTGAGAATGAAGCAATACTGGTCATCGACGTGCAGAATGACTTTTGCCCGCATGGCGCCCTTGCTGTGACGGGAGGTGACGAAATAGTTGCTCCGATCAATGCCTTGGTGCCTGATTTTTCGGTGCGCGTGTTTACGCAGGACTGGCACCCTTCCGATCACTCAAGCTTCGCCTCCCAACACGAGAATACCACTCCCTATTCGATGATTGATATGCCCTATGGACCGCAAGTCTTGTGGCCAGACCATTGCATCATTGGTTCGAACGGTGCGGACTTTCACGACGGGCTAGATACGCGCGGAGCGGATTTAATTATTCGCAAAGGGTTTCGGCGTGAGATCGATAGCTATTCTGCCTTCTTCGAGAATGACCACACTACGCCAACTGGCCTTGAGGGGTATTTGCGAAGCAGGGGAGTTGAGGCCGTCACTTTGGTTGGACTGGCAACGGATTTCTGCGTGAATTTCTCGGCCGTCGATGCCGCAAAACTCGGGTTCAAAGTGACGATCATTGAAAGTCTGTGTCGGGCGATTGATCTAAATGGCTCCCTTGCAGCGGCCAAAGATGGGATGACCGCCGCCGGGGTGCGGATTGCCTGACGTGATTTGAATTAGTGGCCTCCGGCTAGGATGCCTGTTTGCACAGAATAGTCTGTTGCAATCTGGTAGTCTGGATCGTCGTCGCTATCGACGATGAGCTGACCTGCTTTTGAAAGCAATTGATGGCAATCGTGGCTGAGGTGACGCAGCTGGAGTGATTTTCCTGCCGCCTCATACCTTTCAGCAACGGCCTCGATAGCCGTCAGGGCCGACTGGTCGACGACGCGGCTGTCGGCGAAATCCACGATCACGATGGAAGGGTCGTTTTCGGGCTCGAACAACTCTGTAAAGCCCTCGGATGAACCAAAGAAGAGTGGCCCCTGAATTTGGTAAACGCGTGCGCCTTCCGGTGTGTCATACTGCTTTGCGTGAATCCGCGTAGCGTTGTTCCACGCATATGCTAGCGCGGAAACGATAACGCCCACTACGACCGCTGTTGCGAGGTCGTACATGACGGTTACGACCGTGACGAGCACGATGACCGCAGAATCCGTTAGGGGCACCCGGCGCATGATGTTGAAAGAGTTCCATGCGAATGTGCCGATGACGACCATGAACATGACGCCGACCAGCGCGGCGAGCGGGATTTGTTCAATTAACGGTGCTGCGACAACAATAAAGGCCAGCAAAAACAAGGCTGCTGAAATGCCTGACACACGCGTGCGACCGCCAGATTTTACGTTGATCATTGACTGACCAATCATCGCGCAGCCGCCCATGCCTCCGAAGAAACCGGTGATGGTGTTGGCAGCGCCTTGGGCGATGCACTCGCGGCTGGCGCCGCCGCGTTTTCCGGTGATTTCGCCGACGAGATTGAGTGTCAGGAGGCTTTCGATCAGGCCGATGGCAGCGAGGATCACGGCGTAGGGGAGGATAATCTCGAAAGTTTCAAAGGTCAGCGGCACAACCGGGACGTGGAACATCGGCAGGCCGCCTTTGATGGAAGCAAGGTCGCCGACGCGTGGGACGTCGAGGCCGAAGATGATGACCACAAGAGCAACGATGCCAATGCCAGCAAGAGGGGCGGGGATCGTGTTTGTGATCTTTGGCATTACCCAAATGATACCCATGGTTGCGACGACGAGAATAAGCATCAGCGACAACGGCAAGCCGGTCATCCATTCGCCGCCGCTCATGCCGTGGCCAGAGGCGACTGCAGTGCCGGGGACTTGGAATTGGGTGAGCTGGGCGAGGAAAATAACGATCGCAAGACCGTTCACGAAGCCAAGCATGACCGGGTGCGGAACGAGGCGGATAAACTTGCCCCATTTAAGCGCACCAACGACGATCTGGATCACGCCCATTAAGACGACGGTGGCAAAAAGGTATTCAACTCCGTGGGTTGCGACCAAGGACACCATGACGACAGCGAGGGCGCCTGTCGCACCGGAGATCATGCCGGGGCGACCGCCGAAGATGGCTGTGATCAGGCCCACAATGAAGGCCGCGTAGAGGCCGACGAGCGGGTGGACACCTGCTACGAAGGCGAAGGCCACAGCTTCGGGGACGAGGGCGAGGGCAACCGTCAAGCCTGCAAGAAGCTCGGTCGGCATGTGACCTGTGTCGGCCTTGCGGACGTAGCCGGGGAGGTCTGAAAAGATCGAGCGGCGAGCCAGCGCGGCTATGGTTAGTTTGGTCAATATATGTCCTGGAGTTTAGCTTGGTTGGGCGCGGACGTATCACACTCAGCCCGGATTGCACGGTCTATCTTGGCATACGCGCCTTGCAGAAATGTTAACGGGGATCTGCCCCGAGCGCCTTGCGCGTCCCCCGATCTTTTGCTCGGCTTTTCGACACTAACCGGTGTTAGTGCGTCGTCATCCTTGATCCGTCATCCGTTCACAGGTAGGTCATGACACAAGTAACGCGAATAAAAACAACTGGGGGGGCGATATTGGCCGATGCAATAGAGAGTGATGCTTTTGTCGAGTTCGAACGCGTACAGAAAAGCTATGATGGTGAAACGCTGGTCGTAAAGGACCTAAACCTGAGTTTGCCTAAGGGCGAGTTTTTGACGATGCTTGGCCCGTCAGGGTCGGGGAAAACGACCTGTCTGATGATGCTGGCGGGTTTCGAGACGGCAACCCACGGGGATATCCGTCTAAAAGGTTTGTCCATCAATGACATCCCGCCGCACAAACGCGGTATCGGAATGGTTTTCCAGAATTATGCTTTATTTCCGCATATGACGATTGCGGAAAATTTGTCGTTTCCATTGGAAGTTCGCAAAATAGGCAAGTCGGAGCGCGAGGAGAAGGTCAAACGCGCGCTCGATATGGTAGAGATGGGTGACTTTGGTGGGCGTCGGCCTGCTCAGCTATCTGGCGGTCAGCAGCAGCGTGTCGCTTTGGCCCGTGCGCTGGTATTTGAGCCTGAGTTGGTTCTGATGGATGAGCCGCTTGGTGCGCTTGATAAGCAACTGCGCGAAAAGATGCAGTTTGAGATTACGCGTCTGGCCCACGAGTTAGGCATCACCACGGTCTATGTGACCCACGATCAGACTGAAGCGTTGACTATGTCCGACCGCGTGGCAGTTTTTGAAGATGGTCGCATTCAGCAATTGGCGCCACCGGATGAGCTGTATGAAGCACCGCAAAATAGCTTCGTGGCTCAGTTTATTGGCGAAAACAATACGTTGAGTGGCGTTGTCACGAAAATCAGTGGCGAAACGTGCATTGTCCGGTTGGACAGTGGTGAAGAGATCGACGCAAAGCCGGTTAATGTAACCAAAGAAGGTGAGCGGACGACTTTATCAATTCGTCCTGAACGAGTTGAAACTAACAAAGAGCGATTATCGCCGGATGCGCACACCCTCAAGGCTGAGGTGCTGGAATTCATCTATATGGGTGATATTTTCCGTACCCGACTACGTGTGGCTGGAACTGATGAGTTTTTCATCAAAACCCGTAACGCCCCCGATCAGATGCGCATGAAGCCTGGCCAGCAAATCGAAATTGGTTGGCTGCCCGACGATTGTCGCGCTCTGGACGCCTAACTGGCAAGTATCCGATGCGATTTTTCTTAACTAGGGCCCCTCCCGGTGAGTCCTTCGATGATGAATATAGAAAACCGGGGTAACTATTGGAGAATGGTATGAAATTCACAAGAACTCTACTAGCCACCACGGCTTTGACCTTGGCAACAGGGTCGGCGATGGCCGATGGGCATATGGCGTCCGACATGACCTTAGTCAGTTGGGGCGGTGCCTATCAAGATTCGCAGATCAACGCTTATGCAATCCCATATGTTGCGATGAATGAAGGCGTGACTGTCACGTGGGACGAAAGCTCCGCTGAAGCTGTGGCCAAACTACGCGCCATGAACGAAGCGGAAAGCATCACTTGGGATGTTGTCGACGTAGTTGCCGCTGATGCCTTGCGTCTGTGCGACGAAGGCTTGGCAATGGAAATTGATCCTGACAAAGATCTGGCAGCGGCGCCTGATGGCACGTCCGCCGAAGATGATTTTGGCGATCTTCTGGTCAGTGACTGCTTTATCCCGCAGATCGTTTACTCGACAACATTTGGGTATCGTACCGATTTGGTGCCTGAAGGTGTCGAGGCTCCGAACGATATCTGCGACGTGTTCGACTTGGAAAAGTATCCTGGCATGCGAGCTTTGGAGAAGCGTCCGATCAACAATGTCGAATGGGCTCTGCTGTGTGACGGTGTCGCAAAAGCAGACGTTTATGACGTGCTGGCGACCGAAGAAGGTCAGGAACAAGCGCTGGCCAAACTCGGCACGATTAAAGACAGCGTGATCTGGTGGTCCGCAGGCGCCGATACGCCACAGCTTTTGGCAGATGGCGAAGTCTTTATGGGCTCGACATACAATGGCCGTCTGTTCTCGGCGATTGTAGAGCAAGGCCAACCTATCGGTATGATGTGGGATGCACAGGTGTTTGACCTCGACGGTTGGATCATTCCTGCTGGCTTGTCCGATGAGCGTAAAGCACGCGCGATGGATTTCGTCTATTTCGCGACCGATACACAGCGTTTGGCTGACCAGGCAAAGTACATTTCGTACGGTCCTGCACGTTCGTCGTCCGCTCCGCTCGTAGGTCAGCACGCGACCCTCGGAATCGATATGGCCCCGCATATGCCAACCGATCCAGCAAATGCCAAGAACACGTTCCTATACAACTACTTGTTCTGGGCAGACTATCGTGACGACATCGACGTTAAATTCCAAGCTTGGCTCGCCCAGTAAGGGAAACATCAGGGGAAGTGGGCCTATCTGGCCCCTTCCCGCCAAACTATTGTTTTGGCCCGTATTAGGGGCTGAAAGACAGAACAACAGACGAGGACAATATGAGTGACACAACCAGCTCAGAACCGGTGCTCGCAGCCGATGGCACGCCGTTAAAGCAAAGCCTTGCGCGGGCACTGCGGCGTCAAAAATTACAGGCATTGGCTCTGATTGCTCCATTGCTTCTCTTTGTGTTGCTGACGTTTGTGATACCAATCGTTTCAATGTTGTTTCGGTCGGTTGAAAACCAGATCGTGTCTCAGACCCTTCCGGGGACCGTCGAGGCGGTGCAAGACTGGGATGCTGCATCCGGTCAGGTTCCGTCTGAAGATGTCTTCGTCAATCTGTTCTTTGACCTATTCAATGCATCTGCGGCCAAGGAACATACGAAACTTGGAACGCGACTGAATTATGAAGACACCGGCCTTGCGTCGATGTTCCGCACCACGGGACGTTCGATCGAGGATATTGGCGAGGTGTTTCAAGATAGCCTTGAGGATATCGACGGGCGGTTCAAAGAAGGTGCCTTTTGGTATGAAATGCTCAACGGCGATGGTGGCAGAGCGCTCCTAGAAGATCGCCGCGCCCGCTGGGCCGCACTGACAGATGATAGCTTTGCCGGAGATGTGGGCTTTAGCCCATCGGCACAAATGATCCAAATACTCCCGATTACCAGCGCCGCCTATTCTGATTTCGCAATCTGGACAGCCATTGAAGACGAAGACCTCGTGTCCGAAGTAGACCCGTGGGAAGCCGTCTATGCTGCGCTCGTGCTTGACTTGCGCAATCCAGATAGTGCTGCAGCCGCCGCCGCATATGACGGCTTTGGGGCTGATGCTTTGCGCGCTGCGGTGACGGCTGATCTGCCGGACCTGACTTTCACTCAAGGCTTTGCCGATTTGGACGAAGACTGGATCGAACCAGGCGTCTGGGAAACCGTCAGCGTTTATAGCCCAAGTTATACGCCGGGTTATTTTCTCAATGCGATTGATCGCGAGTTGACTGGCGATGGTGTGGCTGCACGCCCCGACAATGAACAAATCTACTTGAAACTTTTTGCTCGCACGATGTGGATGTCGTTGATGATTACGTTGAGCTGTGTCTTGCTCGGCTATCCAGTTGCGTGGCTGTTGGCCAATCTGCCCGTGCGGGAAGCAAATTTGCTGATGGTCCTTGTGCTGCTGCCTTTCTGGACTTCGCTTTTGGTGCGGACATCGGCGTGGAAAGTCTTGTTGCAACAGCAAGGGGTGATCAATGAGATCCTCGTTTGGCTGGGGTTTGTTGATGACGCGAACCGTCTGATCTTGATGAACAACTCCACTGGCACGATCATTGCGATGACCCATATCTTGCTACCGTTTATGATCCTGCCTTTGTACTCAGTGATGAAGACGATTCCGCCGACGTACCTGCGCGCTGCAAAGTCATTGGGTGCTACCAACTGGACGGCGTTCCGGCGGGTCTATTTCCCGCAGTCAGTGCCTGGCATAGGAGCTGGGTCTATTTTGGTCTTTATCCTTGCTATCGGCTACTACATCACGCCGGAAATCGTCGGCGGCACAGATGGTGTGTTTATTTCCAACCGGATCGCATATCACATTTCGCGCTCGCTGAATTGGGGCCTTGCTGCTGCACTGGGGTCGATTTTGCTGGTGCTCGTGCTGGCGCTTTATTGGCTGTATGACCGTATCGTCGGTATCGATAACGTGAAACTGGGGGGCTGAACGGATGACAACTGCACCAATGACCAAACTGCCCCCACTGCTGAGTTTCACGATGCCGCTGATGGCGGCTTTGGCGGCTGCCTTTGGCTTTGTGGTGGGTAACGTTTATGCCCAACCGTGGATAGGAGCTTTCGTTGGCCTGTTTTTGGGGGCCGGTGTTGCTGCACTGGTACAGGCAAACCTACAACGGTATGTCGCCCTGCGTTGGGGACTAATAGCTGCCTTTGCGATCATAGGACTGCTGTTTGGCGGCATTGGCGCCGGAATTTCCGGTGTCATCATTGGGTCGGTCTTGGGTTGGGCCGGATTTTGGCTAAGCACCGGCCGGTATCGCGCCGGCGTTCCAATTTACTACACTGCTGGCCAGACCCTGTGGCACAACACTTTCCTGCTGATCTGCGGATTGGTGTTCTTTTTCCTGATTGCTCCGTTATTCCCCGTCATGTGGCTTAGTTTTAACGCCGAAAATTTCTTCACTTTCACGCCAGAGATGCTGAACTTCCAGCCTGAAGGCTACAGCTTGAAGCATTATCGCGATTTTCTGGGAACGGATGAGTGGATGGGGCCGCTGAAAAACTCATTGATTATTGCGCCTTTCGCGACATTGATTGCAGTGAGTTTTGGGACTTTGGCCGCTGTCGGCTTATCCCAAAGTCACGTTCCCGGCCGGCAAGCGATTATGGCGGTGATGATTTCACCAATGATTGTCCCATTGATTATTTCCGCAACGGGAATGTTCTTTTTCTATGCTCCACTGGGCAATTGGCTTGAGGCGAGCTTTGGCCTCTCCCAAACGTTTGTAGGCTATGTCAAAGTGATATTGGCCCATGCCGTCTTGGGAATTCCGTTTGTTATCATTACGGTGACAGCGACGCTTGTCGGGTTTGACCGGTCTTTGACGCGTGCGTCTGCCTCGATGGGTGCGAACCCTGTGCGCACGTTTTTTCGTGTCCAAATGCCGCTGATTCTGCCCGGGGTAATTTCAGGCGGATTGTTCGCCTTCATCACCTCCTTTGACGAAGTTGTGGTCGTACTGTTCGTCGGGTCCGCCCAGCAACAGACACTACCATGGCAAATGTTCATCGGCTTGCGCGAGCAGATATCTCCCACCATCTTGGCTGCGGCCACGATCCTTGTGATCGTATCGATTATGCTGCTGACGACAATCGAATTGCTGCGTAGACGATCAGAGCGGCTCCGAGGCCTCTCACCGAGCTAAGACCAAAATTTCTGTTACGTCATTCAACAGTCTTCGGCGCCACGACAGGTGGCGCCGTTTCTAATTCACAGCATGGCATCACTTGACCGCTTGTTGCAGCCTCAGTATCGATGGCCTGTGACAGCTGCCGCGATGGCGTCGTGGCCTTACAACCTGTCATGCCCATCCTTGTGATGTGGCCAGCCCGCCCTGCACGCCGGGGCGTGTAGCTGGGCGCAGAGTGATCGCGCGTCTGGCATTGGACAAGGATGTAAGGACATGACGAACCTCGAAAATCGCCCAGAGTTTTTTACCTGCCACAACGGCGACAAGGCACCGCTTGGGTTTTCCCACGCAGAGTATGAGCGCCGACTTTTAAGCTTGCGCGCCATCATGGCGGCACGCGACGTAGACGCAGTTTTACTCACCTCGATGCAAAATATCGCCTATTATTCTGGCTTTCTATACTGCTCGTTTGGCCGCGCTTATGGCTGTATCGTGACCCAAGATGCTTGCACCACTGTATCGGCGAATATCGACGCTGGTCAGCCGTGGCGTCGTTCGGTTGGCGCCAATGTTATCTACACTGATTGGAAGCGGAATAATTACTGGCGCGCAGTCGCGTCGTTGATCGGCAATGCCAAGAGTGTTGGTATCGAAAGCGATCACATGACATTGGCCGCGCGCGACACGATGGACGACATGTTGGGAAATCGCCAGACTGTGGATATCTCAACCGATACAATGGCGGCGCGCATGGTCAAGTCAGCCGAGGAAATTGGTCTCATTCGTGAAGGTGCAAGGATCGCTGATGTAGGCGGTGCGGCGATCCACGCAGCAATCCAACCGGGTGTGCGCGAAATTGATATGGCAATGGTCGGCCGCGACGCAATGGAGCTTGAAATCGCCCGAGCGCATCCGGATAGCGAATTGCGTGATAGTTGGGTATGGTTCCAGTCCGGTATCAATACTGATGGCGCGCATAATCCGGTGACGACCCGCAAATTGCGGCATGGAGATCTGTTGTCGCTCAATGCATTTCCGATGATTTCGGGCTATTATACAGCACTTGAACGGACCATGTTTCTGGGCGAACCAGACGCTGCAACCCTGCGCCTTTGGAATGTGAATGTTGCGGCCCATGAATTGGGTCTGAGCCTGATCAAGCCCGGCGCGACCTGTTCGGGTATTACGGATGAAATCAATCGCTTCTTTGCAGATGCGGGGCTGCTGCAATTTAGGTCATTTGGATATGGCCACAGTTTTGGCATCCTCAGCCACTATTATGGCCGCGAAGCGGGCCTTGAGCTACGAGAGGACATCGATACGGTGTTGGAGCCCGGCATGGTCGTATCAATTGAGCCGATGCTCTGGATCCCAGAAGGCCAACCGGGGGCAGGTGGATACCGCGAACATGATATCCTTGTGGTTGGGGAAGCTGGCGCTGAAAATATTACCCGGTTCCCTTTCGGCCCTGGCCATAACGTCATCTCGTGATCACCTAGGCACTTAAAAGGCACTGTCGATAATGGACGTAAATGGCCCCCTCCTGATTGCAACAGTTTGGGGGGGCTGGTTCAGGATCACGATTGCTGACGTATACCCGGCTGCTTTGAGCGGCCGGGTAGATCGTCACCAAGAGCCCCGATAGATTTCTGCATGCTTCTTCCTCACGGGCTCCTTTTAAGCGTTTCTGAGTGGTATGCCTGCGCGGGTGCATTTGGTTGATAGGCATTGGCGGTGTCCTTGCGGAAACCCAAAACGCAGGTGGCGCGGATGCCTGATTTCAAGTTGCTGACGGAGGGAGACCTGCGCCGCGCAATCGTATTGGACTTTGATGCGGTGGATTGCATTGAGTCGGCGTTCCGTCTGCTGGCGACCAAAGATGTGGTCTTGCCGCCGATCCTGAAACTTCATGTGCCGGAACATAGCGGCGAAGTTGATTTGAAAACCCGCAATTGCGCAGGGTGAGTTCCGCCTGGCTATTGCGGTGGAAACTGTCAACGACACTCATCGCCACCTTGAATTGAGTACATGTATCACCGGCCAGAAAGTGAGCCGAAAGTCCGCGCAGGATATAATGGTTTGTGATAATGTCGGTTCGTGCCTTAAGGACATAGCCATCGCGACACTTGCCAGCGCGCGCGCCAAGGCGGCTGGCGCTGGCATCACAATTCACAATTGATTTGCCAAGGAACATGACAATGGTGCACCCAAAACTCTGCTTTTCGCTTGACGAATATCAGGGCCGGTTGGCCAGGACGCGGGCTGAAATGGTTCGGCGCGATTTGGACCTTTTGATCGTCACTGATCCCTCCAACATGAACTGGCTGACCGGCTATGATGGATGGTCCTTCTACGTGCATCAATGTGTTGTCCTTACTTTGGATGGGGACCCCATCTGGTTTGGGCGTGGGCAAGACGGCAATGGCGCACGGCGGACCTGTTTCATGGCGCCCCGAAACATCATTGGCTACCCCGATCACTATGTGCAATCAACCGAGCGCCACCCAATGGATTACCTCTCGGCACAGCTGGCAGACCGTGGGGTAGCCAAGGGACGCATCGGGGTCGAGATGGACAATTACTGGTTCACCGCCGCCGCTTTTGCCGCCCTGCAAAAGCACATGCCGGAGGTGCAATTCTCAGACGCTACCGCCCTTGTGAACTGGCAACGCGCCGTGAAGTCCGAGGCAGAACTGGGCTACATGCGTCAGGCTGGCAAGATCGTTGAGAAGATTCACCAGCGGATTTTCGACATGGTCGAACCAGGCATGCGCAAATGCGATCTGGTGGCCGACATCTATGACGCTGGCCTGCGCTATGACGTGGCAGAGGGGTTCGGCGGCGACTATCCGGCGATTGTCCCGCTGCTGCCGTCGGGCGCGGATGCTGCCGCCCCGCATCTGACTTGGGACGACAAGCAGATGAAAAAGGGTGAAGGCACTTTCTTCGAGGTTGCAGGCGTTGTGCACCGCTATCACTGTCCGCTGTCGCGCACGGTCTTTTTGGGCAAGCCAACTCAGACCTTCCTCGATGCTGAAAAAGCGGTTCTTGAAGGGATGGAGGCCGGGTTGGAAAAGGCGCACGCGGGCAATACCTGTGAGGATATCGCGCTGGCATTCTTCAGGGTGCTCAAGAAATACGGCATCACGAAGGACAACCGCGCCGGCTATCCCATCGGTCTGTCCTATCCCCCTGATTGGGGCGAGCGCACGATGTCGCTGCGCGCCGATGACAAGACTATTTTGCAAGAAAACATGACCTTCCACTTCATGACCGGTCTGTGGATGGATGATTGGGGATTTGAGATCACGGAAAGCATCCGGATTGGTGAGGCCGGCCCGGAGTGTCTGTCTAACGTGCCGCGCAAGATGCGAGTGAAGGACTAGCAGATGAAGAAAAACCCAATCTTAGCCACCATCCCTCTGGATCAGGACGGTGTTCATCACGGGCACCTGCGGCTGCCCTACAGCCGCGACGACAGCGCATGGGGATCGATCATGATCCCGATCAGCGTGTTTCAGAATGGGACCGGCTCTACGGCCCTTTTGACCGGGGGCAACCATGGCGATGAATATGAAGGGCCGATTGCCCTGCAGGAACTCGCCACGAACCTGAAGGTCAGCGATGTTTCCGGCCGGGTGATCATCGTACCCGGGTTCAATTATCCGGCATTCAGGGCCGGCACTAGGACATCGCCGATCGACAAGGGCAACATGAACCGGTCTTTTCCGGGACGCCCCGACGGCACACCCACAGAAAAGATCGCCGACTATTTTCAGCGCGTTCTGCTGCCCATGGTGGATATCGCTGTGGACTTTCATTCCGGCGGTAGGACACTCGATTTCCTGCCCTTCGCAGCGGCGCACATTCTGGAGGACAAGAAGGTTGAAGGCGCCTGCTTCGCGGCGATGGAAGCGTTCAACGCGCCCTATTCCGTGGGTCTTTTGGAAATTGACAGTGTCGGAATGTATGACACTGCGGTCGAGGAGATGGGAAAAGTGCTGGTTTCGACGGAGCTTGGCGGCGGTGGGTCGTCAACCGTAAGTTCCAATGCAATCGCCAAGAAGGGCCTACGCAACGTTCTAATTCATGCCGGCATTCTGGAAGGTGTTATGCAGATCGAAACGACCGTGAGACTGGATATGCCGGATAGCAACTGCTTTGTTTTTTGCGAGTCGGAGGGATTACACGAGCCGGTCATCGACCTGGGCGAAGTAGTCAACAAGGGTGATGTCGTGACGCGGGTCTGGTCAGTGGATCGCACAGGCGAGGCACCGGCCGAATACCGATCAGGGTGCAGCGGGATCCTGATCAGTCGACATTTCCCCGGCCTGATCAAATCGGGCGATTGCGCGGCGGTTGTCGGCGTCATCAGGAATTGAACAAAAAGGGGATCAACCGTGCAGCTTGACCAACGCGATCTGGAAATCCTGCGGATTCTGTCGGATGAAGGGCGTATAACCAAGTCCGCCCTAGCGGATCGCGTTGGCTTGTCGGCAACCGCGTGTTGGGACCGACTAACGAAACTGGAGAAGGCCGGACTGATCGAAGGTTACCGCGCCCAGATCAACCTCAAAAAGCTGGGGCCGTACGTCACAGTTTTTGTGGCGGCACAGATTGCCGACCATACCGCCGCCAGTTTTCACGCCTTCGAGGCCGCGGTGCAAAATCATGATGAAATTGTCGCATGCTGGGCTCTTGGCGGCGGATATGACTATCTGCTGCAAGTCGTGACCCGCGATATCGATAGTTACCAAAGGCTGATCGACGCAATGCTGGAATCACGCATAGGGCTGTCTCAGTATTTTACGTATATCGTGACCAAACCAGTCAAAAGCGCCGGCGGCCCGCCGCTTGATCTACTCTTTTCCACCGAATAATGGCCCGCTCCAGATAAATCCTCTTCCGCCGTTGCCAAGTTCGGTCACATCTTCTGCGCGCGTCCATCATGATCGCCGGGAAGGCAAAGGGGGAACGTCATGACTGCAAAGGTGTTGCCTGTACCAAACGACATTCAGGAAAAAGTGCTGGTTGGCGGCCTTCCCCATACTGCTTGGAATTGGGGCGGGGCCGCGTCAGGCGAAACGTTTGACGTCACCGACCCGACCTGCGGCGACTCGTTGGGCGATGCCGCATCGATAAGGGCAAGGGACGCGATACGCGCTGTGGATGTTGCGCGGGGTGCCATTGCGGGCTGGCCCAGGCCGCTTCCGCAGGACGGGTCGGCCATCTTGCGGCACCAAACAATCAGATGTGGGGCGCGTCTGGAAATAGAAGAAATCACCGAAATCAAATACATCTGCCGCGATGAGGCATGAGGAGACACAAGAATGCTGACAAATGACATACTTGGACAATGGGACCGCGATAACTTCTTTCATCCCTCGACCCATTTAGCCCAGCATGCACGCGGCGAAAGCCCAAGCCGCGTCATAAAAACGGCGAGCGGAGTGTTCATCGAAGACCGTGACGGCAACAAGCTACTCGATGCTTTCGCGGGGCTCTATTGTGTGAATGTGGGCTATGGCCGTCAAGAAATTGCAGACGCAATCGCAGACCAAGCGCGCGAGCTAGCCTACTACCACTCTTATGTGGGCCATGGCACCGAAGTGTCGATCACCCTTTCCAAGATGATTCTTGATCGTGCACCTGCGAACATGTCCAAGGTCTATTTCGGGCTAGGCGGGTCTGATGCGAACGAAACAAACATTAAATTGATTTGGTATTTCAACAATATCCTTGGTCGCCCCAAAAAGAAAAAAATCATCTCGCGCTGGCGTGGTTATCATGGCTCGGGCCTCATGACCGGGTCGCTGACTGGGTTAGAACTGTTCCACAAGAAATTCGATTTGCCGCTTTCGCAGATCCTCCACACCGAGGCGCCGTACTATTTTCGCCGAGACGATCTTGATCAAAGCGAAGCAGACTTTGTCGCGCATTGCGTGTCCAAGCTTGAGGCGCTGATCGAAAGGGAAGGTGCCGACACCATCGCCGCCTTCATCGGCGAGCCTGTTCTGGGCACCGGAGGCCTCGTGCCGCCGCCCGTAGGCTATTGGGCGGCCATCCAGAGCGTCTTGCGCAAACACGATATCCTGCTCGTCGCAGACGAAGTCGTGACCGGATTTGGCCGTCTGGGTACGATGTTCGGTTCGGACCATTACGGAATGGAATCCGACATCATCACCATCGCCAAGGGGTTGACCTCGGCCTATGCGCCGCTGTCAGGCTCGATCATATCTGAAAAGGTGTGGAAAGTGCTTGAACAGGGCACCGACGAGAATGGCGCAATCGGTCACGGTTGGACATATTCAGCACACCCCATAGGGGCGGCCGCAGGGGTGGCGAACCTCAATCTGATTGACGACCTCAACCTGATCGAAAACGCTGGCAGTGTAGGGGCTTATTTGAAGCAATCCATGCACGAGGCGCTTTCAACTCATGCCAACGTGGGCGATGTGCGCGGCGAAGGGATGCTTTGCGCCGTTGAGTTCGTAAAAGACAAGGATAGCCGGACCTTCTTTGATGCATCCGACAAGATCGGCCCGCAGATATCCGCCACGCTTTTGGCACAGGATAAAGTCATCGCCCGCGCGATGCCACAAGGCGATATCCTTGGCTTTGCCCCGCCCTTCTGCCTGACCCGTGCAGAGGCCGACACAATTGTAGCGGCGACAAGTCGTGCGGTGACAACGGTGTTGGGTTGAACAATTTCTGTGTCGATTGCTTGCCCTGCCGACGGACAACGCAAGCGTCGGCACGGCGCTCTCGGTGCAAACCGGCATTGTCAGAGGAAATTAATTTGGGGCGGGCAGGGCGTCGGGCTAGCCTTTTAGGATGACAAAGCGCGGCCCATTCAGCCACTTCAAGACCAGCCTAGAGATCATCCGCTGGCGGTAATGCTATGTGCCCGGTTTCCAAAGAAGGAAGCGTTGAAATACCTAAGAAAAGAAGAGAATTCTCACCTGATGCCTGACAGTGGTTGGCTCGCAAACCATGACAAGGGGCCGTTTTGACGACGAGAACGGGCGATGCTCCGTTTTAGGCGATTGCGCAACCTGCAGAAATTCGCCGCCGCTCACGCTTCGGTCCACAATCACTTTACTCACGAACGCAGCCTCTCAAGTCGGACAAATTTCAAGCTGAACCGCTCTGCGCTATTGCCGAGTGGCGCGGCCTTTGCGTGACATAAGGGGCAGTGTCACTGTCCATTCGGAACTCGAATGGCAGCACCGACACGGCGGCTCTACTCAAATGCTCAAAGGGCGCACTGAGTACGGTTTCGCCAAACCGAGCAAATGTGGTTTATCGCACGACAGTTCATTTCAAGCTGTTACCCGGATGCAGTTTACTGCGCCGCAAGTCCGGTTGCCCCGTTTTCCAATGTGCTAAGGCGCAACACTGGTTACGACGCGCGCATCAATCAGTTCAGACAACTTCGGATACCACATTTCTGAAGCAGGGCTGTCGAACATCATTTCTAAGAACCGGTCCGCAACCCCGGATTGGAGAAAAATTTCGCGGTCTCGGTCTTGCTCCCGCAACGGGCTCGCGTTCAAAACGGGATAGCTGGCATCAATCCGGTATTGGTGAAACCCAAGTTTGCCGCCATGAGCCAATTGCCGTTTCTTGCCGCCGATGAAAACCGTCGTACAGGCCGAACTGCACTCAGAAATGACCAATGTGTTCAGTCCATTCTGCCGGATAGTATTCGACAAACCTCTGGCTTCGAAGATATTGCCGCCGATGCTGGCCAGCACTATTTGTTCTACATTCGGATATGCTTCGAGTTGATCTTGGAGATGGTCGGTAATTCCAAGCTCCAACGTACCGGACAGAGTCAGAGACCGTCCGTCAAAGGTCGGTTCGATACTGTATTTTGCTGAGCGCTCTGCTTCAAATTCAGATTGGATTCCCAACCGATCCGGGGCCGGAAGTGTCATCTGCCAAGCATCAAGTGCGTAGGTCATAACCCAAAACATGGCCAAGACTAGAACCAACTGAGCTCCCCAAACCGGGGCCATAAACCCGCTGGCGCTTATATAGACTTCGGAGGCGCGAACCACTCCGACCGCCTGCCAGACAAACAGAATTCCATGAAGTGACAGAGCTAAGAATAATACCAATATCTGGCTGTCGTGGAAATCTTGCCCCCTCTCCGGGCGGAGCCATTCCTGCAAAATGAACACCAAAACGCGAAGTAAGACCAAGTTGATCCAAAATGACCATGCAAGTCCATGTGCCCCGTGCCAATGGCCGGTCAAGTATCGCTTTACTGTATGGATCAATATGCCCTCACAATACCGGCCACCTGTTCACCAAGAAACGATTTACCACGCTAACTTGTTGAGTTTACCATGGAAGCCGCAAAATGACGGTCAACCGTCTGCCGCGTCGTTGTGTTGTGTTGGTTCTGCGCCGCGGCGACACAGGTGGCAGTAACAAGCAAAGTGGGCTTGCCTTATGTTTCCCCCATCGGTCTGATGAGAGATGCCTTAGTGCTCCGCCACCATCCACGCAGGATCGGTCTTGCCGTGAAAAGGCAGTCTGGCGAGGGTCTATGTGCTCGCCCGGGATGGAACACTTAGCAACCGCCCAGGTGATGCGTCAGCAATTGCCGCTCCCGTGAACTGACTTAGGTGCCATGCGAGAACCTGATTGCTAGACAAGACCGGCAGGCCCAGTTCGGCTTCCAGATCATCGATCACATCAAGTGTCCGCAGATTTGTGCAGGACAGGAATACCGCCTCTATTTCCGTATTCTGCGCTACATCCCGGACTGCGGCGCGAATGGCCTGTGGGCTGATGCGCGCGACCTTTGCCTCGGTTGCTTCCCCAAAGGTGACCGCCGCCAAAACTGGGTGCCCGGCCATGACAAAAGCGCCGCAAACGGGGGCTGCGATATCCTCGATATAGGGGGTATTTTCTGCTAAATCATCGTGTAGTTGTTTAAGGCTATGAAGAAAATTCTTTTCGAATACTTCAGGTGATTGGATTGCTACAACAATTAGTTCATCCCTGCCGAACTGGTCACGAAAA
>RCMY010002378.1_pt1 | contig 17107 bp, 12 predicted proteins | sample 2041341 | NCBI WGS metagenome assembly RCMY01 (sample SAMN09708234, study PRJNA481090) | Marine sediment metagenome, whole genome shotgun sequencing project. | reverse complement strand
TGCGCTGAAGGTGGACACGGCCTTGTCTACCATCGAAAAGAACAACAAGGCACTCAAGGGCGCACTGCCGGACAACTACTTCTCACGGCTGGGGCTGGACACGGCCAAACTATCGTCACTGATCGACAGCATCAATGATATCGACACGGTGGCCGATAAGGAAACCGATGTGGTGGGGCGGGTGTACGAATACTTCCTCGGTAAGTTCGCCGCCTCCGAAGGCAAGGGCGGGGGAGAATTCTATACCCCCAAGTGTATCGTCAAGCTGATCGCGGAGATGATCGAACCCTACAAAGGCAAGATCTATGACCCGTGCTGCGGCTCTGGCGGTATGTTCGTGCAATCCGTGAAGTTTGTCGAAAGTCATGAAGGCAGTCAGAAGGACATCTCTATCTACGGACAGGAGAATGTTAGCACCACCTACAAGCTGGCGAAGATGAACCTGGCCATCCGTGCATTGCTGGCAACCTGGGAGATGTGGCTGGAGACACCTTCTTCAAGGACCAGCACCCGGACTTGAAGGCCGATTTCATCATGGCTAACCCGCCGTTCAACCAGAAGGAGTGGCGAGCCAGCGATGAGCTGGTGGACGACCCGCGCTGGGATGGCTACGAAGTACCGCCGACCGGCAACGCCAACTACGGCTGGATTCAGCACATGATCTCCAAGCTCTCTGAACACGGTGTGGCGGGTTTTGTTCTGGCCAATGGTTCCATGAGTTCCAGCGCCAGTGGGGAGGACAAGATTCGGAAGAAGATCATCGAGAATGATCTGGTGGATTGCATGATGGCGCTGCCGGGGCAGTTGTTTTACACCACGCAGATTCCAGTGTGCCTGTGGTTCTTGAGCAAGACCAAGAAAGCGCAGAAGGTTGATAACAAGGGCAAACGAGTGACGCGAGATCGGCAGGGTGAAACCTTGTTCCTTGATGCTCGGAATCTTGGCTCGATGATGGACCGCACGCACAAGGAACTCACGGATGATGATATTGCTACGATATCCAAGACCTATCACGCATGGCGGGGTGAAAAGGCGGATGGGACCTATAAGGATGTGGCGGGGTTCTGTAAATCAGCGACGCTGGATGACATCAAGGGTCACGATTTTGTTCTGACGCCTGGGCGGTATGTGGGGGCGGCGGAGATTAAGGATGACGGGATTTCGTTCGAAGTGAAGATGAAGCAGTTGACGGATAAGTTGTTTAAGCAGATGGCGGAAGGGGAGAGGCTGGATGGCGTTATCAGGGGGAATTTGAAGGGGTTGGGTTATGGGGAGTGAGTGGCGTACCAGTAAATGGGGAGACTTGTTGTCGCTTGAATATGGGAAGTCGCTACGTGGATACCGTGATAGTCAGGGCAAATACAGGGTTTTCGGATCTAATGGGCATATAGGCTGGGCTGACACATATATAGCTGAAGGTCCCGGAGTTGTTCTTGGTCGGAAGGGGGCATATCGAGGGGTTGAATATTGCTCCGAACCATTTAATGTAATTGACACTGCATATTACGTAAAACCCAAAGAAATATTGGAATTCAGATGGCTTTACTATGCAATGAAGTATTACAAGGTTGGCGAGATTGACGATGGTTCACCAATACCTTCGACAACCAGGTCGGCGGTTTACGTTAGCCGGTTAGAAGTGCCGTCTTTGCCGGAGCAGAAAGCCATAGCCCACATCCTCGGCACTCTCGACGACAAAATCGAACTAAACCGCCAAACCAATCAAACTCTCGAAGCCATGGCGCAAGCCCTGTTCAAAAGCTGGTTCGTTGATTTTGATCACGTGATCGACAACGCACTGGCTGCTGGTAACGAGATTCCAGAGCCGCTCAAAGCCCGCGCCGCTGCCCGTCAAGCATTGGGTGGTGCGCGCAAGCCTTTGCCGGAGGAGATTCGTCTTGAGTTTCCTGATGGGTTTGAGTTTGTGGATGAGATGGGGTGGGTGCCGCGTGGGTGGGACATAGTCAATATCGAGTCGATAGCAGAGAAGATTGCGATGGGCCCCTTCGGCTCTAATATCAAGAAGGTTTGTTCAAAATTTCTGTTGTTTTACTTTAGATCGGCATCAGGACAACACAAATTGCTATCGAATACTTCGCAGGTAGGCGTGCCGTCGATTTCTCGCCCATCCACGCATCTAAAAAATATTCAGATGGCACTACCAAATCTGTCTTTAACAAAAGAATTTGATCGCATTGTTAGTGGGAACTACGAGAGTATTGTTGCAAGAAGAGGTCAGTCCGAAATTTTGACAAATATTCGAAACACGCTCCTCCCTAAACTCCTATCCGGCCAACTCACCATCCCCGACGCAGAAAAGCTAGTGGCCGACGCCCTATGACATCCACCAGTCACATCGAGATCTACCAGTCCGATGATGGACAAACCCAGATCGAGGTGCGGCTTGAACAGGATACTTTGTGGGTGTCTCAGGCGCAGTTGGCTGAGCTGTTTGAAAAGGATTCAGACACTATTGGACTGCACCTGAAAAACATCTATGGAGAGGGTGAGCTGGATGAATCTGCAACTACCGAGGAATCCTCGGTAGTTCGTCAGGAAGGCAAACGACAGGTACGACGGAAAATCCGGTTCTACAACCTGGATGCAGCAATATCAGTAGGTTACCGCGTCAATTCGAAAAAGGGTACACAGTTCCGCATCTGGGCCACGCAGCGCCTGCGCGAATTTCTGGTCAATGGTTACACCATCAATCAGCAGCGTTTCGAGCAGAATGCCGCTGAACTGGAGCAGGCGCTTACGCTGATCGGGAGAGCCGCTCAAAGCCCTGAATTGCGCACTGATGAAGGTCGTGGTCTGGTCGAGATCATCAGCCGTTACACCCAGACTTTTCTCTGGTTGCAACGTTATGACGATGGCATGCTGGACGATCCGGAAGGGCATCCAGGGGGTTCCTTGCCAGCTCCGGAAGCTGCCATGCGCGCCTTGGGTGAACTCAAGCAGCAGTTAATGGAGCGGGGTGAGGCAACCGATCTATTTGCCAACCCGCGCAGTGATGGATTACAGGGCATCTTTGGCAATCTGGAGCAGAGCGTCTTTGGCGAACCGGCTTACCCCACCATCGAGAGCAAGGCTGCGCATTTGTTGTATTTTGTCGTGAAGAACCATCCGTTCTCAGATGGTAATAAACGCAGTGGTGCATTTCTGTTTGTCGATTTTCTGCATCGCAATGGTCGGCTGTTGAATGCGCAGGGTGAGGGGTTAATTAACGACACTGGACTGGCAGCCATTACTTTGCTGGTCGCAGAGTCTGACCCAAAACAGAAAGAAACACTGATCCGACTGATCATGAACATGCTGGTGACTGATTGAGGCCCTGATGAAGTTCACGGAAGAAAAGCTGGAAAGCGCCATCATCAAATTGCTTGGCGAGCAGTCCTACCCGCATGTGCTGGGTGAGGCGTTGGTACGAGAGCCGCAGGAAGTCCTGATCGCTGCGGATATTCACGCCTTCCTCTCTAGCCAGTATCAGGCAGAGGGCATTACTGCCTCCGAGATAGATGCCATAATACGCGCACTGCAGGTACCGCCTGCATCTGATCTGTACGACAGTAACAAGACCATCATGAAGTGGGTGTCGGACGGATTCCCATTCAAGCGCGAGGATCATACCCAGAAAGATCTGCATATCAGTCTTCTCGATTAAGCCAATGCTGATAACAATGTCTTCAAGCTGGTGAATCAACTGGAGATCGTAGGTACGGAAATACGTATTCCTGATGCCATCCTGTACGTCAATGGCTTACCGCTGGTGGTGTTCGAGTTCAAGAGCGCCATTCGCTCTGAGGCGACCATTTACAAAGCCTATGAGCAGCTCACTAAACGCTACTGTCGGGACATACCGGAGCTGATGAAGTACAACGCTCTATGCATTATCAGTGATGGTGTCAATAACAAGATGGGGTCCTTGTTCGCCAACTATGAATTCTTCTATGCCTGGCGCAAGGAGACCGGTGAAGAGGCCATTGCCCAGGAAGGCATCAGTTCTCTGATTACGATGCTCAAGGGGCTGTTCGATCCAAATCGGCTACTGCAGGTTATCCGGCACTTCATCTTCTTCCCGGATGCCTCGAAAAAGGAAGTCAAGATCGTCCCTCGTTACCCGCAGTTCTATGCGGCCATCAAGCTGTACGAGAATATCCTGCGGCACAGAAAGCCAGAAGGGGACGGCAAGGGTGGAACCTATTTCGGGGCTACGGGGTGTGGCAAGAGCTACACCATGCTGTTCCTGTCACGCCTGTTGATGAAAAGCGTGGAGCTGGCCAGCCCGACTATCATCCTGATCACGGACCGCACAGACCTGGATGACCAACTCTCTGAGATGTTCGTCAAAGCCAAGTTCTACCTGGGCGACAGCGGCATCATCAGCGTTGAGAGCCGGGATGAACTGCGGCAGCGTCTGCAGGGCAAGCAGAGTGGTGGTGTGTTCCTGAGCACCATCCATAAATTCACGGAAGACACGCAACTACTCACCGATCGCAATAACGTGATCTGCGTTTCGGACGGGGCGCATCGCAGTCAGACCAATCTGGATCAGAAGGTATCTATCACCGAGAAAGGCGTGAAGCGCACCTTCGGCTTTGCCAAGTATCTGCACGACTCTCTGCCGAATGCCACCTATGTCGGCTTTACCGGTACGCCCGTGGATGCCACCCTGGATGTCTTCGGTAAGGTGGTGGATGCCTACACCATGACAGAATCCGTCAAGGACGATATCACTGTGCGCATCGTGTACGAGGGGCGGGCGGCCAAGGTGGTTCTGGATAACAGCAAGCTGGAAGAGATTGAGAAATACTATGCCAATGCCATCTCTGATGGTGCCAGTGAGTATCAGGTAGAGGAAAGCAAGCGATCCACCACACGCATGGACGCCATTCTCGGTGATGCAGACAGGCTTTCCGCTTTGGCCACTGACTTTGTCCAGCACTATGAAACTCGAGTGGCTGAGGGCGCAACGCAGAAGGGTAAAGCGATGTTCGTCTGTAACCGTCGTGAGGTGGCCTGGGACTTCTACAAGCAGGTGATTGCGCTGCGCCCGGAGTGGAGCGATGCGCGTGAGTGCGATGAGGGTGTCGAATTGACCGACACCGAGAGAAAACAGCTCAAGCCCATTGCCAAGATCATGATGGTGATGACACGCGGCAAGGACGATGACAAAGAGCTGTACGAACTGCTGGGCACCAAAGAGTATCGCAAGATGCTGGATACGCAGTTCAAGAATGCCAAGTCCAATTTCAAGATCGCCATTGTCGTGGACATGTGGCTGACCGGATTCGACGTACCGTTTCTGGATACCATCTACATCGACAAGCCCATTCAGAAGCACAGCCTCATCCAGACCATTTCCCGCGTCAAGCGAAAGTTCGAGGGTAAAGAGAAAGGGCTGGTCGTGGAATACATCGGCATCAAGAAGCAAATGAATTTAGCGTTGGCGCAGTACTCCAAAGGGGATCAAGACAACTTCGAGGATGTTCAGCAATCCATCATTGCGGTCAAGGACCATCTAGCTCTGCTGAAGGGGCTTTTCCACAAGTTCGATTCAAAACCGTATTTCAGTGGCGAGGCACTGGCGCAACTGGAGTGCCTGAACAAAGCCGCCGAGTTCGTGCAACTCACGCAGAAGCAGGAAAAGCGCTTCATGGAGCTGGTGAAGCGCCTCAAGGCAGCGTATGACATTTGCGCCGGCAGCAATGGCCTGAACGAGCAGGAGCGAGATGTCATTCACTTCTACCTGGCTGTGCGTTCAATCGTCTACAAGCTGACTCGAGGCGATGCTCCCGATACCGCGCAGATGAACGCCCGCGTTCGCGAGATGATTTCCGAAGCCCTGAAAAGTGACGGTATCGAGGAGATCTTCCGGCTAGGTGATGAAGACGCCAATCAAATCGATCTCTTCGATGACGACTATCTCGAGAAGATCGACAAGATCAAGATGCCGAACACGAAGATCAAGCTGTTGCAGCAGTTGCTAGCAAAGGCAATCGAAGACTTCAAGAAGATTAACAAGACCAAAGGCGTTGATTTCTCCAAGAAGTTCAAAGCACTGGTGGATCAGTACAACGAGCGGGATGAGGACAGTGTGCTGGTTTCCGGTGTGCTGGATGAATTCAGCGATCAAATGGTGGACATGATCATGGAGATGCGCAAGGAACGCGGCTCCTACGATGATCTCGGGATTGATATGGAAGAGAAAGCCTTCTATGACATCCTGCTGTCACTGGCCAAGAAATACGATTTCACGTATCCCGAAGACAAACTGATCAATCTTGCCAAAGCCGTCAAGGTGCTGGTGGACGACAAGTCTCGCTATGCCGACTGGAACAAGCGCGAAGATATCAAGGCAGAGTTGAAAGTTGATCTGATTATGGTGCTGGCTGATCATGGCTACCCGCCGGTGAACAAAGATGAGGTGTACAAGGAGATCTTTGAGCAGGCGGAGAATTTCAAGAAGTATCGAACGGGTTAATGCCTGATAAATAGAAAATACAAAGCGCCTTTCGATGACAACTGTGCTCGAAGCTCATTAGATGGGTAAGCAGTCTTAACATGGGTCGTTCTACATAAGCCCACCGTGACGGCTGAGAACTACTCTCGACTAGTGCTCTGGAGGCTTTTATATTGCAGTATGGGTCGGGCGATTTAAATGTAAAGCCCGGCACCTTTATTTCGCCATGCGCTGGAACGACTACAAGTTAGTTTACTTTTCCTCCAACCTTTGACTTCTCCACCATGCAAAGATTCGTCGATTCTATAGATTCTTCTATCAAATCAGAAAACTGGTTTGCGGCATTATTCCTAGCACTCGCCATTCCAGACATATGCGGTGCTCTTGAGAACCCCGACAAAAAGAATTACTCAAAATTCAGATACAAAGATTGGTTCAACAGATACTTAAGGTCGCGGTACGATCCAAGAAACCAATACGAAGAGACACTTGCAATGGGCCCTCAGTTTGTGAGTTTCTACACAGATGAACAGCTGGATGAAATGAAGGAAATGGAGAGCAGCAGCCCAAAGTTTACGGCAGATGACTGTTACTTTTTTCGTTGCAGATGCCTGCATGAAGGGCTTCCGATAAGATCCGAAAAAGAAGTAGTAGAGAGAAGAATACATTTCACTGTTCCTGACAAACGCAACGGTACAACTGTAGTTCATCGAGCTATGGTCGGAAATATATTGCAGTTATCTGTTACTATATTTTGTGCTGACGTAGCACGAGGTGTAGAGAGATGGGTAACTGAAAATGCCGCAAATCCAGATATTCAGTCAAGGATTAGCAACCTGATCAACGTTTATGCTCTGGATGATGCCCAGTTACCGATAGTCACTTTCAACAAAGACAATGGCAGCGCTCCGATCTACAGATCAAATCCTAACGACGGCGAATAGTTCCATTTTTCAATGCGTTAGACATCTCACGTTCCCTTCTCGTTCTCAAAATTTCCAGTCGCTAATTCGTCAGAAATAAATGGCGGTATTTTTGGCGGTATAAAACCGACAAATAGTATTGCAGGTCAATGAAAATGGATATATTCGGTAGAGCGTAGCTAGTGCCCATCCGTAAACGTTAAGATGTTGAAATCAATCGAGAAATAGGGCTATTAATCGAAAAAAGTTCCGGTGATTTTTGCTATCTTGTTCATCAAGTGACTGATTTACAAAGAAACCCAAAAACCACCGGAGCTAACAATGCGATTACAGCGCACTGTCCAAAGCAGTATATTCGATTTATTCTGTGATCACGAGATCGGATTGGAACTCAAGGCCATGTCCGGATTTTTGGATCGACACGTCGAGTTTCTGGATTGGGTGTCTGTTGATTTGCAGGTGAAGGGCTTTCACGGCAGAGGCCGCTCAGGACTGCCTGCCGAGTCTGTGGTTCGCTGCGCATTGCTCAAGCAATTGCGTCAGCTGAGCTACAAGGAGCTGTCTTTTCATCTATGTGATTCTGCCTCTTTCCAAGCCTTCGCACGATTGCCTATGGGTTGGTACCCACAAAAGTCTGTGCTGCAGGATACGATCAGTAAAATCACACCAGAGACATGGGAGCGAATCAATCGTTGCTTACTGGATGAAGCGCAGACGACGAAAATCGAGAAAGCCAGAACTATCCGTATCGACAGTACGGTCACCGAAAGCGATATTCATGAGCCCACAGACAGCTCACTGCTGGAAGACAGTGTTCGTGTCATGGTTCGATTGCTTAAGACTGCGCGCCAACTACCCGGTAACCCCACGTTCGACTTTGTCAATCACAATCGACGCGCCAAGCGGCGTGCGCACGAGATCTTCAACACCAAGGGGATAGAGGATAAGGAGCCGCTCTACGCTGACCTGATAAAGGTCACATCAAACTCGTTGCTGAGCCTGGTAAAGGCCGAGATTAGCGTGCGTGATTCATGCACGGATGTAAGGAAGAAGGAGAAGTGGCAGAGCGAAGTCAATCGATTTAAGCCTATTATTCAAGGGATAATTGACCAAGCACAAAGGCGAATATTCAATGAAGAGAAGGTTCCTGCAGGGCAGAAGATCTTCAGTCTGTTCGAAGATCATACTGACATCGTGATCAAGGGCGGTAGAGAAATCCAGTATGGACACAAGCTCAATCTGGTATCGGGCAAGAGTGGGTTGATACTGGACATCGTGATCGAAGAAGGTAATCCGACAGATACGGATCGACTGCTACCCATGTTGGAGCGCCACATCGAGCACTATGACAAAGCACCACGACAGGTGGCCGCTGATGGCGGCTATGCAAGCGCCGCCAACCTGGAAGCTGTGAAGGCATTAGGAGTATCCGATATGGCCTTCAACAAGAAGCGCGGTTTGGATATCGTTGACATGGCTAAGAGCACGTGGGTTTATCGTCAACTGAGAAACTTCCGAGCAGGAATAGAATCCAATATTTCGTGTTTGAAACGCGCGTACGGTTTGACTCGATGTCACTGGAAAGGGTTGCCGCATTTCAAATCGTTTGTCTGGTCGTCAGTGGTCTCCTACAACCTCACAGTGATGGCACGTTTGCTTCCCACCTGAGGAACCAACAATGAGCTGGAATTGCCACCATGGGCGGGTACGCTCAGGGACACGTGCGCATGAGAATCGTGCTTATCGAGTATTTCAGAGAACTGGAGACAGAATTCGGCCTTCAGCATGCAGTTTCGACATCTGCGTCGAACTAGTTTGAGATCGGCCCCTTCAGTTTTTCAACTTTTGGGCTATTTACGGATGGGCACTAGCTAGATTAGCGCAGTCGCGGGGTCGTGCCAATGACGCTCAGAACCTTTGCATGCTACTGATTAGCACTAAAACGAGTGCTTTACGTCGTCATTAATCGATCCCGGTGAAAAACCTATCGCATACTCAACCTAAATGCTCTGTACTGTTCTAGATCCATCGCCTGCAATGCACTACATTACAGCCCTGGCTAGAAACGTGCCGATAGCATTGACCATATGGCATGGCAACTTACCTACCGTCGTACCGTTTGGTTTGTACGGGACTTTCGAAAGAATTGCCAGATTGTGAAAATCAGATGATTGAGAGTCGTCCAACTCAATCGGTGTCGGCAGGGATCGATGACTCGCCGTCCGGTCCAAGATCCGTCCAATAAGTACGCTGTGTCAGGTTGCTGAAATTCGGATCAACTGGCTGCTCTGGACCGACCAATATCGTTGGTCCATCCTCGGTCAATAGCGCTACTGGCTCCGGAGGTATTCCACCATGCGTCAAGTCCTTATTGCGATCGTCCTTATCCTTGTCACCGTCATCATCCAGATCGGTGGTCGGTGAGCCATCGAGCACATCGAGCACATAGACCGATCCACCCCCAATGGCGGTTGTACAGTCGCCAACCGATACATCGGGCTTAAACGTAGTGAAAATGACCTGATTGTTGACGGTTATACTGTCTCCGAGTACTTTCTCACCGTTTGACGCAAAATCAAGAAACCAGCCATACGCATTGCTGCCCGGGTCAATATTGTCTGTGACATTCAGCAGATCTGCCTCCGTTACCGGCAAGTAAGCGCCTGGTATGTCTGGATCAGACTTCCCATAATGGCCACCAGCTGGAGCATTGTAAATAGCCGACGAACGCAGCATGTAGAATCGATCTTCAACGACTCGATCAAGTGGGTGTGCCCGCCAGCCCGAGCCAATACTAATCGATAGAAATCGCTCACCGTCCCTTCCGATCAAAGCTACATCAGGCTCATAGAAGAATCGTCGCTCATTGGCCGATCCGCTGTCACTGAGATCAGCGATAACGCCACCTGTCATCAGATCTCCACTTACATGATATTTCGATAGGTCAAATCGCCACAGCTGGCCACCCATGTCACCAACATACAATTGATCGGCGAGACCGTCAAAATCGATATCAACCACCCTGATGTTCGATGGAATGCTGTACTGCATATCACCAAACGTCTGACTACCGCCGGCAACTCCCAAACCGGACCATATCAATTCGCCCGTTTTTGCATCTACAATAAAAATTCCGCGACCAATACCGTCGGCGGTTCGCACAAAGTTGCTCGCAGATAGATCTGAGTCTTGATTGGTGTCATAACCACCCGCGAAAATCAACACTTGACGTTCACTACCTTCGAAAAAAATCTTGATGGGAACCATCTTCGACCAGCTCTGACCGAGTTCTTCGAATCCTGCAGTGCCGCCTAGTCCTCCTTTGATAATCCATTGAAGTTTCGGATTTATCCGGTCTGAAACATCGAGCGCGTAGTAGTTACTACCGCCCCGACGCATGCCTATATAGAGAAATGCGTCTTCACCAGAATTAATCGTTACGTCATTGTTGACATCATTCAACCAGACAGACATCGGCCCATCCAGACCGTATGGGTGCTTGGTAGTGGTGCTGTTTTCCATATACTTGTCTAAATTGGGCAGCAACTCTTGTGGAATTACGGCATAGAGTTCATTACCTTCATCTCTATCTATCGAATGAAGAAACCCTTCATTTGTTGCTACAAATATTGAAGTATGTGGATCGGCTGTGCCACCATAGTTCAGGATTATCGGTCGCGAATGCATGGGATCGCCCATGTGTGCTCGCCAATCCGTGCTGTCGCCGTCAACATCCTCGTCTTTAACATCAATTCCACGCGCCCAATCTATCAGATTCTCTCGGTATTCCTCAATTTCAGCCGTTGTACCACTCATGCCCGCCAGACCCAACATGTCAACTGAAATACTAGCGTTCTGCTTATCGAGGGCATGCTCGCTTTGGGTCAGGTTTACACCGACGCTGGGTACGGCACTGCTATCGCCTGTGAACGTAAATACGCGGCGTACTTCAGTGGCATGAGCACTGTCAAAAACCATCTCAGAAGCAGCTCCGCCCAGAACTACGGCATTACCATCTGTCACGTCGCTCCACCAGCTCTTACTATCTTCGGCGAAAAAGCCACTGGTCTCGTCAACCGCTGGCTTGCCGTTGACATCCATCACACGGACCTTGCCGCCGTCTGTAGCGCTGACTTCATATCGCTTCAGATTACCTTCCCATGTAGGTGTCTCTTTAGGTTTGAATACAGCGAAGTAAATATCATTTCGGTGAGTTAATCGGTTGAACTGATTGACGGTGGCGCCAGGCGCCACAAAACTGGTATCAACCGACAGCACCTCGCTGAAGATAGTATCGAAAACCGTGGTGAGTTCGGCAGCTGACTGTGCCTCGTGAAAAGAACCTCCACCTCGCTGCGCGATGTCTTCAAGGAACCTCACAGCACTTGATGAACCACCCAGATTGAATCCAATCGTGTATGTTGGTATGTTCTGTTTGCCTTGGATTGCCGAACTATGATCGCTATTGAATAACCACGTGGCAAGACTTCGACCACAGGTCTCGTTACCCGTGTCGACCTCGCATTCGCTCTCGCCAATCAGACTGCGAACCTTGCTTTTGGAGCTGTTTGATGATGCGCCACCATCGGAGAGCAATACAACATGACTCGTCTGGCAACTCGAACTCATTGGGGACACATAGTTGGGACTACCGCTAATATATTCGCCCTTGCAATCGCTACTGCCAAGATTGGTATCACTGCAAAGTGCATCACGTACTACAGTGCCTCCGGTATAAGAATCCGGGTGTGAGACTCGGTTTGCTGCTTTGGTCGGGTAACCCCGAACCAGACCATAGTCGACTTCTCCCCCAAGGTAGTATTGAGCGGCTTCGTAATACGCATCGACAATGGGTGTACCCGAAGCGTACTTGATATCTGCCACCACTTGCTTCAGCTTATCGCGTACGGTAATTGTTGTGGCAACAGGCGTTCCCAAGCCCGACGGCGTGCTGTAATTCACATATAATTTCGGTGCGCCCGTCGCATCTCCATTGAGCGACTCAACCGTGCGACGTCCGGAACCGCTGTGTTTACCCATCAGAAACGCAATGTCGCCGCCGGCTTCCCAATCCGAGCGATCAATGATCTCTTGTATGATCTCTGACAGGTCGGGAGATTGAATAGTGTCACCAATCGACGCTTCTGGTGGATTGATCCAAAGGGCGACTGCCGATGTTGGTGTTCGATCACTGATGTTCTTCATATCTGACGTAAAGGCAATGGCACTCTTGGTAGATTCACCCTTGATATACAAAGTGACATCACCTGTTTTATATTCATCGATCTGATACTTGACATATGAATTGGTGATCGTCGAGCCTTTGGGAATATTTATCTGATCGAATCGTATCCCTATCATCTGCTCCTTGCTTTCGTAGGGCAATTCAAGATCTGTACTAGTCAGATTCATGCTGTTGTTGTTGAGATTTTGTTCTGCATCATCGGACACCGACTTGACAATCGAACCATTCATGCACCCGCCACTAGCGGGGATACCGCTGGAGTCATAAGTCAATGACAGCACGGGCGCCTCTGCCAATGAATAGTCGCTTGACATGGCTTCGCGCCGGCCGGTGCCTTGTAGATTCAGTACAATCGCGTTACCACCACACCAGTCAGCCTGGTCGACGATAGATTGCAGGAGATCGGCTATGTCGGGTGTCTTATGCGAACTACCCATGCTCCAACTGTCGGGTAACCAACTTTTAGCGCTTAGGTACGCTCGCCCACTGAGCACACCTTCATCGCTGGTAAATGCCGACGCATTACCTGTTGATTCAGCAGAAATAGTAAAAGAGGCCGGACTTGTTGCTCCACCACTGGCAGTGAATTCAATCGTAGCTTGAGTTATTCGGGCGCCCTGTGGGATATTCAGCTCGTCAAATCGCAGACCAACCCCCTGGGGAAGCAAGCTGCTATTCTGCCCGAGACTGAGGGTATCGCTGCTGGTTAATACGAGCTGGGATGTTAAATCCTCAACGATATCATCCATAGGATTGCTGACCCGTGACGTGATTGTCACTTGACCACAATCATCGTCAGCGCAAACTTCCTTGTCAATGTTCGTCACAGGGAACAGCACTGGGCCACCGCCATTTGATCCATTAAAACGCATTAGACCAATATTGACATCCGTTGAATTATCAATTAGTGAGTTCAACGCAGTTTTCATACGCTCGAGACGGGTGATATGTACACCATCCGTGCGATTCATCGAGCTCGATGTATCCAATACCAACAGTACGTTTGATCGTGAATCTATAGATGGATCGGCTTGTCCGAAAAAAACCTCTGTGTCATCTGCCAGAACCGGTACAAAGGCGTTGACTGCACTTAATAGGAACCCGGCTGCCAATGCACGCATGTTTGATAACGGCACCCGTGAAATTCCAGCCGGATTAGCACCTGATGTCAAGCGCAAGTCAACTTGTTCGCTAATACAACAAGCATTCAGTGTCGTTTGAATAGATCTGAACTTGGATTGAACTCGCGTACATCGCTGAAAATTCCAGCTCGTCATTCCAGGCTTTTGACTTCTCACTAATAGGCTCCAGTTCATGGCGAGGGTACGATACGATAGGCGCCCTGTCGGACATTAGACTCCGCATTGACCGCATCGAGAGTCGCAGTTCCTAACGCATCAAAGCGAAGCGACATGAATCCACCGCTTGACGCACCCAACGAATAACCAGGTGCAGCGCCGTCCCCGACATAGCTAAGATCCACGCTGATCGAGACATCCGATGTAGACTTGAGATCGGGCGATTCCTGAATGATTCCATCATTCGCCGCCCATGCTGACGATAGATTCTCTGAATCATTCAGTACCATGTCGGTTGATGATTCGGCCGCCTTGAATGTAGTTGATGTCAGGATTGCATTTGACGTAAGACGCCTTTCCATGTTGGAGGCTCGCATTGACGACACACCCAGAATTGTCAGCATGAATATCATGACCATCGCTATCATTAGCGCCGCACCACTTTGCGACGCGGCATGCGGTGTTCTGTAGTTCACAACTGTCTCCTCCGGTTTCGTATTTTTACTGTGGTATTGAACACAAGGCGAAAACGCGTATCCACAGGATGCGTCAGGCCATTGGTCGACGCGCTTGATGCTGCAATTGCCTGCCCGGCAAGCGTATAAGTATTTGAATCGTCTGCTGTGGAGATCCGATCCCAGGAAGTCATCAGAAGGCCGATCTTCACAGACTCGACACGCTCGGGATCATAAGCGACGTCAGCGGCAGTCACATACCGTAAATTCCCTCCGCTTTCGCGAATCCCAAAGGCAAGGCGCATATTCTCGACTCCTTGAATAACCTCGGAAGGCGGGTTGTTCTCTTCGTTGTAGGGGATGGATTGCCTGTACAGAGCGGTTATCCTGTCACCAACTTCGTTAGTCAATCCAGTATCGCCTATATAATAGACATTCGAATTGAATCGCATTACCGTCGTCTGGCCATTGGTTCTTGCATCGCCATAGGCACGAGTCAAATTACCACTGGTATTATGCGTTGCCCGGTGAAAGAGCCTTTGTTGTGATGTTTCACCATCGGGTCCCGGGGATGCGCCGCTAACCGTAAACAGATCCGCCGTATCGCAATTGGCAACTATCGCTAAATCGCCATCTTCCAAACCAAGGTTTTTGTTGATCCAGAGAACCCCCGATGGGGACCAGTTCGTCATGTCGTTGGTCATCTGCATATTAAGCTGCGCCGTTTCTGCACCTCCATATTGAAGTGTCAGCGTGTGTGTACCAACAATCGCAGGATAGGTCGTGGGTACCGGGAAGTTCAGCGGCGGCGCAGGGCTCCACACACTGTCACTCTCTACCAACGATCCGGAGGTCGATGATGCACGCAGATTATTAGTCGGGGGCGATATTGATTGTATCGCTACTCTTCCCTGATTGACGTCGAGACAACCTTGATGACCGGAAAGCCGAATCTCGTTTGACAGCAACTCCAAACCAAAGCGCGCACTCTCCTGCATGTCCGTCATCGCCGTATTCAAATCACTGTTACGTTTATTGCCAGCGAAGACAGCTACTAATCCAGTGATCAGAATCAGCCCCAGCGTCATGGCAATTAACAATTCGATCAATGAAAAACCATGGACGCGTGGCGATTTTGCAGTTCTCACTAGTTAGGTATCTCTGCAGCAAAATTCATTGTCAGCGATTGCGCCTGGTCCCTTCCACTAACGATCTCACCCCAGCGCAATGTGACTTCATAAACACCATCTTCAAGCGTAGAAACCGTCCCTATAGCGGCGAAGCTCTCAGTGCTCGATAGTGCGGAAACGAAACCACTTTCGCCATTTAACGCATGAAGTCTGGCACTCCAATCGAACAGGTCCTGTTGCGACTGTTGTTTGTCAGTGCACACCGAGGTTCCACAACTGGGATTTGTTGCAGCTGCAGAGGTGGCGATGCCGTCATAATCCCCTTCTATCACACCGCCAATGTTCGAACGCATGCGGTCTATCATGTCGTTCGCTAGTAGGTACGCCTGTGATTGGTAATAGGCACTTTGGCTGTCCCGCATGCCTTGAATTTGCATCTTTGCCGCCGCTAGAAATCCAATGGATATCAATAAAACCGCAAGCAGTATTTCAATCAGACCGACACCGTTCTCATGTCGATGTTTGCCTGCTCCATGATTACACATGTTCATCAATCGCCTGGACATGTAACAGCCAAGCCAAACACATTTAATTGAACATCACTGGTGCTGGTCTTACGACCTCGTCGCACATCACCGGACAAGACAACATTTATGGCACGTGCGTACTCATTTCCACGCTCATCACATATCGTGAAAGTGCCGGTATTCCAATTTGTACCTCCATTGGCGGAATACCGCATAAAGTTCCGCTCTGTCGCCTTGTGAAAGCCTGGATCTGGCGAACCCATCGCCACGATAGTGTTATTCCCATTAATTTCGGATACAACATCCAGTATTGTGTCACCAGCATCGATTTTTGCAACTGTGCCAAGGTCTACGAATACTAACCAACCATTGGTCCAATCATTGCCACAACTGGCATCACTCTTTCGCGCACATACCGTGATGGGTGTCGACCCTTTTGTCGCCTCGGATCGAGCCAGAAAAAGGGATGACACGAGGGCATTCTGTTGCGCACCAAGCTGATTGTTTTTAATGACTGCCATGAAATTGGGTACACCAATACCAAGCAGAATCGCACCAACAGCCATTGCCACGATCAACTCTGGGAATGTGAACTCGTTTTTTCCGAGTATATTCATAATCCTGTTAACGGCAACCTGGATCTGAGATTGCCTAGCAAACGGTTATTTTTAATGGATTCGTGAATCATTCGGTCTTGTCTGACGGAGCTGATCCCTGTTACGCGCAAATATCACGCCAACTTCTATTCACCGGGATGCTTGCAGTTGCACCATGCTAGGAATAAGTTCGATTAATGCCACCTGATCTTGTCCAGGTCGTTACCGGAGTCATCATCGGTTGGCGTATTAGAAACCGTCGATCTCAACGAATTTGCAATCTATGCAGATACATTTGACCTTCGTCACTGAAAAACACCTACACGAACCCGCGTAGACCCCAATGGCACTCGGTTAGAGCCAAGGTTTTGATCTAAAAGAAATTTCAGGAAGGTTGCAGTGGCCGGTTCCGGCGAGTACGTTTCAGGTTGCGAAACAATCAACGTAACCGGAACCAGCCACCATGCAGC
>RCMY010004608.1_pt1 | contig 17110 bp, 13 predicted proteins | sample 2041341 | NCBI WGS metagenome assembly RCMY01 (sample SAMN09708234, study PRJNA481090) | Marine sediment metagenome, whole genome shotgun sequencing project. | reverse complement strand
GTAATGCGGTTCGCGTTCTACGGCCGGGTCTCCACCGAAGACCAACAAGACCCCGAATCGTCGCGTAACTGGCAACTCGCCCGATCCCGGCAACTCATCGAACCGGCCGACGGCGAAATCGTCACCGAATTCTTCGACATCGGCCAGTCACGTTCTTTGCCCTGGTCCCGGAGGCCAGCAGCCACCCAACTCCTTCAAGCTCTGGCCGACCCGACCCGGGGGTTCGAGGCTGTGGTGATCGGTGAACCGCAACGGGCGTTCTACGGGAACCAGTTCGGACTCACCTTCCCCGTCTTCGTCCACTACGGCGTGGGATTGTGGGTGCCCGAAGTCGGCGGCGCGGTCGACCCCGGCTCGGACGCCCACGAAATGGTCATGAGCCTCTACGGGGGGATGAGCAAAGGCGAACGCAACCGCATCAAAACCCGGGTCCGCTCAGCAATGGCCTCCCAAGCAGCCATCGAAGGCCGATTCCTCGGCGGACGACCACCCTACGGATACGTCCTCGTCGACACCGGACCGCACCCCAACCCGTCCAAGGCGGCGACCGGCCAGCAGCTTCGGCGGCTCGAACCCGACCCGAAAGCCGCTCCAGTGGTGCAGAGGATCTTCACCGAGTTCCTCGCCGGCCGAGGCCTGTTCGCCATCGCCGAGAGACTCACCGCAGATGGGATCCTCTCCCCCTCCGCGCACGACCCGGCTCGCAACCGTCACCGCTCAAACAGCAAGGGCGCCTGGTCGAAGTCTGCGGTTCGGGCCATCCTGCGCAATCCTCGCTACACCGGCTATCAGGTCTGGAACCGCCAAGCCCGCCATGAGATCCTCATAGACGTCGGCGATGTCGCCCTGGGCCACGACACCAAAATGCGATGGAACGACCCCAGCCAATGGGTCTGGTCAGAGAAGCCGACCCATCCAGCCATCATCGATCCTGAAGTCTTCCAAGCCGCAGTGGACGTCTTCGCCGGGTCGCAGCGTGGCGCGGTTCGCCGGAAACGCACCAAACACCCCTACCTGCTCGCCGGGTTGGTCCACTGTGCGGTTTGTGACCGGAGGATGCAGGGATCGTGGAACAACGACAAGCCCTACTACCGGTGCAAGTTCCCTGCCGAGTACGCCGTGTCCGAAGATCAACACACCAAAACCATCTACGTGCGCGAGGATGCCATCGTTCCGGACCTCGACGTCTGGATCGGCGGGCTCTTCGACAAAGACCACCTCGACGCCACCACCGCGCAACTGGCCGCCGCCAGCGCGACCGCACCCGACGACCACCAAGCCCGTGACCTCGAGCTACGCCGCCAGCTCAAAGAATGCGATGCCAAGCTTTCCAAATACCGGGCACTCCTCGAACACGACAGCGACATCACCATCGCTGCCACTTGGATCGCCGAAATCGAACAGGAACGCAAGAGACTGGAACGAGAACTCGGCCGAAAGCCCACCCCACGCAAACTCACCCAAAACGAAATCAAAGCACTCGTGGTCCAACTACGCGACATCGTGGCAGTACTCGCAGATGCCGACCCGCTCGACAAACGAGCCATTTACCAAGAACTCGGCGTCAACCTGACCTACTACCCCGACGGACGGGTGCATGCAGCGGCAGGAGCACCCCATGTACTTAGGGTTTGTGTCGGAGGGGGGACTTGAACCCCCACACCCTTTCGGGCACTAGCCCCTCAAGCTAGCGCGTCTGCCAATTCCGCCACTCCGACAAAGTGCTGTATTACGAGCAGAGGACGGCAGTATAACTGGCTCAGGAACTCGTCCAGCGAGAAAGCTCGCGCACCCGGATTTGGCTTGATTCGACTGCTCGAGATCGATCAGCCGGCTGCGTCGGGTTGGACGGGCCCTCCGCAGACTTGACCGTCCGGCAGGTCGCCACAACCGCCCGGGACCAACCACTGCTGGGCATTCCAGGTGATCGGGACTCCGAACCGCGGGTGGGCGTAGCCCTCGATACGCTGCGGATCAAAGGCTGAACCTGCTGAAGTTTGCCAGAGCGGCACCACGACGACGAGGTCGAGCAGTTGACCGTCTATCGACTGGAGGGCTACTTGCAGCTGATCTAGGTCCATGAACGTGTCGAGGGCGGCGATTTCGCTGAGAAGTGTCTCTGATTCAGCGTTTGACGACCAGCGGTAGAAGTCCAGACCGTCACGATTCGGCGAGGTCCCGAACCACGACTGTACGTCGTGAACCGCGCCCAATGGACCTGGGGTCACTGTCCATGCCCATTCGGCGACCTCAAACGAACCTTCGATCACCGAATCCCTGAAGAATAAACCCGGATCTTGCAGTTGGGGTTCGACTGCCACTCCCCTGGCGGACAACTCCCGGAGGGCGATACCAGCCATCTGGGATCGGTCCAGGGCTGAGGTGGTGGCATACACAACCCGTGGCGGTTGCTCAACAAAGTCTCGATCGAGTTCTGCGGCGATCGCATCAAGGGTTGGCTCTTCGACCGGAGGCCGGTCTGGGGCTGCTGCCCTGGGCCACGAACTCCCCACGGTCGAGGAAGCCGGGTACAGACTTAGGCCACCGATTTCGAACACCAATTCGTCATCGCCAACCACGATCGCCACGAGATCTCGAAAAGCTCCAGAACTCACCATCGAACGTGGGTTAGCGGCGAACCGTCCTGACCCGAACTGAAACCCGACATGTTCCCATTCCTCACCCTCCGCCGAACTCACCAAGAGGTCGGCTCTACCAGCGGCCAGCCCATAGTCGCCTGCCATGTCGCCAACCGAAAGCAGCTTCTCGTTCAGGGCGGTGAAGACCTCGATCGTGGCGGAATACGGTCTGACCACAAGCCCGTCGAGGTAGGGAAGGTCCCGTCCCTGGCCGTCCATTCCGCGGTATTGGGCATTCCTTCGCAGCACAACCGAGCCGTCTTCCTGGATCGTCCCAGCGATGAAGGGCCCCGCTGAAAGCCAGACACGGTCGCTCCAATCGGAGAAGAGGTCGGTCCCTTCCATTTGGTGCCGGGGAAGGATCACGTCGAACAACCTCAGGTAATCAATGGTGGGTTCAGTGACGGTGAACGTGAATGTGTCAGCCGCTGCCTCCGGGGACGAGACGATCGCATATAGGTCCCGGACGTCGCGATCGATGCGTCGATCGGCCGACAGCAGCTCGGCCGTAAACAGGAGATCGTTACCAGTTATGGCTTGCCCATCTTGCCAGCGCGCATCGGGATCGAGGCGAAGGATCACCTGAACGGTCCGGTCCTCGTTGGCGACGAGACCGCCATTCTCAAACGACGGAATCTCGCTTAGTACGCCGGGTCTGAGGTCGTACGACCCGCCGTCGATGACAAAGGCTGAAGCCCACGTGACCGATCCGACAGCATCCCCAAGACCAGATCGTTCGATGAACGGGTTGAGGGTGTCCGCACTGCCGATAACTCCGACTTCGGCGAAGCCGCCATAGGGATCTCCGTTGGAGCCAGCCCGGGCCACCGTCGTAGTGGTGGCAGCGGGTATGACCTCGACCAGAGTCGTGGACGTAGCCTGAGTGGTGCTCGAAGCAGCCGCGGCGGCTGCAGTAGTGACGACCGTCGGCGTCGGTTGGGTCGTTGAAGGACTGGCCGCACCGCTCGCGAAGAAGGCGATCGCCAGGACACCGGCAATGGCAACTATGGCGAGTGGGATCCACCGCCCCCCGCGGCGCATTATCTGACTAACCGAGCAGGATGGCGAGGCTGATGGTGGTCAGCGTGAAGACACCGGCCGAAATCACCGTCAAACGATCGAGGTTTCGTTCGGCAACAGTCGAACCACCGCCACCGGACGGCCCCATGCCGCCACCGAACAAGTCGGACATCCCGCCCGAGCCCGAACGAAACAAAACGAGTGCGATGATGATGAGCGATACGAGGACGTGAAAAATGCCGACCGTCCACAACACGATGTTTGCCATGATGATTTCTCCGAAGAAAGTTGGCGCAGAATGTGCGCAACGCAAGTATGGGCGGGCTGGAGCCTCAGGTCAAGTTCTGTCAGCCTGCCTGGCGCGCCACCGCCTCAGCTGCTGCGGCGATCGCCTCAGGATCGCCGAGGTAGCCGCTGGTGCGCACGTTGAGATCCTTATCCAATTCGTATCGGAGCGGTGCCCCGGTTGGGATATTCAGCTCGGGAATCTCCTCGTCGCTGATGCCGTCAAGATGTTTGACGAGGGCACGCAGACTGTTGCCATGAGCTACAACGAGCACCGAACCCGACGACCGAAGATCAGGGACGATGGCGTCGTGCCAGTACGGCATCATCCGTTCGACGACATCGGCCAGGCACTCGGTGGCAGGAAGCACGTCTGGCGATAGCAGCCGATAGCGGCCGTCCTGGGCGGGATGGCGGTCATCGGACCGGTCGAGCCCTGGTGGCGGCGTGTCATATCCTCGCCGCCACTGGAACACCTGGTCTGGTCCATGCAACTCGGCGGTTTCCTTCTTGTTCAGTCCCTGCAGGGCTCCGTAGTGACGTTCATTGAGTCGCCAATGACGATGTACAGGAAGCCACGAACGCTCCATTGCGTCGAGAGCGAGGTTGGCGGTCGCAATCGCCCGCACGAGGACCGAAGTGTGAAGGATCTCAGGTGCTACACCTTCGGCTCGCATCAGCTGACCGGCCGCCACTCCCTCAGCCTGCCCCAGCTCGGTCAGCGGAACATCCGTCCATCCGGTGAATCGGTTCTCGAGGTTCCATGTGCTCTGGCCGTGGCGGAGTAATACCAGTTCGTACGTCATCGAGAGCTCCTATATCCAGTAGCGAACGATTGACGCGAACGAATCCGGGTCGAGTGAGGCACCACCGACCAATGCTCCGTCGATATCGCGCTTGGCCATGAGTGCGGCAATGTTCCCGGCGTTGACCGACCCGCCGTACAGGATACGGACATGCTCGGCGGCATCGCCCCACCGGCCTGCCAACGCGACGCGTATGGCACTCACTACCTCGGCGGCGTCCTCGGGAGTGGCCGTCTCACCGGTTCCGATCGCCCACACTGGTTCGTAGGCGACAACAGTCTTGGTGACGGCGTCGGCGTCCATCCCATCGAGGCCACCCATGAGTTGACCAGTCACCACTGCAAGCGTTTCATCTGCTTGGCGTTGTTCGAGGCTTTCGCCAACACAGAGGATGGGAGTCATTTCACTGGCCAAAATCGCTTTGACCTTCTTATTGATCATTGGATCGGTCTCGCCGAAGAGCGCCCGCCGCTCGGAGTGACCAGCGAGCACGTAATCGACCGACAATTTGGCGAGCATGGGCGCAGACACCTCACCCGTGAAGGCACCCGAAGGCTCCCAGTGGCAGTTCTGTGCGCCGAGCCCGATGGGGAGGCGATCAGCTTCAATCACGGTTTGTACCGACCGCAGAGCCGTAAACGCCGGCACTACCGCCACATCGACGCGCTCATAATCCGCCAGATCAAGCCGGTAGCTCAGTTTCTGGACCACCTGGATTGCCTCCAGATGATTGATGTTCATCTTCCAATTGCCAACGATAAGACCTTTACGCGCCATTAACCCATCTTTCTAATGCAGCAATTCCGGGCAGATCGTTGCCCTCTAACAGTTCCAATCCAGCCCCTCCCCCAGTCGAGAGATGGGAGGGGGCATCTTCGAGACCAAGCTTACGAAGTGCCGAAACCGAATCGCCGCCCCCGACCACCGTGAATCCCGGGTGATCTATGAGGGCATGGGCGATTTGCTCGGTCCCATGACTGAATGCTTCCCATTCAAAGACGCCCATCGGTCCGTTCCAGAACACTGAACCCGATCCGCGCATCACCCGGGCGAACTCGACGGCGGTCACCGGACCGATGTCGAGGCCGACCTGATCGTCGGGTATACGGTTGCGCTCTACGACGGTGGGCTCGGCATCTTCGGCAAATCGATTCCCGACAACAATGTCGCTCGGGGTCACTATCCGGTCTCCAAACGGTCCGCGCAACACTCCAGCGACTTCGTCCTCTAACCCCTCCTCGTAGAGTGAGTTGCCGATCTCATAGCCTTCGGCAGCCATCAAGGTGAAACACATTCCTCCGCCAATCAGCATCATGTCGACCTTCGGTCCGAGGGCCTTGATGACGCCGAGTTTGTCTGAGACCTTGGCACCGCCCAACACGACTGTGAAGGGGCGAGGCGGATCTTCAAGCAATGTCGAAAACGCTTCGAGTTCGCTGACCAGCAACGGACCGGCCACGGACAAGACATGCTCGGCGACACCCGTCGTCGAGGCATGAGCTCGATGGGCACTGCCAAAAGCGTCGTTGACGAACACGTCGCACAAAGCGGCCAACCCGGCCGCCAGGGTCGGATCATTGGCGGTCTCACCGGCATCAAAACGGGTGTTCTCTAGGGCCAATACCGATCCCTTTGGAGCAGCCGCGACGGCGGCTTCGATATCGGGGCCTACGAGGCCGTCCAGTTGCGTTACGGGAAACCCGCCCAGTTCACCGAGGCGGGCGCTGACCGGAGCCAGCGACAATTCCGGGTCTATCCCTTTGGGGCGCCCCAGGTGACTCGCCAAGACGACTTTTGCTCCGTTCTCTAAGAGTCTCTGAATGGTGGGGATACTGGCCACCAGACGAAAATCATCCCCAACTTCACCATGTTCGAGCGGTACGTTGAGATCTGACCGGACGAGAACCGTCTTTCCGGAAACATCCACATCACTCATCGTCAAATAGCGTCTCATCAAGCTCCTATCAACCGTGCCAATTCGAACCCCAACTTGATCGAATCGTGCTGGGGCCATTCAGCTTCCTGATCGCAAAGGTCCGCAGAAACCACGTCCCAACCATGCAGATCCGTTTCCCCGAAGGGCAGCTGCGCAAGTCCCTCCGGTACCCTAACCGGGCCATTGTGAGCCAAAACCGATCCGACGACGTCGAGACCGCCAACGGACCGCAGGGCCGCAACATGATCTGCCGACCCGAATCCGAGGGTCTCGGCGTTCTGCGTGACGAGATTCAACACAAACACGATCTGAGCCGCGGAACGATTGACCGCCTCAGCTACGCCGGGAACGACCAGGTTGGAAATGAGCGAAGTGAACAGCGACCCCGGGGCGAGGACAATCTGGTCCGCCTCGACGATCGCGTCCAGCACCGCCGGGTTGACATGTGCTGAGTGGGGTCGGACTTCCAGACGTTGAATGCGGCCCGGTGCGGTGGCGATCGCAACCTGGCCCGATACCGGTCCGGCGTCGGTTTCTGCCCACAACTCGAGCAACTCCTCCGAGACCGGATGTACCCGACCGTTCGCTCCGAGCAAGTCACCACAGAGATTGAGTGCGTGCAGGAAACCGCCGGCGATGTCTGACAACGCGGCCAGCATCATGTTGCCAAGAGAATGACCCGCGATGTCGCCGCCTTCGAATCGATAAGCGAGCAATTCGCCCCATATCGAAGGCTCCGGGCTGAGAGCAAGCAGGCAACGGCGAATGTCGCCAGGTGAGGGAATACCCAACGGTCCGGCTAGCCGCCCGGAGGATCCGCCGTCGTCGGCGACGGTAACGACTGCGTCGATCTGGCCCGCATATCCCTGGATGGCGATGAGGGCCTGGGCGAGCCCATGGCCCCCTCCGATAGCGACCACCTTCGGCCCGTCCGCCGATAATCCCAGCAGCTCCATCTCGGTTTGGGCTTCGGGTTCCATCATCGGTCTTTGTCTCGGTGATGAACCGACACGGCGACATCAGACTGCTCGATACGGCGGGCGAGTTCCTCGGCGATGGCAACCGAACGATGGCGTCCTCCGGTGCATCCGATCCCGATCGACAGATACGACTTTCCTTCCGCTTCATATCTTGGGAGCAAAAAGGCCAGCATGGCGGTGACGTCGGTGAGGAATCGTTCGGCATCGTTGTTGCCAAGGACAAACTCCCGCACCGGCTTGTCGGTGCCCTGTAGCGGTCGCAACTCTTCCTCCCAGTGCGGATTGGGCAAAAATCGCACATCAAAGATGAGGTCTGCATCACGCGGCGTTCCATTCTTGAATCCAAACGAGCGGACCGAGACGCGCATGTCGCGCTCCCACGATGCGGTCTGAAACTCAGCTTCGAGGCGCCGGCGCAGATCGTGGACCGAATAGTCAGTGGTGTCGACCACCACGTCAGCCCACGCTCGGAGCTCTGACGTCAGCTCTCGCTCAGCCGCAACACACTCGGCGATGGTGTCACGGTTCATGGGATGAGGTCGGCGGTTCTCCTCGTAGCGACGAACCAGAACATTGTCTTCGGCGTCGAGGAATACCACGACCACCGACGCACCCGATCCGCGCAGTTCGTAGATCGGGATACGGATCTCGTCGATGGTGTTGCCGTCGCGCAGATCCAGCACCAGACCGAGAGCCTCACGGCGTTCGGGCACTTCCTTGTGGCGCATCAGGTCTGGAATCAGCGCCGGAGGAAGATTGTCAATGACCGAGTATCCGAGATCTTCAAGGGTTTTGGCGCTGGTCGACTTGCCTGCGCCCGACATGCCTGTGACTACAACTACCTGCGGACGCTCTTCCACGGCATGATCCTTCCCTTCGGTGGGGTTCATCGTAATCGGCTGGGCGACTGGTTAGCGGGAGCGAACCACACCGGGTTACCCATGGAGCGCGTCAAAAACTTCCCGGGCAACCGCGCTAGGAACAACTTCCTCGAGTTGACCCACCGATGCCTCTCGAAGGCGCTTGAGACTGCCGAAAGTCCGGAGCAACGCCTTCTTTCGGGTGGGACCCACCCCTGCCACATCGTCGAGAACCGAATCGACCATTCGTTTACCGCGCAACGACCGGTGATACGTAATCGCGAACCGGTGGGCTTCATCTCGCACCCGCTGCAACAGGTACAGCGCTGGCTCATCGCGCGGGATTCTCACCGGCTCCGAACTGCCAGGTAGATAGACCTCCTCCATACGCTTGGCAAGGCCGGCCACCGGGATATTGAGCCCGAGTTCGTCGAGAACTTTGATCGCCCGCCCCAATTGCCCGAGTCCGCCGTCGATCAGCAATAGGCCGGGAGGGTAGGCAAACTTCCCGCGTTCATCGGGTGGCAAGTCCCGTTCGATCAGATAGGCGGTGAATCGGCGCCGCAAGACTTCCTCCATCGAGGCGAAATCGTCCTGCTGGTCGACGGTTTTAATCTTGAATCGTCGATAATCGGACCGGCGAGGCAGACCATCTTCGAGCACCACCATGGATGCCACGGTGTTGCGTCCCTGCAGCGTGGAGATGTCGAAACATTCGATTCGGAGCGGCGCAGCCGGAAGGTTGAGCGCCTGCTGCAAAGAGTTGATCGCTTTGGCCCGCGCGTTGGGGTCGGACTGTCGTTTGAGTCGATGTCGACCAAGCTGTTCTCTGGCGTTGATATGGGCGGTTTCGAGCAGCTTACGTTTGCCTCCCCTACGAGGAACCCGCAACTCGACCGGCCCGCCCCGACGCCCGGACAGCCACGTCGTCCACAGGTCGGGGTCTTCGGGCATGCCGTCAAGGATGATCAGCTTGGGAGGTTCCTCCTGGCCGTATCGCTCACGCAACAGGTTTCCGGTGAGTTGTTCGGGCGAGACATCCTCGACTTTGTCGATGATCTGTCCGAATCGTCCGACGACTCTCCCCCGCCTCACGATCAGTATAAATACCGAGGCTTCCAGACCTTCGTCAGCGATGGCCAACACATCGAAATTTTCGGGTCGTTCGCTGGCGATCTCTTGACGTTCAATCGCACGTTCCAGGTCCCGGAGCTGATCACGGTACCGGGCGGCCCGTTCGTACAGCTGCTGATCGGACGCCACCATCATGGCGGTTCGTACCCGCCGGACGATCGTCTCTGATTCGCCGTTGAGGAACGCCGCCAGTCCGTCTACAAGTTCCTGGTAGTCGTCCCTGTCGATCGCTCCCACGCAGGGAGCTGAGCACTTCTCAATATCGGCCAGCAAGCATGGCCGGCCGCGAGCCTCATGCAGCCGAAACTTCGAATCCGAACAGGTACGGATCGGGAAAGCTTTCAGAAGCAGGTCAAGCGTATTCCTGATGGAGTAGGCATGGGCATACGGCCCGAAATGCTGATCACCCGATCGCTTCTTGCCACGCTGCACTTTCGCAGCCGGCCAAGCGTCACGCCGAGTGATCGTCAGGTGCGGGAACGACTTGTCGTCACGAAGGCGAATGTTAAAACGCGGTTTGTGTTTCTGAACGAGGTTGAATTCCAGCATGAGCGCTTCGACCTCATTGGCGGCGATGATGAAGTCGACACTTTGCGCCTCCGACACCATGAGTCGAGTCCGGGCAGCCAGGTCCTTCGAGAAATAGTTGAGAACTCGCTTGCGCAAGGATTTGGCTTTTCCGACGTACAAGACCTGCCCATGGACGTCGCGGAACATGTACACGCCGGGGGCGTCCGGAATCTCGGCGGTAGGCGGCCGGAGCATCGTCTCAGCCTACCGACGGGTCCAGCGAACACCGACCAAGCGAGGCAATCCCGCATCCGGCAAGCCGCCCACATCGAGTGACACTTCACGCAGAACCGCAAGATCGAATCCGGCGTCAGAGGCGGCGGTCAGCCACTCCCCGATCGGGCGATGCAGAAACGTCACAGTCTTGCCGTTGGCGTCTTCTTCCGTTGAACCAGCATCCAGATAGGTCCCTGGTCGCCAGAACACTTCGCCGTCGGTTGGGTCGATGACGGACGCTGACCCGGGAGCGGTAATGAACGGATGATTGGCGACGGCTGCCAGCCAGGCGCCCGGGCGAAGCACCCGCGCCAACTCGGCGAAGATTTCGTCTGGCAAATGTTCGAAGGAAAGCACAACCACGGCACCACCGAGGGAGGCCGTGCGAACGGGAAGCCCAGGCAAGTCGACGCGGAATACGGGTCCAAACCGCCGGGCTTGGCCGAGGAAAGCCTCGTTGACGTCGCACCCAATCGACCCAAGGCCCGCCACGTTGAGGGCTGCCATGATGCGTCCATTGCCACATGCCACATCGAGAACTGGTCCGGGTTCCGCTCCTGCCACGTCGAGGAGGAGCGGCAGCACCACTTGTTCATACGTCGGATCAGATTCGAGTTCTTCGAGCCACCACTCGTCAAGGTCGTCCCACTCGCGTGTCACGGCAGCAAGTGTCGCAGGTACTGCCCCGTAAACGATTCCTCGACTTCGGCTACTTCCTCGGGGGTGCCCTGAGCGACGATCGTGCCCCCGCCGGTTCCGCCGTTTGGACCGAGATCTACCACCCAGTCGACCGACTTGATCACATCGAGATTATGTTCGATGACTACCACGGTGTTCCCCGCATCGACGAGCCGTTGCAGGACTCCGAGCAGCTTGCGGATGTCCTCAAAATGTAGACCGGTGGTTGGCTCGTCGAGGATATAGAACGTGCGGCCCGTGGATCGTTTCCCGAGCTCAGAAGCCAGCTTGACCCGCTGGGCCTCACCGCCAGACAACGTAGGGGCCGGCTGACCGAGCCGGACATATCCAAGCCCGACGTCGAAGAGCGTTTGTAGAATCCTGGCGATTTTCGGCTGATGCGTAAAGAATGAGAGCGCTTCTTCAACCGGCATCTCCAGCACATCGGCAATTGACCGGCTCTTCCAGGTGATCTCGAGAGTTTCCCGGTTGTACCGGCGGCCTTTACAAGTCTCACATGGGACATAGACATCTGGCAAGAAGTGCATCTCGATCTTGATCGTGCCGTCCCCCTTGCACGTTTCGCAACGGCCCCCTGGAACGTTGAACGAGAAGCGGCCCGGCTTGTATCCGCGCGCTTTGGCTTCGTTCGTCGCCGAGAACAGGGTCCGAATCTGATCAAACAGCTTGGTGTAGGTCGCCGGGTTCGACCGCGGGGTCCTCCCGATCGGCGACTGGTCGATGTTGATGACCTTGTCGATGTGTTCAACACCCGTTATCTGCTTGTGGCGGCCAGGAGCGATTCGGGATCCGTAGACGGCCTGATGCAGCCCACGGGACAAGATGGTTTGAACGAGCGATGACTTGCCGCTTCCCGACACGCCGGTAATCGCAGTGAAAACCCCGAGGGGAAAGGCGACGTCGACGCCCTGAAGGTTGTTCTCGGCGGCGCCGAGCACTTCGACGGCGAGCCCGTTGCCCGGCCGACGAACGCCGGGGATAGCAATCGTCCGTTTTCCGGAGAGATACTCGCCAGTAATTGAGTCTTTGCTGGCCAACACCTGTTTCAGGGTTCCCTGGACGACGATCTCACCGCCGTGCTCCCCTGCCCCCGGACCAATGTCAACGATGTGGTCGGCGATGCGGATCGTTTCCTCGTCGTGTTCAACCACGATCAACGTATTGCCGAGATCGCGCAGGCGGAGCAATGTTTCGATGAGCCGCTGATTGTCGCGTTGGTGTAGTCCTATAGAGGGCTCATCGAGAATGTACAGCACGCCGACCAGGCCAGACCCAATCTGAGTTGCCAGCCGGATGCGCTGTGCTTCCCCGCCGGCCAACGTGGCAGCCGAACGTCCAAGTGTCAGATAGTCGAGACCGACGTCGATGAGGAATGAGAGGCGTTCGCGCACTTCTTTAAGTACTCGTTCGGCGATGACGACCTGACGATCGTCGAGTTCGAGATCACGGACGAACTGGTAGGCGTCGCCTAGGGATTCTGCAGAGACCTCCGCAATCCCGCGACCTCCAACCGTCACGGCTCGAGAAACCGGGTTGTATCTGGTGCCATTGCAGGTCAGGCACGGCACCTCGCGCATGAAGTCCTGATAGAAGATCCTTGCTCCGTCTGACTCGGCTTCTTCGTGCTTTCGTCGAACGAAGGGCAAAACACCCTCGTACGTTGTGTAGTACTCGCGTTGGCGTCCGAACCGATTGGCATAGGAAATCTTGACGCGCTCATCTCCCGAACCGGACAGGATGACGTCTTTGGCCTTTTCCGAGAGAGTGCCGAATGGGGCGGTCACGTCAAACTTGTGCTCAACGGCCAGGCCCTCCAAGAGTCGCTGGAAGTACTTGCCCCGATGTCCGTTCCACGGAGCGATGGTGCCGTCAGCGATCGACCGCTCCGGATTCGGGATCACCAGATCAGGGTCGACCTGGAACCGGGTGCCGATGCCCGAGCATGCCGAACATGCTCCGTAGGGACTGTTGAACGAGAAATTTCGAGGCTGCAGCTCTTCGAACGAAATTCCACAGGTAGGGCAGCTGAGGGCTTGCGAATATGGGTGCCTTTCGTTCTCGGTTGCGACAAGCAGGACACCGTCCGCCAGCCGTAGGGCAGTTTCGACCGAAGCAGCGAGTCGCCGCTTCATGTTGGGCTTGGCGACAAGACGATCGACGATGACCTCGATCGTGTGAGTGATCAAGTTTGATGTCTTCGGTGAGGTCGACGACGTCACCATCCACGATCGCCCTGGCGAACCCATCTCGAGCCAGATCGCCCAACAGGCTTTCGTATTCGCCCTTTCGGCCCTGAACAACCGGTGCAAGAATCTGAAACTTGGTGCCTTCTGGCATCTCAAGAATCTGGTCGACGATCCGTTCAGGCGATTGACGTTTGACCGGCGTTCCGTCGTTGGGGCAATGCGGTATCCCGATTCGGGCCCATAACAATCGCAGGTAGTCGTGGATCTCCGTGACGGTCCCGACCGTGGACCGTGGATTGCGGCTGGCGGTCTTCTGGTCAATGGAAATGGCCGGCGAAAGCCCCTCAATAAAATCGACGTCAGGCTTATCCATCTGACCGAGGAATTGACGGGCATAGGCAGAAAGGCTCTCGACATACCGACGCTGGCCTTCGGCATAGATGGTGTCAAACGCCAAAGAAGACTTCCCGGATCCGCTCAGCCCGGTAAACACGATGAGTTCACCCCGCGGTAACTCAAGCGAGAGATTCTTCAGGTTGTGGGCGCGGGCGCCCTTGATCGAAATGGAATCAGCCGACACGACGTTCGATTGTACTTGACGGACAAACTACAAAAACGCCCGCGCCTTTCGTGGCAGTCATGCCGACCGGGCGATCAACTTCGGGCATCCTGGGCCTGTCGGAGATCTCTTTTGAGCTCGTTGACCTCGTCCCGGAGCCTTGCGGCATACTCAAAGCGGAGTTCGGTGGCTGCGTCGTGCATCTCCTCTTCCAGACTCCTGATAAGCCTTTCGAGGTCGTCGCCCTCCAGGTCGAGCGGCGCCCGCTGCTGAAGCTCCCGAGCTCGCCGATCGACCGACGGCGCATTGGAACTCTGGAGCAACTCCAGAATATCTGAGACCTTCTTTCGGATCGTCTGCGGATCAATTCCATGTTCTTCGTTGTGACGGGCCTGCACCGCTCGACGGCGCTGCGTCTCGTTGATCGCCGTCCGCATCGAGTCCGTCACCTGGTCGGCATACATAATGACCTGACCGTCGACGTTGCGGGCTGCTCGCCCGATCGTCTGAATGAGGCTGGTCTGAGATCTGAGAAATCCTTCTTTGTCGGCATCGAGGATTGCAACGAGCGAAACCTCAGGTAGGTCGAGGCCCTCGCGGAGCAGGTTGATGCCAACCAACACATCGAACTCGCCCATCCGGAGTTCTCTCAATATCTGGACCCGTTCCAGGGTATCGATTTCCGAATGGAGGTAGCGGGCTCGAACACCCATTTCGAGCAGGTACTCCGTCAGATCTTCTGACATCTTTTTCGTTAACGTCGTCACCAGCACCCGCTGATCAGCTTCGGCTCGCAGATGTATCTCTTCAAGGAGGTCGTCAATCTGGCCCTTGGTCGGTTTCACAATCACTTCGGGATCGATCAACCCGGTGGGTCTGATGATCTGTTCGACGAGAACGGTCGACTGTTCCTTTTCGAAGGGGCCAGGTGTGGCGGACAGAAACACGATCTGATTGGCCTTCTCGAGCCACTCATCGAACCGCAATGGTCGGTTGTCGCGCGCCGATGGAAGCCGAAATCCGTGCTCGACGAGTACATCCTTGCGGCTGCGATCACCGGCGTGTTGACCACCAATTTGGGGAACCGTCACGTGCGATTCGTCAATAATGGTCATGAAACCGTCGGGGAAGTAATCCAGCAGCGTGTAGGGAGCTTCGCCTTCAGTTCTTCCGTCAAGGTATCTTGAATAGTTCTCGATGCCGGAGCAGAAGCCGACTTCTCGCATCATCTCCAGGTCGTACGAGGTGCGCATCCGCAGACGTTGCGCTTCGAGCAGTTTGTTCTGCGACTCGAGTTCGGCGAGTCTGTCGGCAAGCTCAACCTCAATCGCCGCCGTAGCCTTTTCCATGCGTTCTCGTGATGTTACGTAGTGAGTTGCGGGGAAGATCCACACTTCCTTGAGTTCTTCAATCACTTCTCCGGTGACCGGGTTCATCCGAATGATTCGTTCGACCTCATCACCCCAGTACTCGACCCGGACGACCGTTTCCTCGTATGACGGGAAAACTTCGAGAGTGTCGCCCTTAACACGGAACTTCCCCCGGGTCAGGCTCACCTCGTTCCGTTCATATTGGATGTCGACCAGTTTGCGAATTGCGGCATCCATTTCGTATTCCACTCCGGCGATGAGGCGAACCACCTGGCCGAGGTACATTTCGGGCGTCCCCAGCCCGTAGATGCAGGAAACGGAAGCAACGATGATGACGTCATCTCTGGTCAATAGGCCGGATGTCGCCGCATGCCGAAGCCGGTCGATCTCATCATTGACGGTTGATTCCTTCTCAATGAACGTATCCGACTGCGGCATGTATGCCTCAGGTTGGTAGTAGTCGTAGTAGGACACGAAGTATTCGACCCGGTTTTCCGGAAAGAACTGTCTGAACTCGTTGGCAAGTTGGGCTGCGAGCGCTTTGTTCGGCGCGATCACCAGGGTCGGCTTCTGAACTGCCTCGATCGTCCAAGCCATTGTGGCGCTCTTGCCGGACCCGGTGATTCCCAAAAGGGTCTGGAAGCGCTCCCCGGCGTTTATCGAATCTGCGAGCTTGGCAATCGCGGCTGGTTGATCTCCAGCAGGTTCGAAATCGGCGTGAACTTTGAACGGTGGCATATCGAGCCAGCTTATCGGTTACCTGTGACAAAATTTTCGAGCCAACGAATGGCGCTGGCTACCTGGTAGGCCAGATCTGCTCCGCGATCGTTGTCGATGACGCAGTCAGCTCCGTCTAGCCAGCTCTGGCGATCGGGCTGCGCAGCCATCCTGGCGTCGATTTCTTCCTGTTGCATTCCCCGCTGGAGAAGTCGATTGACTCGGAGTTCGGTTGGCGCATCGACGACGATGACTGGCAGGCCATCTCCCACCAGACCCGTGAGGAAAGGTCGCTCGATTCCAACTAGCCGTGCCCGACTTGCATCGATGCGCGTGGCGATCTCATTCGCGATTGCTGGATGTGTGATCGATTCGAGGACCCGTAGTTGTTCGGTGTTGTTGAAGACAATGGCGCCAAGCTTCCGTCGATCGATGACACCATCTATGACCACAGATGGCCACCGGCTCGTGACCGGTTCGACACAGGCGCCACCGGGGGCGAGGACCTGATGACCGATTGCATCGGCCTCGATCATTTCAACGCCGTCCGCCTTGAACAGCGCCCCTACATACGACTTCCCGGCGCCGATACCGCCACACAGGACAAATCCTTGGCTACCTTGTTCCATACCAATGCATCGTACCGATCATGACTGAATTCTCAGAACGGTGGCTCAGCCGACTCGTGGCTGTCATCGCTGGAGTTAACTGGCTATTCCTGACCCTGGGATCCATTGCCGCTCTGATCCAACACCGTCGATCTGCCTGGCCAGCCATCCTGCTTGCAGGTATCTACGTGGCAGCATTCCAACTTCTCCCCCAACGCCTGCTGCTCAAACCGGTCTGGCGGGAGGGTCTGGCTGTCATTGCAACTGCGCTCACCGCGTCAGCCATGGCGCTGACCGGGTCGTTCGCCTCGACATTTCTCCTGCTCGCCATCACTCCCGTCCTGCTGGCTGCACTGCTGGGTGGATATCGACTCGGGTTCGCGACCGCCGGGCTCAGCACCGGAATCCTCATCGCCATTGGCGTGAGCCTGCAAGACCTCAGCTACGGGGGCCTGGTTAGCTGGCTCGGCCTCCTCCTCCTCGTGGCGGCGACCTTCGGGCTGGCCCGCCGCCTCATTCTGGAAG
>RCMY010002833.1_pt1 | contig 17116 bp, 12 predicted proteins | sample 2041341 | NCBI WGS metagenome assembly RCMY01 (sample SAMN09708234, study PRJNA481090) | Marine sediment metagenome, whole genome shotgun sequencing project. | reverse complement strand
CCAAAAAAGGATTGCAATTCGTCAACAGTGTCAAAATAGTTACCGGTCACAGCGTCAACAGGAATGCCTCCAGGGCTAGGTACCGCATCACCTTGAACGATTTCAGGAAATAGTCGATTAAGGAAAGTGCCGTCAGGATTGTAAAGGAATTGCTGATAGGAACCGGATAAACTATTTTCAATGAACAGTTTTGAGGTGTTTAAATTTCTGATCATTTCATTTAAATCGGTCGTATTGTAGCCAAGTCCACGAATGTCCTTGCCGTCCCTACCATAGCTTTGGAAAGAATACCCCACCAATGCAGTTAGATTTGAGTTATCGAAAGCTTTATTATAGGAAAGCGTCAGATCCATCAACTTTCCATGCGTGTAGAGTTCACTTAACGCACCTTCACCTCTTCCAGGGGCATTTCCCAGTCCCGTGGTTAGTGAAGATTGCACTTGATTTCTTTTGGAACCCGATTCGTCCAGTCCCAAGCTTACCTTGGCTTTTAGGTCATCAGTAATGCTGTATTCTGCAGAGATATTTCCCAAAAATCGATTCGTGTTCGTGAGGTCTTTTCTGTAATTTATCAACTGAAGTGGATTGAGTTCGCTGCCGCCGGTGGTAAAGGATGTGGAAGCAGGCCAAGTCGGATTTGCAAAATAAGAGGCGCCCAATATATCACCTTGAGATCCCGGATTATTGCCAATGGCCGCCCTATCATCGTTGATTCTGGAAAAGGTTATATTTCCGTCCAACTTTAATTTGTCATCAAATAGACGTTGAGAGATATTAATTCTACCGGTCATACGTTCTTGAGCTGAACCAACTACTACACCAAATTGCTTTTGATACCCCAAGGATGCTCTAACATTTCCACTGCCATAATTCTGGGAATAGGCAATGTTCTGGTCTTGTGAGGCTACATCACGGAGTACTATATCCTGCCAATTCGTCTCGAAACCATAATCCAATTCATTCGGGTTGCCTCCGTAATCAGGTAATGCAGATAAGTATTGTTCCCGATTTAATAAATCAAATTTCTTTGACGGTGTAGAATAACTCAAATTGGAGGTCCATTCCAATTTCCCTTTTCCCGTTTTCCCACTTTTCGTTGTGATAATAACCACTCCATTGGCGCCTCGAGAACCATAAATGGCCGTAGCGGAAGCATCTTTCAAGATACTTAGGCTCTCAATGTCGTTCGGGTTCAAAAAGTTTAAGGGATTGGTAGGGGAGCTGGCTCCAACACCTAATTCACCACCCGAAGCCGTTGTTTGTTCCCCTGATAGAGGAATGCCATCGACAACAAATAGAGGATTGTTATTTGCCCGGACAGAACTGGTTCCTCTAACACGGATATCGATACCGGCACCAGGTTCACCACTTGACTGCGTAATCTGTACACCTGCCGTTTTGCCCTGTATTAATTGTTCTGGGGAGGAGATAACCCCTTGGTTAAAATCCTCGGAGGTAACCACTGCGACTGCACCGGTCGCATCTTTGACCGTAGTTTGTCCATAACCAATAATCACAACTTCATCCAATGCCTGAGCATCTTCCATGACGTCGATATTGCTTTGGCCGTTTACTGCAATCTCTTGATTCGCGTAGCCAATGTAGCTAAAAACCAATGTAGCGTCTTCGGGCACGTCACTCAAGGTGTAATTACCGTCGAAATCGGTCTGTGCTCCCGTAGTAGTGCCTTTAACTACGACACTGGCGCCCGGTAAAGGGCCCATGGCATCGGAAACCATTCCCGACACCTCTTGGGCCTGAGTGAATGCCAAGCACAAAAATGCGCCGAACATCATCAGGTTCTTAATCCATGTAATCTTCATAAACGTTGTTTTTGAGTTGAGTTAATTGCAAAATTAAAGGTTAAACGTATGTAAAAAAATTGTTAATTGCTGATTATTTAGTAATTAAGATATTACGAAAACGGTTTCGTGTTAATAACTTTCTGCAATGGATGGCAATCTCAGTGAAATACCTATCTGATTGTGTTATCCACAACAAAACAATACTAAAATAGGGAAACTACAACGGGTTCAAAGATACTATTTTTTTGGTTTGTCCGAAATTCTTCGCTTAACTTACTGTCGGGGTCGTTAATTTGTTAAAAAATTGGGGATTGCCTCTTTTCCTGTTTTTAAGCCTTATTTTTCAATCTGAAAACTGGAAATCCGTTTTGAAAAGAAAAATAACCCTAAAGGATATCGCCCGCGAGCTCGACGTATCTATTTCCACCGTTTCAAAGGCGCTTAAGAACAGCGAGGAAATCGGTCGGGACACCAAGGAAAAGGTGCAGGCATTCGCCAAATTATACAATTATCGGCCCAACAACATTGCGTTGAGTCTTAAGAACAAACGCACTAAAAATATAGGGGTCGTCATTCCCGACATTGTCCACTATTTTTTTACAACGGTATTCAGGGGCATAGAAAAATATTCGAACCAAAAAGGATATAATGTAATCGTATGCGTCTCCGATGAATCTTTCGATAAGGAGGTAATAAATACCGAGCTGTTGGCCAATGGAAGTATTGACGGGTTCATTATGTCATTATCTGCCGAGACCCAATGTAAAATGGATTTCCATCATCTTCTGGAGATTACCGAACAGGGGATTCCGTTAGTGCTTTTTGACCGTGTTGACGATCATGTGTCTTGTGACAAGGTCATACTGAATGATACCGAAATTGCATATCAGGCGGTAAAAAAGTTTCTCGCGAACGGAAGAAAGAACATTGCCCTGGTGACGACCGAAAGCTATTTTAACGTCAGCGTAAAAAGGGCAGTTGGTTATGAAAAGGCGTTATCGGAAGCGAATATCCCCATTAAGCCGGAGTTTAGACTTACTTTGCCCTACAGAGATGTCAATGAACATGAAATTCGGCATTTTTTTAGTGGTGTCAAGATAGATGCCGTGCTGTGCGTCAATGAAATTTTTGCCGTACAATGCATGGCCATCGTTCAAAAAATGGGGATGCGGATTCCCGAGGAGATTGTCTTTATCGGATTTACCGACGGTATTCTCTCCAAATATTCAAATCCGACCCTGACCACTGTGGCGCAGCACGGCGAAAAAATGGGTGAGATTGCCGCGGAGATGCTGATAGACCGCATCGAGGCTGAAATTGGTGAAGAAAAACCTTTTCGGACGAAAATCGTTGAAGGCACTATTGTCGAACGGGGGTCGACGGTGAATTAAGAAAAGTAACCATCTTGATTCTTATTCTATTTCGGTTAACGATACGGTATTACATTTGTATATTGCCGAATTTAAAAGTGCTTTATGAATAAGACTGCTTTCATTTTTGACCTTGACGGGGTTATCGTTGATACCGCGAAATACCATTATCTCGCTTGGAAAAAACTGGCGAATAAACTGGGCTTTGAATTTACTAAGGAACAGAACGAGCTTTTTAAAGGCGTAAGCCGAAAGCGATGTTTAGAGATTTTGTTGGATATCGGTAATGTGGAAGCCACTCAAGAGCAGTTCGACCGATGGATGGTCGAGAAAAACGAGGATTACCTTTCGTACATTGAACATATGGATGCTTCCGAGATTCTTCCTGATGTGCTAAAGGTTTTGGATTTCCTAAAGGATAAAAAAGTGCCACTCGCCCTCGGTTCTGCCAGTAAAAATGCCAAGCCCATTTTGGAAAAGGTAAAGCTATTACCTTATTTTGATGCGATAGTTGACGGAACCGACGTTGCCAAGGCCAAACCCGATCCTGAAGTATTTCTGATCGCCGCCAAAAAAATGGATGCCAAACCTAAAAATTGTATTGTTTTCGAGGATGCCGTAGCGGGCATCGAAGCGGCCAATAATGCGGGTATGACCAGTATAGGTGTCGGGGAAGCCAAAATTCTTTCCAATGCTGATTTTGTTTTTAAGGATTTTACGGAAATTAGTATCGAGTTTTTGGAGGGATTATCGATTAAGACGACCTAACTTATTACTAGTAGTATGAATCAAGATTATTTAAAACCCGATCCGTGGTCCATCATCGAAGAAGGCTTTGACAAAGAGCGCGTAAAATCTTCCGAGAGTATTTTCAGTCATGGCAACGGCCACATGGGCCAGCGTGCCAATTTCGAAGAAAGCTATTCCGGGGAAACCTTTCAGGGGAGCTATATCGCAGGCGTTTACTATCCCGATAAAACACGTGTCGGCTGGTGGAAAAACGGGTATCCCGAATATTTTGCCAAGGTGTTGAACGCGCCCAATTGGATCGGTATCGATGTATTGGTAGCCGGGGAAGCCCTTGATTTGAATACCTGTAAAATCGTAGCCGATTTTCGCCGAGAGCTAAACATGAAAGAGGGATGGTACAGCCGTTCTTTTAAAGCTACGTTACCAAATGATGTTTCAGTCGAAGTTAAAATCCTCCGGTTTTTGAGCCTTGACCTTGACGAGGTCGGCGCAATTCGTTACGAGATAACCCCTATTAGTGGCGATGTAGAAATAATTTTCCATCCATATTTGGATAGCGGTATTACGAACGAGGATACCAATTGGGACGATAAATTTTGGGAAACGACGAAGATATCATCCAAAGAAAATCAGGCTTTTATCGAATCCCATACCTTACGGACAAACTTTCAGGTCTGTACCTTTATGGAATCGCATTTATTTTTGGACGGTCAACATCTGGAAAAACATCCATCCGAAGAAAAGGCAGCACTGAGGGTCGCACATACATATGTCCAAACCCTTAAGAAGAGCGAAACCTTGGCCTTACATAAGTTTGGAGGCTACACGGTTTCCCGAAATCACAAAGCATCCGAATTGATCGATGCGGCTACAACATCCCTGAAAAAGGCGGTCGATTTAGGTTTTGAATCCCTTTTGGAACAGCAAAAGCAGGCTTGGGGAAAAATTTGGGAAATGGCCGATATCACCATCGAGGGCGATATCAAGGCACAACAGGGCATCCGCTTTAACATTTTCCAATTGAACCAGACCTATTTGGGCAAGGATTCCCGCTTGAACATCGGCCCCAAAGGTTTTACCGGAGAAAAATACGGGGGCAGTACGTATTGGGATACCGAGGCCTATTGCATTCCCTTTTACATGGCGACCAAGAACCAAAAAGTGGCCCGCAACCTATTGAAATATCGCTATAACCATTTGGAAAAGGCCATCGAGAATGCCCAAAAACTAGGGTTCACCAATGGGGCGGCCCTGTACCCGATGGTCACTATGAACGGGGAGGAAAGCCATAACGAATGGGAGATTACTTTCGAGGAAATTCACCGGAACGGGGCCATCGCCTTTGCCATCTTTAATTATTATCGATATACCGGCGACCTCTCCTACATTCCCGAAATGGGGCTGGAAGTGCTGATTGGCATCGCTCGGTTCTGGCACCAACGTGCCAATTTTTCAGAACCCAAAGGCAAATATGTCATTTTGGGCGTTACCGGTCCCAATGAGTACGAAAATAATGTAAACAACAACTGGTATACCAATTATATCGCCAAATGGTGTATCGAGTATACTTTGCAACAACTGGTAAAGGTCAAGGACGGATATGAGGAGGATTATAAGCGCGTTGTCCGAAAGACCAAGTTGACCGATGAAGAAACGGCCCAATGGCAAAAGGTAGCGGGCAATATGTATTTTCCCTATTCCGAAGCACATCAGGTGTTTTTGCAACAGGATGGATTTTTGGATAAGGAATTGATTACCGTCAAAAACCTTCCCAAATCGCAGCGACCCATCAACCAAAAGTGGAGCTGGGACCGGATATTGCGTTCGCCTTACATCAAGCAGGCCGACGTTTTACAGGGATTTTATTTCTTCGAGAACCATTTTACCACGGAAGAACTTGGGCGCCACTACGATTTCTACGAACCTTTTACCGTGCACGAGTCCTCTTTATCGCCATGTGTACATAGCATTCAAGCCGCCAAATTAGATAAGATGCAGCAGGCGTATGAGTTCTACTTACGTACTTCACGTTTAGATCTCGACGATTACAACAAGGAAGTGGAGGAGGGCCTGCACATCACCTCCATGGCCGGCACTTGGATGAGCATCGTAGAGGGCTTCGGCGGTATGCGTATCTTGGATGACAAACTATCGTTCATTCCACGTATTCCGCAGCAATGGAAATCATATTCCTTCAAGATCAATTTCAGGAACCGGGTCGTAAAGGTGACCGTTCAAGGAGAAAAAACTGAATTTTTGCTGGATGGTAAAGATGTGCTGTCGATTCGGGTCAATGGGGATAAAGTGGTTTTGAAGCCTGGGGAGGTTGCGGAAGTTAAGAATTAAGTCCGGCTACCCGTCCTTGGACAATAGAGGTCTTCAAGGCTAATGTATTTATCAAATGAAGCGCTACTACATACTACTGTTAATTTTCTCTTTAGGATGCAATGGCGAATCGAAAGAAATCGAAAATATGCCGAAGAAAACAGATTCCCGCCTTCACGGGAATGACAAAAAGCTCAAAATGAAGAAAGAGGTCGTTTACCAAGTTTTTACAAGGCTCTTTGGCAATACAAACACCACCAACAAACCTTGGGGCACTATCGAAGAGAACGGTGTGGGGAAATTTTCTGACTTTTCGGAAAAGGCCTTGCAGGAAATTAAAAATCTGGGCGTTACCTATATTTGGTATACAGGGGTGCCGCATCATGCCGTAATCCGCGATTATACGGAATATGGCATCTCGAACGATGACCCTGACGTGGTGAAGGGCAGGGCAGGCTCGCCCTATGCGGTAAAGGATTATTATAACGTGAATCCCGATTTGGCGGAAAAACCAGAGAACCGGCTGGCCGAATTTCAGTCGCTTATTGGCCGCACCCATAACGCAGGTCTCAAATTGCTCATCGATATTGTGCCCAATCACGTGGCGCGTAATTACGAAGGGGGCTCTACGCCCGAAAAACATGAACCTTTTGGTGCTTCCGATGATACCTCTGTGGAGTATGCGCGAGACAATAATTTCTACTATATCCCGGGTGAAGCCTTTCAGGTTCCGGATTGGCGGGACGGTTATTCGCCCTTGGGCGGCGAAGACCATCCGATGGCGGACGGAAAATTCGACGAAAACCCTGCAAAATGGACGGGCAACGGTTCGCGGCTGGCAAAGCCCAATTTTAACGACTGGTACGAAACCGTCAAGATCAATTATGGAATTCGGCCCGATGGTTCGTACGATTTCGATAGTCTTCCGGAAGGTTTTGAATCCAAAGATTATACGGCACATTATGAATTTTGGAAGGATAAAAATGTACCCGATTCTTGGATAAAATTCAAGGATATCGCCCTCTACTGGCTTGATATGGGCGTGGACGGTTTCCGCTATGACATGGCCGAAATGGTTCCTGTGGAATTTTGGAGTTATATGAACTCCCACATCAAAATGAAAAATGCGGAGGCCTTTCTGCTGGCCGAGGTCTACAATCCCAATGAATATCGCAACTACATCCAAAGGGGAAAAATGGATTACCTCTACGACAAGGTCGAGATGTACGATTCCCTTAAAAATATAATGCAAGGCGAAGGGTGGACCGACCATATCCCCGTTGTGAAAAAGGGGACGCAGGATATCGAGCATCATCTGCTACATTTTTTGGAAAACCATGATGAGGTGCGTATCGCTAGTCCTGAATTTGTTGGCAATGCACAAATCGGCAAACCAGCTATGGTCATATCCGCCACGATGACCACGGCACCGGTGATGATCTATTTCGGACAGGAAGTAGGGGAGCCTGCATCCGAAAATGCGGGATTTGGTAGTCCCGATCGAACCTCCATCTTCGACTATGTTGGCGTACCCCACCACCAGCGATGGCTCAACGACAAGAAATATAATGGCGGACAGTTATCCGAAAAAGAGGCGAACCTTAGGGATTTTTATAAACGTTTGCTCAATTTCACTATCGAAAGCGATGCCTTGATGGGTGAATATCAAGATATCCATTTTTATAATCGGGACAATACACTGTGGTACAATTATCATGTACTCTCATATGTGCGATGGTCCAAAAACGAAAAATTGATTATAGTATCCAATTTCGATGCCAACGACCGCTTCGGGTTTCAATTGAAACTTCCGGAAGACGTCGTTCAAAAATGGAAGCTATCCGAAGGAAACCATCAAATCAAAGATGTTTTGTACGGAAGCGAACATACTATGAAAGTTGAAAACGGTAGGGGAGAAGTTCGCGTTGACATTAATCCCTTGGAATCGTTTATTTTAAAGGTCCACTGATGTTCGATGTTATCGTCATAGGTGGGGGGGCAGCTGGCTTTTACGCCGCCATCCATATCGCGGAAGCCAGGCCAGACCTAAAAATTGCCATCTTGGAGCGTGGTAAGGAAGTGCTGGGCAAGGTCAAGGTTTCCGGTGGCGGGCGCTGCAACGTCACCCATGCGGAATTCGACCCTGGCGAACTGGTCAAGAATTACCCTCGCGGCGAGAAAGAATTGTTGGGGCCTTTCCACACCTATTGCAGTGGCGATACGATGGACTTCTTTGAGAAAAGGGGCATTTCCCTGAAAATCGAATCCGACGGCCGAATATTTCCGGTTTCCGATTCTTCACAGACCATAATCGATTGCTTTTTGAACGAAGCCGATCGATTGCGGGTTCGGGTTTTGCGGCATAGTGCCGTAATCGACATTCGGTATAAGAACACCGCGATGGACGGCATACCAGTTGAGGCTGACCATACTGATTTGAATGCAAAAGATGGCGTACCTATATCTAAAGAAACCGAATCTATGGTATGGGAGGTTACATCGATCAAACATACCTACTATGCCAAAAAAATAGTGGTCGCGACAGGAAGCAATCCTAAAATTTGGATGCTGCTGAAAAACCTGGGCCACACTCTAGTACCTGCCGTACCCTCGCTGTTCACCTTTAATATTAAAGACAAGCGTATCGCCGGAATACCTGGTGTAAGTACCTACGCAGCCGTCGATGTGCTCGAACAGCGGTTGTTCAATCCTAAAATCACCATTAAGCTCCGTAGCCAAGAAGCAGAAAAACCTGTAATGACTTCCGAAGGCCCCTTGATGATTACACATTGGGGCATGAGCGGTCCGGCCATTTTAAAACTTTCCGCTTGGGGTGCCAAACTCTTGAACGAAATGAAATATCGTTTCCGGATTAGGGTCAACTGGTTGCCTGAATACAGTGTTGAAGGTATTATCGGTCTGCTTATGCAAATCAAGGAAGTCGAGGCCAAAAAGACCGTTTTACGTACCAGGGCGGTCGATGTACCAAGACGTTTGTGGACGAATCTGGTAAGGGCATCGGGTATTGGTGAGACCGAGAAGTGGGCGGATGTTACCAAGGTACATTTAGAGTATTTGGCAAATCAACTTACCCAAGGTGAATTTCTGGTCGAGGGCAAAAGTACGTTCAAGGAAGAGTTTGTAACCGCAGGGGGGGTGAATCTTAAGGAAATTGATTTCAAGACCTTTGAGAGCAAAATTTTACCTGGGCTGTATTTTGCGGGAGAGGTGATAAATGTAGATGCCATTACAGGGGGATTCAATTTTCAGAATGCGTGGACGGGCGGATTTATTGCGGCGAAGGCTATCGCAGGAGTGAAGTAGGCGGTTGCAGTAGCGGCCGGTGGAAAAATTTATTTTAAGCGTCATGGATTTTGGGTTTCAACGATGAAGTTTCAAAATATCGAAAAACCGGCTTTGCAATTGAATCAATGTGACGACGGGATAGGACGAGGAATACGGCTGGGCTGTCATGCACCTTTCAGACTCTGAATATTAGTCCTTAGCGTGTTTTTATTTTTTCCAACAATAGTTCCGGTTCGTTGGTGGTAATATAATCAAAGCCTTCCTCGAGCAGCCAATCCATATCCGCGGGGTCGTTTACGGTCCAGGCATTTAAGACAATCCCAAGTTTTTTAGCACTTTCGATCCATTCCGGATGCTTTTTGAACGTATTAAAATGATAATCGGCACCGTCGATACCATCGGCCTTTAATTGTTCTGGAGCTTTTTCACCTTTGAGGTATTGGGTATGTGCTTTCGGATTCAGTTCTTCTATTTTTTTTAGGATATCGTAATCAAAACTGATGTAGACGGTCATATCCTCGGCATTCAGCTCTTTGACCAATTGCTCCGCTTTTTCTGCCATTTTTCTGCCACGTTCTACAGTTTCGGCGGGCTTTATTTCACAGACCAATCGCGTTGAGGTATTGTTTTCCAATCCCGCTAGGATGTATTCGCGCAAAGTGGGTAGTGTTTCCCCGTTAGATAGTTTATGTTCGGCCAGATGGGCATAAGGGGTTTCTGCAATTAGCATCCCTTCATAATCCGCATCGTGATTGACCACGAGGATATCATCCGAAGTCATCATCACATCGAATTCAGAGCCGGTACATTTAAGGGCAATGGCGTGTTTTAGGGCGGCAATGGAATTTTCGGGGAGGTTTTGGGCTTTCCAAGCACCGCGATGGGCAACCACTACATTTTTGGCGAAACCAGATGTATTTTTTTGTGGTTTACAGGAGGGCATAAGGATAATTGCTAATAATAAAAGAAAATTTCGCATTGAGAAATATTTGAATAGTATGCAAAAGACGCATTGGATTGTACGACGATTTTGGCTTAACTTAGCACTAGGTTAAAAGTGTTGTACTTATTTACCAAAAGTAATCAATCTTCCTTCCTTTTTTAACGGCGATGCAAATTACCAAAATTAAGATGGAATTCCTTATTAAAACCCTTCGTTCTGTGGATGATTCGGCGTCTTTACTTCGGATGAAAACGATACCGTCATCCGTGACTAGTTCATCTCCCAAATCTTATAATTGAGCACCGTTGCAAAGCAGACCCAGAGCAGATACGGTACCAACATCAAGGCGGCCCATTTATTTATCACTTTGAACCAGCGAATGGTCATAACAATCAATACTAGCCAAATTAAAATTACTACTAGTGCCCAAAATGTTTCTTTGAACCCGAAGAAAGCGATACTCCATGCAGCATTGAAGAGTAACTGGAACCAAAAAAGATACAAAGCTTTCTTGACCCAACGATGATAAAAGCCTCTGGCCCAAACGATACCGGCAGCAATACCGATGAGCACATAGAGGCCGATCCACACTTCGGCAAAAAGCCAGTCAGGGGGAGTAAAGGCAGGTTTGTTCAGGGTGAGGTACCAATCGTTTACCGAACTTTGGGTGGCAAAGCCAGCAAGAATACCGGTGGCCATACAAATACCAATGGCGTAGAAAATATAAGTCGCTATTTTTTTCAAACGGTGAAATTGGTTTCCCCTAAAATAACAATTTATTCCTTGGGCTATGCTTTCGGCGTCTAAAAACTAATCTCAAGCTGCTTAGCAATTCAGGAATTGTAAATATTTATTTTTTTTTGCCAAGACAGTCCCGAAATTTCGGGAGCAAAGGGGAAAAGAAAGAGACAAAAACCCGAATTTCTAAGTTGCAGGAGTATACATTTGTAGAAATATGAAGCCGATGACCGAGAAAGACTTTCTTCCATTCAAATATATATCCAAAAAAAATACAGGTAAGGTGAACTGGAAATCACCTAGCAATATAGCATTGATCAAGTATTGGGGCAAGAAAGAAAACCAGATTCCCGCAAATCCGTCCATCAGCTTTACGTTGGATACGTGTGTGACCGAAACCACGATTTCCTATCAAAAATTGGATGCCGGATCATCAAAATTTTCTTTCGAACTGTTTTTTGAGGGAAAGTCAAAGGAAGATTTCAAGCCCAAAATAGAAACCTTTTTCAAACGCATCGAAGTGTATCTTCCATTTTTGAGGGAGTACCATCTTAAGATCGAGACCTCGAATTCTTTTCCCCATAGCAGTGGCATCGCTTCCTCGGCATCGGGAATGAGTGCCCTCGCGCTATGCCTCATGTCGATGGAAAGGACATTTGTTCGCGAAATGGATAACGACTTTTTCATCAAGAAGGCATCCTTTCTCGCGCGGCTGGGTTCCGGTAGTGCCTGCCGCAGTATCGAGGGGCCGCTTGTGCAATGGGGCAAGCATTCAAATATTGAAGGAAGTTCGAATCTGTACGGCATCCGATATCCCTATAACATCCATGAAATTTTCCAAAATTTTCAGGATACCATTCTGCTGGTCGACGAAGGCCAAAAGCAGGTAAGCAGCAGCGTTGGCCATGATCTGATGCACGGCCACCCGTTCGCTGGACAACGTTTTGCACAGGCCCATACGCACCTTTCCGAATTCCGTTCCATTTTGGCCGAAGGGAAATTGAAGGAATTTATTAGAATTGTGGAAAGCGAGGCCTTGACCCTGCATGCGATGATGATGACCAGCCATCCCTATTTTATCTTGATGAAGCCCAATACCTTGGAAATTATTAATAGAATTTGGTCTTTTCGGGAAGCTTCAAGGTCGAACGTATGTTTTACTTTGGATGCCGGTGCCAACGTTCATGTACTATATCCTGAGAAGGAAAGGGAAACGGTATACGAATTCATCCAAGCCGAGCTGCTTCACTTCTGTGAAAATGGAAAGCATATCTGTGACAGAACGGAATCGGGGGCTAAGGACATGTTCAAGAACACGGATACCTAATAACGGATGTATCGGTCAAAGAAGGATGCTTTACTGATTTACATACCGAAAAGTCGTATCTTTGCAGCGTAATTATTTAATTGTATGAAAGGACCGCTGTTCTATTCAAAAATCTTGCTTTTCGGGGAGTACGGAATCATCAAGGATTCCAAAGGACTCTCCATTCCCTATAATTTCTTTAAGGGCGCTTTGAAGACCGATGCTGATCTTTCGGAAACGTCCAGAAAATCCAATCAGGCCCTTCGCGAATTTGCGGGTTATCTTGAGATGGTGCATAAGAACAGTCCCAAGTTGGTCTCTTTTGATTTCGAGGCGCTGAAAAACGATATCGCCTCGGGCATGTACTTTGACAGTTCCATTCCACAAGGCTATGGTGTCGGGAGTAGTGGCGCTTTGGTCGCGGCCATTTACGACAAATATGCCAAGAATAAGATTACGGTGCTCGAAAACCTGACCCGTGAAAAATTATTGCGCTTAAAACGGATTTTTGGAAAAATGGAATCCTTTTTCCACGGAAAATCCTCGGGACTCGATCCTTTGAACAGTTATTTAAGTCTTCCCATCCTTATCAATTCTCAGGAAGATATCGAATCGACGAGTATCCCTTCCCAGAATTTTGAGGGAAAAGGGGCCGTATTTCTGTTGGATAGTGGTTCGACCGGCGAAACCGCGCCGATGGTGCAACTGTTTATGGAAAAGATGAAACAGGAGGGTTTCCGCAATATGCTGAAAGATCAGTTCATCAAACATACCGACGCTTGTGTCGACGATTTCGTGAACGGCAACGTAAAATCGCTTTTCGGAAACCTAAAACAGCTCTCGAACGTGGTGCTCGATAATTTCAAGCCGATGATTCCCGCCAAGTTCCACGAACTTTGGAAAAATGGCATCGAGACCAATGATTATTACCTTAAACTTTGTGGTTCTGGTGGTGGTGGCTATATTTTGGGCTTTACCCAAGATATCGATAAAGCGAAAAGAGCTTTGAAGGATTACAATTTAGAGGTGGTCTACAACTTCTAGTTGTGTTAAGCCGTGTGTCGGATAGGTCGTCGTTAGTTTTGACAGGCCGGGACTAAAATTCGTTGTAGAGCCGTACTACGGAATTATTTTTTAACGACGTCATAGCGCTCAATACATATCGAACGACACTAAAAATTCCAGCTTGTTTCGTAGTTTTAGTAGTTACAAAGCAATTGGGATGTCGGTTCTTTTCCAAATTATAATTTTTCCATAGAAACTTTCCAAACCATGTTCAGCCGTAAAAACAAACTCTTGCTCTTAAAGGTTTTGAGTCTGTTTTCCGTTGTACGCGGGTACAATATTCTTATCATTGCCCTGGCCCAATATTTGGCTTCCATTTATATATTGGCGCCTGGGCTGCCGCTGCGAGAGGTAGTCTTCGACCTAAATCTTTTTATGATCGTAGTCGCTTCTGGGCTTGTCATTGCCAGTGGTTATATCATCAACAATTTTTACGATGCCGAAAAAGATCTGATCAATAGGCCCAGAAAGAGTATGTTAGATCGTTTGGTCAGCCAACGCTTTAAACTCTCGACCTATTTTGTGCTGAATTTTTTATCGGTACTCGCAGCCAGCTACGTTTCTTTTCGGGCGGTCGTGTTCTTTTCTGCCTATATTTTCGGCATCTGGCTGTATTCGCACAAACTGAAAAGAATTCCGTTTCTGGGCAATTTTTTTTCCGCGATTTTGGCTATCTCCCCTTTTTTTGCCGTGTTTGTCTATTACAAAAATTTCGATACGGTCATATTCGTGCATGCCATATTTTTGTTCTTGCTTATTCTGTCGCGGGAAATGATTAAAGATCTTGAGAATATAACCGGTGATCTGGCGCAGAACTATGAGACCATACCCATTTTATATGGTGCCAAAGTCTCCAAATTCTTGATATCCGGCTTGATATTGCTCACTTTGATTCCCTCCCTATTGTTGATTATCAAATTCGATGTGGGCTACATGCATTATTATTTTATGGGATGCGTGTTGCTATTGCTACTTTTTCTTGTGCTGTTGCTGAAATCAGGTACGAAAAGGCATTATGTCTGGCTGCACAATATTCTGAAGTTGATTATTGTTGTGGGAGTTTTTAGCATTTTGTTGATTGATGTGGATCTGGTGCTAAACCGTATTTTGTAATTTTTGATTCTTTATTGGAGCGTAAATAGTGACTTGGAAAGTACTTTTATAGGCACGGAACCGATTAATTATCGCTATCGTATGCACATCCATTTCCCTTCCTTACCTTTGCAAAAATAGAACACATGAGCAGAGCGGAGTCCAACAAGGGAAGTAAATCATCGAACAGGTCGAGAAAGGATGCCGGCCAAAAGGCATCTGGCCGAGAGGGCGGGACATTCCGTAAGAAGAGTTATTCCCGCGGAAACGCTCCGATCAAAAACACTGGCGGCAATAAAGCAGGGGGTAGCCAACCATCCGGCAATCCCGATTTGATCCGCCTGAACAAATACCTTTCGAATTCCGGGGTCTGTTCTCGTAGGGAAGCCGATGTGCTGATAACGGCAGGCAGCGTTACGGTCAACGGAAAGCCGGTCACCGAAATGGGGCATAAAGTAAAACGTACCGATGAAGTACGATTTGACGGACGGTTGTTGAACCCCGCAAAACGGGAATACGTACTACTCAACAAGCCCAAAGATTTTACTACCGCGGCACGTAATGAACATGGCAACCGAACTGCCGTCGGACTGATATCAAAAGCCACTAGCACCGAACTGAAACCCGTGGGGAAAATGGAAAAGAATACAACCGGACTTCTATTGTTTACCAATGACGGGGAACTGACCAAACGCTTGAACAGCCCCAAAAACGGACTTCGAAAAATATTCCATATCGAACTTAATAAACCCTTACGTAGCGCAGATTTGAAAAAGATTCAGGAGGGGCTTTTGGTCGATCAAAAGATCGTTAAAGTTCAAGAGGTCAGTTTTGTCGACAATGCACCGAAAACCCAAATAGGGATGGAAATCTACAGCTCGCGAAGCAAAATTGTAACTCGTATTTTTCAGACTTTGGAATATGAAATCGTAAAATTAGATCGTGTCGTGTACGCTGGCTTGACCAAGAAAGATTTGCCCCGGGGACATTGGCGTTATTTGACCGATCAGGAAGTTGTGAATTTGGGGATGATAAACTAAATGAGAATGTTGGTTTCTTAAGGCTTAATTTTTGTTAAGATTTCACCCCGGCCTACCATATAATTGTAGATAGTTTCGCATCTATTGCTCGTTGACAAGTATATGGGCCAGAGCCTCTTCGATTTCGGACTCCGTTAGCCCGGCGGAAATATCTTTGTGGTATAGAAATCGGATGATATCGGCTTCATCGGGAAGGATGTAGTTGTCTTTTCCAATCTGGGGGCATAAAAAGCTGTGCTTGTCGTCGCATTTGTTCGAATGGCCGAAGCCAAGGGCGTGGCCCAGTTCATGTTTAAAGAGCACTTCTATGGGGTTTGAAATCCATATACGTGTAGACAACAAGATTGAGTTTTGGGAAGGCGTCATGGCGTAACCGCTATAGTTGCCATCTTTGATGATATCGAACATGTCGGGCCAAACAGCTTCGACTTCTTGTTGGGTGCCGAAAAATAGGACAGCGTTTGCGTTGTCTTCGTTATCTGTCAGTGTTATATCAAAATCGCTGTCGACAAAAAGGGAATTGTATTGTGAGATAACGCTTTCCACCTTTGCCTTGTAATCAGCGGAAACAGTGCCGCTCAGATACAGTTTCATCGAGTTCCCCCATTTTCGGTTAAGGGCGTTGGGGGTATGACGGGGCCCCTTCCAAAAGGTGAGGTATTGAAAATAGGTTATCAGTTCTTTTTGCGTATCCGTCAGCAGCGTTTTTTCATCTACATCTTCAATGCTCAGCCTGTAGGTTTCTTGGGTAATCGACTTTCCGTCGAAAGCGGAAACAGTGAAGTCCAGATTTTCACCGGTTTCGAAATCAAGTTTTAGGTTTGGGCCAACTTTTAGCTCGCCAGTATTTTCGTCTATGTCGATATCGGTCCCGGATTCAAGCGTGTACGATATTTGATTGCCGTCGCTATCGGTGGCGGCTAAAAAACCGATGGATATGCCGGCTGCGGAATGCTCTGCAATTGTAAAAGAGTGTTGGCCGAAGACAAGAGCCGCGTTCGTAGAATTTTCTAATGGGTCATCCTTTGCGGTTTCCTCCGGATTTTCCCCGACCGTGACTTCTTCGTTGAATTCTTCAAAGCTTACTTCATCGATTTCTGAACTGCAGGCTACCGCTAAGAACGATAGAATAGGTAGGACTATTCTTCTCATGATTTGGGACTATTTTTAGGATGATAGATGGGTAGGTCATCTAATGTTTCTCAAAAATAGGAGAGAAGTGATTTGGTAAAAAAATTTTGTTGTGAAATGGGATTTAATGCAGGTGAGCGATGATTTTATGTAGTTTGTCGAGATTTGGCCTATTGGAAAGGACGTATTTTGACTTATCGGGATGTTAAATGTAGGTTTATTAACAAATGTTGATTCCTGCTGCT
>RCMY010002376.1_pt1 | contig 17116 bp, 16 predicted proteins | sample 2041341 | NCBI WGS metagenome assembly RCMY01 (sample SAMN09708234, study PRJNA481090) | Marine sediment metagenome, whole genome shotgun sequencing project. | reverse complement strand
TGGCGGGTAATTCGGCGCGAGTGTCTGGTGGGCTTGATCAACGGCGTCATCTTTGCGGTGATCATGGGGGTTGTGGGCGTGATCTGGTTCGGCTCACCTGCGCTGGGCTATGTGATTGCGACAGCGATGGTGATCAATATGGTCGTGGCCGGGCTGGCCGGTACGGGCATCCCGATTGTGCTGGAACGGATCGGTGTTGATCCAGCTCTTGCATCGGGTGCATTCGTAACAACCGTGACGGATGTCGTCGGCTTTTTCGCATTCCTTGGACTTGCGGCGGCTGTGTTGCTGTGACTGATCTGGCAGCCATCAAGGAAGCGGCGCGCAAGGCGGCTTTTGCCCGGCGCAAGCCGCTGTTTGATGCTGCCAATGACGCGCAGGCAGGTTACCTAAGCGAGGTTTTGGCGGGCTACCGTGGCGTGCCAATATCTGGCTTTATGCCGATCCGAACCGAGATTGACCCGCGCCCGGCAATGTCCGAGGCATCCGCACATGGGGTGGTTGGTGTGCCTGTTATCATGGGCGCTGATCAGCCTTTGCGGTTTGCGCGCTGGACGCCAGATGCCGCCATGATCGACGGGCCTTTCGGGGCGCAAATTCCATTGGATGAAGATTTCTTTGAACCCGAAATTCTGGTCGTGCCCTTGCTGGCCTTTACCAGAAACGGGGATAGGCTGGGCTATGGTGGAGGTTTTTATGACCGCAGCCTAGCGCAACTGCGGGCGCGGCGCGCGACACTCGCAATTGGTTTTGCCTTTGCAGGCCAAGAGGTCGCTGAACTACCATTGGAACCCACAGATGAACCGTTGGATATGATCGTCACCGAAATAGGCGTGATTGACGTAAAGCGGTGATGTTAACCGGTTCCATCCTTGGGGCGGTTGCAATTGCGGCCCTACTGCTTTGGTCAGGTCCAGTGCGCAGCTCCATCACATGGAGGGCGATGACCACACCGCTGGCTTCCATTATCGGCAGCGGTTTTCTGGTGCTTGGGCCGATCCTGATGGCGCAGTTTGGCTGGCTTGCCCCGATGGTTATGGCGGTCCTTTGCACGACAGCCTACCTGTTCGGGGCCGCAATCCGGCACAACATGCGCAGGCTCGAAGCAGGTGAGACGCTGCCCATGGGGCTCGAAGCGGCGTCGTCATGGGCGCTAAGCTTTGCCTATATCGTGTCGGTCGCCTATTACCTGAACCTTTTCGGCGCTTTTGGCGTCAGTTTGACCGCATTTGACAGCGATCTTGGGGCAAGGCTGCTGACCAGCACAGTCTACCTCGTGATCCTATCCGTTGGCTGGACGCGCGGTTTTGCCTCGCTTGAACGGATGGAGTATATCAGCGTCACGATCAAACTGGCGATCATCGCGGGGCTGCTGGTGGCGCTTTCGGCGTTCTTTTGGGGTAAGGCGCAAGCGGGTGCGCTGGTCGTGATCCCGATGGAGCTATCCGGCTGGGCGGCGATCACCTTGGGCTTTGGCCTGATCGTCACCGTACAAGGATTTGAGACCTCGCGGTATCTAGGTGCTAGCTATGATACAGGCACTCGTGTGAAGTCGATGAAATGGGCGCAATGGTTGTCAGCGGCAATCTACATGATCTACATCGCGCTATTGGCTTATGTGTTCCAGCCTCAAGATCTGGATTTCAGCGAAACAGCTATTGTTGGCATGATGGGGGTTGTAGCCCCGATCTTGCCTGTGCTGCTGGTCGTTGCAGCATTGGCTGCGCAGTTCAGTGCTGCGGTGGCTGATACCAGCGGGTCCGGTGGGTTGATGTCTGAATTGTCAGCAAAACAGATCACCCCACGCATGGGCTATTTGCTGCTGACAGTGATTGGCTTGGTGCTGACATGGGTTGCAGATGTGTTCCAAATCATCAGTTATGCCTCGCGGGCCTTTGCGGTCTACTATGCGTTGCAGGCAGCAATCGCTGCGATCAGTGCAGGCAGACAGGGCGCGGGCCCTCGCAGCATCGGTTTTGGCGTTTTGGCAGCATTGGGTTTTGCCATCGCGGTGTTTGGCCACGCCATCGAAGCCTAGCAACGCCGCGTTTTCGCACAGCGCGTGATTTTCAGCAGCACAGCCCCTTGCCCTTGGCCGCGCCGCGGCCTAACGCTGGGGGCATGAAAATACTCTTTCTTGGCGATGTCATGGGCCGTTCTGGCCGCCGTGCAATCAGTGAAAATCTGCCCCGTCTGCGCAAGGACTGGAAGCTGGATTTTGTCGTGGTGAACGGCGAAAACGCAACATCCGGCATGGGGCTGTCTGGCCTACACGCCAAGACCCTGCTTGAGGCCGGTGCAGATTGTCTGACCCTTGGCGATCACGCCTTCGATCAAAAAGACATGCTTAGCTTTATCGAACAAGAACAGCGCATCATCCGGCCGCTTAATTTCTCGAAGAACGCGCCGGGCCGGGGCGGGCGTTTATTTACGGCGCAGAACGGCCGCAAGGTGCTGGTTGTACAGGCCCTTGGTCAGGTGTTTATGAAGCGCCCTTATGATGATCCGTTTTCCGCGCTGGAACCGGTGCTGAAAACGCATCCGTTGGGTGGTCTGGCATCGGCGATTATCGTCGATATGCATTGCGAGGCAACGTCCGAGAAGATGGCAATGGGCCATTGGTGCGACGGGCGTGCGAGCCTGGTCGTGGGAACCCATACCCACGTGCCCACATCCGATGCGATGATCCTGCCCGGCGGGACGGCCTATCTGACCGACGCTGGTATGTGTGGCGATTATCATTCCGTCATCGGGATGGAAAAAACCGAACCCCTGCGCCGCTTTATTACCGGCATGCCAAAAGACCGCTTTACCCCTGCCAACGACGAGGCGACACTGTCCGGCGTCTATATCGAAACTGATGATCGCACCGGCAAAGCGACCCGGATCGTGCCCGTGCGCCAAGGCGGGAAGCTGCAGCAAAGCGCCCCATGACACGCGCCCAGATAGCCCTGTATACCGCGTTTCTGGCGGTGCTCGGGGCGGGCTGGGGATTTACTCAACCATTGACCAAGATCGCGGTCAGCACTGGATATCAGCATTTCGGGCTGGTGTTCTGGCAGATGGTAATCGGCGCGGTGTTCATGACGGTGATCAACGCCGTGCGGCGCAAACGCCTGCCGTTTGGTCTGCGCTATCTGCGGCTCTATCTCATTCTGGCGATGATTGGCACCGTGTTGCCGAACTCCGCATCCTATCAAGCTGCGGTCTGGTTGCCCTCGGGGGTGCTGTCGCTGTTGCTCAGCCTCGTGCCGATGTTCGCCTTTCCGGTCGCGTTGGCCATGGGACTGGACCAATTCAGTTATCGCCGCCTTGGCGGGTTGGCCTGCGGGCTGGCGGGCGTGCTGCTGCTGGTGGCACCGGGTTCTGATGTGTCGATGAACCTGCCGATCTTTTGGATCCTGATTGGCCTGATAGCGGGCCTTTGTTATGCGGTTGAAGGCAACATCATCGCCAAATGGGGTACCCTTGATCTGGATGCGTTTCAGGTGCTTCAAGGCGCGTCGCTGATTGGCGCGGTGTTGCTGTTGCCCGTAACCCTGATGACCGGCCAGTTTATCGATCCGACTCCGCCATGGGACACGCCTCAATGGGCGCTAATCGTGTCATCGCTGGTGCATGTTGTCGTCTATGCCGGTTACATGTGGCTCGTCGGTCGCGCAGGATCTGTATTCGCCGTGCAGGTCAGTTATCTGGTGACGGGTTTCGGGCTGATCTGGGCCAAGATTATCCTGTCCGAAACCTATGCGCCGACGCTGTGGATCGCCCTTGCTATGATGTTTGCCGGGCTTTATCTGGTGCAGCCAAGGCCCAAAGCGGTGCTTGCCCAAGCGGCTGCAATCGGCGACACTAATCTCTGATTTATACTCCTCGGATAGGCTGGATATACCCCGAATGGATCTTCTCAACCTGTCGCAAGGCACCTCAGCGACCCTCGCGCTGACGATTGTTTTGATCATGTTCATCATGTTCCTGCGCGAGTCCCTTCCGACCGAGGTGGTTGCATTGTCGGGGGCCGCTGTGATGCTAGCCCTTGGCATTCTGCCCTATGACGACGCCCAAGCGGTGCTGCAAAACTCGGCTCCATGGACGATTGCGGCGATGTTTATCGTAATGGGCGCGCTTGTGCGTACCGGTGCGCTGGACGTATTGACACGACTGGCTGAACGCTATGCGAAAACCCATCCGAAAACAGCTGTGGTGGGGGTTATTATTGCCGTCATGGCGGCCTCGGCGATTATGAACAACACGCCTGTTGTGGTCGTAATGATCCCGGTTGTGGTACAGCTTAGCCAAACGTTGGGCACCAAAGCCTCCAAGCTGCTGATCCCGCTCAGCTATGCTGCTATCATGGGCGGATCGCTGACACTAATCGGGACATCGACCAACCTGCTGGTGGATGGTGTGGCCCGCAGTCAGGGCCTCGAGCCTTTTGGTATTTTCGAAATCCTCCCCATCGGACTAGTGGTCTGCGCATGGGGCCTGATCTACATGGCGATCTTTGCGCCCAAGCTTTTGCCAGCGCGCGATAGCATGGCGAACATGCTGTCGGACCGCTCAAAAATGAAGTTTTTCACCGAGGCCGTGATCCCCCCTGAATCGAACCTTGTCGGGCGCGATGTCCTGGACGTTCAATTGTTCAAACGCGAAGGCGTGCGGCTCATCGACGTGGTGCGGGGCGACCAGTCGTTGCGCCGCGACCTTGCTGCAGTTCAGCTTCATGTCGGCGACCGAGTGGTTTTGCGCACGCAGATGACAGAACTGCTTAGCCTGCAGGCCAACAAAGAACTCAAACGCGTTGATCAGGTATCGGCCGTTGAAACGTCGACTGTCGAGGTGCTGATTACACCGGGCTGCAAAATGGTGGGTCGTTCACTGGGTGCGCTGCGCCTGCGCCGTCGTTACGGTGTCTATCCGCTGGCCGTGCACCGCCGGAACCAGAACATCGGCCGCCAGTTGGACGATCTGATCGTTAAAGTCGGCGATACGCTTTTGCTCGAAGGGGCGATGGCCGACATCCAGCGCCTCGCCTCCGACATGGACATGGTCGATGTGTCGCAACCTTCTGCGCGCGCCTTTCGCCGCGGGCACGCACCTATTGCGATTGCCGCCCTCGCAGGTATTGTCATCCTTGCGGCCCTCAATGTCGCCCCCATCCTGCTGCTGGCAGTCCTCGCCATCGCGCTTGTGCTGGTCACCGGTTGCATCGATGCAGACGAGGCATTTACCTTCATCGACGGCCGCCTGCTCGCGTTGATCTTTTCGATGCTTGCCATCGGGGCGGGGTTGCAGAACTCAGGCGCAATCAACCTGATTGTCGATAATATCTCGCCATTTCTTAGCACGCTGTCACCGTTCTATGTTATCTTCTCGGTCTTCCTTTTGACCACTACTCTGACCGAGATCGTCTCGAACAACGCGGTCGCAGTCATTATGACCCCAATCGCCATAAGCCTCGGCACGGCCCTTGGTATGGACCCGCGCCCGCTGGTTGTCGCGGTGATGATTGCGGCCTCTTGCGCCTTTGCGACGCCCATCGGCTATCAAACCAACACGCTGGTTTATGGCCCTGGCGGCTATCGCTTTACCGATTTCATGCGCATCGGCATTCCGCTGAATTTATCAATGTCCTTGCTGGTCTCTGCCATCATCCCACTTATCTGGTAAGACGTGGTCTCCGCATTGCATTGTGTGTGAAGTGGTGCCCCACACACAGCGCATATGCACATCCATTTACAACGGCCAGAACACCAAAATCGCCGGAATGGACACTGCGACCACGATGATCTCGAGCGGCAGACCCATGCGCCAATAATCCCCAAAAGAATAGCCACCTGGCCCTAGGATCAACGTGTTATTCTTATGACCGATGGGCGTAAGGAATGCACTGGATGCTGCCACCGCGACGGCCATCAAAAACGGATCAGGCGAGACACCCATCGTTTGAGCCATCTGGATACCAACCGGCGCGGCCACAATAGTCGTCGCCGTGTTGTTCAGAACATCTGACAAGGTCATCGTCACGATCATTAATACCGTGAGTACGACCCATGCTGGAAACCCTTCGGTCAACCCGACTATGGCACCGGCAATCAGCTCGGTTCCGCCTGATTTCTCAAGCGCGGCCCCCAGCGGTATCATAGAACCGAGCAATACAATGACGGGCCATTCGATATGGGTGTAAAGTTCTGACAGCGGCACAATTTTGGCCAGTACATAGGCTACCACCACCAATCCAAGTGCGACCGGCAGATAGACCAGGCCAAAACTGGCGGCAGTGACAGCCCCACCAAACAAACCGATGGCCAGCCACACCTTGCTGTTCTCGGTCACGGCCAAGCCGCGGTCTGCCAGGGGCAACACGCCCAGCCATTCCACCACATGGGCCGCGGTGTCGCGAGGCACCAGCAAAAGCAAAATGTCACCGGCGCTTAATTCGGTCTGACGCACCTGCGCGGTGATCTGTTTGCCCTGCCGTGAGATACCCAGCAGCACCGACCGTTGCCGCCATGCCAAACCAACCGTCTGGGCCGAGCGTCCGTTTAAACGGGAATCGTTGGTCACGACGACTTCGATAATCTCGACACCTTCACCGTTTGCGTGCAGCAATTCATGGCGTGTGGTGTCCGCGATAAGCAAATCCAGCGTGCTGCGAAATTCATCAAGCGCGTCGGGGGTGGCCTCGATCACCAGCGCGTCACCGGCCTGCAAGGCCACGTTGCGCGCTTGACCATAGACGCGTTTGCTGTCGCGGGTCAGGCCCAACAGCGCCACATCCGATTTATCCGCAACCTCCTGAAGCTCGGCCAAACGTTTGCCGATCTGCTTGCTGCCTTCGGGAACGGTCAATTCCGCGATATATTGGGACAGGTCTTCGGGTTTGAGGGTGCTGTCATCGCGCGCAGGGATCAAGCGCCAGCCGACCAAAGCAACAAAAGTCAGACCTGCGATTGCGGCGATCCCGCCCACAGGGGCAAAGTCAAACATGCCAAATGGTGCGCCCAGCGATTCCTGCCGGATAGAGGCGATGATGATATTGGGCGGCGTGCCAATCAGCGTAACCATCCCTCCCAGAATGGTCGCAAAGCTGAGCGGCATCAGGCTAAGGCCGGGATTGCGCCCCGCCTTGCGCGCGGTCTGAATATCTACGGGCATCAGCAATGCCAAGGCTGCCACGTTGTTCATGAATGCTGATAAAACGCCACCGATCAGCCCCATCAACGTAATATGCGCGCCCAAGCTGCGTGACGCATCGACCATGGTGCGGGTGATCAACAGCACTGCCCCCGAACGAACCAACCCTGCAGAAACGACCAGGACAAGCGCCACAATTAGGGTGGCGGGATGGCCGAACCCGTCAAAAGCGTCTTTGCTGTCCACGACGCCCAACACAACGGCGATCATCAAAGCGGAAAATGCCACCAGGTCATACCGGAAGCGGCCCCATAGCAGCATTCCAAAGACGGCTATAAAGAGGGTGAAAAGGATGATCTGGTCTTGTGTCATGGGATAGTGCCTGATTTGGGATGTTGCCTTATGACCTAGCAGCCGGACTAGGGGCTGTCTGCCCCCAAACCCCCGAGGATATTTCTGAGCCAGAGAAGTTGAGGCGGGTTTATGCAGCGTGGCTTGTTCGCGGGCAACCGCTGGCCTATAAGGCCACAGTTCAGGAATTACGCACACGAGGTTACCATGGCAGGCCACTCAAAATGGGCAAATATCCAGCACCGTAAGGGGCGTCAGGATAAATTGCGCGCGAAGGTGTTTTCGAAGATGTCGAAAGAGATCACCGTTGCCGCCAAGATGGGTGACCCTGATCCGGACAAAAACCCGCGTTTGCGTTTGGCCATCAAAGAGGCCAAATCGGTTTCCGTACCCAAGGACGTGATTGACCGCGCGATCAAGAAATCATCTGCGGGCGATGGTGAGGATTACGAAGAAATCCGCTATGAGGGTTATGGCCCCAATGGTGTGGCGGTCATCGTCGAAGCAATGACCGACAACCGCAACCGGACAGCGTCCGTCGTACGGTCTACGTTTACTAAAAATGGTGGCAATCTGGGCGAGACCGGCAGCGTCGGGTTCATGTTCGACCGCAAGGGCGAGATCACTTATCCCGCCGAAGTCGGGGATGCTGACACCGTGATGATGGCCGCAATCGAGGCCGGTGCCGAAGACGTAGAGAGCACAGAAGACGGGCACGTCATTTGGTGTCTTGATACCGATTTGAACGATGTCGCCACGGCTTTGGAAGCCGAACTGGGTGAATCGGAAAGCACCAAGCTGGTGTGGCGTCCGACCACCACCACCGAAATGGATCTGGAGGGCATGGAAAAGCTGATGAAGCTAATCGATGCGCTTGAAGACGACGATGATGTGCAGCGGGTTACCGCGAACTTTGAAGCCTCGGACGAGGTGATGGAGCAGCTTTAAGCCGCCCAACGTCATGGCCATTTTCGAAAAGACGCAAAAAAGCCGCCCTTCATCGCTGGGGGCGGCTATTTTGTGACCTATCAACGTGCTGTGCCTTAGCCGAACATCCGCGACATGCTTAAGAATACGCCGTTTTTGCGGATCTTTTCCACCTTTGTAGCGGGTTTTTGCTGAGTAATAGTTGCCAGCGCGCGTTTGACGTCGTTCAAACGGGTCAATGCCTTTGAGCCGCCGGCGCTTGCCTGAACTCCGAGAATTTTGGCCTGTGTATGAAGAGCCGCTTCGATAAGCGCCAATTCGTCTCGGCTGATTTCCAGCTTCTGCTTTTCGTCTGACATAACATCGTTCCTTACTTGCATGAGGGGCAGATAGGTCTTGTTGTTCGGTTTCGCTAGTAGATACGTGGCAGATCACGCATTTGTTTCACTCCTGATCAAAAAAATAACTGCCAAAGTGTCAATTTTCGCTAAGTGACCGTTTTTATTTGCGGATTTATTGGTTCATGCTAGGCAGATATTCTGTTTCAGAGAGGTCGAGATGAACGCTTTCCTGCCCGGATTTGCATTGAGCCTGACATTGATCTTGGCGATTGGCGCGCAAAACGCTTTTATTTTGCGACAGGGCTTGCGCAGAAACCATGTATTCTGGGTTTGTCTGACCTGCGCAGTTTCCGACGCATTGTTGATTGCTGCAGGTGTTGCGGGATTTGGTGCCTTGGGGCAGGCGGTGCCGTGGTTCGAACCCGTGATGCGATATGGCGGGGCGGCGTTTCTGATTTGGTATGGGGTGCAGAATGCGATCTCTGCGTGGCGCGGCGGTGCTGTGCTAGAAGCCGAAGGGATCAGCACGCAGACCTTGCGCAGCACGATTTTGGTGGTGTTGGCGCTGACGTGGCTGAACCCGCATGTGTACCTTGATACGGTGGTATTGCTTGGGTCGATATCCGCACAATATGACAATCGGTTGGCGTTCGGGACGGGGGCGGTTATCGGCAGTTTCGTGTTCTTCTTTAGTCTGGGCTATGGCGCACGCCTGCTAAGCCCGCTTTTTGGCAAACCTCGCAGTTGGCAGATTCTTGATGGTCTGATTGCCCTGACCATGTGGGCGATCGCGGCTAAGTTATTGCTAATGTGACCTTGTGATCACCGCGCCCTTCAGGAATGTATAACGCATGAGCACCGCACACCCCCAACGCCCTGTCGCCGGCATCTTTTGGATGATTGTCACGGGGCTGCTATTCATTTGCGTTACGGCGCTGGTGAAATACATGGGGCCAAGGCTGCCCTCGGCAGAGGCGGCATTCATCAGATACGGCTTTGGGTTGGTGTTTCTGCTGCCGGCGATCGGGGCCTTGCGTGCCGCGCATTTGACCCGGCGACAATGGGCCTTGTTCAGTCTGCGAGGTGGGCTGCATGGCATTGGTGTGATCTTGTGGTTCTATGCAATGACGCGCATTTCCATCGCCGAAGTTACCGCGATGAATTATTTGGCCCCCATCTACGTGACCATTGGCGCTGCGCTGTTTCTGGGTGAGACGCTGGCATTGCGCCGGATGGTTGCTGTTGCACTTGGCTTGCTGGGCGCAGTGATTATCCTGCGGCCGGGATTTCGTGAACTTGCCAGTGGACACTACGCCATGCTGATAGCCGCCGTCGTCTTTGGTGGGGCCTATTTGCTGGCCAAGGTCTTGGCAGACGAGGTTAAGCCATCGGTGGTCGTGGCGATGATGTCGCTGTTTGTGACGCTGATGCTGGCCCCCTTTGCGTTGCCCGTGTGGATCGCCCCGACGTTTGAAGAACTGGGCGTCCTTGCCGCCGTCGCCTGCTTTGCCACGGCGGGGCACTATACCATGACGCTGGCCTTTGCTGCGGCCCCGCTGACTGTCACGCAACCGGTCACGTTTTTGCAACTGGTCTGGGCGACGGCGCTTGGGGCTGTGGTATTTGCAGAGCCGCTGGATATCTGGGTAATTATCGGGGGCTTTGTGATCTTGGCGTCGGTGACTTTTATCACATGGCGCGAGGCGATGTTGAACCGGCAGATCACCCCCGCCAGCCCCGCAACCAAGCTTTAGCCAGCTAGATCGCTCGGCAGAGCCATGCCGAATGCATGGCGCATAATGCACGGGTTATTGACTCGCGGGTCAATAACCCTAAATCATGTCCAATGACCCGGAATCGTCGAGGACCGACAATGCCCAAACTTGGAATGGAACCGATCCGGCGTGATGCGCTGGTCAAGGCTACGATTGCCGAAATCGGTGCGGCGCAATCGCTGGATGTTACTGTGGACCAGATCGCGCGCCGTGCGGGCATGTCAAAGGCGTTGGCTCACCACTATTTTGGCGGCAAGGATCAAATATTTCTTGCTGCAATGCGCTATATTCTATCGGAATATTCCGGCGAAGTGCGGCGTGAATTGCGCAGGGCCAACACGCCCATCGCCCGCGCCGAGGCGATTATCAGGGCCAGCTTTGACGAAAGCTGTTTTGATCCGGCGACGGTTAGCGCATGGATGATGTTGTATGGATCGTCGCGCACCAATGTCGAAACTTACCGATTGCTGATTGTTTATCAGGCGCGGCTGCGGTCGAACCTGACACACGCGCTGCGGCCGATTTCGGGGCAGCCTGAACGGGATGCCGAAACTCTCGCTGCGCTGATTGACGGGCTGTATCTGCGCGCAGCCCTGTCTGACACAGGCAGTGCATCCGCCGCCTGTGCCCAAGCGTTGTCTCTTTTGAATACCCTGATCGAAAGCAAACCATGACCAAACCGAACATCTTGATCCTGATGGTCGACCAGTTGAATGGCACGCTGTTTCCTGATGGTCCGGCGGATTGGCTGCATGCACCGAACCTTAAAAAACTGGCGGCGCGGTCGACGCGCTTTAAGAACGCCTATACCGCGAGTCCGCTATGCGCGCCGGGAAGGGCGGCGTTTATGTCGGGTCAATTGCCAAGTGCCACGGGTGTCTATGATAACGCGGCTGAGTTTCCGTCCAGCGTGCCGACCTATGCGCATCACCTGCGCCGCGCGGGATATCAAACCTGCCTGTCAGGCAAGATGCATTTCGTCGGCCCTGACCAGCTGCACGGGTTCGAAGAACGCCTGACAACCGACATTTACCCCGCCGATTTCGGCTGGACACCAGATTATCGCAAACCTGGTGAACGCATCGATTGGTGGTATCACAACATGGGGTCGGTAACGGGTGCGGGTGTGGCCGAGATCAGCAACCAGATGGAATATGATGATGCCGTCGCCTTCGAGGCGACGCGCAAGCTTTATGATCTTTCACGCGGCCTAGATGATCGCCCGTGGTGCATGACGGTCAGCTTTACGCATCCGCATGATCCGTATGTTGCGCGCAAGAAGTACTGGGACCTGTACAACGACTGCGACCACCTGCTGCCCGAGGTGTCTGATCTGGGCTATGATGCCCAAGACGCCCATTCCAAGCGGATATTCGACGCCAATGATTGGCGCAGCTTTGACATCACCGAAGACAACATCAAACGGTCCCGCCAAGCGTATTTCGCCAATATCAGCTATCTGGACGACAAGATCGGCGAGATTTTGCAAACGCTCGAGGATACCCGCCAAGAGGCGATCATTGTGTTTGTGTCAGACCACGGCGACATGCTGGGCGAACGTGGCCTTTGGTTCAAGATGAGCTTTTTCGAAGGGTCATCCCGTGTGCCAATTATGATCGCTGCGCCGCAGATGAAGCCCGGACTGAACGAGACCCCCGTCAGCAATATCGATGTCTGCCCGACACTTTGCGATTTGGCAGGCGTGTCGATGGACGAGGTGATGGAATGGACAACGGGTCAATCGCTGGTGCCTATGGGGCAGGGGGTGGAGCGCACTGAACCGGTAGCCATGGAATACGCCGCCGAAGGGACGTATGCCCCGATGGTTTCGTTGCGCTATGGCAAGTGGAAATTCAACTATTGCACGCTGGACCCTGACCAGCTGTTCGATCTGGACGCTGACCCCCTTGAGCTGACCAATCTGGCCGAAGAACCTGCCCACCAAGGGACACGCCAGACATTGCGGGCCAAAGCCGACGCGCGGTGGGATCTGGCCTCTTTTGACGCTGACGTACGCAAAAGCCAGGCGCGCCGCTGGGTGGTCTACGAAGCCCTGCGAAAGGGCGGCTATTACCCGTGGGATTACCAACCGCTGCGCAACGCGTCTGAACAATACATGCGCAATCACATGGACTTGAACGTGCTGGAAGAAAACAAACGTTTCCCGCGCGGCGAATAGACGTCCAACACATAGACATCAATCAATAGACCGGCATCGAAAAGCGAGACAATTATGAACATCCAACCTACTGCCAGCCACTTTATCAACGGCGCCTATGTCGAAGATACCAATGGCACACCCATCGACGTAATATATCCCGCGACCGGCGAAAAGATCGCAACCGTTTATGCCGCCACGCCGGACATTATCGAACAGGCGCTAACCGCCGCTCGTGCAGCCCAGGCCGCTTGGGGTGCAATGACCGGAACAGAGCGTGGCCGCATCCTGCGCCGTGCCGCCGACATCATGCGCGAACGCAATCACGACCTGTCCATCCTCGAGACATATGACACCGGCAAACCCTATCAGGAAACATCCGTTGCTGATGCCACCAGCGGCGCGGATGCGCTGGAGTATTTCGGCGGGTTGGCTGCGTCATTGACCGGCGAACATATCCAACTGGGCGAAGATTGGGTCTATACCCGCCGCGAACCTTTGGGCGTGTGCGTGGGCATCGGGGCATGGAATTATCCGACGCAGATCGCTTGTTGGAAAGGTGCGCCTGCGCTGGCGTGTGGCAATTCGATCATCTTCAAGCCATCCGAGACAACCCCCCTATCTGCACTGAAAGTGGCCGAAATTTTGTTCGAGGCCGGACTGCCCGCAGGTCTGTACAACGTCGTGCAAGGCATGGGCGAAGTAGGGGCCGCGTTGGTCACTGACCCGCGTGTCGACAAAGTATCCCTGACCGGATCGGTTCCTACAGGCCGCAAAGTCTATGCGGCAGCAGCAGACGGAATGAAGCACGTCACGATGGAACTGGGCGGCAAATCCCCGATCATCGTGTTCGAAGATGCTGATATTGAAAACGCCGTTAGCGGTGCAATTATTGGCAACTTCTACAGCTCGGGGCAAGTCTGCTCAAACGGGACGCGGGTCTTTGTACATGCGGATATCAAAGACGCGTTTCTAAAACGTCTTGCCGAACGGCTGGACAACGCGGTGATCGGTGATCCGATGGACCCTGAAACCAGCTTTGGTCCGATGGTGTCGAAACGCCAGCTGGATATCGCGCTTGGTTATATCGAAAAGGGCAAGTCCGAAGGGGCGCGTTTAGTCTACGGTGGCAATGCGATTGACGGCAAAGGTTTCTACATACAGCCAACCGTTTTTGCCGACGTCACCGACGACATGACCATCGCCCGCGAAGAGATTTTCGGCCCTGTCATGTCGGTACTGGATTTCACTGACGAAGACGACGTGATGGCCCGCGCCAATGATACCGAATTTGGTTTGGCCGCTGGTGTCTTCACCCGCGATCTGTCTCGTGCGCACCGCGTTGCGGCGAATTTTCAGGCGGGAACCTGCTATATCAACACCTATAATGATGCGCCGGTCGAAGCCCCGTTTGGCGGCGTGAAGAATTCTGGCGTGGGGCGTGAAAACTCCAAGGCGGCGATTGAACATTATAGCCAGCTGAAATCTGTCTATGTGCGCATGGGCGATATGGAAGCGCCATTTTAATGGTCGGTCTGCCAGAGCCAGAAGCGCAGCATCCGCACATGACCCGTGTTGATGTCCTGAAATGGGTTGCAACGGTCGTGCAACTGATCGGCTACGGGCTGACCGGGCTGGGGATGCAACCTTGGAACGTGTTCGCATTTTTTGCTGGTATCGCACTTTGGTTCGCCGTTGGCGTAATGTGGAAAGACCGCGCAATCATGGTGGTGCATGTCGGTGCATTTCTATCGTTGCTAATCGGATATGTGAGTGCAAACTGATGGAACCTGAATTTATTATTGTTGGCGCGGGCAGCGCAGGCTGCACGATGGCCTATCGTTTGGCCAAGGCCGGGCGCAAGGTGTTGGTGATCGAACATGGCGGCTCGGACGCGGGGCCCTTTATCCAGATGCCTGCAGCATTGTCCTATCCGATGAACATGAAAACCTATGACTGGGGCTTTTCGTCCGAACCCGAGCCGAATCTGGGCAATCGCCGTCTGGCGACCCCGCGTGGCAAGGTGATCGGGGGATCATCGTCAATCAACGGCATGGTCTATGTGCGCGGCCACGCCGAGGACTATAACCATTGGGCAGAACAGGGGGCCGACGGTTGGAGCTATGCCGATGTGTTGCCCTACTTCAAGCGGATGGAACATTGGCATGGCGGTGGCCATGGCGGCGATGAAGAATGGCGCGGCAAAGATGGCCCGCTGCATGTATCGCGTGGGCCGCGCAAGAACCCGTTGTTCAAGGCCTTTGTCGATGCGGGTAGGCAAGCGGGCTATGAGACGACTGACGATTACAACGGTGAAAAGCAAGAGGGCTTTGGCCCGATGGAGCAAACCGTCTACCGCGGCAGGCGCTGGTCTGCAGCCAACGCTTATTTCCGACCCGCGCAAAAAACCGGGAACGTCGAGATCGTGCGCGCCCTAGCCCAGCGTGTTGTAATCGAGAACGGCCGCGCTGTAGGTGTCGAAGTATTGCGGAGTGGCAAAACCGAGGTGTTGCGGGCAAGCGGCGAGGTCATCATTGCCGCGTCTCCGATCAATTCGCCAAAGCTGCTGTTGCTATCTGGTATCGGGCCAGCGGCACATCTGACGGAACATGGTATTGATGTTGTCGCGGATCGCCCGGGTGTGGGCCAGAACCTTCAAGACCATCTTGAACTGTATATACAGATGGCCTCAAGCCAGCCCATTACCTTGTACAAACATTGGAACCTCCCGTCCAAAGCCGTTATCGGCGCGCAATGGTTGTTTATGAAAACCGGTCTGGGCGCGTCAAACCAGTTTGAATCCGCCGCCTTTGTTCGATCCAAGGCGGGGATCAAGTATCCTGATATCCAATATCACTTTTTGCCGATTGCGGTGCGCTATGACGGCAAGGCTGCGGCGGAAGGGCACGGGTTTCAGGCTCATGTCGGTCCGATGCGGTCTCTCTCGCGCGGGGCTGTTTCTCTGCGGTCGGGCGATCCTGCGGATGCTCCCAAGATTGTCTTTAACTATATGTCGCAGGATCGCGACTGGGAGGAATTCCGCAATTGCATCCGCCTGACCCGCGAGATTTTCGCCCAAGAGGCTTTTAGGCCTTTTGTGAAAAGCGAAATCCAGCCCGGTGCCGACGTCCAGACGGATGACGAATTGGACGCCTTTATTCGTGAACACGCCGAAAGCGCGTATCATCCTTGCGGCACTTGCCGCATGGGTCGAGCGGATGACCCTGATGCAGTGGTTGATCCGCAGGGCCGGGTGATCGGAGTTGAGGGCCTGCGCGTTGCAGACAGCTCGATTTTTCCACGCATCACTAATGGCAACTTGAACGGGCCGTCGATCATGGTCGGTGAAAAGATGTCCGATCATATCTTGGGCCTTGATCCCCTGGCTGCATCGAATGATAAGCCTTGGATCCATCCCAATTGGAAGACATCCCAGCGTTAGGCGGACTGCGTTGTTAGGGAAAAATTAACCGAAGTTAACAAGGACCATTGATTGGGGCGCTTAAACGCTCCAGTCATGGTGCATGTTAAATTTCTATTTACTTATTGGCCTCACGTTGGGCATTGCTGTCCTCAGCCCTTCTGTAGATGCTGCTGAAAAGCGTATTACGGGGCAAATTCAGGTTATTGACGGCGACACGTTTGACGTCGGCGGGACGCGGGTCCGGTTGTTTGGCATCGATGCGCCCGAAGGGGATCAGACTTGCACAGATGCACGCGGCCAATCACTGCGCTGTGGTGCGTTTGTGACCACGCAAGTGCGGGATGCCTATCGGGGCAAACGGGCTATTTGCAAACAAGTCGATACAGATCGCTATGGGCGCAGCGTCGCGCGCTGCGTTGTTGGCAATGTGGACGTCGGGCAAAGCTTGGTCGCCAGCGGTTTGGCCTTTGCCTTTGCCAAATATTCTCCCGATTACGTTGCCATTGAAAAGGCGGCTATCCGGGCGGGCCGTGGTATTCATGCCTATACCTTGGTCCGGCCCTCGAAGTTCCGCGCCCAGAAACGCGCCGCAAAGACAGCGGCGGCCAATACGCCGGCGCAGGTGGGGCAAAATGGTTGCACGATCAAGGGCAACATCAGCGCCAAAGGCGTTCGCATATTCCACGTTGCAGGGCAGCGGGACTATCAACGCACCTCGATCCGCACGAGCAAGGGCGAACGGTGGTTCTGTTCAGAAAACGAGGCCCGCGCTGCAGGATGGCGTGCCGCGCGGCGCTGATTATTCCACCTGATAGGGCAGGACATCACGCAGGTCGGGGTCGACTATCAACTGGCGTTCAAGCGGCGGTACAGAGCGTTGATGGCAACCTTTGCGTTCGCAGATACGACAAGAAATACCGATAGGTTCAAAGGCCGATGCGCGGCTGGTGTCCATTCCGTCGGCATAGACCATGGCAGCGGCGTGACGTACCTCGCAGCCCAGCGA
>RCMY010002373.1_pt1 | contig 17128 bp, 18 predicted proteins | sample 2041341 | NCBI WGS metagenome assembly RCMY01 (sample SAMN09708234, study PRJNA481090) | Marine sediment metagenome, whole genome shotgun sequencing project. | reverse complement strand
GCACGACCGAGAACGGCTTGCGGCGAACGGCTTCGGTGAGCTGTCCACCTTCTTCGTAGCCGACGTAGCCCGGAGGCGAACCGACGAGGCGGCTGACCGTGTGCTTCTCCATGTATTCGGACATGTCGAGCGTGATGAGCGCCTTCTCGTCGCCGAAGAGGAACGAGGAGAGCGTCTTCGCCAGCTCGGTCTTTCCGACACCGGTCGGGCCGAGGAAGATGAACGAGCCAGACGGGCGACGCGGATCCTTCAGACCTGCACGGGTACGACGGATCGACTGAGACACCGCCCTGACGGCGTCTTCCTGGCCGATGACCCGCTTGTGCAGTTCGTCCTCCATGCGAAGGAGTTTTTCGGTCTCTTCTTCGGTGAGCTTGTAGACCGGGATGCCGGTCCAGATCGAGAGCACCTCGGCGATCGACTCTTCGTCGACCTCGTCGAAGAGATCGACACCCGAGGCCTTGATTTCGGCTTCGAGGCCTTCCTTCTTGTCGAGGAGTTCCTTTTCCTTGTCGCGGAGGCGACCGGCTTCTTCGAAATCTTGATTCTCGACCGCACGCTTCTTCTGTTCGACGACGCCGGTGAGTTCGGCCTCGAGTTCTTTGAACTCGGGCGGGGTCGCCATGCGCTTGATGCGCAGACGTGAACCGGCTTCGTCGATGAGGTCGATGGCCTTGTCGGGCAGGTGCCGGTCGGCGATGTAGCGGTCGGCCAAGTTGGCGGCGGCGACCAGCGCCTGATCGGTGATGGTCACACGGTGGTGACTTTCATAGCGATCGCGCAGACCCTTGAGGATCTCGATCGTGTGCTCGACCGTCGGCTCCTCGACCCGAATGGGCTGGAAACGACGTTCGAGTGCAGCATCTTTCTCGAGGTGCTTGCGGTATTCCTCGAGTGTGGTGGCACCGATGGTCTGGAGCTCACCGCGGGCGAGCATCGGCTTGAGGATGCTCGCGGCGTCGATCGCGCCTTCGGCAGCACCGGCACCGACGAGGGTGTGGAGTTCGTCGATGAACAAGATGATGTCGCCGCGGGTCTTGATCTCCTTGAGCACCTTCTTGAGGCGTTCTTCGAAATCACCGCGATAACGGCTGCCGGCCACGAGTGCGCCGAGGTCGAGCGAATAGAGCTGCTTGCCCTGGAGCGTGTCGGGGACGTTGTCGGCCGCGATGCGCTGGGCGAGGCCCTCGACGATGGCGGTCTTGCCGACACCGGGTTCACCGATGAGCACCGGATTGTTCTTGGTGCGTCGTGACAAGACCTGCATGACACGTTCGGACTCGCGGTCACGACCGATCACGGGGTCGAGCTTTTTGTCTCGGGCGAGCTGGGTGTAATTTCGGCCGAATTGATCGAGGATCAATGAGCCCGATGGGGCGTCGGCGCTGCCGCCGCCCGGTGTGGCACCCGGCTTGCTCGAACCGGCTTCTGGTGTACTCCCCGACGACCCAGAGGGTCCGGAGTAGCCACTGAGAAGCTGGATCACCTGTTGGCGAACACGGCTGAGGTCGGCACCCAACTTGACCAGCACCTGGGCGGCAACGCCCTCGCCCTCACGAATGAGGCCGAGGAGGATGTGCTCGGTACCGATGTAGTTGTGGCCCAACTGCAGCGCTTCTCGCAGCGACAGTTCGAGGACTTTCTTCGCCCGAGGGGTGAAGGGAATATGACCAGACGGCGATGAGCCACCTTGACCAATGATGTCTTCGACCTGGCTACGTACGGCCTCCAACGAGATGGACAGGGACTCGAGCGCTTTCGCGGCGACTCCCTCTCCCTCGTGGATCAGCCCGAGCAGGATGTGCTCGGTACCGATGTAGTTGTGGTTGAGTAGGCGGGCTTCTTCCTGGGCCAGCACGACGACACGTCGTGCTCGATCAGTGAAACGTTCAAACATGGAACTCCTCCCGGTGGGGCGTGAGGAACGTGGGGTGAGTCTAGCGGCGCCCGTCCCCTCAAGGTCGGCTCGCGTGACGCAGGTGTGAGAACTCCGCCCGCTTCTCAGATGTTCCCAGCTGTGACAGGCGACCTGTTGCCGCCATTCGCCGACCGCCTCCGACCCGCCTGAATCCCGAGACGACTGCACCATGTGATGCCTGGTCACGAAGCGTGGCTCCTCTTGGTTGAGGATCACCGCGACCGGTGCTCTAGGTTGGTTGTGTGGCCGCCAATCCGCTTGCACTCCTCCCCACTGGTCCCGACGACAAGGCACGTGTCGAGTCCACGCTGCTCGAGGTCGTGCACATCGAAGGCGATGCGTATCTGTCGGAGATCGCATCACACCTGATCAAGGCAGGCGGCAAGCGTCTCCGCCCCCTTTTCACGATTGCGTCCGCCGCCTCGTCGATGCCCGACGGCACCTCGGTCCACCAAGACGTCGTGCGCGGTGGCGTGGCCGTCGAACTCGTCCACATCGGGTCGCTCTACCACGACGACGTCATGGACGAAGCCGAGGTGCGACGCCAGGTCATCAGCGTGAACGCCCGCTGGGGAAACCTCAAGGCGATCCTCGCCGGCGATTATCTCCTCGCCAAGGCATCCGAGATCGCGGCCGACCTCGGGACCGAAGTCGCCGGCCTGCTGGCCGCGACGATCGCCGAGCTCTGCCGCGGCCAGGTCGGTGAACTCCAGACCATGTACGACGTCACCCGAACCGAGGAACAGTATTTTCCCTCGATCGAGGGAAAGACGGCGTCGTTGTACTCGGCGGCCTGCCGCATCGGCGCCATCGTGTCGGGGCAATCCCGAGACGACATCGACCGCCTCACCGAGTTCGGACGCCTCTACGGCATGGCCTTCCAGGTCGTCGACGACATCCTCGATGTCATCGCCACCGACGAACAACTCGGCAAGCCGGCAGGCAACGACATGATCGAAGGCGTCTACAGCCTGCCGGTCATCCACACGCTGGCCTGGCCCGAAGGCGCCCTCCTGCGTGAGATGCTTGCCGACGGCCTCGACCCGGGGCGTCGCTTCGCCGCGATCGACATCGTGCGTCAGGGGCCTGGGGTCGACTCGGCATTCGTCGTCGCCGAAGACTTCGTGAACCAGGCAAAGGCCGTGCTCGCCGAAGTCAGCACCAACGAAGCAGCAACGGCGCTCGCCGGAGCGGCCGATCACCTGCTCGGGTCGGTCCCCCGTCCCCAGACCGCCTGACCCGGCGATCTACTCGGCGTCGCCGTAGGGCGGAGCCGGGTCGTAGTGGATGTAGTGCTCGGTGTGTCGGGCGTGCTCGGGCGAGTCGATCTGGCCGATGAGCCACAGCGCCATGTCGATTCCGGCCGAGACGCCTTGGCTCGACACGACCTTGCCACTCTGGACCCAGCCCTGGTCGCGAACGACCGTGGCTCCCGCGGCCTCGAGCTGATCTTCGAAACCCCAGTGAGTCGCCAGCGGAAGTCCGTCGGCCACACGCTCGTCACCCAGGTGGCCGGTCGAGCTCGGGACGGTTCTCGAAGGTGTGGTCGGGAAGGATTCTCAGTCCTTTGTCGCATCGGATCGGTCGATCGTGCTCGCGAGCTCCTCACAATCGTCGAACGCCGTGGCGTCAATGACGAAGAACCCACGATTCCCGCCATCGCCCGCAACGACAGACGACCTGCGGCTGCATCACAACCGCAGGTCGTCTGGAGGTGTTCGAGATCCGAGGGATCGACGTGAACGATCTCGCTAGAAGCGGTCGTTCGACTTCTTCTTCGGCGGAACCTTGAACGGCGCTTCGATCAGCGATTCGAATCGGGCGTCGTCGGGCTGCTTCGGCTCGTTGAGGTTGCGCAAGAAGTCTTTCAGCGCAGCGCGTGCGACCGTGACGTGGTCGCCCTTGACGCCGACCGAGCGGGCAAGTGCGTCTTTCGCCTTCTCGACGCGCTCCTTGCGAGCTGCCTTCTCGGCGTCTGACCGAACGACGGTCTTCTTGTTCTTCTTTGCTTCCTCAGCTGCGATACGACGAGCTTCGGATTCCTGCAGTGTGGTGAGCTTGTTTTCGGCCACGACGGCTGATCTCCTGGAGTTTGGGGAGACATGGCATCGGGAGTTCCATCCCGTCACCGGTCTCGCAGGCAACGGGCCTGCTGGTCGAGCTCGGTTGCTCAACAAGCCACAAAGCCTATCGTTTGCCGCCTCCGGCCCGAGCCGACCCGCGATCACTCGCCCGGAGGGACCCCGCACAGGCCACCCGCAGTGTCGGATGTCCCGATGAACCCAATGGGTACGAGTTGGACTCCGGGCACCCCGTCGAACACCCAACGGCTCAGTTCCAGACGCACGTAGTCGTCGAACATGACGACCTCACCCTGATCGAGACAGATGCCGTCTTGAAAGGCGACGGTGACCGAAAACGTACGTGCTTCACCGGGGCGCATCGAGATGCCGAGGTCGAACTCGGCGTCTGGAGCGGCGCCGTCGGAAGGAGGGGTCACATCCTGGTCGATGGTGACGGCTCGGGCACCCTGCGCACCGGCAGCGGCCATCGGAATCACGACCCGGTCGATGTCGACATCTCGGGTCCCGGTGTTCTGGATGTGAAACTCGATGCTGCATTGCATCGGTCGCCGAAGCTCGATGCGAGACAGCGAGAAGGTGCTCGACGAGTCGATCTCACGCTCGACATACCCGGGCTCGATCCCACTGCATTGCAGCGGGGTGGCGTCGGCGACGACGCGCACATCGGCGAAGGCGGACTGGGCATCGTTCCACGCCCAGAGATAGAGACCGAAGAGGCCGATGATGCTGATCGCCACGATGGTCGGCCACCAGGGACGCCGGGTGCTTGCCATGCGCGCATCGTACCGATGGCCCCATCCTCACCGTGCGATGATGGAGTCGATGACCTGTGCCGCCGCTCAGCTGCAGGCCGCGTCGGCCGATTGGCGATGATGAAGCCGACGCCACTGCAACGACCCGAGGTCGGACCCGACGCGTCGTATGTGCTTCCACTGATCGGCCCCCTGCGGGCGCCACGGATCTCGCCACCGACCCGCACCACCCTTCTTCGAGGCATCCTCGCCTTCCGCTGGCTCACCGGCATCTGGATGGCGACGGTCTTCCTCTGGGAGATCTGGGATCGAGGCAGCAACGACAAGGTCGACGTCGCACACCCCCTGGCCGGCATCTCACTGCTGCTCATTGCCATCGTGTTCATGGGGTGGCTGTCGGCCCTCTACCGACGAGACCCCGATCGACTCGTCGACCCCGGCCCGATCCTCGCCGAGATCCTCCTGGGCAGCGCCCTGCTCGGCGCCGACATGTGGATCTACGGGACGACACATTCACAGGCCCTTCCGACGATCTGGCCGCTCGGGGTGATCTTCACCGTTGCGATCGCCGCAGGGACGAGACCAGCAGTCATCACCGGCGTCGGCCTCGGCCTGTCTCGTTACGTCGGATGGCTGCTGTCGATCCCCGAGGGAGACTCGGCATGGAGCATGTCTCGGATCGCAAGCACCGTGCTCTTCGCCGTCGGGGGTTGGGTGGCGGGTTATCTGGTCGACCAGCAGGCCGAAGCCGATCGATCGATCTCGACGTTCCGGGCGCGAGAAGAGGTGGCACGCACCCTGCACGATGGCGTGCTCCAGACCTTGGCGGTCATCCAACGCCGCAGCGACGACGGTGAACTCGTCGAGCTCGCACGATCACAGGAACTCGAGCTTCGGCGTTACCTCTTCGACGGCACCGCCTCGCTTCACGGAGCAGATGCCGACGACGATCTCGCCGCCACCCTGCGGGCCGTGGCGCGCAGGGTCGAACAGCGTGATGGCCTCCGAGTCGATGTGATCTGTGCGCCCGATCTTCCCGCCGGCGAGGCGAACGCGATCCGGGCACTGAGCGGTGCCGTTGCCGAAGCGCTCACGAACTCGGCCAAACACGGGCAGGCGACGAGGGCCACCGTGTACGCCGAGCCGGGGGACGAGAACGAGGTGTTCGTCTCGGTCAAAGACGATGGGATCGGCTTCGATCCCGACACCGTGGCCCGGGGGCAGGGACTGAAAAGTTCGATCACGGGAAGAATCGACGAAGCCGGCGGACGAGTCGAGATCGATGGTCGACCGGGCCGCGGCACAGAGATAAGGATGTGGCTATGAGCTTCACCGAGCACGTGCGAGTCGTCCTCGCCGACGACCACCCGATCTGGCGCAGCGGCGTCCGAGCCGACCTGGGTGAGAACTTCATCGTGGTGGCCGAGGCCGGCGACGCGACCGAAGCCATCGCCGCCATCACAACGCACAAACCCGATCTGGTGGTCTGTGACCTCAACATGCCCGATGGCGGGGGCATCAGGGTCGCCAAGGAATGCGGCACCATGACCAACATCGTGATGCTGACGGTGTCCGAAGCCGAGCGAGACCTCCTCGATGCAGTCGCCGCCGGTGCCAACGGCTATCTCGTGAAGTCGACACCGCCCGACGAACTCCGCACGGCGCTGTGGAAAGCGGCCAAGGGCGAACCGGTGTTCTCGCCGGCTCTGGCCAGCCTCGTCCTCGGTGAGTTCCGCAGCATGGCGAAGCAGGCCACCGGCACACAGCCGCTCTCGGACCGTGAACGTGAGGTGCTGCAATACGTGGCTCGCGGCCACACCTACAAAGAGATCGGCGAGGAGCTCTACATCTCGCCGAAGACGGTGGAGAACCACGTGCGGAACATCTTGGGAAAGCTCCACCTGAATCGGAAGCAGGAGCTCGTTCGTTACGCCTTGGATCACGGCATCGAATGAGGCCGGTGTGAGAGCATCGAATGAGGCTCTCGCGTCAGGCGGCGCCGCCGTTGATCTCGATGTTGGAGCCGGTCACGTAGCTCGAGGCGTCGGAGAGCAGGTAGGCCACGACATCGGCGACCTCGCCGGTCGAGCCCACTCGGCGCAAGGGGATCGAGTCGATCATCTGCTCGGCGACGAGGGCCGCATCGCTCGGGAAGTACTGGCTGTTTGCACGGGCTTGGAGCTCGACCTGGCGGTCCCACATCGCCCCGGGCCCGATGAAGGCCGGCGAGATCGCGTTGACCCAGCGCCGACCACCGTGTTCGACCACCTGACGAAACTGCGGGATGGAGACATCGGCCGAGCGGGCAACCGCTCGGCCGTAGCGGAACTCGAAGTCGGTCCAGGCCTCAGGGGTGTTGTCGAGCGGCACCTTGATCACCGAGTCGGGGCCCCACTCGAACACCGTCGAACGCATTCCTCTGCCGATCACGGCACCGCGTTGAGGCTCGGACACCGGAGAAACCTAGCCCAGCAGCGCCCCGGGGTGCGACGGGGTTCGGGTAGATCGACCCGGTCCGGCGATGAGCAGATGCACTACGGTCGGGTCCCGGCCAGTGGGGCCGACGACCCAGGCGAGGCGAGATGGAACACCAGCACCACACGACATCTCATCCCATCTTGATCAGTGGCGACAGCGGCCCGACGCCCGTCGCAGTGCTTGCCGGCATCACGATCGACCTCACGCGGCGCCGGCGGCCGGTGCAGAACCCGATCCGGGTCATGGTGATCGACCGTGCCGATCGCTCCCTGATCCGACTTCGCCAGCTACCCACGACCGAGTCCTACACGACGATCGACGACCTCACCGGGGTCGAGCGCATGCTGGCCCAGCTCGAACAGCACACCACGAGCGAACCGCCCGCACCCGGGCTGCACCTGCTCGTCGTCAACGAACTGGGCAGGCTCCTCGATTTCTTCTCCCGCAGCGGTCGCGCCGACCTCGGCTCACAGCTCGAGGCCATCCTTGCCCGCCACGACGGTGAGCGGCTGATGGTGGCGGCGTCGTGCAGCAGTCCCGAACTGTTGTCGACACCGGTTCGGGCGACCTTTCGCTCGGCTCTCGACTGCGACACCGAGGGCACCGGCCGACTGGCCGACCCCACTGGCGAGCGGATCATCGACCTACGTGATTGGGCACCCGACCGAGTCACGACTGCCGTCGCCTCGATCATCCAAGCCGTCGCCTGACTCAGAGTTGTTCGGGGCGGAGCGTCGGGAACAGGACCACGTCTCGGATGGTGTGGACGTTGGCGAGCAGCATCACCAGTCGGTCGATACCGATGCCGAGACCGCCGGTCGGCGGCAGGCCGTACTCCATCGCACGCAGGTAATCCTCGTCGACGACCATCGCTTCTTCGTCGCCCTCGGCCTTGAGCTTGGCCTGGTCTTCGAACCGGGCGCGCTGCTCGACGGGGTCGATGAGCTCGGAGAAGGCGTTACACAACTCTCGGCCGGCGACGATGGCCTCGAAGCGTTCGGTCATCCCCGGCTGACTGCGGTGATCACGTGACAGTGGCGAGACTTCTTTGGGGTAGTCGGTGACGAACACCGGACCCCACAGCTCGGACTCGGTGGTCTTCTCGTAGATCTCGAGCAGCAACTTGCCCTGCCCATATGAGTCGCGAACGTCGACGCCCAGTTCCTTGGCCGTGGCTCGGAGCTCGTCGAGATCGGTCTCGAGCGACAGGGCCAGACCGGTCTGCTCCTCGATGAGTTCGACCATGCTGGCTCGGCGCCACGGTGTCGACAGGTCGAGCTCGCGATCGCCGTAGGCAAGCGTGGTGGTGCCGTGCAGCTCCATGGCGAGGTGTTCGACCAGATCCTCGGTGAGCGACATGATGTCGGCGTAATCGGCATAGGCCTGGTAGAGCTCGATCATCGTGAATTCGGGATTGTGCCGGGTGCTCATGCCCTCGTTGCGGAACACGCGACCGATCTCGAAGACGCGTTCGAACCCGCCGGCGACGAGACGCTTGAGGTAGAGCTCGGGGGCGATCCGAAGGAAGAGATCGGCATCGAGCGCGTTGTGATGCGTGGTGAACGGGGTGGCCAGGGCCCCGCCGGGGATCGGGTGCAGCATGGGAGTCTCGACCTCCATGAAGTCACGATCCTCGAGCCAGCGCCGGATCAGCGAGATGACCTTCGACCGCATCACGAACACCTCGCGGCTTTCTGGAGTCACCCAGAGATCGACATAGCGCTGGCGATAGCGGGTGTCGGGATCGGAGATGCCGTGAAACTTGTCGGGGAACGGCCGCGTGGCCGGCGCCAACATCACCCAGGATTCGACCTTGATCGAGAGCTCGCCCTTGCGGGTCTTCATGACCTCGCCCGACACACCGATCCAGTCGCCCAGGCTGAGGTCGGTGAACGCGTCGAAATCGGGCGTGACCTTCGACGGAGCGAACAGCTGGATTCGGCCGCCGCCGTCTTGAAGGGTGCCGAACGCGAGCTTGCCCTGCACTCGACGCAGCATGAGCCGGCCGGCGATCGTCGCCTGCACGCCGGTCTCGACGCCGTCGTCAATGTCGCCGTATTCGGCGCGAAGCGTGGCCGACGTGGCGGTCGGTGCGAATTGGTAGGGAATCGTCAGAGGTGATTCGGTTGGGGACTGCTCAGGAGTGGTCACGAGGGCTCAGGTTCGATCAGGGACGACATCGAGGCCGATGTCGAGGACGGTGGACGAGTTGGTGAGGGCGCCAGACGACAGGAGGTCGACGTGGGAGTCGGCGTAGGCATCGAGCGTGTCGAAGGTGATCCCGCCCGATGCTTCGAGCAGCGGGCGCGTTCGACCCGGCTCCTCGGCTGCCCACGCGTTGGTGTCGGCGACGAGGCCACGGAGCTCTTCGGGCGTGAAGTTGTCGAGGAGGATGATGTCGGCACCAGCTTCGAGTGCTTCGAACATCAGCTCTCGGGTGTCGGCTTCGACGTGGATCGTGCGGCCGGGCCAGCGGCTCCGGGCAAGGGCCACGGCATCGGCGATGTTGGTGCCGAAGAGATGGTTGTCCTTGAGCATCAGCCAATCGGAGAGATTGCCGCGATGGTTCGACGCTCCCCCGGCCCGAACGGCAGCTTTCTGGAGCGACCGGTAACCGGGCAGCGTCTTGCGGGTGTCCCACACGATGACTCGGCCGTCGGCGACCTCGACCCAGCGGGCGGCGCCAGTGGCGATGCCGGAGAGGTGGCTGAGGAAGTTGAGCGCCGTGCGCTCGGCGGTGAGCAGCGTGTTGAACGGCCCCTTGGCCGTTCCGATGAGATCGCCGGCCTCGACACGCTCGCCATCGGTCTTGGTCCACTCGACGCTCAGCCGCGGATCGAGGGCGGCAAAGGTCTCCTCGACACAGAGACAGCCGGCGATGACGCCGGGAGCACGGGACCGAAACTCGGCAGTGGCCGTGAGCGACGGGTCGATCAACGACGAGGTGAGGTCACCGAGCGGGGTCAGATCCTCTGCGAGCGCTCGCTCGACGAGGAATCGGACGTCGTGACGTGGTGGGTGAAGGTCTGGGCGCACGCCTCACAGGGTACGTGTCAGGAGGTCGCAGTGCGGACGAGTTGTCTGAGCAACCATGCATCCTTGGTCTCGGGATGATCCTCGCGGGTATGCGCACCCCGGCTCTCTTCTCGAGCAGCAGCGGCTGCGACCACTCCCCGACCGAGGGTCACGAGGTTGCGCACCTCGGCCCATTCGGTTGCCGGGTCGTCGGCGGAGACTTCGCTCGACAGCGCCTCGAGGCGGGCCGCCGTCGTGGCGAGCGACTCGGCGGTGCGAACGACACCGGCACCGCGTGTCATCGAGGTCTGGACGTCGAGCCGGACCTCACTGGCCGGACGGCCGAGATTGCCACCGAACTCGACGGGATGGAGCGGCTCGAGATCTTTGCCACCGACACGATCGGCGTTGGGTGTGAGCACACTACGCATGGCTCCGGTGGCCTCGGCGACATTCTTGCCTGCCGCAATGGCGTCGACGGCCCGCGGGGCGAAGACCATGCCCTCGAGCAGCGAGTTCGACGCCAGTCGATTGGCCCCGTGCACGCCGCTGCATGCGACCTCACCTGCACCCCAGAGTCCGGGGATCGAGGTGGCACCGTCGAGGTCGGTGACGAGTCCGCCGCAGGTGTAGTGGGCCGCAGGTGCGATCGGCAGCAGATCGGTCGCCGGGTCGAGTCCGACCTCATCGAGCGAGGACATGATGGTCGGGAAGCGAATGTCGAATTGCTCGAGCTCGCGGGCGTCCAAGAAAAGATGGTCGACGTCTTGCTCGAGCATCCGCTTCATCATCGCCCGCGAGACCACGTCGCGGGGGAGGAGTTCGTCGACGAACCGGTCGCCGTTGGAGTCTCGGAGCAGGGCTCCATGGCCACGGAGCGCCTCCGACAGCAGCGGACGAGGCATCGAGGGGTGGTGGAGCGCCGTCGGATGGAACTGCACGAACTCGATGTCGGCCAGGGCGGCACCGGCGGCAAGGCTCATGGCGATGCCGTCGCCGGTCGCCTCGACCGGATTGGTGGTGACGGCGAACAACTGCCCGGCGCCACCGGCGGCCAACAGCACGTTCCTGGCGAGGATCTCGGTCACCTCGCCGTCTTCGCTGACGTAGGAGACACCGACGCAACGGCCGTTCTCCATCAGCAGGGTCTCGGCGAACGCATGCTCGACCAGTGCCGCGGCGGTGTCGTGGACGGCGATGACCAGCGCCCGCTCGATCTCGGCTCCGGTCGCTGCTCCCTTGGAGTGCAGGATGCGGGGCATCGAGTGTCCGCCCTCTCGGGCCAGCTTGTACGCACCGAGGGCGTCGGTGTCGAACATCGCCCCCATGGCGATCAGCTCGTTCACCCGGGCCGGTCCTTCGTCGACCAGTACCCGCACCGCATCGAGGTCGCACAGGCCGGCGCCGGCGGAGAGGGTGTCGGCCAGGTGCAGGTCGGTCGAGTCGGAGTCGGCTCCGAGCACCGCGGCGACACCGCCCTGAGCCCAACGCGTGGTCGCCTGGTGGAGCTGACTCTTGGTGATCACACCTACGCTCAGACGGTGCGCGCTGGCAGCACGGACGGCAGCCGAGAGCCCGGCTACGCCGCTCCCGATGACGAGCAGGTCGAGTTCTGGCATCGTGCCGTTCTAGCGCCGAATCGGCCTGACTCCGGTGTTGGGCCCCGTGGAAACCCGGTCACACGTGAGAATTCGGGGTCAGAGGGCTCCGATGTCAGAGGGCTCCGATGTCAGAGGGCTCCGATGTCAGAGACCTCGCCGTATGCCTTTGCTCGGTCGTAGTCCGGGTGGACGAATGTGGGATCGAGATCGAGCAACGGATCCATCACGAAGTTCCGCTCATGCATGCGGGGGTGTGGAATCGTGAGATCGGGGGTGTCGGCGCGTACGCCGTCCATCCACAGCACGTCGACGTCGAGGGTTCTCGGGCCCCATCGCACGATGCGTTCGCGCCCGGCACTTCGTTCGAGTCCCTGGCACACCTCGAGGAGCTCGTGTGGCAGCAGACGGGTGTCGAGCTGGACCACGATGTTGAGATACGCACCTTGCTCGGGGCCACCGACAGGAGCCGACTCGTAGAGCGGTGAGACCGCAACGAGGTCGGGCATGTCGGCGACTGCAGTACGCAGATACGCCAGACGGTCGCCGAGATTGCTCCCGAGACCGAGAAAGGCTCGCATCAACGAGTACGGCGAATCCGCACGCCGGTCGTGTCGATGTGCTGTGCCACCGGCGGGCGAAGCTTGCGGGCAACGACGGTGACGGCATCGACTCGAGGATTCTCGAGCGTGATCTGCGCAACCCGGGTTGCCATGCGCTCGAGCAACATGAATCGCTCGGCATGGAGGATCTCGGCCAGTTGGTTGCTGAGAGCGCCGTAGTCGACCGTGGTGTCGAGGTCGTCGGTTGCGCCCGCCTCGGTCATGTCGAGCTCGATGTCGAGGTCGAATTCGAACGGCTGGCGTCGAGCTTGTTCCTCGGGCAGAACGCCGCAGAAGACCAGGAGTTCGAGTCCGCGGACTTCGATGGTGTCGTTCGGCTGCTCAGCCATGCTGGATCTTCTTCGCTTCGACCGCTGCTGCGGCGAGTTCGCGACCGACCGGCCCCATCTGTCGTTCGAGAATCCGTTCGATGACGATGATCGCCTTGGAGGTCTCGGGGACCATTCCCGACCACTGGAGGTAGCCGGCCATGAGCCCGGCGATACGATCGCCGACCTCTTCGGTGTGCAACAACAGCTTGGCTCCGTTGCTCAGCAAGGCCGAGAGCTGGGGGAAGACCTGCGCCATCGCGATCTCGGGGTCGACGCTCGGTGTGAGCGGCCAGTGCTTCCACGGCAGTCCGAGCTCGTCGTAGCTGTGGAGATTGTGCGACGAAGGAATCAGCGAGATCACGAAGGCGAAGTCGTGCTCGCGAATCCAGATGATCTCTTCCTGCCGCCGGACGCGACGATGGTTCGTGCCGTAACCGCCGGGGCGTTCACACACCGCCAACTGGTCGGCGATGATCCAACGAAAATGTCGAGGCTCGATGCCCTGAGCCCACCTACCCTTCGCCATCTGGTCCCTTCCACTTCGGATCGGCTGCGACGACCGAGGCCGCCTGCCATGCCGCTTTCACATCGTGTACCCGGATCATCCTGGCTCCGAGAAGCATGGCATAGGTCGCCGAGGCGACCGATCCTTCGAGTCGATCATCGGCGGGAACCGGAACGTCGGCCCCGTCAGATCGCGCCAGTATGGCCCCGAGCATGCTCTTTCGACTCAAACCGACCACGACGGGCCACCCGGTGGCGACCACCTTGTCGAGACATTTGAGCAGGGTGAGGTTGTGCGTCTCGCTCTTGCCGAACCCGAATCCCGGGTCGATCCAGATGTTCTCGACGCCGGCATCTCGGCCCGCCGTTGCCCGCTCGACGAGGAAATCGGTGACCTCGCCGACGACGTCGACGTAGTGGGGCCGGTACTGCATGTCGGCGGGTTTGCCCTGCATGTGCATGGCGATCCAGCCTGCGGAGGTGTCGGCGGCGACCTGGTGGAGCGAGGCGGAGACATCGTTGATGATCTCCGAACCTGCGGCGACGGCCGTTCGAGCCACTTCGGCGTGGCGAGTGTCGATCGAGATCCGAGCATCGGGCCGCGACGCACGAAGGGCCTCGATGACCGGAATCACGCGGCCGAGTTCGACGTCGATCGTGATGGCTTCGGCCCCCGGACGGGTCGACTCGCCACCGATGTCGACGATGTCGGCTCCCTCGGTGAACATCTCGAGCGCTCGTTCGACTGCGTGATCGACCGAAGCGAACTGCCCACCATCGCTGAACGAGTCAGGCGTGACGTTGAGAATGCCGAGAACGAGGGGGCGCATGAAGAGGCCAGGGTACCGAGCCATCGACCCTCTCAGAGTGGGAATCGCAGGGCCGGGCCCGCGGGCCCGGTTCTCATCGATCGAGTCTGAGCCGACCACCGGTTCGAGACACTCGTCGCCCTCCGGACAGCTCACAGCCGATGACACGATGCTCGACGACGGCCCACACCCGGTCGAGCTCGGCGGTCGATGGCGGATGACCGTCGGCGCTACGCAGCCATCGCCGCAGAACCGACCGTGCCACCAGCTCCGGAGCAGAGCGAAGCTGGGTGGTGCTGGTGGGGTCGATGTCGGCACCCATCGAGTCGATTCCGTCGACCAACGACCGGGCGTGTTCGGATGTTCGATTCAGCAGGGGAACCACATCACGACCGGAAATGTCGGCGAGCAGGGGCAGGAGCTCATGCCGAATACGGTTCCTGACGAAGCGACGATCGTCGTTCGACGGATCTTCGACCGGCTCGAAGCCAAGCGCCGCGCAGAGCTGCTCGGTCTCGGAGCGGCGCAGCCCGAGGAGAGGCCGACGCTCGTCTGGTCGCATCGCCGCCAGACCATCCGGCCCTGCGCCGCGTGCGAGGTTGATCAAGAGAGTTTCGGCCTGGTCGTCGGCCGTGTGGCCGAGCAGTGCGTTCGGCCCGAGCGCTGCCTGACGGGCGCGACGAGCCCGTGCTTCGAGGTTCGGCCCGGGTCCGACATCGACGGTGACGGCCTCGAATGCGGCACTCAGCCGTCGTGACGCTGCAGCGACCACGCCGGCCTCGGCCGCTGATCCCGGTCGGATGCCATGATCGACATGCACCGCGGTGACGTCGAGGCCGGCCGCGACGGCGAGAACCAGCAGGGTCAACGAGTCGGCGCCTCCCGAGACGCCACAGTCCACCGGTGTGCCGGCTGCGGGGAATCGGCAGCGGGCGAGCAGCGCCACCACCAGCGGGTGCCGAGACACCTCGCCAAGATCTGACGATTCAGCCGACGGGGACATCGACCGGGGTGCCGGCCTGGCCGACCCGCTCGACCCACAACGATGGGTCACGGATCTCGTCGATCGTCGGCAGGTTCTCTGCCTTGACCCAGACCTGGTCGAACAGCTCACGGCCGCCCGCAGCCTCGACGGCCTCGATGAACGACTCGCCCTCGGCGTACTGGGCGAGCTTGGCTTCGAAGCCGAGAAGCTTCTGCATCACCTTGGTCAGTCCGGAGGCGTTCTTGCGCCGCTGGCTCATCACTCGGGCGAACCGGGGCTGGCTCGGGATGAGCCCGGCGCCCGCACGGTCCATGGTGATGTCGCCATGGCCTTCGAGCAGGCTCATCAGCCCGGTGAGGCGGTCGAGCACGACCTTCTGTTCGGGACTTGCCAGCAGAGTCGAGAGTCCGGCATCGAGCCCGGAATCGCGCCCGGCCCGCTTGTTGGCCGCCACCTGCTTCGCAGCGTCGAGAATCCGGCCCGGATCGGGATCGACGTTGTCGAGCAATTCCTCGACCTGGGCGAGGAAGTACGGGCGAAGCCACGGAACGGCGGTGAACTGGGCCCGATGTGTGCATTCGTGGATGGCGATCCAGAGGCGGAACTCCTCTGGCGGGAAGCCGTACCGTTCCTCGAGAGCGACGACGTTCGGCCCGACGTAGTAGACCCAGTCTTGGTCTTCGGGACGGTCGTCTTCGACGATGAGGAGGTCGTACTGACCGATCACTCGCCCGGACATCCAGCCCAGCACCGCACCGAGCTCGGCTCCGGCGACGCGGGGACCGACGGCGTCGGAGACCGGTTGGAGCAGGCGACTGAACCGTGAGGGTTCGTCGTCGTCTTCTTCGCCGAACGAGCCCAGCAAGGGGCGGGCAAGGCGATCGAAGCTTGCGAGATTGGCATCGACCCAGCCCATACGGCCGGTGATTCGAGCCCTTGCCGGTCCGGCCAGCGAGACCAACCCGGTCTCGGCCTCGACCAGCTCTTCGGCCTGTGAGGTGAGGCGCAGCAGTTCAGGCTCGAGCGCGGCCTGGAGCTCGGAGATGTCGTCGGCGGCTTCGCGGGCGATCGAGTTGGCGACGCCGCGAGCAACACCCCAGTCGACGGAGGCGTCCACTATGGCTTTCTCGGATACCTCGGGTTCTCCACATTCTTGAAGTAACCGACGATCACTCCGAGCACCGTGAAAAACGTGCCGACCGAGAGGAAGAACCCGATCCACCAATGCCATACAACAGCCAACATGGCGGTGAGTGTACGTGCTCACTCACCAATCAGCGAGTCAGGCCTCGGGGGTTCGACCGGTTGCGAGGTCGGCCAGCGAGCCGAGGATGCGCTCACGCAGCTCGTCAGGCACTTCGCACTGGCATCGTTGGCTGATCAACTGCCGGAGTTCGGCGTGGAATTCGAAGGCATCGAAGCAACCGGAACAGCTGTCGAGGTGTCCGGCGATGAGCGTCCGCCGTTCTTCGGTGAGGGCGCCGTCGAGAAAGGTGTGGAGCTCCGCGGCGGCATCTCGGCAGTCGCCGGGGGCATCGAAGCCCGAACAGGGATCTTGGGGTGTCGTGGGTTCGGTCATGATGGAGTTGGTTCCGTACAGATCTCGTGAACGACGGGACGTGAGCAGAACGGCCTCATGCCGATGGCTCGGTCGCCAGGCCGCGAGCTGCGGCAAAGGTATACAACTCGCGTTGGAGCGCTTTTCTTCCGCGATGGAGACGACTCATCACCGTGCCGATCGGAATATCGAGGATCTCGGCGATTTCTTTGTAGGCAAATCCCTCGACATCGGCGAGCAGGACGGCCATCCGATAGTTCTCGGGAAGGGCCTCGACGGCGGAAACGACCTCGGCCTCGGAGAACAGATCCATCAGCTCGTCTTCGGCGCTGCGGCTGTAGGCACCGGGATCGTTGAGCCGGCGATACAGGTAGAGATCATCGAGGTCGTCGAGCTCGGTCTCGTCGGGACGCCGCTGCTTCGACCGATACCGGTTGATGTGGGCGTTGGTCATGATCCGGAACAACCAGGCCCGCAGATTGGTGCCTTCGGT
>RCMY010002372.1_pt1 | contig 17133 bp, 14 predicted proteins | sample 2041341 | NCBI WGS metagenome assembly RCMY01 (sample SAMN09708234, study PRJNA481090) | Marine sediment metagenome, whole genome shotgun sequencing project. | reverse complement strand
AAATTTAAACGGGTACATAAATTTACCCGTTTAAATTTTTTACTAAAAAACTAGTTTTGTGGCCAAACTTGATTACCATCTATTACTATTGGCATATCACGATTAATTTGTGCTGCAGATGGCTTGATTTCAACCGTATCACCTTCTGCACTACATCCTTCCGGTAGTGGGTTAGCCGTCAAGTCTCTTGTAATCGTAAATGTGGCAGGACCATCATCGCTCTCACTTACGCGGTCAAAAGGTGTACCCAAATCATTGTGCGTCCATAGTCGAACCACATCGTCGTTAAAACCAGCTGTATCTGTAATTTCACAAATATCAGCGATTGATACTTTAATCGCAACACTGCTGGCACAAGATGCTGGTTCAATGCTTGCCGCTGTGGCTCTAAATGCGGTAGCAACATTAAGACTACTTGGCATCCCTGGGCCGCCTCCTGCCCAAAAACCAACCACATTACCACCAACATTTTTTTCTTCCATCGCATCGAATGCAGAGCGATCAAAAATAAGTTGATAATTATTTCCGTAGTTAGTTAAATAATCGAGCGTTTGACCTTCTGAGGCTTCACCATTGACCAAAATAGCTGAATCCACGCCATCTGGAAAAACAACCGATGTGCCTATCGTATGTGAAGTGTCATTGCAAGAATGAGAAATTATGATGTGATTGATGCCGCGAGCGCCTTCAGTTTGAGTAGCCTCATTAATGCGAGTATGCGCAAATGCACTTTGTCCTAACCCTACCAACATAACTGCAGTCAATGAAAGTGTTGCTAATTTAAATTTATTTAATTTTTTCATGTTTAGCCAATCCCTTATGTATCTTTTTATATATCAAATATCTATTCTATTAAAATGCACTATCAATTTTATGCTTACACAAGAATATGCACAGATCATTCTTTCCATTACAGATTCCAGTAATAGTATGTTTCGTAATTAAGAAAAAAACAATGCGACAAAATGTCGCACCTATCAAGCAGAATTTGAAAACTCACACAGTATTAGAATCTGAAGTTTCACCGTTTTGATCTAAACTTTACATTTTTCCCTTAAGCAACCATACGCAATAATGCGTCGATAAAACTTAACAACTTGCCCAGTTTCTCGGCACCACTTCATGTCTCTATTGGTTTCTTTTGAAGAAGTTTATCAGTCCATTGGTTGAAGCGTCATGGGATGACACTGCATTATCCTGTTCCAGTTCGGCAAAGATATTGCCGGCCAATTGTTTACCCAGTTCTACTCCCCACTGATCGAAAGGATTTATATCCCAAATGACACTTTGCACAAAAACCTTATGTTCATAGAGCGCAATAAGTGAACCCAATGTACTGGGGTTCAGCTTCTTGAACAAAATAGAAGTCGTAGGGTGATTACCGGGAAACACTTTATGCGGCAGTAGTTTTTCCAGTGATTCATCCATCATTCCTTGCAATTCAAGTTCGACACGCGTTTCACTTTCATCTTTGCCGCGCATCAGTGCTTCAGTTTGAGCAAAAAAATTTGCCAACAACAGGTTATGATGATTGCCGATCGAATGCTGACTTTGACACGACGCCAGAAAATCAGCCGATATGGCTTGTGTACCCTGGTGCAATAACTGGTGAAAAGCATGCTGGCCATTGGTACCTGGTTCGCCCCAAACGACTGAACCGGTGCTGTAATCAACGACTTCCCCGTTACGGGTTACACGCTTTCCATTACTCTCCATTTCCAGTTGTTGTAAATAGGCCGGGAAGCGATGTAAATATTGATCATAAGGCAGCACTGCATGGGACGTAATCCCCAAAAAATTGATTTGCCAGACACCAATCAAGCCAAGCATTACCGGCAGGTTTTCTTCCAAAGGGGCCGTGGCAAAATGTTGATCCATTTCTCTTGCGCCAGCGAGCAGCAAATAAAAATTATCCATGCCAATGACCAAAGCAATGGGCAAACCAATCGCTGACCACAATGAATAACGCCCCCCTACCCAGTCCCAGAATTCAAACATGTTGTCAGGATTAATGCCGAACTTTTCCACCGCAGTACGATTCGTGGAAACAGCAATAAAATGCTGAGCGATCGCTATTTCGTCACATCCCTGCGCTAGAAACCATTCTCTTGCAGAATGGGCATTGGTTATGGTTTCCTGAGTAGTAAAAGTTTTTGACGCAATAATAAAAAGTGTTGTAGCCGGATCAAGTTGTCGCAATGTTTCGTAAAGCTGTGTGCCGTCAACATTTGAAACAAAGTGTGGCGTAATTTTGGTTGAAGCATATGGTTTAAGCGCTTCAGTCACCATCACAGGCCCGAGATCGGAACCACCTATACCAATATTGACTATATCTGTAAATGACTTGCCAGAATAACCTTTGTACTCCCCATTGCGCACAGCTGTCGTAAACTGCGCCATCTGTTTCAATACGTTCCTGACGTTAGGCATAACATTTTTACCATCAACTATTACTGGATGCTCGCCACGCAACGCACTATGAAGTGCGGCTCGATTCTCAGTATTATTTATTTTTTCTCCTGAGAACAAACGAGCAACCCAATCTTCCAGCTCCTGCTGACGCGCTAGGGCCAGCAGCAGCATTATGGTTTCACTATTAACCGGCTGTTTTGCGTAATCAAGCAGAATATCATTGAACAAGAGAGAGAATTTATCGAAACGCTGCGGATCTTGCTTAAATAACGCCAATAAATGCACCGGCGCAATCACCGATTGGTGCGCTTGCAATGCTGCCCAGGCTGGTGACTGAGTAAGAGAAGACATAGCTGTTTGTTCAGGTTTAAGTTAAATGACAAAAATTATGGTTGAGCTTGTATTTACTGGTGACCAATAACTACTCTAAAACATCTCTTGTATTGATTTCCACAGTAATCACTAATTCCTGAGATGTTACCGGCCATTCCAATATCAGTTTCACAGCTTGCATAATTTTTTCAAATCCACTCTCAGACTGAGATACCGTAAAATGTGGTTGCGCATGAAACAACACTGGTGAGGAAGTTTTCAAAACGATATTGCCCTCTAACGTATCATCATCTAGTGTTATTTCCGTCATTTTGGTTAACTCAAGCGGTTGTCCAAAACCGCCTGGAATTCTTCCTTGATAAATGTAACGCCCACCCATTCCGTCACAACTGGGCATAGCGAGGTTAATTTCGGTTCTAAACACATTTTTCATTTTACCTGCAAAACAATAAGAAACTTTCAACCGATTATGTTCAAGCTCAACTTTTTTATTAATATGCTGCGATGTCTTTTTAGCTTGAAAATTAATGCTCTTAGTCGTTAAAGATTCATACCGATAGCTAATATAAACGCCATCCAATTGATCAATAAACATGCCTTGTGGGGAATCATCAGCCTCTATATCTGCAGTATTTATCTCATGTTTATAATTGATTCGATCATGTGCCGAGGCAATGCCGCTAACTTCATGATTGGATAAATTATGTTCACCTGGTTGCATTTTCTGATAGTAGTGCTCTACTTGGCGCCGCAACGTGTCACCAAAGTTATGCTTTAGCAAATAAGAATCTAGTTCACAAATACCGGCAGTGCTATCAAGCTTCAGTACAGCCTGGATGATTCCATTTTGTAAAAAAGCTTCTTCCACACCATCAAAATCCGCATCTTCTATAAAATAAGCTGATCGCGGATTACAAGTATCCAACATGGCTTCCAATTCAACGATGTTGCGGTACACTGCACGCCGGAGATGGGGAAGATATAAACCACCAAATAAACCATGCCAATAAGCATCATTTGCTTGAGACTGGTAAAGATTTTGCTGCATCTCTTTAGTCTGTTGATTAGCAGGTAAGCTGGCAAGGCGCTCAGAAAGTCCTAACATACGCTTATGCATCCAATTGGATTCAGGATAACGAGAGAAAAAATTTTTCCAGATGCCACCGCGTATAAATGCTTTCTTATGTTCATACCAACCCGAAGACTGAGCCTGTTGTACAAGTTCAGCATAGGCATTAGCTGGTTCAACAGGTAATGTCCACTCGTTCATTTCTATATAGGATGTCGTGGGCAAATACACGATACCTCGTGTCTTTTCTGTGGCATGAAAATCACGATAATGCTGTGTACAAATTTTTGGTGAAGCCAGCACTTTTTGAATGAACTGCTCAAGCCAGCCTTTTTCATAAACCCATTGGTAAGTTTCCGGCCAAATCCCAAATTTCTCAATGTCATCAAAATAAATTGCTGCATTCCCAGCATCAGTCTGGCCATTATCTGCTAACGTTTCAAGATAAGTAATTGTTTCATCAACAGGAGAAAATGGAAATTTATAACGTAACATTTCAGAGATTGGGAACAGGTCAAGCGTATGCGCATCTTCTTCAGTTGTGAAGTAGCCATTTAATTCAGCATGTGTTTTTCCAGCACAGAGAAAATGATAATCATCCACAATCACGTAACGGATCCCACAATCAGCCAGTGCCGGAATTACCGTAGATTCCCACACACGTTCTGTTAGCCATGCACCTTGGGGACGCTGCCCAAATTTTTCAGCCAGTTTGTTGGAAAATGTTTCAATTTGCCCTAGACGGTCGCGGTTTGGAATCACTGCTAAAACCGGCTCAGTATCACCCGCACCAAATAGTTCAACTTGTTTTCGTACGACCATCTCCTGTAATAAAGCCATATCTTCAGGATAATGTTTGATCAGAAAGTCCAATAGCCAGCCTGAGAAATGAACTGAGAAATGAAAATCTGGATAACGGTAAAGTACTTGCAGAAAGGGCTTATAACAACGCAGGTGGGCGTCAATCAAAACTTCGGGAAAATTACCGACAGGCTGATGCGCATGAACACCAAAAAGCAGGGATACCGGTTTAGACATTAATTTTTTCCAATGGTACTTTCGTTGTAATCAGAATCTAAATATGCAAAGAATACTACTTTAGCAGAACCACTTTACTCCGATGTAAATCAATTATAATTAAGAAGATCGTCTCATCGTTCCGCCTATTTCGGTTTCAGCTTGTTCCACACCTTTGCTAATTGGTTGCAAGACCGCTTGGGGTATTGGTAGTTTAAGCAAATGATAAAGATTACTCAGGTTTTTGCGATATAAATGATCGAAACTTGCTACCGAATGCGCAGGGTTGTAATCGCCAAACCACCAAAACCAGTCTGAACTTTCGCACGATGCCAATTGCCGACTAGCTGCGATTTTTTCTGTTTCCGACAATCGATCACTTTGCATAACCCGATCAAAGCAATGTTTGACAGCACATAGCATGTCCCAAGCACAATTCTTTTCCTGATCACCAATCCAAGTAGAAAATGTTCCATATACCCAACTACCTGCCGCCAGTGTAGGTAATGTCACAATATGATCCGTGTTTTCAGTAGCGGCAATATAGTCGCGGTAGGTAGTCGTGTGAATAGTCGGGCTACTCTCAAGTAAGCTATATAGGTCATCTAAGAAATAAAATCCGTTGTATGGATATGATTCCCATGCATTTTCTCCGTCCAAAATGACACTAACAATCGGACTTTCTTCAGCAGGAGCATTATGATGTATCTGCTCCAGAGATTGCATAAAATTCTCGGCAGCATCCCGTCCAAACCATTTTGCGTATTCAAAACCAATCAAGTCTGATAATTGATCATCACGAAAAAAACAAATTACGCTATCCGCCTCTCCAGCTACCCGATAAGGGCGGTAAAGATAGTGGTTGCGTTCCGGCATTGGTGCATCGGGATAAGAGGATTGTAAACAATTCGCTAAAACACCTTCACTGCTGGCGCTCCATTGACAATTTTGCTCGCCCATAATTTTCAAAAATGGAGTGGATATGGCACCTTCAGCAGGCCAGATGCCAACAGGTTGCTCACCAAAACGTTGCGTATGACTGGTCATTGCAGAGGACACGTGAAATTCAACGCGGCTGCGTCCACCTGGATAACTATCATTTACCGGTAAAGTTGCATCGGGAATACTGTCTCGGGCAGAAGAAAAATCAATCAGCAGCGGTGAAAGCGGGTGATAGTGTGGTGTTGTGGATAATTCAATCTGGCCCGACTCAGCCAATTTCCGGTAGCGTGGGATCAGTTCCTGGATCAAACTGCCAATCAGGTCGAATAATTGCATCCGATCAGCATGACTAAATCCCTCGCTTTGAGCCATCAGTCTCATCACAACGTCATTATTTCGACGTACACTCTCACCCGTCCATGCCAAGTGATACCATACGAGCAAATCTGCCAGATATTGACCAGAGAAATAAGCTAATTCAGCTTCGCCACGTTGACTTATTCCGTCGTATAGCTCGTGCAAACGTTTGTACGCTGGGTATGGTTTAAGCATTGTTTCATGATTACTGAGAAAACAACTGTCGAATACTTGCAACCGATCTTGTGATGTAATTTGCTCCAAATCTGGGGTAGCTAATAAACGCAGCAATGGATCACGTATCTGCCCTGAAGAAAATTGCTCAGCATAATCTTCCAGTTGATCCAGCAGTATCGGTACAAAATTTACAATCGCCTTAGTTTTTGGGTGCATCTCCAAGTGATAAGCCATATCTGTGTAATCTTTGATGGCGTGTAGATAAACCCACGGCAATTCAAATTCATTCGTTGCGTAATCCCGGTAGTCCGGTTGATGCATATGCCATAATAAGACAAGATTTAATTGGTTCATTTAAAAGACTTATGAAAATTTTCAGTAGTTAACGCACATGATGAATTTGCTGTCCTAACATTTCTGGCGTAATCAATATGACACCTTTCTCAGTAACATGAAAGCGCTTGCGATCTTCCTCTATATCATACCCTGCTATCAATCCTTCAGGAATAACACATTGTTTTTCCACGATCACTCGTCGCAAACGTGCATTTCTACCAATATCTACATTGGGAAGTATGACTGAATCTTCCACAGTGCTATAACTACGAACTTTCACATTAGAAAACAGCAATGAGCGACGTACAGTCGCACCACTGATAATACACCCACCCGACACCGACGAGTCAAGCGCTTGACCACAACGTTCTTTATCCTCAAAAACAAACTTAGCAGGTGGAAGCTGTTCCTGATGCGTCCAAATCGGCCAGTCTTCATCATACAAATTAAGATCCGGCGTCACCGTAGTAAGATCTAGATTAGCTTCCCAATAAGCATCAACCGTTCCCACATCACGCCAATACGGTATACCCGAGGCCATATTGACACAGCTATTTGAAAACCGATGGGCAAATACACGATAGCGCGGCACCATGAAGGGAATTAAATCTTTACCAAAATCATGTGAGGAGTCATTTACATCATGGTCACGTATTAATTGCTCATATAGAAACGCTGCATTAAAGATATAAATCCCCATACTGACCAACGCTTTATCTGATTGACCAGGTATAGGTACCGGGTTATTTGGTTTCTCAGCAAAACTGGTAACCTGCCATTCATTATTAACACCCATCACACCAAAAGCGCTTGCTTCATCCAGCGGAATTTCCAGGCAGGCCACCGTCATATCAGCCCCTTTTTCTACATGTTCTGCCAATAATTTGCTGTAATCCATTTTGTAAATATGATCTCCACCTAGTATGAGTACATATTTTGCATCGTGGCGGCGAAATATATCGAGATTCTGGAAGACGGCATCTGCTGTACCTTGGTACCAGCTTTCCGTCGTTCGGTGCTGAGCCGGTAGCAGTTCGACAAATTCATTGAAACGCCCATCGAGAAAGCTCCATCCATGCTGAATGTGACGAATCAGACTCTGTGCCTGGTATTGCGTAGCAACACCGATGCGACGGACACCCGAGTTAACGCAGTTGGAAAGTGTAAAATCAATAATACGAAACTTACCACCGAAAGGAACGGCAGGCTTGGAACGCCAGTCTGTAAGCTGTTGCAAACGACTGCCACGTCCACCAGCCAAGATCATTGCTATCGAGTTACGTGTAATATCATTATGAAAACGTATACTGGTTTTATGCTTTGTCGGGGATGGATTCATATGCATATAGTCCTTATCTTCCATACTATGCCTCACTCCACAATCTGTTTGAATAAGTTATTACATTATGTCACTTTCTCGCAAAGTCTTTTAATTTATTTATCAATTGTAGACAAGCTATAATGACCGCTATGCAAATTAAGAAATCTATAAAGTTGATTACGCCTAATAAAAAGAATGTAAAGCTGAATGCACTGTTGGCTGCACGGCTAAATGACCCATTCTCTTACCTGGGTATTCATATAGAGCGCAATCGTGCGTTAGTGCGAGTTTTTCGTCCTAATGCTCTCAATGTATGGATTAAGACATCCAGTGATTTTGAACCCATGACACGAGCTCATCCAAGCGGACTTTTCGAGTGGCATGGCAAAACCCCACCCAACACACCTTATCTGTTACGGATAGAAGAAAATAACGTGGCGCAGAAAAGCACCATACATGAAACTTATGACGCTTACGCCTTTCCACTACAAATTTCTGATAATGACTTATATCTATTCAATGAAGGTAATCTGCGACAAGCTTATCGCACTTTTGGCGCACACAAAGTTAACTTATCTGGAATCGAAGGTACCCGTTTCTCAGTATGGGCGCCCAACGCTGAACGCGTTAGTGTAGTGGGCGACTTCAACCGATGGGATGGGCGCGTGAATCCTATGACAGCCCATTATTCCAGCGGTGTATGGGAATTGTTTATTCCTGGTCTACTATCGAATTCACTTTATAAATATGAAATTCGCAATCGCGACAGCGGCAAAATTCTGCTCAAAACCGACCCCTATGCAACTCGTTATGAACTTCGCCCCAATACTGCAGCGCTGACACCCAGTAACGATCACCATTGTTGGCAGGATACGGAATGGATGACAAATCGTGCAGACTGGGACTGGTTGCATGCGCCACTAAATATTTTTGAAGTTCATATTGGCTCATGGAAACAGCATCCTGATGGGCGCTTTTACACCTACCGCGAACTGGTTCAGCACCTGCTGCCCTACGTGCTAGAAATGGGATTTAGCCATATTGAATTAATGCCAATATTGGAACACCCACTTGATGAGTCCTGGGGTTACCAAACAACGGGATATTTTGCTGCCACCAGCCGCTATGGTTCAGCAAATGATTTTAAATTTTTTGTTGATGCCTGCCACCAAGCAAAAATTGGCGTGATCCTTGATTGGGTTCCGGCACACTTTCCTCAAGACAGTTTTGCAATAGCCCATTTTGATGGAACGGCATTATACGAACATGAGGATCCACGCTTGGGATTCCACCAGGACTGGGGTACTCATATCTTCAATTACGGGCGCAACGAAGTAAAATCATTTCTGCTATCAAGTGGCCATTATTGGTTATCCGAATTTCATCTCGATGGATTACGGGTAGATGCTGTCGCCTCCATGCTTTATCTGGATTACTCCCGCAACGATGGCGAATGGCTAGCCAATAAACATGGTGGCAGAGAAAACTTGGAAGCCATTGATTTCTTACGTGAACTGAATATTATGGTGCATGAAGAATTCCCTGGCGCGCTAACACTGGCAGAGGAATCTACTGCATGGCCAGCAGTGTCTCGCCCAACCTATGCGGGTGGTTTGGGGTTCTCAATGAAATGGAATATGGGTTGGATGAACGACACACTTTCCTACATGCAACAGGACCCCATACACCGGCGTTTTCACCATAACATGCTTACTTTTAGCCAACTTTATGCCTATACAGAAAATTTCGTATTACCCTTCTCGCATGATGAAGTCGTCCATGGAAAAGGCTCTCTATTAGCCAAAATGCCAGGAGATACTTGGCAGAAATTCGCTAACCTGCGTTTGTTATTCACCTATCAGATGACTTGGCCGGGGAAAAAACTTAATTTTATGGGCAACGAATTTGCTCAGGCACAGGAATGGCGGATTAACCATGAACTGGATTGGAAATTACTGGAACAGAAACAGCATCGCGGTGTACAAGCAACATTACGTGATTTGAATCATTTATACAAAAACACACCTGCATTACATCAACTCGACTTTGTTTCAGAGGGTTTTGCCTGGATTGATTGTCAAGATGCCGACCAATCGATTGTCAGCTACTTACGACGCACACGCGACAGCAGATTTATAATTGTTGTGCTCAATTTTACGCCTGTCCCGCGTGCAGGCTATCGTATTGGCGTTCCTACTGGCGGAAACTATCATGAAATATTCAACAGTGATTCCACTTACTATGGTGGCAGTGATATGGGCAATGCCGGGCGCATTGTAACCACCGATAAGCCATGGATGGGATTGCCTGATTCTATTCTAATCACTTTACCACCACTGGCGGGCATTGTTTTTTCATTGCAAGCGTGAGTAGCGGACAATATCATAAGTTTTTGATCCTATACCCCACAATTCGCCTATAGAGATTAAAACCAAAATATGCCAAAGATCCTGTTTGCCACCAGCGAAGCTCATCCATTCATCAAAACGGGCGGATTAGCAGATGTTGCTGGTGCGCTACCCATTGCCCTGCAAAATTTAGGCTGTGATATGCGTATCGTATTACCTGCTTATGGTGATGTATTAAAACAATATAAATCATTGAAAACAGTGGCCGAATTTTACCTGCCGGGCACAGCCGGAAAAATAGGAATACGCGCTACACAGTTAAAAAGAAGTAAAGTAAAAGTACTCCTCGTTGACTACCCAGCCGCATTTGCACGCAAAGGTAATCCCTATGTCGATGAACATGGAGAACTTTGGCCCGATAACGCTGAACGTTTTGCCCTATTCTGTAAAGTTATCCAATTAATTGCCCTTAACCAGGCAGGACTGGGCTGGAAACCAGATTTAGTTCATTGTAATGACTGGCAATCCGCATTAGTGCCTGCATTACTCAAGCAAATACCCAGCGCCCCACCCAGTTTGTTTACCATACACAACCTGGCCTACCAAGGGTTATTTCCACAAAGTACATTTAATACACTGGGGTTACCTTCCACACTGTGGGCACCCCATGCATTAGAGTTTCACGGGCAGCTCTCTTTTATCAAAGGCGGGCTGGTATTTGCAGATCGCATCAACACAGTCAGCATACAATATGCCAAAGAGATTCAAACACCAGCACTGGGTTACGGATTGGAAGGCTTGCTGCAACACCGGCGCCACGCATTATCAGGCATTGTTAACGGAATTGATGATAACGTATGGAACCCACAAACAGACACATTGATCAGCCAGAATTACAGCAGCACAACATTGAACAAGAAAAAAGTCAATAAATTAGCTTTGCAGAAGCTTTATAAATTGCCGGCTAATAAGGATGTGTTATTAATTGGTTTTATTGGTCGATTAGTGGAACAAAAAGGCATTGATTTAATTATTGAACTACTAAAATCCATTAAGCATTTACCCATACAATTTTGCCTACTCGGCACCGGCGATAAAATATATCAACAAACCCTCACTCATATTGCCAAACAAAACCCAGAGCAAGTAGGTTTTAACGTTGGTTATAGTGAAAAGCTTGCGCACCAGATTGAAGCTGGTGTAGATATGTTTTTAATGCCCTCACGTTTTGAACCATGCGGACTAAATCAATTATATAGTTTACGCTACGGAACAGTGCCTATAGTTCACAATGTAGGCGGGCTTGCAGACACAGTTATCGATACCACCCCTGAAACCATTAAAAACAATACCGCCACCGGGTTTGTTTTTAATCAGCCCACGGTAAAAGCACTACATCAGTCGATAAATCGCGCACTTGAAATTTACAGCGAGTCGAAAACATGGAAAAAACTAGTTAAGAACGGCATGAAAGCTGAATTTACTTGGGATAAAAGTGCAAAGGATTATCTCCATCTTTATCAAGAAATACTAAAACCACAAAATACGAAACAATATAGCAGTTACCAAAATTATCAATTCAATGAAATAACCGGATACTAAATAAAGTCCACTCAGAAACAATGACCATTTGACTGGACTAGTCAGCCGGCTACTAATGGCTACACAGCAACAGGTTCGATCACTTCGGGTAGTGATACACTAATGCGCAAGGAATTGGGTTTTCGCAGATGAATGGCGACGATACTAACTACTGGCAAAACAACCGCAGATTCTCAGGGTCAAATACCGTCTTGATTTGAAGGTCACAGGGTCAAGGTCTAGATAAGTAGTAGGCTACTTATCTAGACCTCAGCACATATTATATTACATCATTGTCATGTGAGATGAAAGAATTAGCTAATCTCTATTGTGACTCGGTTTAGATTTTTCCAAGGAACGGATGAATTAAAATGAAGCAAAGAATTTTTTTAAAAAACATGGTTTGTTTAAGTGTGCTCTTGTGCATGTTTTGGGTCAGTGTATCGTTTGCCGAGAAGACGTCCAAGACATCTAATGACTGCCACTTTACGCCAGATTTTGTTGAAGGGCCTTTTTACTTAAAGAATGCAACATTTCGGCAAGATATTACTGAAGGCATGGTAGGTTATGATCTAATTATTAGATTTACATTGGTTGATAGTGAGACCTGTGCGCCATATGCGAATGTTCCGGTAGATATTTGGATGGCCAGCCCTGAAGGCAGCTATTCTGGTGTTGATAATAGTATGGCCTTTAGTGGTGGTGCCAATAACGAAGGTTCTACTTTTTTAAGAGGTACGCAAATTTCGGACGAGAACGGCGTTGTCTCATTTCAGGCGCTCTTCCCGGGTTGGTATTCCACTAGCCCGTCAAATATTCATTTTTCCGCTCGCGTTACTGATAATTTGAGTTTTACAAGCCAGTTTTTTATTAAAGATGACTTTGCACAGCAAGTTTATACATCGGTGCCTCCTTACAATAAACGTGGAGAACATCCCAAGAAAATAAGTTGGCCGATTCCTAAGGAATTGGTAGTCGTTCCTCAGAAAGTCGGCGACACATTATTTTTAGACAAAGTAATTAGCATTCGAAAAAAAGATCTGGATGAAATATGTGCCTATAAAAATACTTCTTGTCAAAGTTCTCGGCCGATTCAGTTATTGAAGGATTTGCACAAGATTATTTTTTGAATCTCAAATAGAACTTGGCTCAGGATCCGCGGGCGCAGCAGAACCCGGCAGAATTTTATACAGAAAATTTATTTACCCTAGACTAGAGGAGTGACAATAAGGGGTGAGTGTTTAAGATCTAAGGCTAAGGCAGGGATTGGAACTTTAGAAGCTCGCGAAGGATGGGTGCAACCCATCAACTACCGGATTTAAATTTCTATTGCATTCGGTTTTATGGGTTGAACCCATCCTTCGCGCTTCAGTGTAACGTCAAGAGAATTGACAAAAAAATGACCCAGAATTATTTGGATCATCATTTTGAGCCTAGAGGTGATGATAATTTCAGAACAGAAGACTAAACACGGGTTTTAGGATCCGTATCCTGACTTTAGTCATTGTCTCTAACCCACCAGCTTTAGCTGGTGGTCGTTTAGTTTACCTATTTCTTGTTTTTAGCTCTTGCATCACTAACAATTTTATTCGCGTCCGCACATTTTACTTTAGGTATCTTGGCATTCTCGACTCTGGTCCTGCTTTTAACTGACTCGCCCGGCTTTTTATCTTTGCATCGAATAAAGTTCGACATATCTTCAGCACTTATTTGGGTTCCAGTCGCCTCACCGCCACTCGCTATGGTGACCGGTGAGCCAAAAAAGAATATTGACGCGAGAGCAGTAATTGCAATTTTTTTCATTTTAGTTCCTCTTTTATTTGATTGATATTAATATAATTTACTTGAAAAGCTTACTCAGAAAATTGTCCAGGATAATAATATTAGTTGTTGCATAAGTTCTCTCACCAGCGCCTCTCAATAAAACAACGAGTTATATCTCACCTATCCTGCGATTACTTACGCAACTATTAATATCAACTAACCGAGCATTTGACTCCCCTACCCTTCCAGTAACACAGTAAAATTACAGACATTTGTATCATTAGTAAACTGTTTTTTTAGGAGACGGCCTGATTTAGAGCTGATTTACGGTTCATCCTGTACTGTGCGGAATACTAATCACATAGGTTCGCAGGGTCATATATGGTCCACCCCGTATTGCAAGATAATGAAAAAAATGCTTGAAAATTCTAGCGGGATGTTCGGGTCTAGATAAGTAACCTACTTATCTAGACCCGACCCCCGCACCGTTGAACTACAATGCTTTTTCTTTCCAGTTTATTATACATTTTGATTGATCAATCATAATTTTTAAAATATCTCGATAATAAGCACTTACCGTATAAATCAACCGACTAACCTCATTTGTATCATGAAACGGGTTCCCTCCTTTACCTTTTGCTTTCTTCATCCGTATTGCCCCCTCAAGTTCAATTGGATTATCAAATACATATCCACCATGAAAAACCTCAGAACGATACCCATAAGCATCATCTATGTTCTTTGCAATTGTTATTTTTTCTCCGTTTGACTTACCTAAGCTAAGAAATATGCAACTCTAGTTCTCAATTTATAACTTACTTCCGATTTACTATTTACCACTAACTGCTCTAAAGCCGCTACAATGTCAACTAAAATATCGGATCTAAATGGACTCTCCCACGCTATAGCGTATCTTCTCATACTAATAGCCACATTCTCCCACCCGAGATCACCGTGCAAACCAAGAAATTTCGACCTCCTCCGCTTAAAACCCACGACCTCATTTTTTCCTATATTCTTTTTAAAACCGTGTAATCTCGCTCGCCACGGTAAAGAAACAATTGTTCCACCCCCAGCGTCTCTTGGAAATCTATCGCGAACAAAAGAAAAAGTTGTTACAGATATGCTTTCGCTTAAAAGACATCGAAGCATAGATACTTCTTCATTAAGGCTTGATTCCCAGTTATAAACTGCGTTAATAGACGTTAAGGCTGTTCTATTATTATCTTCTTCAATAATTTTATCTAATTCCACTCGTTTTTCAAAAAAACATGTCGTCCACACCGACAATCGGTGATATAAAGAATAACCAGCTAAATTTGTTTTAAGAGACGCTAAATGTGCGACTTGTTTTACTGGGAGTCGACGAATAACTATGCCGTCACCTAAATCTATCTTATTAAAAGCTCCAACCATATTTACTATAGGTGCATAAAGAAAATATATTTAATTTTTTTACAAGCGGGGTCGAAATATGTTTGACAGTCGTTCTATACCTTATTAAATTTGTGACGATGCCAATTTTCACAGCCTGCCGAAAAAAGATATGATACAAGGACGGTACTAGCTATATCAATACCCGATTTGTAAGGCGCGCCTACTCCTCGAGCTGGTATCATAATTTTTTTGTTGAGTATCTTTGAGAACGGATATGTTTTTTCAAATTGTTTAACTAATTTCTGGGCGTCAGACGATTTATATAATGAATCCTTTAGGCAATTGCCACCAGTTCGGCAGTGCTGTTTCGATAAATCTATGCCTTTCCTTTTTTCTTTCATCAGCTTTAGCAAGAAAACTAGGAATTGTCTTAATTGTAGTGGAGGCCTCACGTATAGCAGGCAATTTTTTACGAATAAACTGACTACATTCTTCTCTTAGTTTATCTTCATTATTCATTTTCTAAAAAACCCTATAAACGCATAACGTCTCAATAACCGGCGGGCAATTCTGCAATTCTGGGAACACCCACTCAATTAGAATCACCCCAATATCTCAATCCGCTGACGCGTCGTGCCTCACTCAACCAATCGAATATCTTTAGTCACCAGTAAACCCTCAATTAAGGCTGGGAACGCTGTATCCGACATGTCATCTCCAAGGCTAATTTGTATCGTCATGATACCCAAAATGAATGGCGATGCAAGGCAATAGTCTATAAGCTGCAACATCACAATGACAGAATTTAAACTGTTGGAGAATCATTAAGTGCTGGCCGAACATAAACACAGCAAGCTTCCCGTTGTTGCGTTGCTTCTAGGCGCGGCTATCTGGGGGATGATCTGGTTTCCCTACCGGGTGCTTGATCACGCGGGGATTGCCGGGGAGTACGCAACCACCATCACGTATTTCTTCGCCTTGATATTAGGATTGGCACTATTCCGTAACAGCCTACACATTACAAAAATATTCAATGGTGAGGCTCATCTACTACTGTGGATTGCTCTATTCGCAGGCATTGCTAATATTGCTTATATCTTAGGCATTATCCACGGCGAGATCATGCGTGTTTTATTGCTGTTTTATCTTGCGCCACTGTGGACCACTTTCTTCGCCCGTTTTCTACTAAATGAAAGATTAAGTGTGCATGGCTATTTTGTCATTGCCATGTCTTTAATGGGTGCCACATTTATATTGTGGCAACCCGGTCAAAGCTTCCCACTTCCACAGTCTTATGGCGATTGGATGGGATTATTGGGCGGCTTCACGTTTGCCGCAGTCAATGTATTAATACGTAAAAACCAGGGTCATGACATTGCATTGAAATCTATCGCTATCTGGCTAGGCATCACGCTGGTGGGGCTTGCTTGCAGTTTGAATGTCAGTGAACCATTAAGCGTTGCAGACATTGGCCTGGATCTTTGGGCGCTATTATTTTTCGTGGGTTTAATGATGTTCATTTCAAGTCTGGTGCTGCAATACGGACTAACGTACACCCCCGCCAATCGTGCGGTGGTGATTTTATTGTTTGAACTTGTCGTAGCTGCTGTCATGGCCTATTTCTTAGCCAACGAGGCCATGACTTCGCGAGAATGGATTGGTGGCTTGATGATTATTTCAGCGGCGTTATTCTCGTCAAAGGTAAACCGTGTGTAACGTGTGTTTTAAAGCTCCCCATTCACCACATCCGTAAATATTTCGGCGTAACGTCCCGCACTGAAAACAACAGGATTCTCACCAGCCGCCGGGTCACTGACGGCCATTTTGCCAATACGTTCAGCCTGAGCGGCGTCAATAGCTATGGCCGACAAACCATGTGGAATATCCACTTGATGACGCATCGTTAACACTCATCCCATAAAACCATCAAAACTTAGGTTATTGAGCTGCAAATAACCTCCTAAGCATTCAATCCTAGCGATGATCACTTCCCAATTAGCCTTAACCCACCTTTGTCACCCCCAATCAAACTTTCCTTTATTGTCAATAAGTTAATCTCAATGAACAATATCCGTTGGCACTACAAATTTTAATTTTTG
>RCMY010002371.1_pt1 | contig 17133 bp, 18 predicted proteins | sample 2041341 | NCBI WGS metagenome assembly RCMY01 (sample SAMN09708234, study PRJNA481090) | Marine sediment metagenome, whole genome shotgun sequencing project. | reverse complement strand
TTCGGTCATAGCGACCAGTCACTGCGTCCTGCTCGGCGTTCGAACCGACTTCTGTCCCTGTCCCTTCACGCATCATGCACCTCTCTCTAGCGATCAAGGTGCGGCGCCTAGCCCAGAATCCTTCAAACAAGCTGAAGGTTCGTGCGATACTGGACCCCGATGCCGACCGATCGCCAGCACAAGCTCCGCCTTTTGGCCGCCGCCCAGAAGGGCAACTGGCAGGGCGTCACCCTGAGCACCATCGAGATCTACACTCCCGACCCCTTCCGCTACGATGATGGCTCAGATAGTGCCACCACCCAACCGACAGACCCGCACGGCGCCCACGCCGGAAAACCAAGACAAACACGCCGCTCAGCTCTCTGGCCTTCTCGCCTACCCGCGACGCGTCGGAGTCATCTGATTTCTCGCCGACCGGGAACTCGACGTCGGACAACTCGCCCATCACCTCGAAATCGACTAACCCAACGCGTCGCATTAGCTGGCCCACCTCTGCAACGCAGGCCTCGTCACCTCCCAAAGGAGGGCCAGCGTGTCGTCAACCGGTTGACCTCACCGCTGATTCTCGGCATGTCCTCGCTATCGCTACATCTCGCCACCGAACTCGACCGGGCGCACAACACCAGAACCGCCAACCCAGGTCCCGGCGCTGCCGCCGGACGCCCACCCCGGAGCGCCACATCGGCGCATCCGAACGGCATCTCGGACTGACACGAAGTGGACACGAAACCTCCACCCACGCCCCGCTTCCTCACCGTGTGCGCCCACCCCGACGACGAATCCTTCGGTCTCGGTGCGATCCTCACCACCCTCAGCGCCGCCGGCGCCGAAACAAGCGTGCTGTGCTTCACCCACGGCGAGGCGTCCACTCTCGGCGCCGCTGACGGCGACCTCGCCAACATTCGCGCACAAGAGTTCCACGCCGCCGCCACGGTCCTCGGAGTCCGAGACGCCCGCCTCCTCGACTACCCCGACGGGCGCCTCGACAACATCCCGCTCGACCAACTCGTCGAAGCGGTCGATGGCTCCGCCACCGGTGTTAGCGCACTCCTGGTGTTCGACACAGACGGCATCACCGGCCATCCCGACCACAAACAAGCCACCAAAGCCGCACTCACCTGGGCCCAGACAGCCGGCGTCCCCGTCCTCGCCTGGGCACTACCCAGCGAAATCGCACAAGCCCTCAACACCGAGTTCGGAACCACCTTCGCCGGACGACCAATGCGCCAACTCCACTTCACGCTTCCCGTCGACCGATCCAGGCAGATCCAAGCCATCGCCTGTCACGCCAGCCAAGCAACCGACAACCCCGTCCTCTGGCGCCGGCTTGCACTCCAAGGCCCCCGCGAACATCTACACCTCTTGACTGTGGACTCGGACTGCTGGGTCAGGCACGGGCTAGACCGCTGGCTAGAAAACACCGCTGGCTCATCGGGAGTGGATGCACAGAACCAGAACCTGAGTTCCCGTCGTTTCCCGAGCGAGTGAGACTCGAAAGGTCACCATGCACACGCTCTTGGCGTCCGGTTTGGCCTGAGATGAACCGCCGAGTTGACATTACAGTCGGATGGCAGGCCTAGAACTTGACACAACGGCTGGAATTTTGACTGTGCGATTCTCAAGGAGACAATGATGCGTGGAGACCGGATTCGGGTTGGGGTAAATGGGTTCGGCGTGATCGGCAAGCGAATCGCAGACGCGGTGAATCTGCAGAGGACATCGACCTCGTCCGATGACCCTGCTGGACCTCCGGCACTGTCCCTGGCACCGTGCGGGCAGAGGAGGCCCCGGTCGTTGACGCGACGACGTTCGACGAGGCGGTCCGTGCGGTCACCGCTCGGCGCCGTGTGTTACACAGTATGGTCGTAGACGAGGGATTCCACGATGGGCCACCGTGTGCGTGAACTGAGGATCGCCAAAAAGCGCCGGGTTGGTAGCGATGGATGAGAAGATCGGAACGGTGGCCGGTGCGCCCGAAGACGTTCCTGGCAGCTTAAGCCTCATCGGTGCCGTCTCACTCGGGACGGGTGTCATGATCGGGGCGGGAATCTTTGCCCTGACCGGCCAGACCGCCGCCCTTGCCGGAGACCTCTTTCCGTTGGCGTTCATCGCCGCGGCCGTGGTGGTCGCCTTCAGCGCCCACTCTTACGTGAAGCTGTCCAACGCCTTCCCGTCGTCGGGGGGTATCGCCATGTTCCTCCACGAGATCTACGGGCCGGGAACCGCAACCGGTGTGTATGCAATCTTCATGTATGCGTCGATGGTGATCAGCCAGAGTCTCGTGGCCCGCACGTTCGGCTCGTATATCCTCCGGGTCTTGCCACTGGAACCCGCGACGTTTTGGGAGCCGGCTCTCGGTGTGGCTCTCCTGGCGCTCGCGTTCATCCTCAACGTGGCGGGAAATCGGGTCATCCAGTCTGCCGCAGGCGCAATGGCGGCGCTCAAGATCGCCGGGCTGGCGATCTTCGCGATCGTTGGGCTGCGATTCGCGAGCGCAGCCAACTTCACGAACGGTACGAACACCGCTGCGACCGGCGAGGCGTCACCGATGGGGTTCCTCGCAGCCGTCGGTTTGGCGATCCTCGCGTACAAAGGATTCACCACCATTACCAACAGCGGTGGCGATATCGTCAATCCGCATCGCAATACAGGGCGTGCGATCATCATCTCAATTGGGATCTGCACGGTCCTCTATCTGGCGATCGCGACAACGGTTGCTGGCAATCTCACCTTGGGCGAGATCATCGCCGCCCAGGATTTCTCACTGGCCGAAGCGGCGAAACCCGCGTTCGGTAACGCCGGGGTCTGGTTCACGGTTGCCATCGCAGTGATTGCTACAGCCTCGGGGGTAGTGGCGAGCATCTTCGCTGCGTCCCGCATGCTTGCGATGTTGGCGCGCATGAAACAGGTCCCGCACCGCCACTTTGGGCTGCCGGGCACCATCCGCACCCACACCACCGTATACACGGTGGCGATAGCAATGACCCTCGCCGCATCGTTCGACCTCCGACGGATCGCGGCGATCGGCGCGATCTACTACCTCATCATGGACATTGCCATCCACTGGGGCCTGCTTCGTCATCTGAGAGACCGCATCCCGGCCAACCGGGCCATCGTCATCACTGCCATCGTCCTCGATGTCATTGTGCTCGGTGCGTTCCTATGGGTCAAGGCCTCAACCGACACACTCAGCCTGTACGTATCTGGTGCGGGCATCGCAGTCATCGTGGTCAGCGAACGACTGTTCATGCGTTCACACACCAACGCCGACGGCACCATGGACATGTGAACACACCAATGAGCCGGTCGCCAGGCAGTAACACGGGACGACCGCGTTGACTCCGCCTTGACATTCCTGCGGGGTGGAAGGTGTATACGAGCGGGGATGACGAACATCGAATACGCCGCGATGCCACAATATGGTGATCGGGGCAGGTCCGGCAGGGCTGGTCGCCGCAGCCACACTCGCCCGGGCGTGGCCCAATCGGTCCGCGAAACTACCCGGTCAATAGCTGTACGGCTTCCCAGGCTCGCAGCAGCGGCTGAGCGGCAACACCTACCGCTACTACGGCGACTGTCGCCACCCCAACGGAAAAGCCAGATAGCCAACCCATGGTGGGCCGTCTACCAGTCGACTCACCTAGGTATGCGGGCCCAAGCACACGCAAGTAATACACCAGCGATATCGCCGAGTTGACCACCGTGAGCACAGCCAACCACGTGTATCCCGCGTCAATTACAGCTCCCATCAGGAGCAGCTTGGCGGCGAAACCACCGAGCGGCGGTATACCAACAAAGGATAGGAAGCCGATCAACATGGCCCCCATGAGCCACGGATGGGGGCTGCTGAGACCGCGATAGGAATTGCGATCCGTGAGGCCTTTCAGATGAACGACCACGCCGAACACAGCAACGGTACCGAACGCGTAGGCGAACAGGAACATGAGGAGAGACGGAAGGGCAAGATCACTGCGACCAATCGCCACAACCGCCATCAGGCCATACCCCGCCTGTGAAACGGCCGACCATCCGAGCAGGCGCCTTACATCATCCTGCCGTAAGGCAACGAGGTTGCCGAGGGTCATGGTGGTGGCCGCCAACAGAGCCACAAGGGGTCTCCAGCCCAGCTGGGTGTCCGGAAGAATGAGAACGAGGCGAGCAAGGAACACCAGCGCTCCTATTTTCCCCACGATCATCAGGAAGGTAGCCGCTGGGGCGGGCGCCCCTTCAGCAACGTCGGGGACCCAGGGATGAACCGGTGCAACGCCCATCTTGAATGCAATGCCGATAGTTACCAGACCAAACCCAACTACCAAGGCCAGCGGATCGGCATTGACCAAGCCGGGACCGACGTCAGCGAACGTCGTGCTACCGGACAGCCCGAACAAGAGAGCGACACCGTAGACCAATGCACCGTTGGCGAGGGCGCCAAGCAGAAAGTACTTCATGCCTGCCTCAGCCGAAGGCCGCGACCTGCGGTGGAATGCCGCCAGCGTATATCCAGCGACGGACGACAGCATCATCGCTAGAACCAGTTCCATCAGATCGGTCGCTCCGGCCAGGAGCACGGCTCCCAGGGTTCCAAAGATCACCATGACGTAGTACTCGCCCTGCCGGTCATCGGAACGGAACCATTCGACGGAGAGCGCCACTACCAGCACCGCAACTACCGCCAGCAGTAGCGTCGCCCATCTCCCCACGCCGTCGGCCGCGATCGTATCAAAGAACGTCAGGCCTGGCGGGTCGATGATGTCGAGGACCGCAAAGAATGCTCCTGCGCCGATGACCACTGAGGCGACAAGAGCGATCCACGGTTGCATCCGACGGGGAGTGAACAGAGCCACGAGTAACACCACAATCGATCCACCCGCCAGGATCAGCTCGGGCAGGACGTCACCAAGAAATCCGACCATCTGGGTACCCATGTCTTGCATGTCAACCCCCAGTCATGACGCGTGTTGCTGAATCGATCACATCGACTAGCCAGGCGGGAGCGATCCCTATCACTACAACGAGGACCAGCATCGGCGCGATGGCTGCCACTTCCCACCCACCAAGGTCAGACCATTCTGACCACTTTTCTGGCAGAGGCCCCAGAAAGACTTTCTGCACCATTCGCAGGAAGAGGGCGGCCGTAATCACGATTCCGAGCAAGCCAATACCCGCCAGCCATGGATATACGCCGAGCGTTCCTGCGAAAATCTGGAACTCAGCCACGAAGCCGGCAAGTCCGGGTAGCCCAAGCGAGGCAAACGCGGCCAGGATCATCATGCCCGTCAGCGCCGGGGCGCGGGCTGCCAGACCGCCATACTCATCCATTTCGTAGGTTTCGCCGCGTGCAAGGACCGATCCAGTCAGGAGGAACATAGCGCCAGTGATGAGACCGTGAGCGACCATCTCAATCGTTGCCCCGGTAAGGGCTAGTGAACGAGCCCCTTCACCTGCACCAAGGTTGGCGGCAACCGCGACGCCCAGAATTACGTATCCCATATGATTCACCGACGTGTAGGCCACCAGCCGCTTAAGGTTCGTCTGAGCCATCGCGACCAGCGCCCCGTAAACAATGCTGACTACCGCGAAAACTGCGATCGGGAACGAATACCGGTCAAAGGTTTCAGGCATCATCTGCAACAAGATCCGGACAAAACCATAGGTACCCATCTTGAGCAGCACACCCGCCAAGATCGTCGAAGCTGGCGCAGGCGCATCGACGTGGGCGGAGGGCAACCACGTATGAAACGGCGCCAGAGGAGTCTTGACCATGAAGCCAAACGCAATCGCCCAAAAAATGAGAACTGGAGTAAGGCCCGTTGTCGGTAACGGCTGATTCGTGATGATGTCGATCATGTCGAACGTACGCTGCTCACCGGAGTTCAGATAGATACCGAGAATCCCGAGTAGAAGGGCCAAGGAACCAACCAAGGTATAGACAAAAAACTTGAGTGCCGAGCGATGCGCGTTGCCGTGCCCCCAGATCGCGATGAGGAAGTACATACCAACCAGCGACAGGTCAAAAAAGACGAAGAACAGAATCAGGTCAAGCGCAAGGAAGAGCCCGAGGGAGGCACCCTCAAGGAACAGAAACGCCGCGTAATACTGCCTGGCCCGGCCTCGCAAGTCGACCGGGAATACGATAGATGCGCTGAACAGCAGAGCAGTAAGCGCCACCAAAGGGAGCGACAGTCCGTCCAATCCCACTTGGTAGGAAACCCCGATCGACGGGATCCAGGCGAGTGACTCGATCATCTCAAACCCCGGTCCGCCTTGAAACCTGACCCAGGCAGCCACGATCAACGCGAACGGCACCAAACTGATACCAAACGCCGTCCACCGAACAAGTTGGGGCCGGTCACGGGGCATGGCCAACAATATGACGGCCGCCAACACCGGCACGAAAATCGTGATACTCAACATTCTTCTACCTCCATATGGCGCCAACGATGAACAGAACGACGCTGCCAACGACGAGCAAGGTGTAGTAGTGGTGGGCCATACCCGTCTGGGTACGCCGAGTCTGGTCACCGCCGAATCGAATTCCAGCGCCGATCGCTTCAACAGTCGCATCGACGGTGCCGTCGTCGAACCTCTGCGACCCGCGGGCAGCGAGAATCGTCCCACCACCTACCCCGTCGACAGCTCGATCCACCAGGATCTCGACCAGGTCGCGCAGTCCCTGCGACATACGCGCCACGGACCCGGCGACGGCTCGCACAAATGCGTCGATTACCTGGCCGTCGCCCTCGGCTAGCCGACGCGATAGGTTGATGAGTGGGTCGACAACGGCCCGACGGGTCAGGGCGGGGATCCCCCACCAGTTGGCGAGGAAGCCCCGGACACGCGACGGCAAACCCCATGAGAGAAGCGAGTTACGCCGCCACAGAAACCACACAACGGCAAACCCGACGAGGACTGACAAAACCGAAACGGCCAGCTCCCACGACTGGCCCTCGGGCAGATCTGCTCCAGTTAGTTCGCTGAGCAGTTCCTCGCCACCGGGCAACCAGATGGCGCTGAGCGCCAGGGTGAAAGCGGCCAGGATCGCCAGCGCCCACACTTCCGCTGGTCGCGGACCCACCTCAATCTCCACCACCGGTCCGCGACCAAATGCCAGGACGTGGAGACGCGCCGCGTACAACACCGACAAAAGCCCCGCTACGACAACGCCAGATCCCACCCAAACCCCCGCCTCAAACGCGGCAGCCAATACCGCTTCCTTGGTAAACGCCGCACCGAGGGGCGGCACGGCCGCCAGACCGGCGGCACCCACCCCGAACAGGAGCGCCACCCGGGGCAGGCTTGAGCCCAACCGCAATTCGGCCAGGTCCAACGTCCCGCCAGCGTGGAGGGCTACACCTGCACCAAGGAACAGCAGTGCCTTAAAGAAGGCATGGGCGGTTAGTTGGCCCATGCCAGCGGCTGTGAAGCCAGCACCTATCGCGACCAACATCAGCCCGTATTGAGCCGACGTGGACCCAGCAAGAGCGCGCTTCAGGTCGGATTGAGCGAGGGCGACTACGCCGCCCGCTAGCGCCGTAGACAGGCCCAAGCCCACCACCAAAGGACCGAACCACGAGACCGCCGAAAGAATCGGCTCAAGGCGAATCAAGGCGTACGCCCCAGCCGCAACCATGGTGGCCGAGTGGAGCAGCGCCGATACCGGGGTGGGACCTGCCATCGCCGAGAACAACCACGGCGAAAACGGCAACTGAGCCGACTTGGCAGCCGCGGCCAACACCACGCCACCCGCGACGACCGCCAGCCAACGGTCGTTGGGACCAGCCGCAAGGTCGGCGAACTGAAAGCTGCCTACCGACGCAAACGCCGCGCCCGCAGCTATGTACAGCCCTAGATCTCCAAAACGGGTTGTCACAAACGCCTCTTTTGCGGAACTCGGCGCTCGGGCGTTTCGCCAGTCGTGACTGATCAAGGACCAGGATGCCGCACCAACAAGTTCCCAGCCGATAAGCAAGGTCAAGAAGTCGCCCGCCATGACCAGCAACTCCATCGCAGCGACAAACCCGGCCAGTAATGCGAGTAGTCGGGGCAGAGCCTCGTCGTCACGCGAACTCGACGCAGCAAACAACACCACGACTGCGGCCACCAAAGGCACCAAGACAACCATGACTCGACTAACCCCAACGACCTCCAAGCCGAGGTCGATTCCAGCCCCCCAACTCCAGCTGGAGCTGGCACCAGATGCGGCTGCCAGGGCGGCGGTCCCCAGGCTTCCGAGCAGCGATGCGACGACGATCGGGCCCAACCAGGCACGCCTGCGTCTCATGGAGAGAACTAGGGCGGCGCCGGCCAAAGGGAAAACGATTGGAAGCCAGACCATCAGCCGCGCAGCTTTCGGAGTTTCTCAGTGATATCTGCTTTACGGACTCGATACACGTTGGTGACAAGGGCAAAGCCAATCGCACCTTCAATAGCCATCACCGCCATGACGACAATGGCCAACAACTGGCCTTCCGGGTTGCCGCCTGTCGTTCCCCACCAGAACCCGACGGCAGCCACGATCGCTCCATTGAGCATCAATTCCAGACCCATCATGATCATCACAAACGACTGCTGGCTGAGCGCACCATAAACGCCGATCCCGAACAGGGCCGCCGACACGAGCAACACCGCCTCCAGGGTCATAGTTCCTCGATTTCCAGTGAAGGTTCGTGCGAACCTGCCTCTGCATCGCCGAATCGGCCCTGCGTTGAAACCAACGCCACGGCGCCAATCATGACCGCCAGCAACGCCACGCCGGCAGTTTCAAAGACCAGCATCGACCCTCCCAATAGCTCCACGCCCAGATCGACGGTGGGTTCGGCGCCGGCGGGCACCGGTTCGACAGGGAACTTGGCGAACAGGGCTACCAAAGCCAAAACGAAGAACGCTCCCGCCCCGGAAATAATTGACGCCCGGTGTTGGTGAACCATCGTCATCGGGTTCAGTCCGGCCGGGTTCATCATGAACATCACCATAAAAATGGCCATAATCGTCATCTCGCCAGCCATCATCAGAATCAAGATGAGCCCCAGAAACTGCGCATTGAGCAGAACAAGAATGCCGCCGACCGAAACGAACGACGCCATCAACCAGTAGGCAGCTCGTACCATCGAATCCGTACGAAACACCAACCAACCGGTGACAACCGAGCCTGCGCCGAAAGCCCAAAAGAGAAGGCTGATCATAGGGTTAGCGCCCCCGACACGAACACGTCGACCAGAGCGACCGGCAGGAGCAGGGTCCACCCCAAGAAAACGACAGACTCGATTCGCATGCGAGCGAAGCGGTGGCCCGACCAGATCATGACGGTCGCCAAACCCGCCGTCTTGAGCATCATCCACAACCATCCCGGGAGCACCGGCCCCAGATAGCCACCAAGAAACGCGGCCGCCCCCATCGCCGACAGGGCCACCAGAACACCAATCCGGGCCACCCGCCATGCCAGCAGAGCCGCCCCCGAGACTTCGACCGTCGTGCCTCCGGCCAGGTCGGCTGCGTCCGGCAATTGCATAGGACCCCAAAACGAGAACGCCAGCGCGGTAATCAAATATATCGGCAGTCCCAGTGGCTGTCGCACTACGTTCCACAGACCTTCTTGAGAAAGGATGATCGCGCTAACCGATAACGATTGTGCCGGGAGCGCCGTCGTAATGAGCACGAGCGAAAACGGGATACTCATCGACATCCCCGCTGCAGCCATCCGAAACGCGCCGAGCATCGGAAACACCGAATTGGCGGCCCAACCATGCAGGAAGACCGCCACCATCACCTGTAACATCGCCGCTCCGAAAAGAACGATCCCTGCGCCATTGTCTGCAACATTGACACCCGCAGCCATCGGAATCGACGCAAGCGCAACGGCTCCAAGGCCCGCCAGCAAGGCCGGGGCCAGAACCCAAGCTTCCAAGTCCGGGCGTTCGGTCCGCGAACCACGCTGCAACATCAAACGGGCGGCCCGGGCGATCGGATCCATCCAAACCCCGCCATAGCCACGTCCGTGCGAGACCCGAATCATGATCGTCGCGTCGATCACCGCGACAAGATATGTCGCGACCAGCAGAACAAGAGCGACAAACGCGACTGACGCAAGAGCATTCATGTTTCGGTTCCAAACGGCAACAGCGCCACGTTTGGAGCGAACGCGTCGAGGTCGAGACTCCACACCACGGCGACTGCATCGCCCCACTCCATCCCGGTTAGTAGCGCCGGTAAAACTTCACGGAGACTCCCAGAGGCCGGTGGCTGCTTGCTGACGATAAGGCCACGAGGCCCCTCGACGTACCCGCTTCCAAACGCGGTCCGTTCTTCTGCTCGCGCCGCCAGATCCAGGGACTGAACGACTTCAGCCATACGCTGATTCCAGCGAGCAGCCGAATCTCCGGTTTCGCCGATAACCGGCTGAAACTGGAGCTGCTGATACGACGGATCATCGAGCCGCACGTCGTTCGGTGAGCCTGCCGCTCGACCGATCGGCCCCATACCGACGACTCCAGGCGAGACGATCCCACCGCGGATCCGGCCAACCACTAGTTTGATCACACCGCTCTTACGCACCGCGGAGAGAAGTCGCTCCACCTCGGATATGTCGCTTGGAATTAGGTCATGAGCAAGCCGGAGCGCCCAGAGCCCTAGCGCCGATAAGCCATGCACCGCCAAAGCGTCGGCCAGCCACCGAAGATGGTGACGGGCCCGTTCCACCTCGAGCATCTCGACAGGTGCGGGCGTGTCGAGTGCTTGCACAAACACATCGGCCGGCGGTATCACGGCAACCGTCGGGCCAACCCCAACGTCCTGGATCAGATCGCCCTGAAGTTTGACGTGGAGCTCGAGACCGGCCGGCAGCGCACCGATCCACGGACCGACGCGGACTGAAAGCTGATCGAGTTCGAGTCCGTCTCGATCGGGAGCACGCTCTGCCATCGGCCGACCAAACGGCGTACCACCAGTCATGCCGCTCCCACCGTGCCCGTATGGCCCAACGCCTCGCCACTCGACAGCGTCAACGTCCGGGAGAAGCGGGCTTTCCGATGGGAACACCCCGGTGAGTAGTTCTGCATCAAGAGCGAGAAGTCGATCGACAAGCTCATCAACATCGCCGGCAACTTGGCTTGCTTGGGGAATATCCGCCAGGACCCCGCCGTTCCACCGGACCGTTCGCCTTGGCAGAGGCAACTGATCGTGGATCTGCAAAAGGCCGGCGATTTGTCCTTCGCCAAACCGTCCAGCGACGAGCAGCACACTGGCGTGACGTGGGGTGGCAACGATCTCAACTTCGCGTCTGAGGCCCAGATCTCTGACAGCATCGATGGTGTCCGCAGCTGTAACTGCGAAAACCGGAATGGGTCCTGATCGTGCCAGCCGACCCAAGGTCGCTTTCAAGCCCATGAAAACCCGCGCTCACGCCACGTGTAAACGATCCCGACCAACAGAATCAGGATGAACATCATCATCTCGACGAGCGATACGAACCCTTCGCGAATAAATACGACGGCCCATGGGTACATGAAGACCATTTCCATGTCGAAGGCAAGGAACAACAACGCCATTGTGTACCACCGGATGTGAAACCGATTCCAAGCGTGGGAATCGGGCGGTAGGCCACCGGCAAAAGGGACGCGCTCGGGTACCGTCAGCAGTACTGGGTTGAGAACATCACCAGCCCACTTCGCCGCACCAAATGCCAGTACGGTCGCCAGAAAGATCGCTAACGCTGACCCGAGCGCGGCCACTTAGTTGGCGTAGTCGCTGGGATCGGAGTCGAACTCTTCCTTGCAGTCCTTCGAGCAGAAGTAGTAAGTCTTGCCTTCGTACTCACTCGTCCCAACTGCATCGGCTTCTTCTATTGTCATCCCGCAAATAGGATCTTTTGCAGCCACCATTGTCTCCTTTGGCTCGTTGCCTGATTGTTGCCGAAACCCGCGTTTTCGGGCGGCATACAACACTTTCTACACCTTCCAGTCGTGTGGAAGGTCAAGTCCACGGCTCTTCTCGGGAAGGTGGTTCCGGACCTCAACCTACCCATTCTGCGGTTTGGGCCAACGATAAGTGGTCTCGCCTTTCAGCGGCATGGGTGGCCTCTCAGGCTCGAGTAGCTCGACCTGGCACATCATCGGCTTTGACATGACCCCATTCTCGCCGGAAGAAACGGCAAGAATGCCCCGACACGGTCCGGACCCCCCTTCATCCCTTCAGGCGCTGCCCGGCTACCAGGCGACTTCGGAACACCCCTCGTGGGTCTCGGGCTCAACCTGGAGGGTGGCGTGGGCCAGGTGATAGCGGTCCTGGAGGACGGTGCGGGCCCGGTCGAGGACCTGATGAGGGTCGGTGTCGTTTTCGGTCATCAGGTGCACGGTGGCGACGTCCATTTCCGAAGTGAGCGTCCACACGTGGAGGTCGTGGACGTCGACAACTCCGGCGATGGAAGTGAGATCGGAACGGAGCTGCTCGAGGTCCAGGCCGGGTGGTGCCGCCTGGACGAGGATGCGAAGCGCTTGTCGTCCGAGTTGCCATGCCCTGGGGAGGATGAACAGGCCGATGAGCGCCGCGATCAACGGGTCGGCGTAGGGCCAACCGGTCGTAATCATGATCAGGGCAGCGGCGATAACTCCGACCGATCCGGCAAGGTCGGCGAGCACTTCGAGGTAGGCGCCTTTGACGTTGATCGACTCTTGGGCACCGGAGCGGAGCAGTCTCCATCCGACCACGTTGACGACCAGTCCGGCGACGGCCACGATCAGCATCGGCCCAGTGGCCACATTGGCTGGTTCCTGGAGGCGTTGGACGGCTTCGTAGAGGACATAGCCAGCAACCGCGAATAGTAGGACGGCGTTGGCGAGGGCGGCGAGTATCTCCAACCGGTACAGCCCATAGGTACGTCCATGACCCGAAGGCGCCCGATCTCCAGCCACGATCGCCGCCAGCGCCATTCCCAGGCCAACTGCGTCAGTGGCCATGTGCCCGGCGTCGGACACCAACGCCAGCGACCCGGTCAGGAACCCGGCTATGGCTTCGACAACCATGAACACGACCACCAGCACGAAAGCGATGGTCAGTGGGCGGAGGTGACGACGACCGGCCCGAGGCACATGACTGTGCGGAGCGGTCACGAATGGTCCTCGTGGCCATGCAGATAATGCTCGACCGCCACGTCGAGCAGCAGCCGCACATGGATGTCGGCCACCCGGTAAAAAACTTCCCGGCCCTGTTTGCGAGTCCGAACCAGCCCCGCCAGCCGCAATTGGCGGAGCTGATGACTGGTCGCCGACTCGCTCGCGTCGACCAGGCCAGCCAGGTCACTCACACACAGCTCCCCCGCCTCCAACAGCGCATAGACCATTCGAAGCCGGCTCGGATCTGCCAACAGCTTGAACCGATCCGCCAACAGCTGCGCCTCATCCAGACTCAGCAGTTGGTCCGGGAGAGGGCCGTGGCCGTGCGATGTGGGAGCGTCGGTATTCACGAACCCGCAGGATAGAATTCTCCGTATATGAATACAAGCTCAGATATTCATATATTTGGGTTTCCGAATCTCGAGACGGTCCCAGCTCAGTTGGTGCTCCGTCTGGAGGTCGGTGAGGCACAATTGGTCTGGTTTGGATACAGCGTGATAGCGACCGATAGACGCTCGATGGATCTCGGTCCCCAACCGACATCCCCCACCACCAAGTAGACACAAGAAGCCAGGGCAGGATTTTGAACCTGCGACCTTCGGACTATGAGCGAATCCAGGGTGGTCACTGACCTGGGTGAATGCGTGACATGCCTAATCAGAGCACATTTCTTGTTCGCGTCATTTGGCGTTCTTCCCGTCCCATTGCACCCTCTGCAATGGACTCGCGACTCCTCCGTTCTGGTGATAGTTCGGGTTGTTGCATCAGAGAACTGCTCCGGGGTCGATCCCGAGCCCCAAGTGGCCGATCTGGCGCAATCAACACAGCCCCGCCAGAGGATTCGCTTTGAACGTGGACCAGCTCGCTTGGTCGCCCTCTCAGTAGGATGGAGCGCTCGGCTGTCGACCAGGCATCGAGCAGAGAGGTGAGACTGACGCCATGCGACGCATCGAGGACTACGCCTTGTTGAGCGACTCGAGATCTGCCGCGCTCGTCTCGAAAGCGGGATCAATCGACTGGCTGTGCTTCCCGCGTTTCGATTCCGGCGCGTGCTTCGCATCGCTGCTGGGCACGCCCGACAATGGTCACTGGTCACTCGGCCCCGAAGACGCATCCCAAGTGGTGAGGAGCTACCAGCCGGGATCGCTCGTTCTCGAGACGGTCCATACAACGGCAAGCGGCGTGGTGGCCGTGGTCGATGCGTTGGTGCCCGTCGGGGATGTGCACCGCTTGGTGCGGCGCGTCGAGGGCCGCAGCGGTTCGGTCGCAATGCGAACCGAAATGCGGGTGCGGTTCGACTACGGGAGCATCGTCCCCTGGGTGACCAGATCCGATGGTGCAGTATTCGCGGTGGCAGGCCCCGAAGCTCTGGTGCTGCGCACGCCGATCGAGTTGCACGGCGATGGGTTCGCGACTGTCGGTGAGTTCACCGTACGAGCGGGAGACCGGGTGTCGTTCGAGTTGGCATGGTACGAGTCTCACGAGGCCCCTCCATCACCCATCGATGTGGAAGAGGCGCTCGAGGCCACGCTCGATTGGTGGAAGGCGTGGTCGTCTCGGCTGAGCTACGACGGCGCCTACCGCGACGACGTCCATCAGTCCCTGACGGTCCTCAAGGGCCTGTCCCATGCGGCGACCGGCTCGTTCGTCGCTGCAGCCACGACATCGCTGCCCGAATGGATCGGCGGCTCCAGAAACTGGGACTACCGGTACTGCTGGCTGCGCGATGCGACCTTCACCTTGTTGGCGCTCCTGAAAGGCGGATGCGTCGAGGATGCCCGATCATGGCGCGATTGGCTTGTTCGCGCTGTCGCCGGCGAGCCGTCTCGGCTGCAAATCATGTACGGGCTCGCCGGTGAACGGCGGTTGCCCGAGTTGGAGCTCCCGTGGCTGGACGGTTTCGAAGGCTCCAAGCCGGTGAGAATCGGCAACGGGGCCGCCGACCAGGTCCAACTCGACGTATTCGGCGAGGTCATGGACACGATGCACCAGGCCCGGGTGCACGGTCTAGCGCCAGAAGAGAACGCCTGGCACGTGCAGGAATCGATGATGGAGTGGCTCGAAGGCAACTGGCAGGAGCCCGACGAAGGCATCTGGGAAGTTCGCGGCGGCCGGGACCAGTTCACCCACTCCAAGGTGATGGCCTGGGTGGGGTTCGACCGGGCGGTCAAGGCCGTCGAGCAGCACGGGCTGGCAGGCGACGCAGCGAAATGGCGCGGGCTACGAACGCAGGTGCACGCCGAAGTATGCGCCAATTCGGTCGACGACCGAGGTGTCTTTACCCAGTCCTACGGGGGACATGAACTCGATGCGTCGACGTTGATGATCCCACTCGTCGGTTTCCTCCCTGCCAACGACCCGAGGGTGGTAGCCACGGTAGAAGCCATCCAACGCGAGCTCACCACCGACGGACTGGTGAGGCGCTACCAGGTCGATGACTCCGACGACGGCGTCGGCGGCGAAGAAGGAGCGTTCCTGCTGTGTTCGTTCTGGCTCGTCGACTCCCTCGCACTCATGGGCCGCCGCGACGAGGCCAACTCCCTCTACGAACGCCTTCTAGGTCTACGAAACGATGTCGGCCTCTTGGCCGAGGAATACGACCCGACCGCCGGCCAACAACTCGGCAACTTCCCCCAGGCCTTCTCCCACATCGCGATCGTCAGCAGCGCCATGACCCTCTGCCCCGACCATGTCGGTCCAACCGAGGAACGAGCACACCAATGACCATCGTGAGGATACGCATCGACATCCACGATATGAAGCGGCCGTGAGTTCGGGAACACTCATCCGTGACGCTCGTCAGCGAGCGGGTCGGTCGCAGACGGAGCTGGCGCGAAAAGCGCCTGGGCGCAATCGGTGACCAGCGCCTATGAGTCGGATCGCCACCAGCCTCGCCCTGCGATGCGAACCGAGCCGATCGAGGCTGCTGACTGGACTGTTGGTCGATGTTCGGCCATTGGCCGCGCTGCAGCGTGGCTACCTGATACCCCGCTGGGCCGTCGCCTTCGCCGCCGTCGCGACTTGGACTCCAATGTCGGTCTGGCCGGGCTCGCCCGGGACATCGGTGACGTTCTCGACGTGGACGTCGACATGGTGCTTGCTGACTCGCGTGACTTCGAATCCTGGTCTCAGTTGGGGTCGGATCTGGTGGTTATGGATGGCGTTCGTGGCGATGGTTGGTCGAACAGCTGGTGGCGGCGTCGGGGGTGATCAACCACGGCCGACCGGTGCGGGGCGGCACGCCGAATAGTGTGTCGCTGGCTGCGCCGCACGACAGTTACGGGCTGGACGGGCTGGAGTAGCGGTCGCATCGCCCGGGTAAAGCTCTACACAACCTTGATCTTCCTGATCTTTTGGCTAACTTCGGACGAGCCCACGGTGGTGGCTTGCGTCTGAACGAGATCGAGCGTCCGGTGCCGAGTACGCGCCACCCGTGGACCGGCGACCGATGACCTGCCGCTACGAAGCGGGCAAGGACTGGAGGTAGTCGACGAGGTCGATGAGATCGTCTTCGGAAATTTCCCAGCGGGGCATGTCGTCGCCGAGCGGTTTGCCGTCGGGATGGCTGCCCTCGACGACGGCACGACGGAACGTCTCGAAGTCGTATTCGTCGGCGTTGGATGGTTCGGTGGTCTCGTCTCCCTCGTGCGACTCGGAGTTCTCGTCGTCCAGATGGAGGTCTGCGCCGTGCTCGCCGAGGGTTGCCCACCGGATGTCGGGGGCGTCCATCCTCGCCATGCCCATGGTGTGAACGCCGCCGGTGGCATTCACACCGTGGCACGAAGCACACGAGAAGCGCCCGCCCATCATCATGCCTCCGCTTGCGGGGCCACCCGAGTAGTTGATGTCGGTGCCGCGTTCGCTGGTAGCCGTGAAGTAGATACGCTCACCGTTCGATGCGAACGCCCCGTCTCCCCAAGCGATGCCGCCCGGGCCGCACGCCGCCAGGGCCATCGTGGCCATCGCCAGAATCGCGATGCAGCGTCTCATCGGGCCACATCGTCGCCGTTTGGGGCGGTGGGCAACC
>RCMY010004099.1_pt1 | contig 17135 bp, 15 predicted proteins | sample 2041341 | NCBI WGS metagenome assembly RCMY01 (sample SAMN09708234, study PRJNA481090) | Marine sediment metagenome, whole genome shotgun sequencing project. | reverse complement strand
ACTTCAGGGGCTACCACTACGCTATCAGCGCTGAGCTGTTGCCATAACGGTTTGCCTGAGGCTAATTCAATTTCGCCATATAAAGGGTAGGCGGGCGAGACTGCTTTGACTCGTGCTAATAAGGTTTGCTCATCGGTGACCAACATGGCGTTAAACTGATAGTCATAGACCACTTGTGTATCAGCAAGGGTTTCTACTTGCTCTAATACTTCAGTTGGCCAGTCTTGATTACTCGATAAAATCAAATCACCACCGACCAACGCGCGCTGATTGTCATTGATATAAGTCGTGACCGATTGTTGAATAGAATCAAGACTAAGATAAGTCGCTAGCGATAACATCAGCGTCAATAAAAACAGCAGCGGATATATCCAGCGTCGCCACCAGCTTCGAGTTAGCGCTTGCGTGCCTAAAGTACGACCATTAAAAAAACCACCACTTTCAGTAGTAGCCGCTTTATCATTGATAACAGCATCATTATCCATAGAGCGCTTATCCATGAGCAAACTGCTTGTCATCATGAGAGTCATCTATCATGCCATCATGCATAGTAATGACCCGATCTGCCATTTCAGCAAGTGCTGGATCATGTGTGACTACGACTAATGCTGAACCCGTTTGTTGACGCAGATCTAATAATAGCTGCATCACCTGATCGGCGTTTTGCTCATCTAAATTACCCGTAGGCTCATCCGCAAATACTATTTTGGGTCGTGATACCAGTGCGCGTGCTACTGCGGTACGTTGTTGCTCACCACCAGAGAGTTGATTGGGCAAACTATTACGTCTTGGCTCTAGACCGACTGCCGCTATCAATTCATTGACTCGCGCTTTATCAGGACGGCGGGCAATATCTAAGGGGAAAGCAATATTTTCAGCGACAGTTAGCGTCGGCAGTAGATGAAAAGACTGAAACACAAAACCCATATCACGTTGACGAATAGCGGCTAGTGCGTCTTCATCAAGACTGCTTAAAGTCGTACCTGCCAACTCAACAGAGCCATTATCAGGATAATCTAGCGCGGCAAGTAGGCCGAGCAAAGTCGATTTACCTGAGCCTGATTTGCCCATTATCACCACGAACTCGCCAGCATCGACATGAATATCGACGTCTTTGATAATCGCTAGCTTTTGCTCACCGACGGTAACGGTCTTATTAAGTTGTGTTGCACGCAGTAGCGCATTGTTTGGGCTAGTTGCGAGGTTAGAAGTTATTGAGTTATTAGAGGTCATTGGACAGTCTCAACTGCTGGCGTGGCTACAGAAGCTTGCGAGTTTGTTTGAGTCGATAGCAGCATTTGCTCCAGCTCTGGCTTTAGCACAGGTAAAATATTATCATTGACGATAATGGTATAACCTTCTTTAGTTGGATGGATAGCATCCGCTTGATTTAATTGAGGATCACCACCGACACCTTTTAAGAAAAAAGGAATAAGCGGTACGTTCATATCTTCGGCAACCCGAGGATAAATAGCGCTAAATGACTTAACGTAGTCATTACCTAAATTGTCATAGATTTGCATACCACCTAAGATAACTTCGCTACCATTATCTTGCAGCTTTTTGACCGCAGTACGAATATTCGCCTCAATCGTTGCGATATCTAGACCACGAATAGCGTCGTTTGCACCAATAGTTAAAATAGTAATATCAGGCTTAGTCTGTAGTACCCAATCTAGGCGATTAACCAAGCCAGTGCTAGTCTCACCGCTGAGTCCTGAGTTCACCACTTCAATGTTTTTATAGCCCATCTGTTGTAGGCTGGCTTGCAATTGCGCAGGATAATTGTCATCGTTTGCCACGCCTAAACCTTCGGTCAAAGAGTCACCTAAAGCTAGTATGGTTAAGGGGGCAAGATTCACTTGCTGATCAGCAGTAATTGTAGCGTTAGCGACATTGCTATCAGCAACAGGGGCATTAACTGACGCTGCATCAGTAGTTTGAGCGTTATTAATAGTATCTGCTTCAGGGGATTTTTGACAGCCGCTAAGCGCTAATATCGTCGAAAGCATGACGACCATCAAATAAGGTAATGGACGCCGTGTTAGCAAGGATTTTTTCGTACGCTGAGTTAAACTGGTTGAGCGGTTTATCATAACGGTCTTATCCTGTAGGCAATCAAGCCAGTGTAGCAAAATAAGACCGATAGCAATATGATGCTAAGGTTAATTTTAAGTGAACATAGTAACTTAAGCGTTGCAACTGAAGCTCTATAAGTCAAGCCTAATAAAACAACTAAAGATTGGCTTCAAGCTTCTTAACATTGATTATTGTTCAAAAACTTATCGATAGCCTGATAGGTTTGCTTACAAATATTGGGGTTTAGATTTTCCATGTTCAAATAAGCATGAATTACCCCTTCATAGTGAATATGCTCGACACTAACGCCAGCTTCTATGAGCTTAGTAGCATAAGCGACACCTTCATCGTATAAAGGATCGATTGCTGCATTGATAATAAGGGCAGGGGGCTGCCCGCTCAGCTCATCTTGAGTGGCAAACAAGGCAGACTTTGCTTGTCGGTCTTCACTGTTCTGAAAGTTGTGCTGAAAATACTGATTAAAATACCATTCGATACGCGTCCGACTAAGCAGATAGCCACTGGCATATTTATCTATAGAGGGACAGCTCATAGTAAAATCCACACTGGGATATATGAGCACTTGGGCACTGATGTCATTGATGATATCGGCCTGCCTCACTCGAGGATCACGTAACATATTAGTCACTAAGGCCCCACCATGACTGTCTCCTGCTACCACAATATTATCTATAGTAGCAATCTTGTGTCTGACTAGTAATTTATTCAATCCAAGTAGAGCGGTACAAGCATCGTCTTGTGCGCAGGGATAAGGGTTTTCTGGCGCAAGACGATATTCTGGCGCCACAATTATATGTCCTGTATATTTGGCTAGGCGACATAAAATTTGATGATAAACTGAGACGCTACCTGCCGTACCACCACCACCATGAAAATATAACATAACTGGTAGTGATAATGACTCTGTCGGCAAGCGGGGACAAAAAATGCGCACAGGTACATCGTAAGCGCACTCAACTGAAGTATCATCAGTATCAGTATCAGTATCAGTATCAGCATCTAAGCCATTGCAGGTGATGATATCATCAATAATTAACGGGATATCTACCGAGTCAGTGACGAAGGTACGGGTTAAGTTCGCTAAACCATCTCTAGCATTGATAGCATTAGGGATACTGCCTGTTTTAAGAAATGCAGGCAGTATCTGCTGGTTTAAAACCTCTAAATAGTGGCTAACATCAGGTAATAGCTTGATTTGACTTGCGCTATCTGGTTCTTGTAGATTATTGAGATTAACCATCTTGAATCCTTTGTGTTAGCCATAATAAACTAGATTTTTTTGCCATCAACCATTACAGGACGGCTCACTAGCCAAGCTATACCGACATTTACAATCATTAAAATAAGGGTAAGCAGCAGTGGCAAGTCCCAGCTACCCGTAACTTCATTTAGCCAACCAGTACCCAGCGGGCCAAAGAACGCAATAATATAACCGACGAATTGCGCCATACCCGATAGCTCGCTAGCTTGGTTAGTCGTATAAGTACGCAGGGAGAACAACATCATACTAAGGGTAAAAATTGCTGAGCAGCCTGCGCCCATTAGACCTACCCATAACCAAGTTAGTTCAGCAGATAAATAACTTAGACCTAAGATGCCAATCACGTTCAAAGAGGCAGCAATTACCGCTAGTGCTTGAATAGGGCGACCACGGTTGATAAGCCAAGTAACGATTAAGATGGAAATCGGTGCCATAAACTGAAACACTGACCCCATCTGTCCTGCACCTACTGCGCTCATGCCTTTAGTAACTAAGATAGACGGTAAAAAGCTAGCAACGGTATAATAAAGCAGCGATTGAATACCCATAAATATGGCAATCTGCCAGCCAAAAGCGGAACGCCAAATTGAGACTTTAGCTGAACTAGCCTCCAAAGCAGGCACGGGTTGTTGATTTGATGAGCCTAAACGAATACGCAAAAATATCCAAAGAGCCAGTGCAAAAACACCGAAAATAGCCCAGCCACCTATGGCCCATTGCCAACCAACCCATTCAGATAATGGCAGTACGACCCCTGCGACGATACCAGCAGCTACCGTCATAGTTAGACTGAACAAACCCGTAACTAACGGAATATTTTTAGGGGTGCGCTGTTTAATAATAGGTGCAGCTAAAGTATTAGCAAAACCTATCGCTAAAGTAAGTATGATCGTACCCGTTAAAAACCCAATCCATGTTGGAATAACTACTCGAAGCACCATACCAAGAGTCAGTAGTGCAATCATCACAATCAGAGTGTTTTCCAGCCCAAAACGCTTACCGATAGTGGGTGAGATGAGCGCGCCAACTGCAAATCCTAGCATCGGCACTGCACCTAACCAGCCGATTTGAATATTTAGTGCGGCTTGTACTACTGGCGCAATAGAACCCAGTGCGACAATAGGTGCACGCATATTGGTGGCAAGCAAAATCATCGCACAGAGCACTAACCAAAAGGTAAATTTTGACGAGGGCGGGTTAATAAAGCTTGATTTTTTTGGAGACGAATGGGACGGTAGATCAGCAGGGGTAGACATAACAGCACGACTATTAAAATAAGAACAACAAGAAAAAAACGTCATTATTTAAGCATTGATCAAATAGTATTGATATAACAGCACTTATAAAACGACACCAAAAAAATTCCACCGTAATGGGGGTAAACATAATAGGTTAGCGCGAAAGATCTACTTGCAGAACGCAAGTTTTTAAATGATTAACTTTAAAATATAGGAATGAATTTATTTATAATAGTTATTTTTTAAAATTATATAAAAATAACGCTAAACCTTTTTATAAGGATTAGCGTTATTATAGGAGCTTATAAGACACGGTACTATCAGCGTATGGTAACCAAGCGATTTATACAGACTTTCCTAATTGAGCGGCTCTCAATGCATTCTCTTGCTGTTCAGCAACCAACTTGTCGCATTTGTTTGGATCGTCACCGCAATAATCACAATTCTCATTGCCCATCAATTTGGCAACACCGCCACAAGAGCCTTTTAGGGGCTTTTTTTGAATCATATAACCAATACCCATAAAGATAAAGAACAATATAAATACGGTAAAGGTAATAGCAAGCATAGGAAGGAGTTGACTAAGCATAGGGTGGCCTCACGTCTAGAAACAATACGGTCATCAGTAGCGATGACTGTCTATATTATAACAAATTTTTGCGTTGTTCGTTTAGGGGGTATCTGCGGATATTTAATATATCCTAGTATCAACAGACCTTAGTTATCTAGGACGTTTAAGGCTTTTTATTTGCCCGTAGATTTTGCATAGCAGCAGTTTCTACTACTTGCCAGTCATCGATGTTTTCGGCAACGCTATCTGTTATGACATCATCAGCTAATATAACGAACAATGCCGCTATGTCTTTTTCTTGAGCAATAGCTAAGGCTTTTTGATAAGGCATCGCTGTTAATGCCGTCGCCCATGCATCGGCTAAGGCTACAGAACTTGCAGCAACGGTGACTGAGGGCGCACCACCAGCGATAGGCTCGCCAGTAGTAGGGTCGATAGTATGGCTATAACGCTTGTTATCGAAAACAATAGAATTGCGATAATTGCCTGAAGTTGCTAAATGCATAGTATTGCCATTATTCATCGGCTGCCGGATCGCAGCGATAGTCTCACGCTGAGTAACGGTACTACCTTCAATCGGAGCATCAACGGCTATTTGCCAAGGTTGCTTTTGACTACTGGCCCCAGATGTCGCAACTTCACCGCCAATTTCTACCATATAGTTACGAATTTTATAATCATTTCGTAGTACATCAGCGATAACATCGACGCCATAACCTTTGGCTACGGCCGAAAAATCTAGACCGATTCCGTCTTTAACTTTATGGATGGAATTACCGTTTTGTACTACGCCCTCAAAGTCTACCAATGCTTTTGCTTGCGCAATCTCTTGCGCACTAGGAGGGCTTTGTAAACGCTCAACCGTCATGGTACTACCAAAGCCCCAAGTCTCAATGAGCGGCATAACGGTCGGGTCAAATGCGCCATTTGACTGCTCATAGACTTGTTTTGATATAGCCAATACTTGACTAAAATCAGCATCAATCGTAATTGGCGTGTCTCTAGCAAGGCGATTGAACTTGGAGATAGTAGAGTCCTCTTGATAAGTAGACATACTATCGTTGATCTGTTGCAGTCGTTTATCTATAGCCGCTTGAATAGCTGCTTCGTCGGTGTCTTTTGGCAGCTGATAGCTGATGTGATAGCTAGTACCCATGGTCTCACCACTTAGATAATTATAATCAGGTGGCTGTTGGCAAGCGGTAAGACTCAGCAAGGCAACAATAGCGGTACCAGCAATGCTGACTTTGCTAATTAGTGTTAGGTTATATAATTGAGATGCAAAATTTGTCATAAGTATCATAAACACAAAATAAAGGATGAACGTTATTGACCGTATATTTTACACCTCTCAGCCCAATTAATCACAAACAATAAACGGGGTGCAAATCATCTATCGATTAGGTTATTTAACTTGATTACTTGACCTTAGTCTCACGAATTAATTTATAGCTCTTTGAATTTTTTTTCATGAGCTTCTAGTCATTTTTGTCATTACGTATAATTAATAATATAGCAGAGGGGAGATGATTATGACTCCTATTTGTAAGGGTTGAATTTAGGAATAAGACTATATTAAAGCCACAAAAAAGAGCCTCAATTGAGACTCTCTGTTAACTTAAAAGCTTGTATTAATTAGTTACTCAACTAACCACCAAAGTCATCAAGTGCGATATTTTCATCTTCGACACCCATACTGTGCAGCATGTCGATTACCGCCGCATTCATCATTGGTGGCCCACACATATAATATTCACAGTCTTCTGGGTTTGGATGATCTTTTAGATATTCTTCTAACAACACATTATGGATAAAGCCAGTATAGCCATCCCAGTTGTCTTCTGGTTGTGGATCTGACAAGGCTACATGCCATTCAAAGTTCGAAAAGTCTTCTTGTAGCTGGTCATAATCTTCAACGTAGAACATCTCACGGGTTGAACGCGCACCGTACCAAAAGGTAATTTTACGATCGGTATTTAAGCGCTTAAGCTGATCAAAGATGTGCGAACGCATCGGTGCCATACCAGCACCACCACCGACAAAGATCATTTCAGCTTTGGTATCTTTGGCAAAGAATTCACCATAAGGACCTGATACTGTGACCTTGTCGCCAGGCTTTAGACTAAACGTCCATGAAGACATTTTACCTGGTGGAATACCATCAGGGCCGCGTGGCGGCGGACTAGCAATACGAATATTAAACTTAATCAGACCTTTTTCTTCAGGATAGTTGGCCATCGAATAAGCACGAATAACGGGCTCATCGACTTTTGAGACATATTTAAAGATGCCAAAGGTTTCCCAATCTGCTCTATATTCTTCACCGATATCAAAGTCTTTATAGTGCACTTCATGCGGTGGTGCCTCTAACTGTACATAACCACCAGCACGGAAGTTAACCTCTTCACCTTCTGGAATCTTAAGAACCAATTCTTTGATAAAGGTCGCAACGTTATCATTAGAGACAACTTCACATTCCCACTTTTGCACATCAAAGAATTCAGGGTCAATCTCAATTTCCATATCTTGTTTGACTGCAACCTGACAAGCTAGACGCATATGGTTACGGATTTCACCTTGAGTAAAATAGCCTTCTTCGGTAGGCAAAATAGAGCCACCGCCTTCAATCACACGGCAACGACACTGCGCACAAGTACCACCGCCACCACAAGCTGAAGATAAAAATATGCCTTCAGCAGCAAGGGTTTGTAATAGTTTACCGCCTGCAGGGGTTACTACGTCATTCTCAGGATTGTCATTAATATGAATAGTAACGTCGCCTGAACTGACCAATCTAGAGCGCGCCGCTAAGATAATAGCGACGAGGCCCATAATGATCACAGTGAACATAGCAACGCCACCAATTGCCGTAGCATAATCCATGGTAGGTATCCTTAATCTATGGGGTAGGGGTGCGAAGTATCTTTACAATATTTGCTTCGAACCCGTACCGAATAAATGAATTAAATATCTCAAATAGCTAATAAAGTGGGTTGTTTAGATGGACATACCACCGAACGACATAAAGCCCAATGACATAAGACCAACAGTGAGAAAGGTAATGCCGAGACCTTGTAGCGGTGCTGGAATGTCTGAATACTTGAGCTTTTCGCGGATACCGGCCAATACAGTGATAGCCAGCGCCCAACCAAAACCGGCGCCAATGCCATAAACTACAGATTCAGTAAAATTATAGTCCCGCTCAACCATGAATAGGACACCACCTAAAATAGCACAGTTAACCGTAATCAGCGGTAGAAATACCCCAAGAGCGTTGTACAGAGCAGGGACAAACTTATCTAAGAACATCTCTAAAATCTGTACCGTTGCGGCTATTAGACCAATGTAGCTAAGCAGCCCCAAGAAGCTTAAATCGATATCCGGAAAACCTGCCCAAGCCAGTGCACCATCTTTTAGGATGAACTGAAACAGCAGGTTATTTAGCGGTACCGTGATGCCCATAACTACGATTACGGCAACCCCAAGACCTATAGCCGTTGAGACCTTTTTTGATACTGCCAAAAAAGTACACATACCTAAGAAATAGGCCAGCGCCATATTTTCGATAAAGACTGAGGTAATAAATAAACTAACATAATGTCCCATTAGTGACCGCCTCCATGTGCCATGCCTTTAGACTGCGGCTTCATTACAAAATCAGCTTCTTCAACCTGTTCAGGTTTCCATATACGAATAATGACGATAAACATCGTAATAATGAAGAACGCTGAGGGCGGTAGTAGAAATAGACCGTTAGGCACATACCAACCGCCGTCAGCAACAGGCTGTAATATCGTAAAGCCAAACCAACTACCTGAGCCAAATATTTCACGGATAGTCGCAACGAATAGTAAGACAGCAGAGTAGCCAAGACCGTTACCAATACCATCTAAAAAGCTTGGAATAGGCGGGTTGCTCATAGCAAAAGCTTCAGCACGACCCATAACGATACAGTTAGTAATAATTAGACCAACGAATACCGATAGCCCTTTACTGACATCATAAGCGACCGCTTTTAGGACCTGATCAACTAAGATAACCAAAGAGGCAATAATAGTCATCTGTACAATAATACGAATACTTGTTGGAATTTTTTTACGAATAATTGAGATAAAAAAGCTTGAAAATGCAGTTACCAGTGTCAACGCCACGCTCATGACTAAAGCATTGGACATGCTAGTAGTCACTGCTAGTGCTGAACAGATACCTAAGATCTGCAAACCAATAGGGTTGTTATCAAAAATAGGTGAAACTAAAATACTTTTGGTATCAGCCATCTTATGCCTCCTTGCCGTTTGCTGCTGGTGCCACAGAGGCCAGCTCAGTTACGGGATGCGTCTCTTTATCAGCAGGGTTTCTAGCTTGGTCTTTAGATAAGCCTTCACCTAGCTTTTTATAAGGGCTTTGCTTCGCTTGTACGTCTGTAACTGTCTGACCACTTTCTTTACGCTGCTGATCTAAGTAGGGCTTATAACCTTGGTCGCCTAACCAAAACTGAATCATGTTACTGACACCGCGGCTGGTCAAAGTTGCGCCGCTGATACCATCGACCCAATTGTCTTTTGGGTTACCCGCTTTCGTTACGCCAGTAGCGACTTCGCCGCTCTCATCATAAGAGTGGATACCGTTCCAAGTAGCTCGCCATTTTGGCTCTTCGATACGAGCACCTAGACCCGGAGTTTCTTTATGCTCATAAAAGCTGATCCCCTTTATAGTATTCATGTCGCTCTCAAGCGTCAAGAAACCATAGATAGTACCCCATAGACCATAGCCTTGAATCGGTAGTACTACCATTTCAGGTTGACCAGCATCGTCATTCTTCACATAGACTTTAGCGTATTTAGGTTTGCGACCAATACTAGCGGGGTCATTAGCCCCTAAGTCTTCGCTTAACGCTTCATTCTTAGTAGCTTGACTGGCATCGTAGGTATTGCGATCAGCGATACCGACTGCGCTTAACGCATCATCATCTAAATAGTTACCAGCGTTTAAATCAACGATTTCGACATCAAAGTCTTCAAAACGTTCGGCAACATCGGCAGCAGTATCAGTTGCCGGATCAAACATACCAGCAGCAACTAGGATATTCTTGTTACGATCTAAGCGCGCGTTCTCAACTTGTGCAGGTTTTAGGCCGACAGCAGCGGCTGAAACTAATACTGAACATACCAAGCATAACGTCAACGCCACGCTAACGGTTTTCATATTATTACTTTTGGGCTTGGACATAACGAACCCTCCGTGCAGTTTGGCGCTTGATATTTGCTTGAGTCACAAAATAATCAAACAATGGGGCAAAAAGGTTTGCGAATAAAATCGCAAGCATGATACCTTCCGGAAAAGCTGGGTTGATCACTCGGATAAGTACCGTCATAAAGCCAATCAAAATACCGTAAGCCCAACGACCTTTATTGGTATGAGCCGCTGATACTGGATCAGTAGCCATAAACACCGCACCAAATGCAAAACCACCGATAACTAAGTGCCAGTAGAACGGTAATTCCATCATAAGGTTGTCATCTGAACCAATCATATTGAAGATGAGCGAGGTGGCTACTAGACCGATAACACAGCCTGACATAATCCGCCATGAAGCAATACGCGTCCATAGCAGCACGGCAGCACCGAACAAGATAGCCAAAGTCGATACCTCACCAACACTACCTTGAATATTACCTAAAAAGGCGTCAGTCCAAGTGATTGCTTGACCGTAGACATTGGTAAAGTTTTCAGGCGTCACCCCAAGAGCGGCTAAGCCAAGTGGTGTAGCTCCTGAGAATCCATCGACCGCCGTCCATACTGAATCACCGGATATATAAGACGGATAAGCAAAGTAAAGAAAAGCGCGACCGGATAGGGCAGGGTTAAGGAAGTTCTTACCGGTACCGCCGAAGACTTCTTTAGCAACGACTACCCCAAAGATAATACCTAGAGCTACTTGCCATAGCGGGATATCTGGCGGCATGATCAGCGCATATAACACTGAAGTCACAAAAAAGCCTTCGTTAATATCATGTCCACGAGTGATAGCGAATAGAATCTCACAACTGATACCTACCACAAAGGTGACAATATAAATAGGCAAAAACTGCATCGCTCCGTAGACAAAGCAGGCCCAGATACTCTCCGGATCATAACCTACCATACCAGTAATAATAGTACGCCAGCCATCAGCCTGCAATCCAAGCTCGGCAATGGCGGTCAATGCTTGATGACCGACGTTATACATCCCAAAGAACATCGCTGGAAAGGTACACATCCATACGGTAATCATAATACGCTTTAGATCGATACCATCGCGCACGTGTGATGAAGTAAAGGTTGTTGAACCCGGTTGACGCAAAAACGTATCGAACATCTCAAAGATAGGATAGTATTTCTCATGCTTGCCACCCTTGATAAAGGACGGCTCCATACGATCGAACATATTGTGTAAAAATTTCATCGTGGGTTAGCCCTCCAGCTCAATGCGCGTCAAGTTATCACGCAAAATATCGCTGTATTCGTATTTGCCAGGAGAAACGAAGGTGCACAAGGCCAGATCTTCTTCGTCAAGTTCGAGGACACCTAAGTCAACTGCAGTAATGATGTCTTCAATAATGAGCGCACGTAATAACTGCGTGGGCAGATAATCTTGTGGCATAACCTCTTCATAGATCCCAATAGGTACCATCGCACGCGGTGAGCCATTAGTTGAGGTAGTAAAGGCATACTTTTTGCCACTAAAAAACTTAGAGATGTAAATAGGTATCTTAGAGAAACGGTTGGTGCCAATTCTGAAGAAGTGAAACGCTGGGCGCTCGTGACCTTCGGCTAAGACACTGACCTGATCGTGAAAACGACCCAAATAAGCGACATTATCGAATAATTTACGACCCGATAATACTGAACCTGAGATAATACGGTTATCACCGTCGAGCAGTTTACCTTTAGTCAATAAAGTAAGGTCAGCACCGCGTTCAGTGGCAACTAAATGCGGCTCTTTCACTGCAGGGCCTGCTAGACTTAACAGGCGACGAGTATATAAACGACCTGTAGTGAACAGTTTACCGATAGCTATTACGTCTTGATAACCGATAGTCCAGACGCTTACACCGCGAGCAATAGGATGCAAAAAGTGAATATGAGTACCGGCCAGACCTGCTGGATGCTTACCGCTAAAGCTATGATACTCAGTGACATTATTAGCAGCAGTATGCGCAACCGGCGTCAAATGAGCATCACCATGATGGCAGACAAAAGTCTTTGGGCTCAAGGTTGATAAGACAGCAAGACCATCGTTGAATGCTTGAGTCTGCTCGTTAATTAGCAACATTGGATCAAACGCTAATGGATTGGTATCCATTGCAGTGACAAAAATAGCATGCGGACGAGCCCCTATTTCAGGAGCGCGACTATAAGGGCGTGTGCGAAATGCTGTCCACTCGCCAGAGGCGAGTAGTTGAGTCTCAACCAATTCGGAGTCAAGATTAGCAAGTTGCTGCGAGTCATAACGCTCAAACTCTATCTCTTCACCTTTTGGATCAATTTGAATGACAAGACTCTCAAACACTCGACGTTCACCACGTTTGATAGCGATAACTTTGCCAGCAGCAGGAGCTGTGTAGATCACACCAACCCGTTTTTTGTCTTCAAAAATGGGCTGACCTTTTGCTACGATGTCGCCTTCTTTGACGTTCATGGTGGGCTTCATACCTACATAATCGTAGCCGATGAGTGCCACATGTGTCGGTCTGTGCTCAGATATCTCGCGGGAGGGTTCACCGGTGATAGGCAAATCCAAACCTTTTTTGATGGTAATCATAAGCGAAAACTTAGTCCATAGTCTAAAACGATACCAGACGTCCTGTTTGGTATATCGATAGTACTAACACTAGCATCAGCAAAAGCATTCAATTGTCTATATTCTAAATAGAACGAAGATTGAATGTCTAAAGAATAACGCTGGAGCAGTACTATTGGATAAGAGTATTAACGCTGGCCTTAAATCCCTAAACAACACGTTAATATCTTATTCGAATTACCAAGTGGCGACCGGCTACCAAGGAGTATACTAGAGCTATCCGTCTCAAATAAATCAACAAAAACAGTTATTTTGAATAACAGACAGTCTTAGCATACGCTCTATTAAAATTTTAAAATTCGTAGTATCAATTGTAATCAAATAAACGACAGTAGATGGTTATATAGATGGTTATCAAAGTTAGATAAATCAATACCTTATAACTAATTTACATAAGGTATTCAGTTGGAGCTGCATAGCTGTTTGCGTAACATAACAGTATTTATAAACGCTATTAACTTGCAGATTTATTGAGCCATTTAACAATACAATGGCCTACGATATAGTCGCTTTTGTATGCTTTACCCCACTGTATTTAGCTACTACTGGTCTTATTCTAATTATCACACCTTATCAAATCAGTACTAACATATAGATGATTTGATAACTCACTGTGTTCATAATATAGAAACATATACAAATTTACCTAGGATTATACGCTGAATTAACCTAAAATTGCCAGTTAGTAACTGAATTTATCTAATATTAATGCCGATTTGGAACACTAAAACTTATAGTTATGAATATTTAATAGTAAAATCCACTTGCCAACTTACTTTATGTTTTAATCCACTCTAAATTATATTTGTTCGATTAAGTATTCTCACTGCTTGCACTGACTGTTTTATTTTTGCTTTTATTGCTATAACTCTGACGCTTTTATAAGGAATGCTCTATGTGTGCTGTACCAGTAATTATTCCGGCTATTGACTTAAAAGATGGCAAATGTGTACGACTAAAACAAGGTCGAATGGAAGACGATACCGTGTTTTCTGACGATCCTGTAGCTATGGCAGCACGTTGGGTACATGAGGGCGCACGTCGATTACATCTTGTTGACTTGAATGGTGCCTTTGACGGCGTACCTGTGCACAAGCAAGTGGTTCACGATATAGCAAAGGCTTTTCCTAGGCTGCCTATTCAGCTTGGTGGGGGTGTGCGTAATATGCGTACTATTGAGCAGTATATCGCTGCTGGCCTCACATACATCATTATCGGTACTAAAGCGGTCGAAGATCCTAACTTTGTGGCTGAGGCTTGTCGCGAGTTTGCCGGACATATTATCGTTGGTATCGACGCCAAAGACGGCATGGTTGCGACTCACGGTTGGGCAAATGTTACCGATACCAAAGCTACTGAGCTTGCCAAACGTTTTGCTGATGTTGGGGTGTCCTCCATTGTTTATACTGATATTAATCGTGATGGTATGATGCAGGGTGTTAATGTTGAACAAACGGTCAATCTAGCTCGCGAAGGTGGTCTACCCGTTATTGCCTCTGGTGGCGTTACAGATATGCAAGACATCGAGTTACTAAAGCCCTATGGCGACTGTATTGAAGGGATCATAACAGGGCGTGCCATTTATGAGGGTACTTTAGATTTGGGAGAGGCACAAAGCTATTTAGACAGTAAATAACTGGCTTAGATTGCCAACAATTGAGAGACCCTATAATAAAAGTTTTACTGTCACAGCTTACTGCTATTAGATTATAAATAAAATGTTATAAAGGATGTTTATGGCGGCTTATCTTGACTGCTGGTCATTATGTAAACGATTGCTTATAGGGATTCAGATACTGCTATTGAGTTTCGTTATTGCTGTATCAGCACAGGCTGCGGGCCAAGCTGACAGTGGTGCTGTTAATGATGTGCTAACGGATACAGCAACAGCTTTAGGATTACCAAAAGCAGCAGTAAACGCTAATGATGCAGCTGATGCCACCGATAGCTCAACAATGGATGGGGGAGCTATTCCACCTGTCATCAGTGGCGAGAGCACTAATAATGCTCAAATAGAAACCACACCGACACCGCAGAAAGACAATGACATTCGTCAGCGTATCAGTGGAATTTTTTCTGAGATTGAAGGTTTACAAGCCGTCAATGTGAGCGTCAACCAAGGCGTAGTGAGCTTAACTGGTGAGACTCCGAACGAGAAAAAAGCGCAACAAGCGATTAACTTGACCAACCGCTTAACGGACGTGGTAACGGTAGAAGATAAAATTGACCGTACTCTAGATGTACAAGATAATGTCTCAACCGTCTATCAGGGACTTAAAACTCAAGTTAAGAATCTAATCAAAGCCTTACCGCTATTGCTCGTTAGTATCGTCATATTTGGCATGGTTGCGTGGTTTGGTAGTTGGATATCCAATCGGCAAAAGATGTGGCAACGCCTAACACCCAACCCCTTTGTCGCTGAATTATTGTCGCAAACAGTCAAAGTTATTTTTATCATCTTCGGATTAATATTAGCCTTGAGCCTTGTAGGTGCAGAAACCATTTTAGGCACGCTGCTTGGCGGTGCAGGGGTCATTGGTATCGCTGTCGGTTTTGCCGTAAAAGACACCATTGAAAATTATATCGCCTCATTAATGCTTAGTATTCGTCAACCGTTCCGTGCTCGTGACCAGATTGTGATTAATGACCAAGAAGGTATCGTGGTGCGTTTGACCTCACGGGCGACGATTCTGATGACCTTGGATGGCAATCAGTTACGTATTCCGAATGCGGAAGTCTTTAAAGGTACGATTTTGAATTACACCCAAAATCCTGAGCGCCGCTTTACTTTTGAGCTGGGGGTTGATGCCAATGATGACCCTTTAGCAGCTATTAAGGTTGGTCTTGATGCTATTAATACTTTAGCCTTTGTTTTAAAAACGCCTAAGGCTACTGCTATTATTACTAACGTCGGTGACTCCAATATCGTTCTGGAGTTTCAAGTGTGGGTCAATCAGACAGAGACTGATTATTATAAAGCACGTAGTATTGCGATTCGTGAAACTAAGCACGCTTTAGAGAACGAAGGCTTTACTTTACCTGAACCTATTTACAAATTACGCTTTAATAGTAAAGTCGAAAAAGCATTTGAGCGTTTGCAGAGTAATAGTGGTAATGAGACGAATACATCAGAGATTACAGTCAGACCAACGACTCCTGAACAAATAGAAAGTATAACAGAGAACAAAGCTGTTGATGATTATGATAAAAAGCAAGCTAAGGCTCGTGCTAAACAAATTTTGCAAGGACCGGAAGCCGATGAAATACTCGACGCCCGTCCTGATGAAAAATTAATGGAAAAAGTTGAACAAGAAATTGCTGATGATTCTGGTGAGACTGACTTATTAAATAAAAATAGTCCACAAGAATAAATCCAATAGAATACTAGATATGAAAACCATTCCTGAAAACTGTAGTAAACTATTTGTAATCTGAATATCTATTTATGAGTTTAAGGTAGTAAATATGCAAAGAAAACATTTGATTGCCTTTACCTTAGCGACTATTTTTATGTTGCTTGGGTTTAATTTTATTAACAGTAATCGTCATGAGCAAAGCCGAGCTGTACAAGCCGGTAGTGAGACGCCGGCAGCTACAGAGGTAAACTCAGTAGTTGAGAGTAAAAATACCAGTCCTAGTAGCTCAGCTGATATTGCAGCGCAACCTTTAGGCGAGCAACCAAAAGCTATCATCGATAATGCAACTGCGCAGATCGAGCAAGCGCAGCAAGTGGAGCAACAGCGTCTTGAACAGATGGATAATGCGCAGTAGGTCACAGATAATCAAATCATCTTAAGAGTCTAGCTGTTTCTATAAGTAGACCCGCATAAAAAAAGGCTAAAGTTAACTTTAGCCTTTTTTTATTTCTATCGATACTCAGTAATAGGGGTTAACAAGCTAACTCTTTTTACTAGGACCTTTTTTGTTGCTGCGACTGCTACTCTTCTTAGGCGCACTCTTTTTACTTGAATCTTTTTTTGCTTGATTCATCTCGCTAGATTTAAGCTTGGCTGTTAAGTCAAAGTCGATCTGCAATAGATCCATATTGACGCCCGCGACTTTTACCTTGACCGAATCACCTAATCCAAACAAGCCACCTTTATCTTTACCGATAAGCTGTTG
>RCMY010002370.1_pt1 | contig 17135 bp, 18 predicted proteins | sample 2041341 | NCBI WGS metagenome assembly RCMY01 (sample SAMN09708234, study PRJNA481090) | Marine sediment metagenome, whole genome shotgun sequencing project. | reverse complement strand
TCTCACCTGTGCTTCTCGTTGGCGACACCGCTCTGCGGTGTGCCCCGGTTGAGAGAAAGCGGGGAGCGATCCGAACAATGCGAACCATCGCTGGAATCAGTGTGCGCCAAGCACCGGAATTCGTCAAGTGCGGGGATGAAATCGGTCTGCCATGTGGGAGAACTAGTGTTGGGGCATGGGCCTCTCTGCCAGCATCGCTGGAACCGTACTTGCCGTCACAACGGCGTTTGCTTCGATAGCGGCCCCGGTGGCTGATCTCCCACCCTCAGAGCCACCGGTTGAGCCGGCGTCACCCGCCGAACCCGTTGAGCCAACGCCCTCGCTGTTGGTCGAGGTTGGCAAGGACAAGTTCACCGCGGCCGAGGCCAACATCCTTCGCCTCTACCGGGCATTCCTCAACCGGGAGCCCGATGCCTCGGGTGCACAGTATTGGATTGGTGTCGGCGAAGGCGCATCCCTAGACCTCATTGCCGAGCAGTTTTCGATCAGTCAGGAATTCACCGAAACCTACGGCGATCTATCCAACCAAGAGTTCCTCGAGGTCGTCTATCAAAACGTTCTGGGCCGTGAAGCCGACAACAGCGGTCTCCAGTATTGGCTGGCCCTGGTCGATGACGGACTGCAGCGGAGCCGTGCCGTCCGATGGATTACGGCCAGTGGGGAGTTCCGGGCCGCCTATCCCTATGAACTGCTGTCGCTCAAGCGGTCCACCTACGCAGTGCTGGGGCCATCTGGACGACGGACCTGTGGCGGCAAGGCCGTCACCGTGGATCTCAACAAGAGTCAGATGGCAACAGCGGGCGACGATGTGATCCTGGGGACTTTAGACGACGACATCATCTTCGCCCTGGGTGGTGACGACATCATCTGTGCTTCCAACGGCAACGACACGGTGGTCGGCGGACCCGGGGATGACCTGATTTTTGGCGAGGCCGGCGACGATGTGTTGTTCGGGTCGCTCGGTCGTGACACGATCCACGGCGAACGTGGAGACGACGTAGCCGTTGGTGGCGCCGATGCCGATGTCGTCCGCGGTGGCGACGGTGACGACTCAATCTTCGGTGGCCCGGGAGCCGACCTGCTCCAAGGCGAGTTGGGAAATGACATCATCGCCGGCGGAGATGGCGATGAAACGCCCAGAGCCGGGGTAGTCGGGGCACTCATACGGGCCGGGATTTACGGTGGCGAAGGCGACGACAGGCTCTTTGGCGATGCCGGGACCGACACCATCTACGGCGACGACGGCAACGACCTGATCGTGGGCGGCGACGGCGACGACGCCCAATGGGGTCGATACAACGCCATCTCCGGTCTCTACGGAGGTTCCGGCGCAGACACCCTCTTTGGTAGCGACGGCAACGATGCACTCTTCGGCGGATCGGGCCCCGACATCCTCTCCGGCGGTGCAGGCGCCGACAACCTCTGGGGCGGCGACTTCGATGATGTCCTCTACGGCGGGCCCGGAGATGACCAGATGTCATTCATCTTCACCGGCGCCGGGATAACCGCATCCCTCGAAGCGGGCAACGACACGTTCTTTGGCGGGGCCGGCGACGACACGATCAACGGCATGGAAGGCGAGGACCGGCTGGATGGCGGCCCCGGCAATGACAACTTGGCCGGTGGCTCAGGCGACGACATTCTCATCGATTCCGATGGCGCAAACCAGCTCATCGGTGACTTCGTCCCGATGATCGCCGACGGATCCGGAGCCGACTTCCTCTTTCTCCCCGGCACCAACGATGTCTGCCTCGGCTCGGCACAGTCGGTGATAAGTGAAGACTGCGAGATCATCACCGCCCCCGATCTTCCTGTCCCGTGAGCGGAATCTTCACAAAACCTGCAGAAGCCGATCGGGACTTCTGCACGAACCGTCCGTACTGTCAAAGCTTGTGACTCACTCCAGCGGGCGATCCAAGGTATTGGTGGTGGAGGATGAACCCGACATCTCCGATGCGGTAGTCGCACGGCTTGACGGCGAAGGGTATGAGACCTGCACCGCCGATTCCGGTCCCGAAGCAGTTCGAATGGCGCTTGCCGAACACCCGGATTTGATCATTCTCGACCTGAACCTACCCGGCTTCGACGGCATCGAAGTGTGCCGCCAGGTCCACGCCGTTCACCGGATCCCCATCATCATGGTCACCGCCCGAGCCGACGAAACCGACATGCTCGTTGGGCTCGGCATGGGTGCAGACGACTACCTGACCAAACCGTTCTCCATGCGAGAACTGGTTGCCAGAATCAAGGTTGTTCTACGGAGATCCGTGCCCGAACCCAACGACTCAGCGGTGCTCGCGTCGGGCCGTCTCAGCATGGATATCGGCCGACGGATGGCCACGTTCGCAGGCCAACCCGTGCATTTCACTCCCACCGAGTTCGACCTGCTCCGGGCATTGGTAGAAGCCGACGGGGCCGTGATGCGCCGCGACGAACTACTGAACAAAGTTTGGGGCTATGGCGACGCCGGCGGATCACGGACCGTCGATAGCCACGTGCGATCGGTCCGCCGAAAGACCGAAGACGAGATCATTCGAACCGTCCATGGCATCGGCTACGCCGCCATGGGAACGAGGACGGGTCCATCATGATCCGGCTTCTGCACAGGCTGCCGTCGCCCCTGGTGCGGATCCGGAGCATCAAGCTGAAATGGTCTCTGATCATCCTGGCTGCAGTGGCGGTTACCGCCGGCACCAGCCAACTCGGCTTCGCCCTGGGCTGGCCGGTCTGGATCCGGCCAATCATGGCGGGTGCGCTCGCCCTGGTAGCTGTTCAAGTACTGGCCCAAGGAATGACCGCACCACTGCGGGCGATGGCATCCCAGGCCGACAAGATCGCCAATGGTGTCTATGACCAGCGGGTTCACACCGACTCCGAGGATGAAATCGGCCAACTCGCCGCCAGCTTCAATGGCATGGCCGAACGCCTGGCCGCCGTGGATTCGTTGCAGAAGGACTTCATCGCCAACGCTTCCCACGAGTTGCGCACTCCTGTGGCGGCGATCCAGAACCAGCTGGAGAACCTCGTTGATCGGGTCACCCAGCCCGATCCGGACACACTGCAACGAATGCTTCAACAAACCGAGCATCTCAGTGCTCTCGTCCGCCAACTGTTGGATCTGTCCCGACTGGATGCAACAACACTGGGGCCGGCTCGAGAGCTCGTAGCCACGGGTGTCCTTCTCAAGCAGGTAGCCCATGAGGCTCAGCTGATGCACCCCGGCGCAAACATCGTGGTCCAGCTCGACGGGCCGCTTGGTATCTCGGCCGACGAAGCCATGCTGCACCAGTTGGTCTCAAATCTGCTTGCCAACGCACTCCGATTCTCGCCAATTGGCGCACCCATCACCGTGAGCGGAGTTGGCGTGGAAAACAGTGTGATCATCGAGGTGGTCGACGAAGGGCCCGGTATTCCGCCGGAGATTCGGACCCGTGCGTTTGAACGCTTCTGGCAAGCCGACGGAAGCGGGCCCACGGGATCCGGTGGTGCCGGCCTCGGCCTTTCAATATGTAAACGGATCGTTGAACTGCACGGCGGAACCATCTCGATCCACTCCAACTTTCCCGAGGGCACAAAGGTGCGAGTGCGACTACCTCTGCTCGCCTAGGAATCAGAGCGTCAGCAGCACGTCGGTGGCGTTGATGTGGCGGTCTTGGAGGGCAGGGCGGTCCTCGAGGCTCCCGCCCAGACCAATGGTGACCGCTACATCGAGCGCAGCCAGTAGGTCGCGGATATCTCGTGGCGGGGCGAAGTACTCGTCCTCTTCGGTGATCCGCACTTCCTCGACGCCATCGGTTGGGTCAAGCGAGGCGATGACAGCAGTAACTACATCGTCGGGGGCTGAGGCCCCGGCGGTCACACCTACGGTTCCGGTGAGGTCACCGGGGACCTCCTCGGGACCGTTGACCCGATAGACCCGTTCACAGCCGGCCTCAGATGCCAGCTTGGCGAGGGCGTTGGTGTTTGAGGAGTTGGCCGAACCGATGACCAATATGGCGTCACAGCGGTCGGCAATGGCCATCAACGCCGATTGGCGGTTGGTGGTGGCGAAGCAGAGATCAGAGTTGGTTGGCTGCCACAGATCTGGGAAGCGCTCTTTGGCAGCCTTGGCAACCTGGCTCCACTCCCGGTGGCTCAGCGTGGTTTGGGCCAGCAGGGCGGTTGGCTCGTCAAACTCCGGTAGCGCCGCTACCTCGGCAACGGATTCGACCCGGCTGATCGCCAACGGAGCGACGGCCATGGTCCCTACCGCTTCTTCGTGGCCCTCGTGGCCGACATAGATAATCCGGTAGCCCTTGTTGGCCCGAACCTTGACCTCATGATGGACCTTGGTGACCAACGGGCACACCGCGTTTACCACGTAGGATCCGCGAGCTTGCGCGGCCGCTACTACCTCGGGGGCTGAGCCATGAGCACTCAGCATGATGGGCCGACCCTCGGGCACCTCGCTGATCTCGTCGACGAAGACAACGCCGCGTTCACAGAAACGGTCGACCACCAGCTTGTTGTGAACGATCTCGTGATAGCAGTAGACCGGTGGCTCAAACGCCCGGACCATCCACGCCAGCGCCTTGATCGCCATCTCTACCCCGGCACAGAATCCCCGTGGTGCACAAAGCAACACCTTGTCGACAGTCTGAGCCTGGGGCATGCAACCAATGCTAGAGACTGGGGATCCAGCCCGGACAACCGGGGGCTCGTCCGCTGGACCTACACCGAGGCCTGGGCCTCGTTGAAGAGCATTTGCAGAGTGGCATGAAGTTTGGCCGTCATCCGCTTGATCTCGCTTCGCTTCACCCGGCCACCGTCGGCCGGCAACTCGGGGTAAATGGGTTGCCCCACGATCAGGGCCATCTTGGTGGGTTTCAAGAATTTCGCACCCTTGGGCCATGACCGCTCCCCTCCCCCAATGCCGATCGGCACCACCGGCACTCCGGCCCGAGCAGCGAGAAATGCCGCACCGTCCTTGAGCGGCTGCACCTCGGGTCCGCTGTAACGGGTGGCTTCTGGAAAGATCACCAGCGGTTCCCCGGAACGGAGGACTTCCTCAGCTACCCGCAGGGCGTCACGATCGGTGGAACCCCGCTCCACCGGAAAGCCGCCACAGGATCGGAGGAACCATCCAAGTGCGGGAGTCTCGAAGTAGGACTCAGCACCCATGAACCGGAGCATCCTCTTGGAGGAGACAGCAACAACGGCGGTGTCAACAATGGAGCGATGGGCACCGGGAGCCACAACAAAGCCGCCGCTGCTGGGAAAATTCTCGCGGCCGGTGATGCTCAAGCGCAGGTAGATCAGCGAGAATGCTCGAAAGACCAACTGGGCCACTTTGAAGAAGGCGCGGTTGGCGCCGGAGGTGTAGGCGGGTGATCGTTCGTTGGCTGACTTGGCGACCGTCACAGATCTGGCGGCCGGGCGTCGGGGCGGACGGAGCGGACCTCGTTGACGAGGAGCTCCACCACCTGCTCGATGGTGAGCCATGACGTATCAATCTCCAGCGCCCCCTCGGCCCGTTTCAGCGGATCGGTCTCACGATTTTGGTCCAGCGCATCCCGTCGGGCGATGTCGGCTGCCACGGCGTCGTAGTCGAGGTCTTGAACTTCACCCGCTCGCCGACTGGCCCGAACCTCGGGGTTGGCGTTCAGGTAGACCACCAGGGTGGCATCGGGGAAAACGACCGTGCCGATGTCTCGACCCTCCAACACACCACCGCCCCGGCGGCGCGCCCATTCCCGTTGCCGACTTACCAGTTCCTGACGGACTGCGGGGTGGGCGGCGACGCTGGAAACAGCCCGCGTGACCTCCGGACCCCGAATCTGGATGGTGGCATCCACTCCGTTGACCAAGACGGTGCCGTCGTCGCCCAACTGGAGATCCATCCGGCGTGCAAGCTGCGCAACCGCATTGGCATCGGCGGGATCCACCCCGGTTGCAATACTGGCGAAGGTCACGGATCGGTACATCGCTCCGGTATCCAGATATTGCACACCAATTTGCTCGGCCAGCATCTTGGCCACGGTGCTCTTGCCGGAACCTGCAGGTCCATCTATCGCCACTACCAGCAGGCCATCAGGGTGCGCTGTCTCAGAACTCACATTGCCAACCTAGCGGGAATGCGCAAAACCAGGTGTTGGCCTCCCACAATCAGCGCCGGTAGGGAACTGTGCTAGTTGAGCGGCCGGACCGTTGGCCGGTATCCCTTGGCGATCAAACCACCGACCAGGAGATCTTTCACTTCAGCGTCAGTTAGGAGGATCATCACGCCTTTACCTCCTTCGCCGGAATGGGTGAGTTCGAGGTCGTGGATGTTCACATCCAGATCGGTAGCCAACGTAGCGATGGCCGCGATCTGGCCGGGAGTGTCGGGGACTGGAATGGCAAACTCCACCAGGTCATCACTGATCTTGATGCCGGTGGGCAGGTTGATCCTGGCGACTCGGGCCTTTTCGAGCATCCGCAAGAGATCCTCGGTTCGTCCCTCCGCCACAGCCTTACGAATGCCGGTCAGTTGAATGATGAGGCGATCGAGGCCTTCGCTGATCGACTCGGTGTTGGAAGCAATTATGTCTGGCCAGATAGAGGGGCGACCCGCAGAGATGCGGGTCATGTCACGAAACCCACCGGCGGCGAGGCGGAGAAGGGCCCGATGCTCGATCGAGGAATCGTCGGCCAAGGTCATCAGCGCCGCCGCAGTGAGGTGAGGAACGTGCGAGACCTGAGCAACCATCCGGTCATGGACGTCCGCCCGCATGGTGAGCACCTCGGCACCGAGGCTCCGGATGACAGCTCGCACTTTCGCAAAAATGCGAGCTTCGGTGTCTTCCCTTGGGGTTAGCACCCACGTGGCCCCCACGAACAGGTTTGGATCCGCCCCGGCAATGCCATCTTGTTCCGAGCCGGCCATCGGGTGGCCGCCCACAAATCGTTCGTGAGTCACCGATTCCACAACGCTTCGCTTGGTGGAGCCAACGTCTGTCACCACGCCGTGGCACAACTCCAGGGCAGTAGCCGCCATCTCGGGGATGGAGCCCACCGGGCCAGCACAGAAGACGATGTCGGCAGAAGGATCCGGGCCGAGTTCGTGGGCGATGCCTCGCCGTAGCGCCTCCGCGGTGACTGTTGGATCAGCGTCGCTTACTGCAACGTGCCAGCCTTTTGCCGCCAGGGCGGCTGCGACCGAACCTCCGATGAGACCGCAGCCGATCACCCAGGCCCGTCCGGGCTCGACTGCGGGAAGGCCATTCGGGACAAGTGGTTGAGTCATCGATCGTCGCCAGGGCGAGCAAGGTCGGGCCGCAGCGCGGTGGCGCCGCGCAGGAAAACATGATGCAGTGCAGCGCGAGGCAGTTCAGAGTCGAAATGCAACATGGCTCGAATGCACAGCGGCAGTGAATTGTCCACGGGCATCTCCTGAGCACATAACAGCGGGACGTCTACAAGACCGAACGCTCGGGCGGCGAGAGCCGGAGCGACGGCGGTGAGGTCACCGGTAGCGGTGAAGAAGAGGCTGGTGATGGCCTCGACGTCCAAGCTGTTTCGCTCGAACAGCTCTCTGAGAAGGTAGGTGGTTTGCTGAAGAATCTGCTCCTCGGTGTTCGCATCACAGGTGATGGCGCCACGCAGCGCTCGGATAGGCATGAAGAAAGAAGCTAGCGCTTGGGAGCCGGAGCCGAACGGTTGACGGACTTCTGCAGCTTCAGGATTTCTTTTGTCGTGAGTTCCCGCCATTCCCCAGGCTGAAGATGCTGATCGACCAAGGGACCGATCCTGGTGCGAATAAGACGCTTGACCGGGTGGCCCACCGCCTCACACATCCGACGCACCTGGCGGTTGCGACCCTCGTGAATGACCAGCTTCACGATCCCTCCACCCAGGTACGAGGCTTGGGCCGGTGCGGTGAGACCATCTTCCAACTCAACGCCTTGCCGCAGCAGGCGAAGCGCTCCGGGTTTTGGAGTTCCCTCCACATGGGCCAGGTACTCCTTCTCCACACCGTGGGAGGGATGGGTGAGCTGATGGGTCATGGCTCCATCGTTGGTAAGCAGGATCAATCCTTCGGTCTCGGCGTCCAACCGCCCCACCGGAAAGACCCGCCGATCGCCGGGTACGAGATCCAGAACCGTCTGGCGACCGTGCGGATCACTGGCGGTGGTGATCACGCCCGCCGGCTTGTTGAGAAGGTAGGTGACGGCATCGGGCATGGTGGAGATCACTGCCCCGTCCACGCTGATCTGATCGGTTTCGGGATTGGCTTTGTCACCCAGGGTGGCAACCACTCCGTTGACCGAGACTCGGCCCTCGGTGATCATGTCCTCCACCACCCGCCTACTGGCAACGCCGGCTCGAGCCAGAACCTTCTGCAGCCGTTCGGTTCCATGAGACCCTGAGCCGTCAGCTAGTGGGGTGACGGCGTCGGTCTCCTCAGGATTGTCATTCAACATCTGCTCGCAAGGTCTGTTCCAGCGCCTCCAGCACATGAGCCGGTGGGACGAAATCGCCCAGAGGGGGAAGCTGGCTCGGATCGGCGATGCCGAGCCGTTCACAGAACGATGCCGTTGTCCCGAAGAGGACTGCCTGGCCCGGCCCCTCATCTCGGCCGATCTCGGCTACGTACCCTCTTTGGCTCAGGGTTCGCAGAACGCCGTCTACGTTCACGCCGCGTATCGCCCCGATTTGAGCCCGAGAGATCGGCTGCTTGTAAGCGATGATCGCCAACGTCTCCATTGCGGCGGGAGAAAGCTTGGCATTCTGTCCTTCAATCACGTAGGCGCTGATGACATCGGCCATCTCGGGGTGGCTTTGGAACCGCCAGCCACCGGCGATATAGGCCAGTTGGAAACCCCGATCCTGATCTTCATAGGAGTCGCTCAACGCTACACAAATGGTACGGATCGTCACTTCGTCAGTGGCGAGCGCCTGAGCCAGAACAGCATCAGGAATCGGTTCGGCGGAAATCATCACCAGGGCCTCGATTCCTCGTGACAGGTGGGCAAGCTGCTTCTCGTCGGTCAGATCGATGATCGCCGTTTCGCTGATGCGCTCGGTATCCGTAGCGGCCTCGATGTCGGTGATTGGAACGACGTCGGACAAGGCCTTGTTGTCGAGCTCGGCATCCGTCTCGGTATCGGCATCGGTGTCCGATTGGGTTTCCTGCATTGCGTTATCCTTCGTACGTATCGATACCGGTGAGAGCGGCATCCCGGTCTAGTTCGCTTCCAACCCATTCCACGGTCAAGTCTCCGAAGTGCCCGACCTGATCGATGTCCACCACTCCTTGCTTGAACAGTTCAAGCACAGCCAGGAACCGGACCACCACCTCCATGACGTCATCAGCCACATGATCGGTGAGTTCACGGAACGTGCGACGACCACCCTGGGGAAGGCTGAGCAGCATTTCGTGAATTGCCTTGGTGACGCTGGCTTTCACCTCGGTGACATGGTGCAACCCAACATTGGTCACCGGCTTTGGCCGCATGGCTTTCATGAACGCTTTGTGGAGATCAGCCGGTGTGGAATTCTGGAGCAAGTCCGGGGCCAAGGCCAGAAAGTGCTCCTCCAACCCGGCGATGCGTGGCCGGATCAGCGCGGCGGACTCCGCCATTCGCTCTAGGGCCTGGGCGGCATCCTTGAACGTTTTGGATTCAAGAAGGCGGGAAAGCAGCATGTCCCGTTCTTCCCACAGCGCCAGTTCCTCGTCGAGGTCTAACGCTTCGTCCTCGGGCAGCAGACGACGCACCTTCAGGTCGATCAGAGTGGAAGCGATCAAAAGAAACTCGGTTGCCACCTCTAGGTCGCAGTTCTTCAGATTCACTATCTCGGCCAGGTAGGCGTCGACGATGTCCGATAGCGACACCTCGTAGAGATCTACCTTGTCGTTAAGAATCAGGTGCAGGAGGAGGTCGAACGGACCTTCGAATCCAGCCGCTTCGGCTTTCACCGAAGGCCCGGTGGCCGCTCGTTCCGCAGCGGTGGCGGGAGCAGCGTCGGGCTCGACGGGGGCGGGAGCGGCGATATTCACTGCCGTGATTGTACGCTGCGGGCCTCACCGGCCCCGTCCAATCAGAAAATGGGCTCGATACATCTCACGGTTCGAGTCTGCCGATGTGGCGCAACTCCCCGTCGAGCAATTGTATAGGCCCCTAAGCTGGTGGGAATGAATGCACAGCGTCGACGCGTCTTCAGTGGGATTCAGCCCTCTGGCTCCACCCATCTCGGGAACTACCTGGGAGCGCTACGCAACTGGGAACAGCTCCAGCACAACATGGACTCGGTCTACTGCATCGTGGACCTGCATGCGTTAACACTGCCGAAGGATCCGGGCGAGGTGGTAGAGGGCACCATAAACATGACCCGAATGCTCATGGCCATCGGAATCGACCCTGCTGTCAGCATCCTGTTCGCCCAAAGCCACGTGCATCAGCACGCCGAACTGGGCTGGTTGATGCAGTGCATCACAGGGTTTGGCGAACTCCGGAGGATGACTCAGTTCAAAGACAAAAGCGACCGCCTCGGCGGATTGTCCGATGACCCCGAAGAGGAGACCAGCGGAAACAACGCCTCAATCAGCGCCGGGTTGTTCACCTACCCGGCACTTCAGGCTGCTGACATTCTCCTCTACGACACCGATGTGGTCCCAGTGGGCGACGATCAACGTCAACACATCGAACTCACCAGGGACCTGGCCAACCGGATGAACTCACGCTATGGCGAGGGAACCGTGGTAGTCCCCGAACACCAGATTCCCGCCGCCGGTGCCCGAGTCATGAACCTGCAGTACCCCGAGCAGAAGATGTCCAAGTCCGTGGGTAGCGATGCCGGCACGATCAATGTGCTGGATGAACCAAAGGCGATCGAGAAAAAGGTGCGGCGGGCGGTGACAGACAACGACGGTGAGGTCCGATTCGATGTGCAGGAAAAACCCGGCGTTTCGAACCTGCTCTCGATCTTGGCTGCCTGCACTGGTGACGATCCCGAGAAACTCGCCGAGAAATACACCCAGTACGGACCCCTGAAGGCTGACACCGCCGCCGCCGTAATCGCCGAGCTCACCCCAATCCAGGAGCGCTATCGCGCCATCTCCGATTCCGACGTGGCGGCCACACTGGCCACTGGAGCAGAGAAGGCAACAGCGGTTGCCGCGCCCGTGATGCAACGAATCCGGACGGCGATTGGATTAGTCTCGCCGACGCCATGAGATTGTCACCCGCCTCCGTTTCCCCTGGGCGGGCGTGGCTCATTCTTGCACTTGCAGCATGCCTCGGAGTCAGCGCGTGCTCCCCGGGACCAGTGGGCGACGCCGATGGCGAGTTGGTGATCGGGACCCTTCTTCCCCTCACCGGTGACAACAGCGAGCCGGGGATCGCAGCCCGCAAAGCGATCGACGCCAAAGTGGTCGAGATCGCCGCCGCAACCGAATTCGACGAGATTCAGGTTCGGCTCGTACACGCCGACGTCCGAACCGACGGCAAGCTGCTCACCGCCGCTGTCGAAGAATTGATCGCCAACAACGTCGACGTCGTGATCGGGCCGCCAACACTCTCACAGAACGACGCAGTCGGTCAGCAGTTGGCGGCAACGGGAACCGTGATCCACCTGCCCCTCGCCGAGTCCAGCAGCGGTCAAGCCCGAATGATGGCCGATGCGGTGCTCGCCGACGGTCACACCGCTCTCGCCCTCGTAGCCGGAAGCGCTACCGCGTCCGAAGCCGCTACCACGTTCACCGAACGCCTCAGCGAAAACGGTGGAACGTTGCTCACCAGCGTGGAGGTGGGCGCAACCGAAGAGGGTCGTTTTGACCCCGAAGTTGCTGCGGTAGCAGCCGCCGACTCCACCGCGATCGTGCTGTTGGGACTGGAGGATCCGCAACGATTTATCGATGCCTTGACCGAGGCTGGACTCGGGCCTGGCAGCCGAACTGTGTATGTGGTCGGCAACACGCACTCGGTGCAGCCAACGCCAGGAGTCAGGCTGGTGGAATCGGCAGGGTCACTAGCGGATCAGGTGGTGGACCGATTAGTGATCGCATCGCTGGCCAGCGCAACAGCCGGGACCGACGACCCTTCCACTGTGGCCGCGCAGCTGTCCTCTGTGGTTGCGGGCGACACCATCTGCGCATCGTTCGCCAACTGCCTCAAAGAGCTGAGGGAGAACCGGAGCGTCGCTTTTTCCGCAACGGCAGCCAATGCGTTCACCGCCGACGGTCAGCCCACCCAGGTGCCCTACAGGCTGCTTGCATTCACGCCTGATGGACAGGTCAACGAGGAGCTCACGCGAATAATCACAAGCTCCTAACCAACGCTGGAACTATCACGCCGCAAGCGGTCGAGCGCGGCAACCGCCTCGCCAAGACGGTCGAAGGGAACCAGGAGATGGTCATGGAAGTACCCGGCGAGAACGTTGCACGGGATCCCAGATGCCGCCAATGCGGCGGAGAGCGCTGCTGTCAGCCCCACGGCCGCGAGAGAACTGTGCACTTTGACCGTGAGCCAGGCGGCCTCGAAGTCAACTGGAATCCCGTGGGCCATAGCGGTCTCGACCTCGAGGATCAGCGTGGTTCCCTCTGGCTCTCTGATCATGGCCCAAACCTCTTCGGCGGGGATTGCTGCATCGCTGCTGACAAAGGCAAAGGTGCCTGACCGCACATCGATCGCCAGCCCCGCCAGCATTCTGTCAAGGTGCGTCTCTCCCTGAGGCACGGCGCGTTCAGTCATCATCACATTCCTTCAGCACCAAGCCCCATTCCACACCAACGGTCCAGCGATCCGCTGGCGTGTGATGCTCCGCCGCCCAGTTGGAGGTGAATGTGTCTGAACCGGCCTCAACCAGCAGATCCCTACCCAATTCGGGATGCACACGATACTCACCCAAACTGCGCGCCAGCTGCCGCCGCCCCAACCCGTCACCGCCAGCCCAACGGTGGGCCAGGCGGCCCTTCGTTGAACCGGGAACGAACACCCAGAACACCGTGGCGGCAACCCGACCATAGGTCCCATACCCACTAATCAACTTGCCGACATCGTGGAGAACCGCCGCCGCGATAACCGGCCGAGTAGCGTCGGGCCGTTCTCGCAGAACGTCGCGTGCGACCTGGAGCGAGTGCCGCTGATCGGGGGCGCTCATGCGCTCCCAGAGAACGACTTCACCCGGCAGTAGCTGCGATCGGATCCACCGATCGTCGATCGCCGCCGGCCGCTCGCTGGACAACGATCGGAAAAACCGCTTAGCCAAATGAAACAGCTGTGACGCTCGCCTCGGCATTGCGTCGAGCACGGAGACGATCAGACACCCAGTCGGCGAGCGGCAGCCAAGAGACCGATGATCGTCTTGGCGTCGGTGATCGTGCCGTCGAGCGCCATCTGCACTGCATCCTCGATAGGAAATTTCTGAACGGTCATGTGTTCTTCCTCAGGACCATCGTGACGGGTGGGCACCTCGGTCAGCTCGCCGCACATGAAGACCGTCTGGAATTCGTCGCAGAAGCCGGGCGAGTGATGCAGGGAGATCAGCTTCTCAACATGGCCCGGGTGACGCCCGATCTCCTCCTCCAACTCACGGACCACGGTGAGCTCCAGGGATTCATCGGCAAAATCCAGTTTTCCCGCCGGCAGTTCCCAGGTTTGGGCATTGAGCGGTGCTCGAAATTGCCTCACCAGCCAGACGTCGTTCCCTTCCATCGCTACCGCTGAGACCGCACCGGGATGTTTGACCACGTCCCGGCGAACCTCCTCACCATCGGGCGTTGTGAAGTAGCTGTTGTAGAAACCCACCACAAACCCTTGGTGGATGAGTTCGTCCCGAACATGAGTGAATCCAGAAGACACCGGCTCAGGGTAGCGGCCCGGAAATCCTGGCGACCGCGGCGCCACGACACGCCGTGGACACGCCCGTTGCTCTTAGGGCAACGCGTCAACGACGTCTAGTCCAGCGTGATCGACACCTGATCGGTGACTGGCTTGGCCGCAGCAAACCTTTGAGGATCGGCGGCCTCGGCCCGCTCCAACGCAGCGGCGATGAAACCGTCGAACAAGGGGGCTGGTCGGTTTGGGCGACTCTTGAGCTCGGGATGGGCTTGGGTGCCGATCCAGAACGGATGGTTAGGGAGTTCAATGAATTCCACGAGTTTGCCGTCTGGCGAGACCCCCGAGCAGACCAGACCCCACTCCTCGAACTGGCTGCGATACCGGGGGTTGAATTCGTAACGGTGCCGATGGCGTTCCTGCACTACCGGCCGGCCATACAGCTCGGCCACTCTTGACCCTTCGGCGAGCACAGCAACGTAGGCCCCGAGGCGCATCGTGCCGCCCTTGTCCTCCACTTTGCGCTGGCTCTCCATAAGGTCGATCACCGGATGGGGCGTAACGGCGTCTTGACTGTCGAACTCGCTGCTGTGGGCGCCGTGAAGCATCATCACATTTCTTGCGTAATCGATGGTCATGACCTGCATCCCGAGGCAGAGCCCCAGGCAGGGAACGTTATTCTCGCGGGTGTAACCGGCTGCGGCGATCTTGCCCTCGATACCTCGCTCGCCGAAGCCACCGGGCAGGACCACACCGTCGAGATGCTCGAGCTGTTCCTGCACCAGCATTCCCTCAACGTGATCACTCATGATCCAGTCGATCTCGAGGTCAACACTATGACCAAATGCAGCGTGTCTTAGCGCTTCAGCGACTGACAGGTACGCATCGGGTAGGGAGACGTACTTGCCCACAATCCCGATCCGGAGCGGCTTCCAGACGCTTTCCACGCGCCGAACCAGGGCCCGCCACGGTTCCAGATCGATTTCGTCTGCCCCGAGTTGCAGGAGATTGCAGACGTAGGTGTCCAGACCGCCCGAGTGCATACGCAGCGGAATCTCATACAAGCTGGCGGCATCGGGGGCTGCGATGATTCCCTCGATAGGAACGTCACAGAGATTGGAAATTTTCTCTCGCAACCCATCCGGGATCTCCCGATCGGACCGACACACGATCACGTCGGGCTGGATACCTCGGCTCCGCAGCTCGGTGACGCTGTGCTGGGTTGGCTTGGTCTTCTGCTCCCCCGCCGGGCCGATATAGGGCACGAGCGTGACGTGTATGTAGCAGACGTTCTGACGGCCAACGTCGAGCCGGTACTGGCGAATGGCTTCGAGAAATGGGAGGATCTCGATATCGCCGACGGTGCCACCAACCTCGGTGATCACAACGTCCACATCGCTGCTGGCCAGATTGGCGATCCGTTCCTTGATCTCGTTGGTGATATGTGGAATCACCTGCACCGTTTTGCCGAGGTACTCGCCGCGCCGCTCCTTGGCGATCACGCTGGAGTAGACCGAGCCGGTAGTGGTATTGGACGCCTGCGTCAGGTTCTCATCCACAAATCGCTCATAGTGACCGAGGTCGAGGTCGGTCTCGCCACCGTCGTCGGTTACGAACACCTCGCCATGCTCGAAGGGATTCATGGTCCCAGGGTCAACGTTTAGGTAGGGGTCGAGCTTTTGCATGGTGACCCGAAGGCCTCGGGCCTTCAAAAGGTTCCCGAGCGACGAGGCGGTGAGACCCTTCCCGAGCGAACTCACTACTCCACCGGTTACAAAGACATGCTTGGTCACGTTGAGGCCCCTTCAGGTATCTGCGCTCTCCGCTTGGCCACGGTAGTGGATGGGAGTACGTTCGCAGACGTATGTCTTTCAACGCGCTTGTACTTTCTGACGCTTCCGGCAAAATAACCGCCGCAATAACCCAGCTTGAAGAGTCTTCTCTTCCCAGACCAGATAATTCGGTCACAGTCGCAGTGGAGTATTCGTCACTCAATTACAAGGACGGGATGATCCTCCAGGGCATCGGTCGTTTGGTCCGTGACTATCCCCACATCCCCGGTGTGGACCTGGCGGGAACGGTGACCGACTCCAGCGACGGTCGCTATGCGATCGGCGATCAGGTGCTCTGCACCGGCTGGCGGGTGGGCGAATCCCATTGGGGTGGGTATGCCGAAAAATGCCGGCTCAACGGCGACTGGCTCGTCCCGCTACCGAAGGGGATGACAACAAAGGACGTAATGGCCATCGGCACCGCCGGCTTCACCGCAATGCAGTGCCTCGATGCTCTGGAACGGAGCGGGGTGGAACAGGGCTCCCCCATCCTGGTCACTGGGGCATCGGGCGGCGTCGGTTCGTCCGCCCTGATGTGGGGGGCGGCCATGGGGCATCACATGGTCGCCAGCACCGGCCGCATGGACAACGAGGCTGCACTCCGAGACTGGGGCGCGGCCGAGGTGATCGATCGGGCCGAGATCTCTGACGCACCCGCCAAACCGTTGCTGAAGGAACGGTGGGCGGGTTGCGTGGACGCCGTGGGGGGAGACACGTTGGCCCATGTCTTGGCCGAGATGAACTACGGCGGCTCGGTTGCCGCGTGTGGGCTGGCCGGTGGAAACAGCCTGAATACCACCGTGATTCCCTTCCTGCTTCGAGGGGTGAAACTGCTGGGTATCGATTCCGTGATGGCTTCGTTCGATGAAAGACTGCGAATCTGGACTCGGATCGCCGACGTTTTTGACGCCACCAAGCTGGCCGCCATCACCACCGAGGTCAACCTCGCTGACATCGCCGACCTCGCCTCCCAGATTCTCGCCGGCCAGACCACGGGTCGAACTGTGGTGAATACCCAACGATGACAACCAGTCTCTCCACGGACTATCTGGTGGTCGGAAGCGGGGCGGTGGGAATGGCCTTTGCGGACATTCTCGTCACCGAGACCGAAGCCGACATCATCATCGTGGACCGCTTCGCCAAGCCGGGCGGGCACTGGAACGTGGCCTACCCCTTCGTGACACTGCATCAACCGTCGCAGTATTACGGCGTCAGCTCTCGTGAGCTCAGCAAGGAGACCATCGACCAGGTAGGACTGAACAAGGGTCTGGGCGATCTTGCCAGCGGTGCAGAAGTCAGCGCCTACTTCGATGACGTGATGCGCCACCAACTGCTACCCAGTGGCCGGGTCCGCTATTACCCGTTGTGCGATTACCGCGGCGACGGCAACTTCGTTCACAAGTTGACCGGTGAAGCCTTCCACGTGGACGCACGCAAGACCATCGACTGCACGTACCTCAAGACCACGGTCCCGGCAACGCACACGCCAAACTTCGAGATCGCCGAC
>RCMY010002369.1_pt1 | contig 17138 bp, 13 predicted proteins | sample 2041341 | NCBI WGS metagenome assembly RCMY01 (sample SAMN09708234, study PRJNA481090) | Marine sediment metagenome, whole genome shotgun sequencing project. | reverse complement strand
CGTCCCGCCGGCCGCCGCCGCGATCGCCGCCGAGGCGAACCGCCGCCTCCACGCGCGCTACGCCAGTCTGGCCGCGAGGGGAAAGAGGCCCAACGTGATCAACGTCGCCGTGGCGCGCGAGCTGGCGGGGTTCGTCTGGGCGCTCGCCCTCTGCGAGGGCTGAGCGGGCCGGGACGGAATCCACCTTCCCGCGGGCCTCGTTCGATGGCGCGTGGGGCGACCCGCGGCGACCCTATGCGCGGCCGGTGACGGCCATGCGCGACACTAGACCGGCGGAGCTCCCCAGCCGAAGCATCGGAATGCGTTACCCAACACGCGGATATCAGACTCGCAGTCGTGCGTCGAATCAGACACGCTGGAGACGGCCGGCAGGCGGGAAGTGGACATAGGACGAGGAGGGCCAGCCGCCGAATTCGGGGGCTGGCCCTCTATTGCCTCTTGACATGAGAATCTACATATCAGGTTCGTTCGCTCTCGCGAACCTTGCCTTGAAGATATTGCATGGCGGTGATAAAGAGGATTCCGAGGATGCTCGCGGTCATGCTCGCGAGGAGGATCGCGCACTTCGCCGCGAGCCGCTCGGGACCATCGCCGAACGACAGCCCTGCGATGAGGATGCACATGGTGAAGCCGATGCCGCCAAAGATTCCGACGCAGCACATCTGCGCCCAGTCGGCACCCTCGGGAAGTGCGGCGAACCCCGTCTTGCTGAGAATCCAGGTGACGAGCACGATGCCGATGGGCTTTCCTAGGACGAGTCCGAAGAACACGCCATGGGCGACGGGGTCGCAGACGAGAGACGAGGAATCGATTCCAATAATCCTGAGCTGGGCGTTGGCAAATGCGAATAATGGCAGGACGAGAAAGTTCACAGGGGTGCTGATGGCGCTCTCGACCCGCTGGAGTGGCGGCGTCACCTGATGCATCACGCGTTCGACACGACTTGCCGCTGACGTGAAGTCATGCTGGCCGAGGACGTGCTCCTCGTCGCGGTAGACCCTGCTCATCTCGCTTCCTTGGTCATGGAGCCAGGCCATGACCTCGCTCAGCTTGAGCTCGCTGCCATCGGGAAGGAAGAACGCGAGGATGACGCCGGCCAGCGTCGCATGGATGCCCGAACGGAACATGCATGCCCAGAGGAGGAGACCCGCGAGCAGATACCAGCGCGTTCGATAGACCTTCGCGCGCTTGATCGCCGCAAGGACGATGACCATGGCAAGCGAGAGCACAATCCACGGAAGGCTCGGCGTCTGCCCATAGAACAAGGCGATGATGAGGATGCCGATGACGTCATCGGCGATGGCGAGCGTCGAGAAGAAGACCTTGGCGGCCGGCGCGACCTTGTCGCCCATCAGGCTCATGATCCCAAGGGCAAACGCGATGTCTGTGGCAACGGGAATCGCCCAGCCCTCTGGGTGCCCCCCTCCCATCGTGTTGACGAGAAAGAAGATGAGGGCCGGGCATGCGACACCGCCGCAGGCGGCGAGCATGGGGGCTGCCGCCTGCCGTGGCTCGGTGAGAACCCCCACCGTGAGCTCGTATTTGAGCTCGACGCCCACGAGCAGGAAGAAGATCGCCATCAAAAAGTCGTTGATGAACCCCTCGATCGTAATGCTCACGCCGATGCTTCCTATGCCGCACCAGATGGGGGTCTCGAGAAGGTCATGTATGGGGTAGTAGGCATCGGTGTTGGCCACGACGATTGCAGCAAGGGCTGCTGCCACCATTACGGCCGCAGCAACGCTCCCGTTTGACGTCAGGGATTCGATGGTTGCCCGGCGGATGAGCCTTCGGACGATGACCGGTTCCCCGATGATGTCCTCGGTCCGTATGGTTGTCTCCATCTGTGCCATCGCACTCACGACCTCTCGCATCCCCGGCGTTCTCTCTTTTTGAGTACCAACAGGCTCTGTAGTTGCGGTACTCTGCGCATTCAACCATGAAGGGCAAATGATTCGAGGATGAAAGAACCACTTTTCAAAGGCGTAAACACTTATTTCGAAAGGCATAAACTCCGATTTCGTCTGGTCCGAACGGCGGGTCCTTATGGCACGGTGTCACGCAACCGAGGCGGTCGAGGAGCCATGGACCTTCCCCGAATCGGTTTTCTGCTCCGGGCACTTCGCCTAAGAGAAGGGGAGAAAGATGGAAATCTTCAGTTCGGCAGATGTCACCTGGACGCTCATCGCGGCGTTCTTGGTGTACTTCATGCAGGCAGGGTTCGCGTTGTGTGAGGCTGGACTCACCCGTGCGAAGAACACCGGCAACATCCTCATGAAGAACCTCATGGACTTCTGCATCGGTTCTCCGTGCTATTGGCTTGTGGGCTTCGGCCTCATGTTCGGCGGCACGGGCGCACTCGTTGGGGCATGGGATCCCTGCATTCTGGGAAGCTATGATTTTGGCGGGCTTCCGCTCTGGGTCTATGTCATCTTCGAGACCGTCTTCTGCGCGACGGCCGCCACGATCGTCTCGGGCTCGATGGCTGAGCGAACGAACTTCAAGGCGTATTGCTGCTACTCCGCAGCGATCAGCCTGGTCATCTACCCGATCACGGGTCACTGGATTTGGGGCGGCGGTTGGCTCGCCCAGATGGGCTTTCATGACTTCGCGGGCTCGATGGCGGTTCACTGCGTCGGCGGCACCACGGCCTGTCTCGGTGCCGGCCTGCTCGGCCCCCGTATCGGCAAGTACGACAAGGACGGTAACCCTCGTGCCATTCTTGGTCACAACATGACGTCCATGGCGCTTGGTGTCTTCGTCCTGTGGTTCTGCTGGTTTGGATTCAACGCGGGCTCCACGGTCTCCATGACCGGAGATGACATCATCGCGAATACCGGTCTTATCGCCTTCAACACCAACCTGGCTGCGGCCATGGCAACGGTCACCGCGATGATCTTCACCTGGTGCCGCTATGGCAAGCCCGACGTCTCCCTCACGTTCAACGCGTCGCTCGCGGGCCTCGTCGCCATCACCGCCCCCTGCGACTGCGTCAGTCCGTTCGGAGCGTTCCTCATCGGGACGATTGCAGGCTTTCTCGTCGTTCTCTCTGTCGAGTTCTTTGACAAGATCGTCAAGATCGATGACCCTGTCGGCGCCATATCCGTTCACATGGTCAACGGCATCTGGGGAACGCTCTCGGTCGGGCTCTTCTCGACCACATCAGGACTGTTCTATGGATTCGGTCCCGCGCAGCTGGGCATTCAGGCACTCGGCACCCTTGCCACCATGGGCTACGTGCTTGTGATGATGTTCATCATCTTCAAGATCATCGACAAGACCATCGGCCTGCGCGTCTCCGAGCAGATTGAGATTGACGGCCTCGACTATGCCGAGCATGGTCTACCCACCGCCTATTCGGGCTTTGCGATCAGCGACCCGACCTATGCCGGACTTGACCTGCCAGAATCAAACGAGGGAACCGACCTCGGTGAGCCTGACTATGACAGGGCCTCTCCGGCCAAGCGTTCCGCAGCTGTGCATGTGGTGGGAGATGTCGACCTCAGCAAACCCGGCACCATGCACAACATCACGATCATGTGCAAGGCGACGGTGCTCGACGAACTCAAGGGCGCACTCAACAAGGCCGGCATCACGGGCATGACCGTCTCCCAGGTGACGGGCTTTGGAATCCAGAAGGGCGCAGACGCGATGTATCGTGGCGTCCGAGTCGATGCACGCTTCCTGCCAAAGGTGAAGTGCGAGATCGTCGTGGGCAATATCGCCGCCCAGAAGATCATCGACGTGGCCAAGAGGGCCCTCTACACCGGTCATATCGGTGATGGCAAGATCTTCGTCTACGCCGTGGAGAAGGTCGTCAAGGTCCGTACGGGAGAGGAAGACCTCCTGGCGCTCATCGACCAAGATGTCGAAGAGCGTGCCTGACAGACTCAGCCGGGACATGCGACGAGCCCCACACCCATGGGCGTGGGGCTCGTCTGTCGCGGTCGCCGTGTGCTTGTGGGCGTGCGTCTTTCGGCTGAGATGGAATGCTCTGTGACGCGCTCGCGCAGACGTCGGGCGTCATCGCGGCATCCATGCTACGGGGCGAAGGATATAAAACCCAGGAAATGGCTTCTCAGCGGCAGGTTCGGTAACACATGAAATATGCGGCAAGGTGAGAATAGCCAGCAGGGAGCGCATCTACCTTGTTGCGTAGCATGTAAACCACTGCGCCCGCCAGGTGCGCGACGGCGCCGATTCCGTTGGGATTCGTGAAGAAGTGGAGGAAGTCGACGTTGAAGGGCTCCGGGAATATGTCCAGATGCTGCATCAGCACGACCGCACCGAGAATCGCCAGAATGCTGCGATAGACCAAAGCCAGTCTTGCGTATCTATCCTCATGCTCGGTCACCTCGCAGGACAGCCAGTTTCTGCGAGGTCCGTTGGAGAAATCCTTTTTGTTCAGCGCGTAGGGCTATTCCCTTCTTGCACGCCCTGCTCCGACCAGTGCTGCACCAGCAATTATCAGGCACGCAAGGAGCGCCCGGGGTGTCTCGTCAGCCGTGTTCGGAATGCTCGCTGAGGTGGTGGAGGCGGAGGCTGCAGTCACCGCGAACTCGGAGAGCGTCGTCACGGTCACGGTCGCCATGCCGTTGGCCACCTGCTGGTCGGCGCCCTTCGTCAACGTTCCGTTATGGACCTCCCAAATCTGGACGGTATCGCCCGTTGCGGGGAAGGTCAGCGTGAGCGTGCCGAAGTCTTCCGTGGTCCCATCGGTGAAGTAGATGTCCCAGTCGCTCTGGAGCACGCGATTGCCGAGCGCGTTCATGATGATGTCCGAGGCTGGGGAGTGCCTCTTCACGACAAGTTGATTGATGGTCTTCGTGCTTCCCGTGAGCGTGATGACCACGCCGTTTTCGAGTGTTTTCTTCTGCGTGTAGGGTACCCACACCGCGTACAGCGTCACGATGGCGCCGTCGGCCGTGGCGAGGTTCTCGACCGATGCGCCGTCGGCGTAGGCCATGGAGCCGCCCTTGGCCGTGGCCCAGCCGGCGAACGTGTAGCCCGCGCGCGAGAAGGAGCATACGGCCAGATCCTTCGCGGTGCCGTAAACCATGACCTCGTCGGCCATTGAGCCCGTGCCGTCGGCGGCGTCGAAGCGGACGGTGTAGGTCGGCGGGTAATTGTACTGGGCGCTGGAGCCGTCATGTGCGCTTTCCGCATCGTCGTTGTAAGCTCTCAGCTCGACGAAGTACTTCGCTGCGCCGTTCTTCTGCATGAGGCTCAGGAAGTCGAAGGAGGTCGCTGCCGTATCGCCGCGCGAGACGACAACCGGTTCGCTTCCTTCATAGCGGTACAGCACGTAGCGGTATCCGGTCGCGTAATCCGAGGCAGCCCATGACAACAGGCCGGGCGAGGTGGTGCTCCAGGCAAGGTTCTCTGGTGTGCCGGGCTGCAGGTAGTCCCCTATGGTTGCGGACAGCGGGACTTCCTTGAGCTTGGTGCCGTTTTCATAGATGGTGAGCGTCGCCGTGTGCGTGCCCACGGTAAGCCCTGCGGCGGGCGTCACCGAGAAAACCCCGGAGCTTCCGGCAGCGATGGTCCTGAGGGAAGTCGTGTCCAGCGTGAAGCTGCTTGCATCGTCTCCGGAAAGCGCGGCCGTGATGGTGCCGGAGGCAGAGCCCGCGTTGTTGTAGACCGTCGCGACCTTGCTTGCCATGCTCGGGTCGAAGTTCTTCGCCAGCGTCCATGAAAGCGAATCGGGGGATACCTCGAGCCTGTCCATATGGGCGGTCAGGTCCACGACCCAATCGTTGCAGCCCTCGCTCGATACGGTGAGCTTTGCCTGATACGTTCCAGGCAATGTGCTCTCCTTGACTCCGATCTTGACGGCCCAGTTGCCGCCAGCGGCGATGTTTGCGATCGAGGCCGAGTCGAGCGTGAAGACGGAGGCGTCGGTTCCGGAAATGGTCAGGTTTACCTGCCCGCTCGCGGCCTTGCCGCTGTTGACAACGGACATATCCGTCGGAATCCAGCCGGTATGGTCGCCCGAGACGGTGTATTCGTTGTTTGCGGTATGCAGGTCGGTCAGGTAGTTCGTCCCGGCACTTGCCTCTGACCAGGCACTGTCCCTGTAGAGATTATCTTCTGAGCCGAGCCCCAGGGCCTTGAAATAGTAGGTGCCCGAACCGTATTGGCCCATGAGTGCCGAGAAGTCATAAGACTGAACGCCGGTGCCGACGGTCACCGGGTCGCCGACCTTGTTCGCATCTGCCGTGCCGTCTTTGAACAGCTGCAGCGTGGCTCCGCTGCCACCTTCCGCGACGTTCCACTGGGCGTGTGTAGGATAGGAGGCTTCCCATGAAAGGTTGCTCGGCGTTGGAAGGATATCCCAGACGTTGACACGGAACTCGATATCATGGAGAACGCCTGGCAATAGTATGAGCCAGCTGTCGTAGCTGCCGCGCGCCAGCCCTGTTACGGCGCTGACATAGAATCCCTCCGCCTTCGATGGAGCGATACCTTGGATATCTATCTGCTGTGGGATGAATGCTTCTGAATCGTCGCTGGTGAAATAGCAATTTAACGTGCCTGAATCGTACCACGGATCATTGTTTCTTATGCTGACATAGGCTCTATGCGGATCCGTGTAGCCCACGAGCAGGTCGGGGAGTTGGCAGGTGCTGATATCGACCCCGTCGACGGTGACGGTGAGGTCTTTGTCCGAGGCGGGCGTGAGCGCTTCCGCCGCAGTTGGTGTGAGTGTAGTTGGCGCTGCGGCCGTCCCGGCTCCATCAGTATCGCTTTCGGATGGAACGTCTGCGGTCTGCATCTGGGTGTTGGCTGATGCTCCGGCAGAAGCAGCCTCCTCTGCAGCATTCTGGGTTTCGGCTGTCGCAATGCCCGACCAGCTGGAGAGCGCCATCGTCATGCTCACGCAGAGCGCGAGCGCCAGTGCTTTTTCAAATATCGGCTTCATGACAATCGTCCACCCTTCACCAAATGGGGCTATAGCTTCTCAGCATTCTATGGTGACAGGGTAAAATCGAGATTCCATTCCCCGAACGGGTGCCATGACGCTCTGTGCCGTGCTTACTGCAGACCTTCGATGCGGGCGGTCCTGAGGGCCTCGGTGCGGTTCGAGGCGCCGAGCTTGCGATAGGCAGCGGACAGGTGCTTTTTCACGGTGTCTTCCTTGATGCAGGCTTCGTTGGCTATCTGCGCACGCGTCATGCCGCGGGCGGCCAGGCGCAGTATCTCCAATTCGCGTTGGGACAGCACTGCCGACGAGGATTGGGACTGCCTGTATGATGTTTGTGCATAGACATCGCATGCCTGCCGTACCTGCGATAGGAATGTCTCTCCTGCATCACCGACGATACCTTTGACGCGAAGTAAAGTTCGCACGTCGAGGGTTTCCGCAAAGGGAAGCAGTACTCCGTCCGGCTGTGCTTTCTCGAGCGCTTCTCGCATCAAAGAGACGCCCGTGCCCTTGCCGTACAGACGCTCGCGTGCAAGTGCTTCGATAATCAATCTGGTAATGCGCGCCTCTTGGCAGACGGCGGGCAGGTGATCGATTCGTTTGCAAAGGCGCTCGGCCCCCGATGCATTGCCGATTACGAGCATGGCTCTTGTGCAGAATACTTCGGGTATTCCCAAACCAACCATCATAGTCTTGTGGGTGCCGTCGCGGAAATCCAGGGGGATGTCGTTTTCTCGTAGCAGGGAGGTGTTCAGGAAGCATTCGGAGAGGGAACCGTTTCGCGTGGCATTGGCACTGTTGTGGGTCGTAGGTTCTGCACGCGCTCGGCGTTGAGCACAAGAGATCGCAAAGCGGACAACTGGGCAACCGCCTCTTCGTGGTTGCCCGTATACAGGGCTATGCGCATAAGCACGAACTGAGCACTGGCCATGACGAACCACTGATCGGCCTGCTCTGCCTCCTCATCGGCCTACACCGCCCTGATGCGCGCTTCGTTCATGCGGCACCTCAGCAACGCAGCCTCAGCGAGCACCAGCTGCTCCGATCCTCTTCCAAACCCGTCGGCCACCAGCTCATAGGGGTTGTATTGGCAGCGGTCAACCGCTGCGTCAAGTTCTCCGGCTCTCATCCACTCGCTTTCAAGCAGCATCGGCAAGCCGAACGTGAAGGGATCAGATGTGCGCAACGTATCGGAATAATGGCCGCCGAGCAAACGCGAAGCTTCCTCAAGGGGTTCGATTCCCTTGGGCACATCACCGAAGCCGGTTATGCGGGAGATGACAATGAGCTCGCCAAGTATGCGGTTGCGATAGGGGTGCTCGTGCGAGGAGAAATACTCCTGCATCGTCCGATGCATCGCATTGGCGATGCGCACGTTGCGCGGTTCGCCTGATAGCAAAAGGAAGAAGATTGTCTGCAGATAGGGGAACGGATAGATCGTGCACTCGTCGTCGGGCAGGCGCTCCAAGACTGCGCAGATTGCCTCCGTGTCGAAGTAGTTGAGTCGATGAACTCCTGGATGATTCAGGCGTTCGAGGAACTCTTCCGTACGGCCGGCCTTATCAAAGAGTGCAACTGAGAAGCTGCCGGACAGCTCCTTCTGATCAAGGTACCACAGACCGGCGCGACGATAGGCGTTTCGCTGGGTTTCGTCCTCGGGACAGAATCGAACCAGGTAATCTCGCAGGAGGGGATGGAAGCGGTAATAGGCTTGGTCGTCGACGGTAACGAATGCGTTTTCCTTTACCAGGCGGTCGAGCAGCCGTGCGGCGCCGCTATCTCCCATGGCCTCGACGGCACACTCTGCGGGCAGCGGCTCTAGCGGCGCAAGGCGGTAGAGCAACTCGCGTTCCTGCTCGGACAGCAAGACCATCAGATTTTCGGAGAACAATCGCTCGATATCCCTTCGTTCGGTTATCGAACTGCCCGAGCGTATGCCTTCGGACATAAGGAAGATGGCCGACACCCATCCGCCCGAAGAGCGGTTGATTTGCTCTACGGCGCTTTTCGTCAGACGCAGCCCGCGCATCGAAAGGTAGCCGGCGGTTTCGCTGTCATTGAAACGCAGCTCATCTTCGCTGATGACTGCGCAGCGTTCCTTGGAGACAAGGGTACCCACCGGTATTGCCGGCTCCCGGCGTGAAAGCATGACCAGATGGAGATTGTCGATCTGCTCAAAGAGGAGCGTATTGAGCAGGCCGAGCACCGGGCTGTCATCAGGGATATGGTGAAAGTCGTCGATGCAGACGATAACGGGTTCGGTGCAGTGCTCACGCAGCATCTTCACTATGCGCGAGGCTTCCCAGGGATTGCGTGGAAGGCCGATTATTCGCAGTTCATCTGCAGCGCCGCTGTTCAAGGCATCCACGGCATCGCAGAGCTTGTCCCAGAATACTTCAGAATCGCCGTCGGTCAGACTTATCCAGGCGTGAGGCGCGTCCGCTTTCTTCAGCCATTCGCGTACGGCTGTGGTTTTCCCAAATCCTGCGCCGGCGATAACAAGGGCAAGTGGATACGAGACCGCATGGTTGATAAGGCGGTCCATACGAGGATGTTCGTATATGGTCCTGGTCCGCATAACAGAGGCCTTTCTGATTCCCCCCCCCAACGATGTCGCTATAGTACCAGGCAGCGAAAGGACCAGGGGCTCACGCAGGATAACCTTGCGAGCAATCTAGGCGTGACGAGGGCATCAGCGTCGAAGTGGGAAACGGAGCAGACCCTTCCCGACATCGCGCAGGGCCTCACGGCATCGACCGCCGCACCGACCTAGACCGACGTCACGTCCGCCCAGAATGCATCATCTCCCGGAGTACATCACCGTCAGTGTTCTGGTTCAGTCGGCTTGTGGGCATGAGTCCGGTCATGAGCTTGCCGGCCACTACAACGCCCCTTGAATTTTGTGCATAGGGATGCTGCGCGTTGAGAGATGGGAAGCGTTCGTTCGCATTTGCGGCGGGCGACTTAAGTCGCACGGTATCTGGCAGAATGGCGAGGTCGAGAGGACAGCCCAGACGCTGGCACGGGAACGGGCCTTTTCCAGACCCTCCTCAAGCGAGGAGGAGAGGGCCGAGACCCTCTCCTCCTTCTTCGTACACTACAAGTGGGACAGGCCGCACAGTGGCTGCGGGGGCCTTCTCCCGACGTTGCGCGTTAACGGCGTCTTGGCAACTTACATCTAGTCCCTGAACGGCTCACGCGACTTGAACGACGTGTGGAGCAGCTCATGAGCAAGATGCGAGTTGGGCTCGCCCAGGAAGTTCTTATAGAGCTCCTGGATCTGCTTGTTGTTGTGCGACTGGCGCACGACGTTGCGCTCGTCCTCGGAGTAGAGCGCCGCGGCACGCTTCTGGCGATAGGTGTCGACGATGTCGATGTCTTCGTCGGGGAGGAACGCGTGGCGGACGATGGGCATGCCGCCTCCGTTGATGCAGCCGCCGGGGCAGCACATGATCTCTATGAACTGATACTTGCTCTTGCCGGCGCGGATGTCGTCGAGAAGCTTGCTGGCGTTGGCCATGCCCGAGGTGACGGCGACGTTGACCGTCATGCCGCCCATCTCGACGCTCGCCTCCTTGAGCTCCTTGATGCCACGGACCGCCTCGAACTTGATGCCTTCGTGCTCCTTGCCCTCGAGCACAAAGTAAGCGGTGCGCAGTGCTGCCTCCATGACGCCGCCCGTGACGCCGAAGATGGTGCCGGCACCCGAGTAGTCTCCCATGATGTCCTGGTCGTACTCCTCGTCGGGAAGGCGCTTGAACAGGATGCCGCTCCTGCGGATCATCTCCGCGAGCTCGGTCACCGTGAGGACGGCGTCGACGTCGGGGAGTCCCGCGTTGTTCTTGAGCTGGTCGCGATCCTTCTCGTACTTCTTGGCCGTGCACGGCATGATCGACACCACGAAGATGTCGGCGGGATCGATGCCCTTTTGCTGGGCGTAGTAGCTCTTGAGGATCGCGCCCTGCATCTCGTGCGGGGACTTGCACGTGGAGACGTGCGGCAGCAGGTCGGGATAGTAGGTCTCGGCGTAGTTCACCCAGCCGGGCGAGCAGGACGTGATCATGGGTAGCACGCCGTTGCCCTTGACGCGGTTGAGAAGCTCGGTCGCCTCCTCCATGATGGTGAGGTCGGCACCGAAGTCGGTGTCATAGACCTTCTCGAAGCCGAGGCGCTTGAGGGCGGCCACCATCTTGCCAGTGACGGCGGTCCCGATGGGATAGCCGAACTCCTCACCCAGGGCGGCGCGGACGGCGGGAGCGGTCTGGACGATGACATGCTTGCCCGCGACCATGGCTGCGTCGACCTTGTCGATCTCCGACTTGACGAGAAGCGCTCCCGTGGGGCAGACGCTCACGCACTGCCCGCACATGAGGCAGGGCGACTTGTCGAGAGAGAGATTGCCGGCGGGGGCGACGAACGTCTTGAAGCCACGCTTCTCGAAGCCAAGCACACCGTTGCCGTGGGCGTTCTTGCAGCGCTCGATGCAGCGGCCGCAGAGGATGCACTTGCTGGAATCGCGGACGATCGAGGGCGTGAGATCATCGTAGTGCGACTCGGTCTTCTCTCCTTGGAACGCGCCCTCGCGGGCACCCGTGAGCTGCGACACGTACAGGAGCTCGCAGTGACCGTTCTTGCGGCACTGCTGGCAGTTCTGGGAATGGTTCGAGAGTAGCAGCTCGACCGACGTGCGACGCGCGGCGACGGCCTTGGGGCTCGAGATCTTGACCTCCATGCCCTCCGCCACCGGATAGACGCACGAGGCGACGAGCCCACGGGCGCCGGTGGCCTCGACGAGGCAGACGCGGCACGAGCCCTGGCTGCACTCGCCGTGGTTGAACGAACACAGGGACGGGATCTCATAGCCGCACGCACGGGCGGCCTCGAGAATCGTCATTCCCTCCTCGACCTGGTAATCCTTGCCCTCAATCTTGATGTTGATCTTCATGGTGTCACCTCACCTCCTAGTTGATCGAGATGGCATCGAACTTGCAGGACGCGAGGCACATCCCGCACTTGATGCATCTGCTTTGGTCGATTACGAAGACCGTCTTGCCCGGCTCGCCATGGATCGTCTCCATGGGGCAGGCACGTGAGCACATGGAGCACTTGCGGCACTTGTTGGGGTCGATGGAGTAGGTGATGAGGTCCTTGCACACCTTGGCGGGGCACTTCTTGTCCTGGATGTGGGCGATGTATTCGTCCTTGAAGTGCGCGATGGTCGAGAGGATCGGGTTGGCCGAGGTCTGGCCGAGGGCGCACAGCGAGTTGGACTTGCAGGCCGCTGCGATCTCCTCGAGGTCCTCGAAGTCTTGCATGGACCCCTTGCCCGACGTGATGCGCTCGAGGATCTCGAGCATGCGCTTCGTGCCGATGCGGCACGGCGAGCACTTGCCGCACGACTCGTCGCAGATGAAGCCCATGTAGAACTTCGCGACGTCGACCATGCAGTTGTCCTCGTCCATGACGATGGCGCCGCCGGAGCCCATCATCGAGCCGGCTGCGACCATGTTGTCGAAGTCGATGGGGGTGTCGAGGTCGTCCTCGGTGAGGCAGCCGCCGGAGGGGCCGCCCGTCTGGATGGCCTTGAACTTCTTGCCGTCCTGGATGCCGCCGCCGATGTCGAAGATGAGCTCTCGCAGGGTCGTGCCCATGGGAATCTCGACGAGGCCCACGTTGACGACCTTGCCGCCGAGGCAGAACACCTTGGTGCCCTTGCTCCTCTCGGTGCCGTACTTCGTGAACTCGGACACGCCCTCACGGAAGATGTAGGGAACGCAAGCGAGCGTCTCGACGTTGTTCACGATCGTGGGCTTGCCCCAGAGTCCCGAGACGGCAGGGAACGGAGGGCGCGAACGCGGCATGCCGCGCAGGCCCATGATGGAGTTGAGCAGGGCCGTCTCCTCGCCGCAGACGAATGCCCCGGCACCGAGGCGCAGGTGCGCGTGGAAGGAGAAGTCCGAACCAAGGATGTTGTCGCCCAGGAGACCGAGCTCCTCGGCCTTGGCGATGGTCTGCTTGATGCGCTCGACCGCACGGGGATACTCGGCGCGGATGTAGAAGTAGCCGTTCTTGGCACCGATGGCGTAGCCGGCGATGACCATGCCCTCGATGACTCCGAGCGGGTTGTCCTCGAGCGCGCTCCTGTCCATGAACGCGCCGGGGTCGCCCTCGTCGCCGTTGCAGACGACGTACTTCTCGTCACTCTTCTGGTCGTAGGCGAACTGCCACTTGCGACCCGTGGGGAATCCTCCGCCACCGCGCCCGCGCAGTCCCGAGTCGAGGACGGCCTTGATGACGTCGGCTCGATCCATCGTGAGGGCCTTCATGAGGCCCTGGTAGCCGCCACAGCCGAGCGCCTCCTCGATCCTGTTGGGATCGATGACGCCACAGCCGTGGAGCGCAATCCTCTTCTGCTTCTTGTAGAAGGGGATGTCCTCCATCTTCCTGATCTTCTCGCCTGAGGCTGGATCCTCGTAGACGAGACGATCGACGACCTTGCCGTTGAGCAGGTCATCGAAGACGATCTCTTCGATGTCCTCGACCTTGACGAGACGGTAGAGCGTGTTCTCGGGGAAGATGCGCACGAACGGCCCCTGCGAGCACATGCCAAAGCAGCCCACCGTGCGGATACCGACCTTGTCGGCGATGCCGTACTTGTTGATGTACTCCTCGAGCTTCTCCTTGAGGCCCATGGAGTTGGCGGCCATGCAGCCCGTGCCGCCGCAGAGCATGACGTAGCGCTTGCCGTCCTTGCCGTTGAACTTCTCGTCAAGTTGCTCGGTGTAGACGGCGATGTCCTTCTTGAGCTCGTCGGGGCTCTTATACATTGGCAATCGCCCCCTCACGGTACTCGGCCACGATGTCGGGGATGTCCTTGACGTTGACGCGTGCGTAGATCTTGCCGTTGATGGTCACGGCAGGAGCCGCCGCGCAGGCACCGATGCACCTCAGCGCATCGAGTGTGAACATGCCATCCTCCGTGGTCTGGCCAGGCTTGATGCCCAGGATCTCAGAGAACTGATCGATGATTCTCTGCCCGCCCTTGACGTAGCACGCGGTGCCCAGGCAGCAGCCGATGACGTACTTGCCCTTGGGCTCCAGCGAGAAGAACGAGTAGAACGTGACCACGCCGTAGATTTCGGCGACCGAGATCCCCGTCTTGGCCGAGACGATCTCCTGGACCTCCAGCGGCACGTATCCATACTCGCGCTGGATGTCGCTGAGAATCATGATCAGGGGCGTCTTCTCTCCTTGGTAGCGATCACAGATCTCGATGATTTTGCTCTCGGCTGCCTTGCTCAGTCGATTCACGCACACCGCCTCCCTCGTTTTGAGCGGTCGTCAACACGATGTGAATTGCCGTGGAACCTGTGTCTCTGATCGCGAGGGCTCGGAGATGACACCACGAAACGTGGCCTCCAGGGAAATCGCGAGAGTAAGACACACGTTCACAACCAGAAGAGTATACCGCCACCATGTGACGCTCTTTGAGGAGAGCCGTCCGTTGGCGGGTTCGCTTGGTGGACGGAATAATGCTACGGGTGCGGGCGGAGGTTTCCCCGCTAGCATCCTCGCGTCGGGCGCCACGGAGTTCCTGCTGACTGCGAGCAGCCCGTCTCGGCGTCGTCCTGCGCAAGTCGCGTCCAGGCCCATCAGGCAGAGAAAAGCTTCCGCATTCGTCATGCATTCTGCCGAGCCGATTCGAGAGTACTATTTGCTATGGACGGTCATACCATTCGCTCATGGGGCGGATGTTCATCAGGGAGCCCGGCGTGAGGCAAGCATTTTAAAAAGGTCTTCCACCTAGTCGTGCCGATTCCGGTGTGAAAGCGTACGAAGGGGCTGCCCCTCGCCTCCCGCGCACGGCGGGACGCAGGGCGAGGCGCGCGACCCTGACGTCTACCCATTGAAACGATTGACCCTCACATCGAGAGAAGCCCACATTGACTGACGTCACGAGAACCGCGACACGTCGTATCGTCCCCCTGTACATGCTCTTCGTCTTCCTTTCCAACTTCACCACCGTCATGTGCTTCCTGACGCTCTTCCTCAGCGAGGCCGGGTTCAGCGTCGGGACCATCTCCCTGGGGATACTCGTCTACCACGGGTGCAAGTTCGTCCTGGAGGTGCCCAGCGGGCTCATAAGCGACAGGTTCGGCCACAAGGCCGTCGGCATGCTGGGCATCGTCCTGATGGCCGGCTACTACGTCGCCCTGCTCCTCGCGCGCGACTTCCCCGGGCTGGTGCTCGCCTTCGTGCTCCAGGGGTCCGGGGTGTCGTGCCTCAGCGGGTCCTTCGAGGCCATCTACCTCGCGAACGTCGAGCCGAGCCGTCTCGTAAGACTCAACTCCTTCGAGCAGGCGACCTTCTTCGCCTCGTACGGCCTCTCCGCCCTCCTCGGCGGGCTCCTCGCCCAGGCGGGCGCGTTCGACGTGAGCCTCGCCGTCGACCTCGCCGCCGCCTGCCTCACCATGCTCGCCTGCGTCTGGTTCCCAAGGGACGCGTACGGCGACGGGGCCGCCGGGTCGCCCGCCGGCGCGCGGGGCTGGGGAGGGACGAGGGGGTTCCTCCGGGCCCTGGCGGGGAGCCCGCTGCTCTGCCGCCTCCTGCTCATGGACCTCTCCCAGGCGCTGTTCTACGTCGGCTTCGAGGACTTCTACTCGCTCGTGCTCGACTCCGACGGGCTGCCGGCCACGTGGACCGGGATCAGCTTCGCCGCGGAGCTCGCGCTCTCCGTCGCGGTCATCCTGCTGGTGCCGTGGCTCTCCTCGAGGACGGGGGAGAGGAGGCTCTTCGTCGTCTCGTTCGTCGTCCGGGCGGCGCTGACGCTGCTGTTCCTGCTGCCGGGCATGCGCGCCTGGGCGCTGCCCCTCCTGTACGTGTCCCAGTCCGTGGTCTACTGTCTGGGGTCGCCGCTCAGGCGCAAGGTCTTCCAGAGGTGCCTGCCGGAGGGCTACAGGGCGGCGACCCTGTCGGCGCAGAGCCAGGCGATAAGCCTGGGCGCGATCGTCTTCTCGGCGCTGAGCGGCCTCCTGTCGGCGCGGATCGGGCTGTGGGGTGTCCTGCTCGTCGCGTTCGTCGCGTACGCGGTCGTCTACGGCAGGTGCACCGCCTACCTCTGCTCCCACTGGGGTGATGAGGGATAGCCCGGCTCTGACCGCGCGGCGGCCCCGTGCGCATCCCGACGTCCCGACCTCCCCTAGGCGAGCGTCCCGTCCGGCATGTGCAGGATGCGGTCGCACTTCGCCGCCATCCCCATGTCATGGGTCACCACCACAAGCGTCTTGCCCGCTTCGTGGGTGGCGGAGACGAGCGAGTCCATGACGGTTGTCGCCATCCGCGCGTCCAGGGATCCCGTCGGCTCGTCGGCCAGGATGAGTCCTCCCGGCTTCAGCATCGTCCTGCCTATCGCCACGCAAATGGACTCGGGACGGAACAATCGGCCCCCCTCGCGCATGTTATGGTCGAGGAGGTGATTTTCAATGTCAGGAAAGAATCCAAGCCAGACGCGGCCGTATCGTTCCGAGCAGTTCATGGTGCACGCCATGGACACCTGGGGCAGCTCCGTCTATCTCGTGGCGCTGGGCCAGACCCGGTCGGCCTCGGACGCCCAGGACGTCTCCCAGGACGTCTTCCTGCGGCTGCTCACGAGCGACGTCCCGTTCAATGACGAGGAGCACGAGAAGGCCTGGCTCCTCCGCGTGACGGTCAACCGCTGCCGCGAGCTGCGCAGGGCGTTCTGGCGGCGTCGCGTGGAGAGCGTGGGCGACGTCGAGCAGATGGAGACGTCGCAGGCGTCTTCGCTTCCGTCGGACGCGCATCGTCTCTCGCCCGACCCCGCGGAGGAGTCCCTGTCGCGCCTCGAGTCGAATGAGCTCTGGCAGGCGATATGCCGCCTGCCCGACAAGCTCCGCGTGGTGACGCTGCTGTTCTACGTGGAGGAGTACCAGACGGAACAGATCGCGCGAATCGTGGGGTGCAGACCCGCCACGGTGCGCAGCAGGCTCAATCGAGCGCGCGCCCGGCTGAGGGCCGAGCTCGAACCGGAGGAAACGGAGGAGGACCATGGACAAGAGGACCATCGACGAGTTTCGCAGGCAAGCCAAGAGCGTCAGTCTTCCTGAAAGCGTGAGGAGCTCCGTGCTCGACGCGGCCCGCGTCGGGCAGGACTCGGGGCTCGGGGCCCCCTCGGCGGCGGGCGCCGCCGCGCGTC
>RCMY010002368.1_pt1 | contig 17138 bp, 15 predicted proteins | sample 2041341 | NCBI WGS metagenome assembly RCMY01 (sample SAMN09708234, study PRJNA481090) | Marine sediment metagenome, whole genome shotgun sequencing project. | reverse complement strand
CCTTCATGCTTGCCAGTTAATGACCATCTAATCGCTGCACGAGGTGACATTAACTTGTCTTCCCGACCAATCTGGTGGTGAATCTTAAACTCAGCATTAGGAAATGATGAACGCAACCCTAGCCAAAAAGCATCTACATCACCATGTGATATACCTGAAACGCCACCTGGATACTCGCCTAAACAACAACGATCGTACTCGTGTGGAATCAAAGCAAACTCTGCGTTCATCAAGCGAGTTAATATATCAGCATACTTCTTACCCCATGCATTTTCGTTACCACGGCCTAAATAAGGGCCATCTTGATCAATATTTGGGGTAAATGGTGGTTTGACAATACCACTTTGCTCTTGCATTTCAATAACTTCTTGCGCGCGATCTTTAGGCGTTTGACCCATTTGTCGAGCAATAGCCCCCTGATCTCTTATCAACCACTCATCATCAATCTGATTGTTTTTTGCATGGCAATCAGCAATAACTCGAAAACGAATATTTTGACCCGTTCTAATATGTGTAGCAGTGGTAATTATACGGTGTGAAGATAGCATTCCATCCTCTGGAGTTCCGCTCCAAATAACATCTTCACCAAGCAACGTACGGTTAGGGAATTCTGCTAACACATTCATGGTAGCGTTTATCACGCCTTGATTTCCAAAGTCTATACCTAATGGTGTTCTAACAACAATATCCGGAGCATAATAGTCATGTAGTGTGTGTAAGCCACGTTTTTCCCAAATCTCATTGGTAATCTTTAGTATATAATCAGGGAAATCGCTAAACTTTTCATCGAATCCTTTCATAGTTCTCTCTTTGTTTGAATTAAATATTAGTTTTATTTATCAAATTGACGATAGCGTGCTTTATTAAATTCACGCATTCGAGCAAGGACATCTACGCCAACTTGTTTATAAGCATGTAAAATATCCACAAGCACCCAGTTCTCACGAATTAAGCCGTCCTCACAACGCCAAAAATCTAAGCTACGAAGCGTTATCTCTTGTCCTGCAGGTGCAATACCAAGCCATCCATCATTAGAAACAATCATCGACATCCCCGGCCAAGCTGTGAATGCTACATAATCCCCTTCAGCAAACAAATAACCATTTTCTTCAATCGTTTTACGGTTTGGCATAGCATTTAAGAACGGAATTTGATGCCAGTTACGAAAACCTGCAATACCTCGACAAGCACCAATACCAGAAGGTCCATACCAACTACAACGAGGGTGCCAATACTTTTCTAGCTTCATGGCCGAGGCACCACCTGTCGAAAACTCGCCCAAACCGTTTAGCATATCAAATACTAGCTTCTGGCTACGCTGATTGTGCTCAACAGGATAATCTTTTCCTACTAGGTTGCCATCAAGAGTAGCAGGTGCTGATGTGATGCCTTCACGTCCAAGGCTTTTTACCATTGGCCATGCATCTGCTTGATGCATTACTTCGGGTATATCCCAAAGCGCCTGCATTTCAACAATCTTGCCATTTTCAAAGCGATAAAACTCATGAAAACGCATGGTAACCTGATGTCCTGTTGGGGGGATATCAAGCCAGCTTTCCATAAATGTACCCGTGTAATAGCCTGCACAACCTACCCAATCGGTATGACTATTATCATTCCCAGCCATGCTGCTACCACTATTGCCAGCCATCACAATAAAAGTACGCCGCTCTAGATCTGGAATTGCTTGTTTTAATGGCTCCAACGCTTCAATAAATAAAGCGTCACGGCTTTCTAAGGTTTCTAGTGGGTAAGATAATTGTATGACAGCAGATTCAGCAAAGATGTCATCTATTAGAGATTTTACTTTTTCACTATCATAATTGTATAGCGCTTGATTAAACCGTTCAATTTGATGTTTATTTTGCTGTTCTACTATCTTGTTATTCATGTGCTTTCCCTTGCTTTACTTCTCAAATATCAATAGATTCAACATCTAACAACCTCTGAGTTAAATCATCATATCTACACCTACGAGAGTAAATGCAGATAAAAACTTGATTGGTCGTACCTTAGGAATTTATTCCATTATCTTAGGCGTATGAGCTAAGCCACCTGATTTAGTGTCAAACTTTTCCCAACCGTGGCCATTAAAAGGATCAGCTCCTAACTGCATCATAATAGAAGGGAAATCTACCATGACATAGTTATCGACAATCTTTCCATCTTCTACTTTCCAAAAATCCATATAGCGAATAATAATTTTTTTGCCTGTGGGTTCTATGCCCATGAATTCACCACTGTGGACTGCCTCCTGACGACCAAATGCTGCACACCACTCGCCCTGGGTCAATCTAGCTTCATCAATACAAACTTTCTCAGAGAATGCTTGCTGAAACGGGCGCTGCCAACCATTCTGAAACTCTTCCAAGCCTTCTTTGTAACCACATCCCGCATTACCCATCCAGCGAAAACTTTCGGCAAAAAATCGACCCATATTATCAATATCGTGATCATTCAAACCATCAACCATGGCATCAATCACACCTATAGTCTCATCTGTTTTACTAAGATCATTGTCTTTTGTTAGTATGCCTTGCTCTGGACGTTTTGATATTGTCATAATATTTCTCTCTATTAAGTTAAAAAGTAAAGGTTGTTATTTTTTAAGCATTGATTAAGATAAAAATCAAACTCTTGATTCTTCGAACGCTTGCCATGCCTTCTCAAAAGCTGCAAAGTCAAAGCCTTCTTGTTTCGCAGGTGTTAGGATGATTTTTTCGCTATTCAATAATTTGTTAATGGCTGATTCTAATTTATCAATAATATTTTTAGGAATGACTACAGCGCCATGGCGGTCAGCATGTACTAAGTCTCCTGCCTCCACCGTCATATCCATAATATCGACTGTCGTATTGATTTCTTTGACATGGACAAAGCCATGACTAGGACCGACAAAAGGGGCAATAACGGTAAAGTTTTCTGGCATGTCACCCAGATCACGCATCACGCCATTTGTTAATGCCCCATTCATCCCAAATGCTTTATGTACCGTTGTATTGATCTCACCCCAATACGCGCCAATGCAGTTCGGATAATCGACATCTTCGACCACGGCGACTGATGGCATACCACCTTTTGCACCGTCTGACATGGCACGATAATAATCCATACGTCTAGCGCGAATAACCTCTTTTGGTTCTGTAGATTCTGCAATAGCACTGATTTTTGCTGTAACTGCATAACCTACAATTGGGCTTGAGTCAGGATCAGATGACAACATGTTTCCACGTGTAAAGCTATTAAAGCCTCGTTTGCCCTGAGCAACTTCAATAGCATTACATACCGTTGGCGTATCAACGGATTGCAACAACTTAAGTAAGGTATTATTCATAAATCTATCCTTTCATTTCCATATGGGTTAAGCAACAAGCCAACTCTAGCCAGTTAGTTTCACAGGTACTTCTTTGTTAAATCTTACGTTATGTAAATAACCAATTTTCCAACGCAAGATTGGTCTGCTCTGGTGATTGTAATGTTGGTAAATGTCCCGCACCCTTAATAATCTGTAAGTCTGCATGGGGTATTAAAGACTTCATTAAAGTATGGCGCTCTATTGGACAAAGCTGATCATTCTCACCACATAAAATTAAAGTCGGCACATTAGTATCCACTTTTTTTAGTATCTCTTGCTGGTCGTACCTATCACGTAGAGCAAGGCTTTGGTTAATATAAGCCTCTGCCCCTGATGACTGAGACATAGTGTTGCAAAGCTCAATTATGTCTAGGTTTGTCTTCGTTGACAGAGTTTCATCAGGTGAGAAATACTTAGGAATGGTATTTGCCATTACCTCAGCCAACCCATCCTGTTGCACACTAGCCATTAATGGCTCACGACCTTGCTTAACCTCCTCCGCTTCTGCTTTTGGATTTGTGTCAAGTAAAGCGAGTTTGGCAATGCGATGGGGTGCTTGACGCAAAATTTCCATCGCAATAATCCCGCCCATTGACAATCCTGCCAATGCAAAGATCGGCGGTGCATTATCTAGAATATCTTTTGCTAAATCCTGCATATTACTGTGAGTTGAAATAGGCACAGTATGAATCGGCACTCTATGAGAAAATGCGGAAATTTGCGGTGTATAAAGTCTTGCATCACACATCATGCCGGGGATAAGAACTAAAGGTATCACTGGTATATTCCTAATATGTATAGTGAGTTTTAAGTCTCAAATATAACCCTAAGATAACCATCTCGACTGCATTGCTATTCGCTCTGTGCATACTATTTTTACGCTGTTATCTTATCTTGATATATCTGAGCTCAATTATAGGTTCAACGATAATTACTTTAGATTTTAAGCTATCAATTAAGCATCCAAGTAGGCCCTGCAGATTCAACTGTGTTTCTCACTCTAAATAGCGCTGCTTCGCCAGACATCGACGGATAAATACTGTGCATTAGGTTGGGCGGCACTGCTACTACATCTCCTGGTGCGATACTGGTTTTGACTTCTTCGCCAACATCGTCTAGCCACTTCAATGTCCAATGCCCTGTTTTTACCATCAGAACTTCATGAGAGTCAGTTTGATAAGCCTCTTCACTAATTGAGCCGCGCGTCAAAAAATCTACCGCAAAACCAGGCTTATCCTTGATCAATGCTTGCTCGCCAATAACTTGGCAAGGCGCCTCTTTAGCCAGCGCCATCATATCCCAATAACGAGCGACATAATCAGGGACGATTACTGAAGTCGGTACTTCTGGATACTGCTTAAGCGCTTCTTTTGTGAGTAGCGGCATTGGGGCAATACCTTCAGGTAGACTCTCCTCTTTTTTACTGTCATATAACCGACCATTGTCACCCAAAATTAAACCATGAGCCTTAGCGTCTTCAATAACCTGTGGTGCCCAGGTCACACCGCCACCCGCATCGTCACCACCGAGTATCGACATAATCATGCCATAGTCGTCACCGATGTTTTCAAAACCACGAAACACCCCAGTCGGAATATTAAAAATATCCCCTGCTTCGCAAATTACTTCCCCTGCTGTACCATGAAGACCCCAAAAAAAGCGCCAACGCCCGCTCAACACAAAAAAAACTTCGGCTGTGGTGTGAAGGTGCAGGCTATTTTTACAATGTGGCGGTTGGCCAGCTGCGCCAATGTTAAAACCAGGGGTTTCTTTGATATGAACATGTTGGTCTGGGCTTTCTGATACACCACCACCTATGATAGTAAAATTTTCTTTATAATTTGATCCTGGGGTATGAGCATCAATAAAAGCGGTGCGGCAAGGCTGTAAATCCCCATAACGCACGATACGCTTTTCCATCTCTACTCTGCTAATTCCTTTCATTGTTTTATTCCTATTTTTAATTGCTTTCTCAATAACTTTTTTAATCTAAATTATTGATGGTGTTTTTGTCGATTTACGAATTATCAATGGGCCATCTATCGAAATACGCCTCGGTGGAGAATCAGGAGCTTCAATTTTCTCTAATAAAGTAGATACCACTTCATCTGCCATACGTTGAGCCGGTTGGCTTACTGTTGTTAAACTATAGGATTCCCAAGAAGCAGCGGCAACATCGTCGTATCCAACGACGGACACATCTTCTGGCACCTTAAGCCCTAACTCGTAACGCAAGGTGTCCATCACAGCAAAAGCCATAAAATCATTGGCAACAAAGACAGCATCTGGGCGATTAGTCTCTGTTTTATTAGCAAATAACTCTATCGTGGCTTGCTTTGCGGTTTCACGATCATAATTACCAACCGCTTTGGCAAATAACTGTTGACCAGACTCTTGCAACCCAAAAATAAAACCCGCTTCACGGTCGCGTTGAGTAGAAGACCCAGTCCAACCTGAAATATGAGCGATTCTTTTATGATTACCTTTGACAAAAAAATCTGCGACTTTACGACCACCCACAAAGTTGTCAGAACTCACACCAGAAAGCCGATCATCATCTTGCAAGCGATTAAGCATAATTACAGGAATGCTTTCTGCATGACAGCGATCCGTCAAATCGCTCGATAAACTCAAAGATGCCGTTATAATACCGTCCACTTGATAATCCAAAAGCTCATCCACCACCTTAAGAGTGGATTCTTTATCATTCATCGCCATAAAAATCAATAAATGATAACCATGCGATTGCAACGCATGAGACAGCTTTTCGATCACTTCTGCGTAAAACAGATTTTCTAGATGAGCCACAACCAAACCAATTAAACGACTTTGTCCGGTAATTAACGAGCGCGCTAACATATTTGGACGGTAACCTAATTCCTTAGCGGCTTTTTTCACCTTATCTTTAACTTTTTGTGACACACTTGCACCTGGGGTATAAACCCGAGATACCGCAGATTGACTAACCCCTGCTGCTTCAGCAACTTGATCTGCTGTAACACGCTGATGCTTTATGCTATTTTTGATATTTAGACTTTTATTTGTCATTTCATAACCTTTTATAGCCCTGCTTTTAGCTATGGTTGTTGATAGGGTTTCCTAACAATCATTATACCTAGCTAGCAAGTCAAAAACATTCCATGTCAATGTTGCTGATATCTCAGTACTGAACTATTCTGCCGTCCATCCACCGTCTATCAACAATGAAGTTCCTGTTATCATTGCTGATGCTTCTGAAGCCAAAAACACGGTAGCTCCCATAATATCCTCTACTTCAGCAACTCTGCCTAAATGAATTTTATTCATAATCCATTGGCTTTTATTAGAATCAGCAAAGGTTGAAGCGCTCAAGGCTGTTTTTACAAATGTCGGACAGATAGTATTAATACGAATACTATGCTTACCCCACTCTATCGCCATAGCCTTGGTATAGCCTTCAACAGCATGTTTGGTGGCACAATACACGGCACGATCAAACCCACCAACATGCCCCATTTGTGATGAGATATTGATAAGACTACCTGCTTTATTTGCACCAATAAGCTGTTTTGCAGCCGCTTGCATCAAAAAATAGGATGCTCGTAGATTGATATCAGTAACTTCGTCAAAGTCATTAGGTTCAGTCTCTAGCGCAGAGCTGTGTTTTGCCATACCTGCGCTATTAACAACGATATCAAACGCTTCTTTATCAGATATAGTTTTGAATAAATGACGGACTTCAGCAACGTCGGTAATATCTAGCTTCAAGGCGTTAGCCTTCAAACCTTTATCATTTATTAGTTTAACCACAGCTTTTAGCTTATCGGAAGAGCGCGCTGCTAATGTCACTTCTGCACCCGCTTCAGCCAATGCCACAGCACACCCTAATCCAATACCAGATGAGGCTCCTGTAACTAAAGCACGTTTACCAGCAAGGTTAAATGATGGTGTCGTTGGTAACTGCATAAGTATTTACCTTTTTAATTTGAATGTTTGATATCAAATAAATATGACTGGATTATCATGTTTGCTTAATCAGCAGCCTCGCCATAAGGCACTTCTTGATTACCATAACGACGTACACGCACATTGCACTGCTCAGCATGACCAACAAAGCCTTCTAAAATGCATAAACGAGAACCATAACGTCCAATCTTGGCAGCGGCCTCATCCGTGGTAATCTTTTGATATGAGTGTGTTTTTAAATATTTGCCTACCCACAATCCACCTGTATAACGACCTGCTTTTTTGGTGGGTAAAGTGTGATTAGTGCCGATGACTTTATCACCATTAGAAACATTCGTACGAGGACCTAAAAACAATGCGCCATAACACGTCATATGTTCTAAGAACCAGTCATCTCGATCAGTCATCACTTGCACATGCTCTGAAGCATAGTCATTGGCAACCTCAAGCATTTCTTCATACGTATCACAAACAATGACCTCCCCATAATCCTCCCAACTTACCGATGCTGTATCAGCAGTGGGCAACACTTTAAGCAGGCGCTCAATTTCACTCATGGTGTCCTTGGCAAGTTGTTCTGATGTGGTTAGCAGCACAGCAGGTGAGTTATAACCGTGTTCGGCTTGCCCAAGCAAATCTGTAGCACAAATCTCGCCATCAACCGTATCATCCGCAATGACCATTGTTTCAGTAGGACCTGCAAATAAATCTATGCCCACACGACCAAATAGCTGACGCTTTGCCTCAGCGACAAAGGCATTACCAGGGCCAACCAACATATGAACAGGCTCTATAGTCTCAGTACCTAAAGCCATTGCACCCACTGCTTGAATGCCACCCAACACATAAATTTCATGAGCACCACCTAAATGCATAGCAGCAATTACGGCAGGATTCGGCTTGCCTTTAAATGGTGGGGTACAAGCAACAATACGAGGTACGCCAGCGACTGAAGCTGTGGCAACGGACATGTGTGCTGATGCCACCATCGGAAATTTACCACCTGGAATATAGCAACCTGCCGACTGAACAGGAATATTTTTATGACCCAAGATAACCCCAGGCATGGTTTCAATTTCAATGTCTTGCATCGAGTCACGCTGAGCTTGAGCGAAACTACGTACCTGAGCTTGAGCAAATTTAATGTCTTCTAAATCACGAGGCGTAACTTGCGCAATCAGCTCGTCAATCTCTTGTTGGTTTAAGCGAAATGCTTTAGGAGAATAATTATCAAATTTTTCTGACAACTCACGTATGGCAGTATCACCACGTTTTTCTATATCTGCTAACGTGTTCTCAACGACTTGACGCACTTTGGCGTCATCTTGACTACGTTGTGCTTCAGGCTTGCCTTTTTTTAGATAAGTAATCACATCCATGTCCTTATTTAGTGCGTTATTTATTATGTTTCTTGATAGATAAAACAGATTTATTTTCTTATATTACATTATTAATCACATCAAATTAATTCTTGTAATACGTTTATCTTGTATTCGAATTCAACATTAAAACCATCATATTAATTTCAGTCTAAACGTATTGAATATGATTAATATAACCTTTTAAACATAAGCATAACAAGGCTATATTATTAACTATAAATATACTAACTATGGGTACTATCTTATCTTGATAAGAATAATAATACAATTGTATATTGAATTCGAATTCATGAAATTTCAATGTATTTTCAAAAGAGTTTACTGAATTCTCAGATTAATTAATATTTAGACGTCATTTAACTCAATAAAGTCAAATGGAACAAATCCATAACGGAATTTTTTAAGGTAGGGTCCCCACCCTAACAACAAGAACACTTAGAAGTAGAGAGTAACTGCTAAAATAGACCAGCAGGAGAATCCTATGAAAAAGACCCGCTTTACTGACAATCAAATCGTCAACATCCTCAAACAAGCAGAACAAGGTGTTCCCATCACCGAGCTATGCCGCGAACACAATATTAGCCAAAGCACCTTTTATAACTGGCGATCTAAATATGGCGGTATGGACGCCTCTTTGATTGCGCGTTTAAAAGAACTTGAGGTTGAAAACGCTCGCTTAAAGAAGATGTACGCAGATGAATGTCTCAAGTCCGATATATTACAGGATACCATGACAAAAAAGTGGTAGCGCAGCAAAGGCGCAGACAGCTAGCTTGTCACTATATTGAAGAGCATAGCATTAGCATACGTCTCGCTTGTCGTATCTTTAATATCAGCGTCACCTGCTACTATCACAAGTCAGTGGAAACGGATGAGAACCAGCAGATAGCGGACTTACTTATAGAGCTGACCGGGCAGAATAAGAACTGGGGCTTTGGGCTGTGCTTCTTAACCCTGCGTAATGTCATGGGACTGCCATACAACCATAAGCGCGTGTATCGCATCTACTGTGAGCTTGATTTGAACCTTAGAATCAAGCCTCACCGTCGCATTAAACGTGCTAAACCCATACCACTGGCAGTACCTGACAAGATCAACCAAAGCTGGAGCATGGACTTTATGCACGACGGCTTAACAGATGGTCGTGGCTCTAGACTGTTTAATGTGATTGATGACTATAACCGTGAAGCCTTAACGGTCGAGGTTGACTTCTCACTACCGGCCGGGAAGGTCATACGTAGCTTGAACCAGTTAATTGAATGCCGAGGCAAACCCGTCCAAATAAGATGCGATAATGGCCCTGAGTACATCAGTAATGCGCTCAAAGAGTGGGCATTAAAACAAGGTATCACTATCAGTTATATTGAGCCGGGTAATCCACAGCAAAATGCTTATGTTGAACGCTATAACAGAACGATGCGCTATGATTGGCTAAATCAGGAGTTGTTTGATAACTTAGAGCAAGTTCGGCAGCAAGCGGAAGCCTGGTTATATCACTATAATAACGAGCGCCCAAACATGGGCAATGGCGGTTTTACGCCAATACAGAAACTCAATCAGGCAGCTTAATTCTATTTGTTAGGTGTCTTAGGTTTGGGATGGTTACCGCAAGTTTGGTCTCACTTGTCAAGTTATCAGGGGTAAGTTTATTTGTAGGCATGGGGTGACTTTGCTCTCTAGCTTGGTTGCGCCAATTATACAGGGTCTGTAGTCCGATGCCTTCCTCTCTTGAAACTTGGGCTATGGTTAGACTCAGAGGTGGAAGCAGTTTGCTAAGTATGGCTTGTGTTTCGCTGTTCACTATATCGTGGCATGATGTGTCCTTATGACCCCGATAATATAAAAACTGACTTGGTTATCTTTTAGATATCCAAGTCAGTTAAATGGAAGAACATAGTAATTATATTCAAACTTATATTAAAAAAACAGTAGTCCGATAGTAATTGGTATAGCACTAAATATAAGAACCATAAAACAAATACCCATTATGTCACGAGCTTTTAAACCTGCAATTGCTAATAAAGGTAAGGTCCAAAAAGGCTGGATCATATTTGTCCAAGCATCACCCCATGCAACAGACATAGCTATTTTTGGAATATCGACACCAAGAGCTGTTCCAGCTGGAATCATAATTGGGCCTTGAACTGCCCACTGCCCTCCACCCGAAGGTATAAAGAAGTTTAATATCCCAGCACTCAAGAAAGAAAAGAAGGGAAATGTAAATTCTGTTGAGATGTTAACAAAAAATAAAGCAATGCTTTCAGACAATCCAGATGCTACCATCATCCCCATAATTCCAGCATAAAATGGAAACTGAACTACAATACCACTTACATTTTTAACTGCATGAGTAACACTGTTTAAAAATTTTCGTGGAGTACCATGTAAAAGTATACCTAAAAATAACATTATGAAATTCACAACGTTTAAATTCAAATCAAAACCATTGTTTTTAAAATGCAAAAATACAAAAGCAAGTCCTAAAACACTGATTGCGATAGAAATAATTCTACTATTTTCTAGTCTATCAGATGGAGTTGGATCAACAGGCAAAGGTTCTAATGTATCATCTTCACTTTGATCTAAATTAAGGTTTTTGGGTAATTCAAATCTATCATACTTGGTTGAAATATAACGGTTAAATAATGGTAGTGTAATAAGTAGAGTAACAACAATAAATATATTAAAGGTACTAAATATTGTTTCAGTGATTGGAATCAATCCTATTTGCGCTTCTAAAAAATGTTCAGGTGTTGCTATCAGCAAAGGAATAGAACCTGATAATCCACCATGCCAGACTAGGTACCCACTATATGCAGCAGCAACAAGAACTCTATAATCAGCTAAAGGAACTTTTTTATATACCTGAACTGCTATAAGTGCTCCAATAACAAGACCAAAACCATAATTAATTAAAGAAGCTAACATTGCTACAACTGTTACTAGAATAACGGCTTGACCAGGTGTTTTTGCAACTCCACTTACTAAGCTTAATCCTCTTTTTACGATAGGTGTATTAGCTAAAATATACCCCGTCATTACGACTAAACACATTTGCATAGCAAAAGCTAACAAATTCCAAAACCCTTCTCCCCAATAATCCACCATTTCAACTGGTGAACTATCAGTCATTATAATTCCTAATGAAAAAACAATAAGAGTTAAAATTACTGCGAATAAAAACGCGTCAGGTATGTATCGTTGAATAAAGCGATCAAGTCCTTTTGATATTGCTTCCATGCTCATTTTCCTTTTTTTCCATAAAAAATTGTTTTATTAACATATCCATGTATACTGCTTTTAGAAAATTAAAACATACACTATTTAAATTAACATCTATATTTAATATAGTCAATTAAATGCTAGTTTACTTCTTATAAGTTAGGACGTTTTAGACCATGTTTAGTTGCTTGTTCAAAAATAAAAGCTATTTTAAGTAAAGATATATCTTGATTAAAGGGAGCTATTATTTGTAATCCAAAAGGTAAACCATCTTCTGCAAACCCAGCAGGGATGGAAATCGCTGGACAACCTGTAACTGTAATATTTGAACATGACTCCATCCAATCAATATATGTATTCATTTTATTTCCGTTTATTTCTGTTGGATATTCAATACCTGCATCAAATGGCTGTACTTGACTAACAGGAGTTATTAAAAAATCATACTTTTCAAAAAATATATTCGTTTTATTGTATAATAACGACCTATCTTTTTCAGCTCTTCTGATATCACTACTCTTTAACTCAATTCCTTTTTTAATATTCCATTTGACAGTTTCTTTAATGTAGTTTTCTTTATCTAGTAGATAAATATCCTCATAATTAAGTGCAAATTCATTTGCCCTTAATATTTGAAAAGTTTCAGCAGTGTTGGTGAAATCTATACAATCTTCTTCTAACAAACAACCTAGGTTGTTAAAAACATCTAATTGTCTATTAAATATTTTTCGAACACTAGTAGAGATGGGTACAGATCCTCCTAAATCAGCTGAATACGCTATTCTAATATTTTTTAAAGGCTTGGATTCTGAAAGAATATCTGATGTTATATTATTATAATAAGAAAGTGGATCACATTTATTTCTTCCTGCCATAACTGATAGCATAAGTGTTAGGTCTTCAACGTTTCTCGCTAAAGGACCTTGGACAGATAATGGAGAATAAATAAGATTTTTGTTTTTTATCGGAATCAACCCCGGTGATGGACGTAATCCTACAACATTATTATAGGCAGCTGGATTACGACAAGACCCACCCATGTCACTTCCATCAGCTAGAGCAATCATACCTGTAGCAAGTGCCGCTGCTGCACCTCCACTACTTCCACCAGCAGTTTTTGTTAAATCATAAGGATTGCATGTTGTTCCAAATATCTTATTATATGTATGCGAACCTGCTGCAAATTCAGGTACATTGGTTTTCCCAATAACAATAGCTCCTGCTTTTAGCATTCTTTCGACACTAATCTCATTTTCATTGGGATAATTTTCACTATAAACTTTTGAACCAAATGTAGTTTTGAATCCAATTACATTGTGTGTATCTTTTATTGCTATTGGTAAACCTAGTAATGGATAGTTTGATATATTTTTATTAAAATTAGCATCCATAATTTCAGCTTTTTTTAAGATATCCTCTTCTTCAATATTAACTATAGCATTAACATGTTTGTTAACCTCCTTAATTCTTTTTAAATGACTAATTACAACCTCCTTTACTGAGTATTCTTTCGCTTTAATTCCTTTTACTAATTCTGTAGCTGTTTTATAAACTAGCGAATTTGACATATATATAAATTCCTTTTTGTTTACTTAGTTATATTAAATTTAAATATTTTTCTTGTTAAATCATACGAGTTTTTGATGAAAAATAATTCATTTTAACAAAAAATTTAATGATATTTAGATATTATATATAATTAATTTAGACTAAAAAATAGATATTCATTAAAGTTCTGAATACTACTTAATTTTAAATTAAAAAATTTTTACAGTCATTCTAGGTTGTGTGATTCAACCTAATTAACTATATTTACCAAAAATGTATATAATTGTTTTACTCAACACATTACCAACTATTAAACCAATCTTTAACCATACATACAACATGTAAATTCTGCATTTTTATTATAGTGAATCGCTAAATATAATGACTACTTTATTTGAGACACTAATTAAAAAATTCTAAAAATATATCAGGCTCCTATTTATAAAACCGTTAGCTACAATCTTAGCTATTTCTTTCTATCCACTCTTTTAATCCATCTAAATCACGAAAGTCGTCCCAACTTCTGCAAGGGATATGGGGTAATAAATTATTGATCATTCTAGAAAGGGCGTTCCCTGGTCCTATTTCTATCACCATACTAGGCTGATATTCTTCAATATTCTCCATGCACAAATACCAATCTAATGCGTGATCAATTTGACGTGACAAGATATCTAAACCTTGATCTGTTTCGCTATACCGTATGCCTTCAGTTGCACTAATAATAGGAGTTGTCATAGAAGGTAAAGCTAATGTCTCAGTATATTGACGAAACCCTTCTGCAGCACCTTGCATCATCACCGTATGTGATGGTACTGACACGTTTAAAAGCTGCACACTTTGTGAGCCTAGCGTTTGGGCAACTTGTGCAGCCTGTTCAAGATTCGTTTTATTGCCAGCTATAATAAATTGGTCTCTATTAATTTTAATAGACAAATAGGTTTTGCTCTCTTCAAGTAGTTGTTCGAGCTTACTATCAGGAACCCCTTTGACTGCTAATAACCCACTAGACTCTGTTACTTCTTGCTGCATAAGGTTAGCTCTTTTATTAACTAAATCTAACCCACCCTCAAATGTTAACTGACTACTACAACAAAAAGCGCTTGCCTCTCCTAAAGAATAACCAGCAAAAGCCATTGGCGCTGTAATCAACTTACGCAGATGATGCCAGCGATAATATTGCAAAGTATAAATAAGTGGTTGCGCGACTTTATTATCAAATAAATTATCCTCGTGAGTAGCTTCATCAAATAGCTCTGGTACCATAGAGTCTAAAATTGATTGCTCGTACTCCGAAGTATAGGTCATTATTTCATTGACATGCTTTTGGCTTTGTAGACCCTGTCCACTAAATAGGATAATTAAATTCATTTTCTACCTTATATAAGAAGATCGTGACGGCTAATAGATCAGCGCTGCCACCTGGGCTGAGGTTATTATGAATAAAGTACTGATTAATATTAGTTACTTTTTCATGCCAATTCGGTTGATGAACTCCACCTTCCTGCAAAAAATTTTTCGCCAATGCTTGGGCATTTTCTAAATCTTTTATACCACCTCGCCACACGATATTAGTATCTGACAATACAGAAATCAGTGTCATTAGAGCTTGTATACTGGCTTTTTCAAAATCTTGAGTGCTATAAATAGTATGATAAAAAATTGGCAAAGCTTGTTTTTGAATGACATCAAAACCATTAGAAACCATTTCAATGGCACCTGTTATGCCATACTTTTTGAACATTTTTTGACCATGGCTGTTTGGCTCTCGCTTAAGACGATTAGTTAAGTCGAAATACCACCGATCAACCAGTTGCTCACAAATATTCTTAGCCGTTAAGGGTATTTCTGCTTGTATACATCTACCAATCGCTGCACACACAAAACCAAGATTAAATATTGCACCTTTGTGGGTATTAATATTATTGGTAGCCTCCCTCATTTTTTCTTCTTGATAAATCCCCATATTCTTCAAGTCATCGAATGGTCTATTTTCATATCCAAACTGACTCAAGGTAGAGAAGTATCCTTTCAAAGAGGTTATGCTATTTATGAACGTATGGTAGTTCATATCTGTGTGACTACCATTACCTGAAGGGCAGACAAGCCCTGGCTTATTTTCTAGACATAATTCGTCATATAAAGCTTCAAGTGCTAGTTCGTCAATCTGCTGCCAAACTGCCTGTGGGGGCAACAAAGGTTCTTTTGTTCGATCTAATAAAGTGTTCACGTTCATCAGTATTCCATCCTAGTAATACGTCTATTTCATGGAGTTTAATATCGCAAAGGGTTTTCACTAAAACCGTTGGAATATCAAACATAATGGCGTAGATTAGTTCATTAAAAGATATGTCGTTACCGCCCTGTAACCTTATCTCTCCATCAACTGTTAAACCAACTGCAGATTTAGCAATTTGGTTAAAATCTTCAACCTCCAACAATATCTGTGAAGTATTATTATTGCGGGCAATTATTAGAATATCTAAATCAGAAGTAGGTCTTACAAAAGGTAAGCCTGTAAAGTATTGATTGGCAAATGATCCATAGACATGAATATCACAACCTAAATTAGAGCAACGATCAATAAAATCTTGAGTGTTTTTTTGAATCGTCTTAGGTAACTGAGGTATTAAAATCTCAAGTGCTAAAGGTGGGACGATCACTTCAGGCATTTTAGATAGCTTCAATGCTAATCGGTATTTGCGACCGTCTTCTATATAACTAGTAGCGACTTTGATTATATTGTCAATATCCTGTCTACAAGCAGTAAAGGGCTGTTGAGATTCAATCATCTTACCAACAGCCATTGTTACAGATAAAGGTAGAGATGTACTCATAAAACCGTATGATTCATGAGGTTGTAAATAAACTAAATCATGACGTTGCATACACCCTACCTCTATAAAAACCTGCTTAGAATTAAGCCGTTAAAACTGACTCAACAATCTCATTGCATAGCAAACGGCCCTTTCTTTCTTCTGCTACTTGGCGACGATCATCCATAAGGAAATCACCGGTACGTGTAAGTTGGGCTTCAAGAGCATTTCCCACAAGATGATCATCAAGATCTTCCCAGATCTCATCAACCGCACCCATTGCATAGTAATTCTCCACACCTGGGGCAAAAATTGCTGATGTCTGTGATAATGACTTTAGCTTATCTAGAGGTATTTTGGTTACCCTTGACATTGCGTTTAGATCCATTACTTTAACTTGGCTTGATTGCATAGCAAATACTTGATTTGCCATGAGACCATAAGATAAAAACCCGCCACTGACTGCCTCGCCCAAAATAATGGCTAAATTTGGGTGTCCGCTACGTTTGAGTAAATCAACACAAGATGCAAGATGAGCAAATGTTCTATTTAAACATAGAAGTTCGTCTGCTCTAGATGAGTCTTGGCCCATCGTATCTACGATAAATACGATAGGCGTCTTTTGGCCTTTTTCTATGACATTCAATATCTCGTTTGAAAGCGTGACTCCAATCAACTGGTTCATAGCAGCAGAATCAACAGTACCAATAATTTCAACTTTACCAACTTTAGTTTCTGCACTACCCCGTATCATTGAATCATTAATTTGATACTCAAGCTTATTAGGAAAAAGCTTTTCTAATATTGTTTTCGTTTGCATGATATTATCCTTTTTTAATAGCTCTAACCTGTTGAGCGCTAAGCATGGAA
>RCMY010002367.1_pt1 | contig 17138 bp, 14 predicted proteins | sample 2041341 | NCBI WGS metagenome assembly RCMY01 (sample SAMN09708234, study PRJNA481090) | Marine sediment metagenome, whole genome shotgun sequencing project. | reverse complement strand
CCCGGAGTCAGCTTCTTTCTTGCCGTATTCCAAAGAAAATGGATGGTTTCCCGAACACCAAGATCCCAAGCTTCGGGTTTTTCCTTACCTTCATACGCATTCTCAAGCCCGCCCATTAGTTCTTCGACTTTTTGAAGGTCATTTATGTCGGGCATTTCCTGTCTTAATAATTTGTCAACATCCAGAATACCTGCTCCAAATCGATCAGTATCCCACTCCCTTCCATTAGGCTTAGTATTGGCCGATGCCTTTAAATGTGTCCTGAACAATTCTACGGTTTGCCAAGGTTCTTTTACATGTCTTTTTAAAAAGTTTAAATGCTTGGCTTTCCAAAGGGCCGCAGCAGAGGCTACATGGGGTGTGGCATAGCTCGTACCCGATCCAAAAACCATAATATCTTCATGTTTTTTGTTCTTAAAGGGCACATAAACATCTTCCCCAGGAGCGGTAATATCGACCGAGGTTCCATAGGAAGAATACTCCCAAACCTCATTATTGGGGTTCGAGGCCGCCACGGCTATGGTACCCGGATAGACAGCAGGTGCTATGACCGACTCTACTTTATTGCCCGCGGCACAGACCCAAATAATTCCCCTTTCATAAGCGGTTTTGGCAATACTGTATATCATCGGCCTTGGATAGCTGCCCATGCACATAAAGATGATATCGGCATTGGCATTGATGGCTTGTGAGACGGCATTGAACAAGTTGCGCCCGCGGCCGATCAAGATGACCGATTTCGAAATGCGGTAGGGAATCACTTTTACCAAGGCTTTTCCTGATTTGTCTACTGCAATACCTGTATTTCCATCGTTTTTGATTGTACCGTTGGCGTGTTGACCGACAATGATACTGGCGGTTCGGGTACCATGCCCCGGATGTCTCAATATGCCAACGCTCATTTCGTCGCGGGCATCTTCCCCGTCGATAAAATCTTCATCTTGCAACAAGTCGAAGCCGCCCAAAACTTTATTGTGATCGGTATACCCGGTATCCAATTGAACAAGGCGGATCTTCTCGATGTTTCCCTTGAATTTTGTGAACGGTTCTTCTTCAGGGTTAATCTCCAATAAATTTACCGCTCTCCTGTTCCAAGCCCTGTAGTCTTGATTCTTGTTCCCTTGGATAAATTCTTTGACCAACCTTGCATTGGCCCATCTGATCTTAAAATCCTTTTCGCTCTGCGCCCAATCGGCCGTACCATCTTCTAGCGATTCTAGGCTTTCGGTACTCGACCACCTATCATAATGACCCGGTCTGATATCGGTAGACATCTCAAGGTCAGGGGTACAGGTGTCAATTTGTGGAAGACCTTCGAGATCGGCCGCAATCTCCCAAGGGCTTTTATCCGATTGTACATGTATATAGTAAAAATTGCGATGTGATGCTTCCGTTGACATGGGATAAAGGGGCTCACTGAGCAACAGGCCCGGAACAAGACTGGCCGCGTTTTCCTTCCAATCGTTTTGCATTTCTTTGACCCCGGACAACTGGATCTCAAAATATTGGGTTTCCGAATTTGTGCTTTCTGAACGGTTCATGACATAATTTTTAGGTGAGACAGGGGTATGTTCGGTAGTGGGTGCTGAATTTTCAGTTGGCCGCACCGTACCGAGCAAATCGGTCTTATTTTTTTCCATGGATTTTGCGACCGGCATTCTTTCGATCATATTCAAAATACTGCTGACCCGAATACCCTCATTGCCCATCCAGTCTATGACATTGTCGGCATCGCCCGGTTGTACCACCGACCCGTCTTTTCGGAGCCATTGCCCATGTCTATTTTTTCTCGGCACGCCACTGTGGTGTAAGGCGACCACTTCACCGGTACCCAACCCAAGCACCATACTGCCCGAAGAACCGGGCAAAGTATCGGATTCATAGATGAGGAAATCATCCTTAAGCACTAACATGCGGATATCCCTCATGACTATTTTTTTATAATCGCCTTTAGGATGTTGCACAATAACGCAATTTTCACCATCGATTATCTTCCCTACTTTTTTGTCCAATCGCGCTACTGGGAAATCGGATATCGGTGTGCCGGAATTTGAAATCTCCGCTACCGCGACCACCGTAAAATCAAGTCCACTGTGCGAATCGTCAGGGTCTTTTTTATAGCTGGAAGTAACAAAAAAAGTGTCCGGCAACAAAGTGAAACTTTCCGACTTCCCCGGATTACCGTGCTGGTCTAGCTCATAATTGAACTGTATGGTAGAATTGCTCGCCACCTCAGGATTGGAGAGTACATGGTTGTTCGTGATAATCAGGTTTGGGGCAATCAAAAAACCGGTACCATAGCCCGTGTTTCCCAATCTGGAATTTGTTGTAATTCTTCCGACAGCTTTAGACAGTTCTACTATTCTTTGAATAATACGAATGTCTTGAAAATTAGCTTCGCCATTAATGCGCTCCAAGGCCTGCAATTCGGCGGTTCCTTCCCGTATAATTCTATTGGTCAGTCTTTCTTTATCGGTCTGGATTTCCGATAATTCGACTTTCCCCTGCCTAACATGGGTGATATCCGTTTTTATTCGGTCGATGTCGTTTAAGACACTTGAATAATTTGAATGGGCCTGTTCGGCCAGTTCCCTGATTGTATCTTCCATACATACTGATTTAAAAAAAATGACTGGTTTAGCTTAAACCATTGTTGATTCAACTAGTATTCGGTATTCTCTAGGATTAGGGACCTATAAAACAATCTATCTGATAGCATCTGAGTTTTTCTGTATCCTATATTAAGGAATACAGAAAATAGCTAGCTGCCAGCGAAACCAATAAATGAATTTTGCAAATTCTTGAAGGGGGAAGATATTTGGATTACAAAATACGATTATTTTCTGGTTTCAAGGTAAGTGGAATCAACTAATTGTGTGAATGGTATAAAAACCAGTATAACCGTCAAGAATAGTAGCTGAATCTAAATTTTGATATAGAAAAGAAAACCTTCGAGAATCCTTATATACTAGCTTTCTAGGAAGTAGACTCTGCTCCCCTTGTCGAAAAAAACCGCATCGATTACTCCTTTTTAATTAAGCCCTACTCTAATAATCGAACCGGATATTCCAAACACCCCGAAACGCATACCAGATATACACTTCCCATATCCATTCATACAATTTTTAGGGCAACGGAGATTGTAAACCCATACATTTAAACCCTCCCCCTTTTTATTGATCGTAGAGTAGGCCATAGGTTAAAGTTCACACAGTTGGCAGTACCATCTGATTTTCAAAAATCAAAGAAAAACCAGTTTTCAAAAATTAAAATCCAATGAAACTCCACCACATAAAATTCATGGCGTTAGTATTAGTTGTGACACATCTCCCCTCTTCCTGCGTCAGTACCCGGGTAGAAGCGAGCCCTTATCAGGATAGCGTTGAAAATCTGGAATGCCGCAAAGAATCAAGCTGGAGCTATTATTGGGGTCTGAAACAAAAGCGTATCGATGCAAATCCCGAAGTAGCCGATAACGTATGTCCGTGCCGCGAAGGAGCCCTTTCATGGGTAGTGGTCAAGTCTTCCTTTACCGATTTTCTGCTTAGTTCCGTAACACTGGGCATTGTGAACCATAGAACGGCATCTTATGGCTGTGCGCGGCCAGAGAACGGGGAAGGGGATTTGGATAATTAGCGCCTAACGCTATACGCATATCGCTTTATGCCTTTTTTTGCGTACTGCGTAAAGCGTATAGCGAACAGCAAATCAAACAAAAATATTTACCTAGAGAAAAGGGATTCTTTAACCCCAAATGATACATTAAAAGCAATACCCATGACACCCACAGGCATAGACCCTTTACCCATTCGGCAATGGACGAACAAGCACGAAAATTTTACCCACCAACTGGTGGCCGATGCGTCGTTCAAACTATGGAACCCGCCGGCCGAAAAGTATCGGGACCGGTATTTGGCCACTACCAAAAATTTTCAGTGGCTTATCAATCATGCGGTTACGAACAATCTTAAACTTAGAGCCATCGGCAGTGGTTGGTCTTTTACCAAAGTAGGCGTGACCGATGGAGGATTGATCGATACTGCGGGACTGAACTTTTCCTTTCCTATTACCCAGAATTATCTGAGTCCGCAGTATGCGCAAAAGGCAGAGGACCTTTATTTTGTTCAATGCGGAACTATCATCCATGAAATAAATACCCGTTTGGCGGCCAAGAACCCGCAGCGATCGATTAAGGCCTCGGGAGCGAGCAACGGGCAGACCATTGCGGGCGCCCTATCCACCGGCACCCACGGTGCGGCCATCAAATTCGGTGCGATTCCCGATTTTACGGTGGGTCTACATATTATAACCGCTGCCGACCGGCATATTTGGTTAGAAAGAGCTTCGTACCCCGTCGCTTCCCAAGAATTTGTCACCTGGTTGGATGCGGACTTGGTGCGAGACGATGCCCTCTTCGATGCGGCCTTAGTGAGTTTTGGCAGCTTCGGTTTTATTCATGGGGTAATGATCGAGACCGAGCCCCAGTTTTTACTTACCGAACATCGCTTGGGCAAAGTGGCCTATGACGATACCCTGAAAACCGCGATGACGACCTTGGATTTTTCCGGTCTCAATCTGCCAGGTACAGGACAAAATGGCGATATGTACCACTTTGAGGTACTTTTCAACATCCATGATTTTGAACCCGGTAATCCTGATAAAGGGGCTTTCATTAAATATATGTTCAAAAAGCCGTTCGCATTGCCGCATACGCCCTTGCAACGCCGCAACGATTTTACATATGGCGACGATCTTTTGGGCATTATCTCTACCCTTTTGGATAAAAGGCCCGGTTCGGGACTGGCAATCCCGGCCATGGTAAACCTAATGTTCGGACTTGCCTTCAAACCCGAACCGCCGCGTACCGGTACCGTACGCGAGATGTTCGGTTACACCAAGTTCAGGGGAAAAGTAGCCAGCGCGGCCATAGCGATCGACATCACCGATTCGCCCCGGACGGTGGAGCTCCTCATCGAGGTCAATAAACAGAAACCGTTTCCGGGCGGACTTGCCCTACGTTATATTAAGGGAACCGAGGCGACCTTAGGGTTTACCCGATTCCCCAAAACCTGCGTACTCGAAATGGATGGGATGGACGGCCAAGCAGCCCGGGATTTCTTCGAGGCGGTCTGGAACCGGATGGAGCAAGAGCAGATTCCCTATGCCCTGCATTGGGGAAAGATAAACTTCAATCTAAACGGCGCCCGGATCAAAAAAATGTACGGAACGGCTTCCGTGGAGGCCTGGATCGATGCCCGCAACACGCTGCTCAGTCCTTCTGTGTTGCCCGTATTCGACAATCCGTTTTTGAAACAATGTGGGTTGGATAGGGTTCTTGGGGCGATTGTATGACCGCTATTTTAAGCGAATCATAAATAATCGACAGAATCCAAAACAATCTCTAAACTCTTGGTTCTACTTTCACAAACTAATCAAATACCCCAATGAAACATATCCATTAATTTTGGTCGCGTTGACCAAAAAATCTTTCGGTAAAACGGTATTGCCTTCCACAGTATATGCCTTGCTCAAGGTATCGTAGTACATGTGAATAGCTCCGAAATCAATAAACAGTTTGTTTTTGCTGCCAAAGGCGAGTCCGGTGCCAGCCATAAGGCGGGGCTTGAACTTTTGGTCGATGCTGAGTCCGGCGCCGAAACCGAAATGCCAGAAGGTCGGCGTATCCAGAATTTCTCCAACGCGCAGTCCGTAGCGGATCATGGTGTTGATCCCGAGTTCTACCCTGGCGGTATCCTCTTCCAGAAAATCATAGAGGGTTTGTCCATTTTCAACGCGTTCGACCACGGAATAATTGTTTTCAGGATTACCAGTTACGTAAAAGCCGGTGCTGACACCCCAAAAAGATCTCTCCATATCGGGAACACGAAGTACGGTGGAATACCCCGAAAGCTTTGCGTTTTTATCCCTTGGTTTTAGAGTGATTACCAATTCGTTGACATCATTATACCTTTGGATGGGCAAGGAGGTATAGCTGAAATCAAGATTGTTGAGCACCCCGATGAGTATTGCTGAAAATTTACCATAGTTTTCTGCGGATAACTGGGTGATAAGATTATCGGATGCTTTTATTAAAACCTCGTACACTTTTTTGATTTCGGCGCCCGATGCTTTTAAATTCTTGTCTTTGGCGATGGATGCTTTATTTGTTTCGACGACCTTTAAAAATTGCACATTTTCTTGTGCCAGCTTCCCTTTGATTTCGAGAATACCGGCCTTTACTTCGTTAAAGGAAATAAGTGCCGCTTTGATATCTTGTTTTGAGGGTGCCTCACCGAATACATTTCGCTCAACGGTTGTCATCGTGTTTTGAAAACTTTCGGCCTTGACGAAAATCGCATCGACTTCAGTATTCCGGGAATCGATGGCGGCAAAGGCTATCTTAGCGTTACTTTGCAACCCGGCAAAATATGTTTTTAAGTCCTCGAAAGTCTGTACGCTTCCCGCATGAAAAGATTGTAGGCCTGCATCGGAGTTTATGGCCACGAATTTCTTCACGACCTCACTTACGGAATTCAAATTTCCCAGAGAGGATTTGATGCCTCCAAAATCCACCAGGTCCAACAAACTGGCCGGTAGTTCCGCCGAGGTATCGACATCTTCGTTGGCAACGCTGATATCGTATAAATAGGTATTGACGTTATCGATTTTAAGCCGGAAGAATTGTCCTTTTTTAAGCGTATTGTACTTCTCGATCTGCACCGGGTCAATGCCTTTCTCGTCGGTTAGGTCAATTACAATTTCAGGGATTATATCGGTGTTGCTATTTTTCGGTGCTTGCTGTGCGAACGAAAGGCCGCAAAAAAACAGGGTGAAGGGTATGAGAAAGGTTTTGTTGGTTTTCATCGGGGTTTGTTTGGTTTCAAGTCAAACCTCTAACGCTGCAAACCCTTGATTTAGTATACCTTTATTCCTCGAAAAGAGCAACGATACGCGTCCTGTCAACTTCGTTCTCAATATTTTTTTCAAGGTCGCTTCGCAAGGCCTCCAGTTCCTGGACCACGGCTTGCCGGTTATCGGTCGAAATTCCGGGGGAACGTTGCATAAATTGCAGGGCTTTGATCAGCTCGTACATTACGGTACTGTCCTGTTTAGAGTACAGTCTTATGGGCTGCACAAGTATTCGCATCAGTTCTTCGGCAGGTATATTTTTATGGATCAAAATCATTTGCCCTTTATCAAAGGTGGTCGAGACCATATGCGGAAAACGTAAGAATGTAGCGAGCAGGCTTCCCAATTTGGTCACGGCTCCAATAGCAGTACCGGGATCGTTGATGCCGGGGGACATGGCTTTCACGGCAATTTCCATCAACTTGATCATCCCGCCGATGCCCTTGTCGTCTTCGTGCCTATCCGAAGAAATATCCATACAGAACAATAGGTTTTTATACTCTTCCTCCGAAATATCGTTCTTTACCCTCAGGGCGACATCCCCTTTCCAGATATGTTGGTTGAGGTAGGGTACGATTTCGATCTGGTTATCATCTTCCTTTACAGAGCTTGAAATCAGCATGCGATCAAATCCCCTAAAATATCCTGTTTTATCGGTGGCGATCGTTTTCCACCCGTCTGTATCGATATATTGCAACGCGATTTTTGAGGTATCTTTTTCCTGCAGCTCATCCTCCAGATATGCGTTGCAGCGATGGTGGATCTCGTCTATAATATTGTGTATCTGAATGGCGCTCGATATGCTATTGATAAAATAGATGAACAGTACAATACAGTGCACCGACATTAGTGCCGCCAACATGGCCGAAAGCCCGACGGAACTGGAATCACTGCCAAAGGCACCCAGCGACAGCAAGATTAGCGTACAATATAGCAGCGTACCCACATAAATGCCCAAAATGATCTGGTGCTTTTTGTTAGAGATGAGACCGGGCAACAAGCGTGGCGAAAAGTCGCTCGAAGCCTGGCCCAAGACCACCATGACCATTGAAAAACTGAAGACTGTTAGCGAAATTATGCCTCCGATAAATGTAGAGAGCATGGCCCGCACCGTATCGTAGTCTTGGATAAACAGGTAAGATGCGTCTTCCTTAAGCTGGGCCACCAAATCTGAACTATCAACCTTTAGGGAGATGACCGCGGCAGCCGCGTACAACATACTGATCAGCACCGGATAGAAGGCAATGCTCTGCAGTACGTTTTGATAGGTATGCTTAAAAAATTTAATGATGGCTTTCATATGCAGATGAATAAACTTCCTAAAAATAATTTTACAGTCAAACTAAATAGCGATACAGCATTAGTGACTAAGATGTTACAGCTATTTTTGTCATGTAAAGATACTACCTCGACAACTGGTTCGAGAATAAAAAATTTCACGAAGGAATTTATTTAAGATACTCCTTCAAAAATAGTTTGGTTGGTTGTTAGAAAATGGCTTCGGCGCACTTCAATGTCGGGGCCATTTTTATTTGCCTACCTATTTATCCACACGTTCTACCTCACTTTCGCTTTTGAGCACATGGTCGCCGTCATCTTGTTTGATGTACAGGGCCTTATTATCTTCCTCGCCCTTTCGGGTTACGCTAGACCCCTTGATAGTTTTTGTCGTTTTCGTAGTGTAAGTTTCCACCACCTCACCTTCTGCGATGCCCTTGCCCCACTTCCATTTTACGCGCGTTCCTTTTCGTATCATCCTTTTACTTTTTAAGATTGTTTTTTTATCTGCCTGAATTTCCCCCGAATCGGAACAGTAAACGTCCTGTATTGCATTGAATCGTGACGCGTTCGCACGAGATAGCGACAAAGTCAATTTTATAGGGTATAGCATCCATGATAGCTGAAAAAATAGGGTAGTTTCGTTTTTATTTTAAAAGGATGTTTTTGGAACACATTCCTAAATATGATTGTTCCACTAATTAAAATTCGCAAATATGAGTACATACACCGAACAAGTTGGAGAAAAGTTGAACGATCTTTTAGAAAGTACGTACGACGCCGAAAGAGGCTTTAAAAAAGCAGCGGACAATGTTGAGGACGGAAACTTAAAACGCTATTTCGATGGCAAGGCGCAAGAACGTTATGATTTCGGACATGCCCTCAAATCTGAAATCAAACAATTTGGTCAAAAAGTAGAAAAAGGGGATAGCTTAGCCGGGAAAGCACACCGCTCTTGGATGGATATTAAAAGTCTTTTTTCTTCGGATAATGAGGAGGCCATGCTGGAAGAGGCTATCAAAGGCGAAAAGAAAGCCATCGAAGCCTATGACGAGGTACTTAGTGAAACAGGTTTACCGAGCAGTACCCAGACATTGCTACAACAACAGCGAAATAAAATCGACACTGGACTCATGAACATAAAAAGTCTAGAGGATATTGCATAGCTATTTTTAAATTTCGCAATAGAATAAGGATGTCATTTACATCCTTTTTTTGTGTCGATTTGAAATGGTATCCAAGTTTTGCACGATTTCGTATTTTGAAAACTAGCTAATAAACCAGACCGCATTGAGTGTTGTAGATTGCCTTAAACTCGGAGTATACTAGCTATATTCCAATTACAGAATCTGGCGGTAAGACCTACAAAACAAGGCTTGTGGATGCATCAATTTTAAAATGGATAAAGTCAAAAGCAACTATTTTCATTTCACACCTTTACATCAATAAGAAATTAAGATACTTTAAGGGTATTTTAAGCAAGTATTAACCTAAACCATAATATTATGTTACGTTGGACAGTAATTTTTGTAATTTTAGCCATAGTAGCCGGCATCTTCGGATTTGGCGGCATCTCGGAAGGCGCGGCAGGCATTGCCAAGATTCTCTTTTTTATCTTTTTGGTATTGTTCGTAATCACGCTTTTTACGGGAAGAAAAAAGATTTAATAATTCAATTGAAATAAAGTTTAACCTTTAATTACACTAAAATGAAAAAGTCAGTATATTTATTTTTAATGCTTTTTGCCCTATCATTTTCCGTAAGCACATTGAACAGTTGCAGGGAAAAGACCACGAGCGAAAAAGTTGAGGATTCAGTGGAAGAAGCAGGCGATGATATCAAAGACGCCGCAGACGACGTTGGAGATGAAATCGAAGATGCAGTTGATGATAACTAAATAGTAGTTTCATCTAAAGATATTCTTGAAACGGACTTTTTCTTCGGAAATCGTCCGTTTTCTTATTCTAGATAGGGTTTAATTTTGTGATATTGACTTAGGCACTTCACCAATAACCCTGGACGCCATATTAAATGGTTGGGCTAAAGCCCATGAAGTTGTGCCATATATCGACCACGGGCTGAAGACCCATGGCAATTGAAAATTGACTGGAAAAAGACCTATATTTATCCTCCTAAATTACACTTTAACCTCTTTTACCGGCGCATGGCACATTTTCGTATCCATTATAATGCACTTGAAGTATGCCGAACGGTAATTGCCGAACGGCTGAATGTTCTGGGTATATCCTTTAGTTTGAACGCCCAAGGCGAACTGAGGTTTCATGGGAAACTTACCGATGAAGACCGGTTAAGGATTGATAAGGCGCTAAAACCCTATAGCATCTCACTCATCAAAAAGGAATCCGAAAATTTGGTAGAAGGCATCAAATATGCCATAGAAGAGTTGTTGAGTTCACCCACCGAACGAACGGAAAAAATATCGGCCTATCTATCGGAAAAATTGGGCTATTCGTATTCGTCGCTATCCAACCGTTTTTCTGAGGAAACCTATACTTCCATCGAGAATTTTGTTATCTTGCGCAGGATAGAACACGCCAAAAGCTTAATGTTACATGGTGGAACCAGCTTGACTGAAATCGCCCTCAAGCTTGATTACAGTAGTGTGGCGCATTTGTCAAGGCAGTTTAAAAAAACGACAGGGCTCACCCCCACCGCTTTTTTACGTATTATTGAAAAAAGAAGGACAATCTGATAACCCAATCCATACAGAGTAACTTAAAATGAGTACATCCCCAATGAAAATTGTACTTGTTGACGACGATGAAGACGATAGAATGTTCTTTGCCGATGCGTTACAAGAAATTGAGATATCTACCGAACTTGCGGAATTCCATAACGGCCAAGAGCTGCTGGATTATCTGTCGGAGCCGAACGCCGAACGCCCACAGCTGATTTTCTTGGACCTGAACATGCCCGTCATGGACGGTTTCCAGTGCCTTCGCGAAATACGGAAAAACCCCGAACTAAAAGACTTGGTAGTAGCCATTTATTCCACCTCTTCCTCAGAAAGGGATATCGAAGAAACTTTTGTGAACGGCGCTAACATCTATATCAACAAGCCCAATAAGTTCGAAGAGCTTAAAAAAACCATCGGCCAAGTCGTCAAGCGCAATTGGCAGTATCATGAAAATGCGATGGATAAGGCCAATTTCCTTTTCCGCATTTAATCTCCGTGAACAATGGCTTTGTTCGATAACCTAGGCGAAAAGAAAACGGGCGTTGTGCCCTACGTCTTGCTTTTGATATTGGCCATCGTCGTACTTTTCATAATTTCGAACGCCTCTTTCCGACAGAATCGCGACCTTCGACAATCGACCGAATTGGTCACGAATACTCAAGAGATCATCAACGAGATCAACATGCTGTTCGCCAACTACTCGGGTTCTCAATCCGCGGGCATCAAATACCTTGTTTCTCGCGATAGCAGCTATCTGTCGAACATTATTGGTTTTAACGACAAAAGCAAACTCTCGCTCAAGCGACTGAAGACCCTGACCGCAGACAACCCCGTGCAACAAAAATCTTTAAGGCGCATAACCGAATTTAGCGACAAACTTTTTACGGAACTGAAATCGCTCGATCCCGGAATCGCGGATAAAATTGCAAGGTCCTCTGCCCTTTCCGATAAGGTACGCGTTATCGAGACCCATCTCGACAGTCTTGAGGCCATACAGGCTCATATGGTCGCCACGGAACGTGACCTGTTGGAAAAGCGCAGGGCAACCTACCGTTCAAATATGACCTTTACCCCCATCAATATTCTGTATTTGGCACTATTCGCACTGGGCATCCTAATGTTCGCGTTTTCCAAAATAAATTCGGACCGGAAAAAAATGACGGTCACCCGTAGCTTTCTTCAAAATATTCTCAATAATACCGATAACATTGTTCATTATTTTGTCCCTCTGCATAGTGATCAAGGAAATATCACGGATTTTAAAATAACCTACGTCAATGGGCAGGCGAAAACCGTGACCGGGCGACCGACTACGGATATGATGGATAAAAAGCTAACCGAAGTATATCCCTTTACCATAGGAAAAGGACTCGTTCAACTATTGGTCGAGGTCTTTGAAACAGGCGAGACCAAGACCCGTGAAATCAACTACGAAATCGATGGCACCGAACGATGGTTCATTTCATCCTTTGCCCCTATGGAAGACGGTATTACTGCGACTTCTCGGGATATCACTTCGGACAAAAAGGCTGCGGACTCTTTAAAACAACTGAACGAAAAACTTGAAAACCAGAATCTTGAACTCAAGCGTACCGACTCTTTTTTACAGAATATGCTCGGCTCGATTCAATATGTAATCAGTTATTTTGAAGCGGTACGTGAACCAGACGGAAAAATCGTGGACTTTAAGATTATTTACACCAACGACAAGGTCATTGAAGTAACCGGCCATAAAGCAGATGAAATTGTAGGGCGACTAATATCGGCCGAATATCCGGTTGTCTTCGAGAACGGAGAATTCGAGAACTATCAGAAAGTAATAGCTTCAGGTGAAGTCATGGAATATGAAAAAGAGTACTATTTGAAGAAAGGCCATTTTCATTTCTGTAACGAAGTCTTAAAGCTAGGGGACGGTATTACAATTGTTTCCCAAGATATAACCTTGCGCAAAATGGCCGAAAAAGACCTTGAAGCGGCCACCGAGCGCCTTGCCATTCAGAATACCGTACTCAGCGATGCCGAGTCGATAGCCGGTCTGGGCAGCTACAGCTATAATCTTGACACCGATACCTTGACCTATAGCGACAACTGTTTTCGCCTGTTGGGTATGGATCAGGAGGAAGATGTGCCGTCAATGCCCTTGTTCACCTCAATGGTACACCCAGACGATACGGAGCGGTTCACACAAAACTTTACCGACTCGTTAAGGGAGAAAAAAAACGAACGCAACGTATATCGGATAAACACCTTAAACGGCGAGTTAAAGGATGTGATGATGGATGGCCATTTTTTTGAAAAGAACGGGGAAAACTTTATGGTCGGCATCATTCGCGATATCACCAAAGAATTATCCAATGAACTCATACTACAAAAACGCAACCGGGAACTCGAACGTTCGAACGCGGAGCTCGAATCGTTTAACCGGGTAGTAAGCCACGATTTACAGGAACCCCTTCGGAAGATACAGATGTTCATCAGCCGATTTTCTGAAGCGGACAAAGAAAATCTATCGCTAAGGGGTCAGACCTTTTTCGAAAAAATAGACGGATCGGCAAATCGGATGCAGCTCTTGATCCGTAACCTTTTATCGTACGCAAGGTTGGACGATGAATTGGAGTCACTGCGTAACATCGACCTTAATCGGATATTCGATAAGGTACTCGACGACCTCAGCGAAAAGATCGAGGAGACCCATGCCAAAATTACCATACCCAAACTGCCCGCCATTTATGGTACCGAGTTTCAATTGGAGCAGTTGTTCAACAATTTGCTGTCGAACGCCATTAAATACAAAAAACACGATGAAGTACCGGATATAACCGTCACTTCGGAAATTTTACCCTTCCATAAGATTGACAAAAGCCTGAATTTGTCCCCATCAGAATATGTGTTATTGACCGTCGCGGACAAAGGTGTTGGCTTCGAGCCTGAACAAAGCGAAAATATATTCCGGCTTTTTCAACGCCTGCACAAAAAAAACGCCTACGAGGGTACCGGTCTCGGGCTTGCCATCTGCAAAAAAATTGTGGAGAACCACGAAGGCTATATTTTGGCCCAAAGCGAACCGGGAAATGGAACGCAAATTCAGGTTTATTTTCCGTTCCGGAAATAAATATCCTAGACTACTTATTTCTGAAATTTTCTAGGTCTAAACCGCTTATCTGATTTACAATAGGCCAACTAGATATTGGTCCATTAATGTATCACGCGTTTACCCTCCAAAACTGTTGTTCGTCTTGTCATTCTTGTAGTTCATCGGTATCCTAGCCTGATTTTTATCAAATTATACAACGTATTTCAGAGATTGTATAACAATAGTCACTATCTTAAAACCGATTTTTGCACCATCATAACAACTTAGGAGCATGACCAAAATCAGAATATTTTTCGGCATAGGTAGAAAGCCAAGAAGAAAAAGAAGGTCTCTCAATAAGTAAAAGAGAACACGACACCTAAACCTAAAAAGAAGAAAATGAAAATCTTACGACTGACCTCAAATTCAATTGACAAGAATATCAATACGACCAACGTCTTTCTTGGCGGTTCGGTTTCCAGTTACGATAGCGAAAGGGTATTGGACTTCGATAATGATTTCGGTACGGGTACGATTACCGGCATTCATCTCGAAGGCGGACTTTCCTTTATGCAGTATGAGGTTTTTTTCAACGAAGCATTCAAGATTGTATCCGACCCTAGCCCCTCGAAACCGATCTATTTTATGTACTGTCTTGAGGGAACCATACAGCAAAGCTTCGGAGGTTCGACGAGCCTGACAATGCTCGACGAATTTCAGACCGCTATCTTAGGCGGTGCCGGCGATGCCAACGAAATTGTTTTTCCCATCAACCAAAAAGTCAAACTTTGTATCATTAGGGTTATCGACGATTCCGCGGTTCAAGATACCGCAACGCTGAGACAGCAGATGTACTCCCTATTTTCCAAAGGCCAGGAGGAACCTTTAAACTACTTCGGCACCTATAACCTGAGAATCGGAGAGCAACTGGCCCAAATCGGAAAAATCAATCAAAAGGGTATTGTCAAAAAATTACTGGTCGAAGGTATACTGCACCTGACACTTGCCATGGAAATACAGCATCTTCAATCTGACCTTGAAGACGATCAAAATCCGACCGGATCGCTGACCAAATACGAGTTGAACAGTATAAAGACCATATCGCGCAATATCGAGAAGCATCCCGAAATACAATATTCCATAAAATCGATTTGTGTAGACTGCGGTATCTCGGCCAGTAAATTGCAAGAGGGCTTCAAACTACTGCACAGTACCACGGTCTCGGATTTTATCCGTAACGAAAGATTGAACACTGCAGAGCGGCTGATATCGACCACGGACATGAACATCTCTGAAATCGTCTATACTGTGGGACTTTCAAGTAGAAGTTATTTCTCCAAAATATTTAAGCGACGGTATAAGGTTAGTCCAAAAATGTATCAAGATAATAAAAAGGCAGAGGCGGTTGTTGCCTAAACGCTAACAGAACATATCAGCAATTAGTAAAGCCGATTTTCCGATGGAAAATCGGCTTTTTCAATTCACTTTATCTTTGACTTCTTTCTCTATCGCTTCCTCTTTCTCGTCTTCGTCGACCGCGATCAAAGGGTGATCGGTTATGCCAAGACCAATTATTTTTATGATGTTCACCACCGTACTGTAAAGCATCAAAACCACAACGATTAACGCCGCACTTAAGATACTCGTGACGCTTAATGAAATATAGTACAGCGTACCGAACCAATCCGGGGAAACTTCATCAGACTCCGTAATGGGTAGGTTGAGCAATTGAAAAGAGATAAGTGCGGCAACGAATACTACCGTATCAAACTTTGCGATTAGCAAGATGTGCTCGTAATGTTCGGTTTTTAGCTTACTGCTCGAATTGGCACTTACGCCCAAAACGGTCAGTAAAAGTGCCAATATTGTGGCAGAGGCCAAAATAATGGTATTGCACAAGGTATTGAAGCCATCCAACGAATTTTTGATGAGCACTTTAGCCTCATAGCCGCTCAAGTGGCCCATAACGAAAGTGCCCGTTAAAATGACGAACATTGAAATCACGCCCCCTGTAATGGCGCGTTTCGTGTACCTACTAAGATCCATTAGTTTTTCTTTTTATTGGATTTTTTCTTGTCAGCCTTTTTCTGGTCGAACTTCCCTTCGTTCTCGGCATCCTCGAAAGTAACCTCATTGTCAATAGTGCCTTTGTAAGCACTGATCCAGGCATTCTTGAAGATATTAAAAACCGTTGGCCAGACTTTGGATTCTACCGCATTAAGATCTCCCTCGATAGGCACTTTAGTAGCCAAGGTGTTATTGCCCTGGTTCTTGAGCACAAACTTGAAAAAGCCTACAAAACCTTCCCATAATTTTTCAAAGAACTTATCCTCTTTTTCGATAAGCTTCGAGTCTTTGAGCAGCGGTTTGATATATCCGGTCAAAAACCCGTCGGCTATAGCAATTTCACTATAGAGGTTAAAATTACCCTCTGCAAAATCAATACCGGCGTAATAGTTCGTGAAATCGTTAAAGGCGGTAACCGAAGCATTTTCCAAGGAAAAAGAAATATCCATATCCGGAATTTCCTTGACGAGATCCATGGCCCCGTCCATTTTAACCTGTCCGTTACCAATCGAGTTTGCGGTCGCATGAATACTAGATGGCAGTTCACGACCGCTGCGGGTCACGTTTCTTAGGTTAGTGGCGGTAAGGTCGATATCGTTCAGATACAGGTCGATACTGGGGTCAGCAGTCAGCTGAACGAAAGCCGCCTTGCCCTCGATAATCTCCAAATTGTTGATGTCGATGGGCACCAAATCCGTCAAGGCCTTGGTCCAATCGTCAACGTCGGCCTCGGCAAGACTGTCCGTTTGTTGATCTTCGAAAACATAGATAAACTGGGGCCGGGTCATTACGATCTCACTGACAATTTTTCCCTTAAAGAGCGATTTCCATTCCACCGAAATATCGGTGACGCCCAGATTGAGAAAGGGCACTTCCGAATCGCCGTCGACCGTATTGAGGTACAGGCTATCGATGACGTATGCGCCACGGATTAGGGAAATATCGATATCCTTGACCTGGCCGTAATATCCGGGGATATCGGCCAATACACCGTTCACGTAATTTTTTACGATATATGGCAAAAAGAGCCGAAACAATACCAGCACCACTATAATGATTATAGGTACAGTGTACCGCTTTTTTTTGTAGGATTTTCTTTTGGGAGTTTCCATT
>RCMY010002366.1_pt1 | contig 17143 bp, 16 predicted proteins | sample 2041341 | NCBI WGS metagenome assembly RCMY01 (sample SAMN09708234, study PRJNA481090) | Marine sediment metagenome, whole genome shotgun sequencing project. | reverse complement strand
AGTGGTCACCAACTGGTCGGCGCTGGGCGGTCTCGTCGACGCGGATCAGCGCATCGCCGAGAACTTCGCCAGCGGCCGTACGGAGACGAAGACCAACCTCGCGCACTGGTTCGCCTTCATCGCTGACACGCCCGTCAAGATCGGCGCGTCGATCCTGATCGCCGGATCCCTCCTGTGGAGGTACCGGCGGTGGCGGGAGGCGGTCATGGTGGGCTTGCCGCTCATCTTCGAAGCGACCGCTTTCATCATCACGACCTTCATCGTCAAGCGGCCTCGCCCCGACGTCGAACGTCTACTCGACTCGCCGGTGAATTCGTCGTTCCCCTCCGGGCACGTCGCCGCAGCAACCGTCTATGCAGCACTGGGCTTCATCGTGCTGTGGCATACCCGCCGAATGTGGGTTCGCGCGCTGGCCGTGGTCATCGTCGTCGTCGCTCCAGTCCTCGTGGCGTGGGCACGGATGTATCAGGGGATGCACTTCCTCACCGATGTCATCGCAGGCATGGTGCTCGGCGTCGCTTCGGTCGTGATCTGTCGGCGCATTCTCGGTGCGCCACGAGATGCGAAGGGCGTTGTGTGGGACGACCGTGACGAGGCGCCCATGGAGCCCGTCGCATGAGCGGGACCGTAGCGATCTGGAACCCGGCGAGCGGCAGCGCTCCGGACGAGTCCAAGCTCCGCAAGGCATTGGGTGACGACGTCGAACTCGTCGAGACCACCGAGGAGGACCCCGGCGCGGGTCAGGCCGAAGCGGCGGTGGAGGCGGGAGCCTCGGTCGTCGTCGCATGCGGCGGCGACGGAACCGTCCGGGCCTGCCTGGCACCCCTCGCTGACACCACGACCTCATTGGGCATCGTTCCGTTGGGGACCGGCAACCTGCTTGCCTCGAACCTCTCGATCAAACCCGGCCTCCAGGCTGGGAGCGGTGTCGGGCGTGGCGCCGAGCGGACGATCGATCTCGGCCGGGTGAACGGCGAGGCGTTTGCCGTGATGGCGGGTTCCGGCTTCGACGCACTGATGATTCGAGACGCCGACGACACCTTGAAGTCACGATTCGGCACCGTTGCCTACGCGCTGTCCGGTGCGAAGCACCTCAGAGCGGACCTGGTGCACACCAAAGTCACGGTCGACGGTGAGGACTGGTTCGAAGGACGCACCACGATGGTCCTGGTCGGCAACTTCGGCAAGATCTCGGGAGGCCTCGAAGTCTTCCCCGACGCGAAACCGGACGACGGTTTGCTCGACATCGCTGTGATGTCCGCGTCGACACTGCGCGAGTGGGGCTCGATCGTCTGGCGCCTCCTGCGTCGACGTGAGCAACGATTCGATCTCGCGCGTCGGGCGCAAGGTCGCCACATCGTCGTCGAGCACGACGAAGCCCGTGCCTACGAACTCGACGGCGAAGACCGCGATCCAGTGGCTCGCCTCGACTTCGAGATCCAACCTGGGGCGATCACCGTCCACCAAGCGAGCGACAGGACACCTTCAAAATGAGCCTCGATCTGACCGAACTCTCCAGCCGGTTCAGGGCCCGCCCCGTCGAGGGCTTCGTCAACCTCGCCGGCTACGACCCGGCCGAGACGCCGTGGATGGACGACGAAGACGATGCCGAGGACGAACTCGACGACGAGATGCATGAGCAACTGTTCGATGCACACGAGCTGGTCTTCGCCGAGAAGGAGCGATCCGTCCTGCTCGTGTTGCAAGGCATCGACTGCAGTGGCAAGAACGGGACGATCAAGCATGTGGTGATCGCGATGAATCCGGCCGGAGTGCGCACGGCATCGTTCCTGAAGCCGACCGAGGAAGAGGAGAAGCAGCACTTTCTCGAACGAGTACGTCCGGAGGTGCCGAGGCCAGGTGAACTGGGTGTCTTCGACCGGTCGCACTACGAAGACGTCTTGGTGCCGATAGCCCTCGGTACCGAAGACGAGGACACGATCGCGAAGCGCATCGAGGAGATCAACGAGTTCGAAGCGGATCTCGCTGAGAGCGGCACGACGATCGTCAAGTGCATGCTCCACATCTCATTCGATGAGCAGCGCGAGCGGTTCCTGCGCAGACTTCGGCGAGACGACAAGCGATGGAAGTTCTCCGAGGCCGACCTCGAGACGCGACGCCACTGGAACGACTTCCAAGCCGCCTACGGCAACGTGATGGCCCAGACGACCAACGACGCCGCCCCCTGGTACGTCATCCCGGCCGATCACAAGTGGTACCGCAACTGGGTGATCGCCAAGTTGCTGCTCGCGACATTCGACTCGATGGGTGCGGCGTACCCGCAACCCGACTTCGACCTCGATGACTTGCGTGCGCGTCTGGCGCCGCCGAACTGATCGGGTCGTCGCCGTTGACCATCACCGATGTCGTGACCCCGCTGGAGCACCTCCCCTCTCCTTTGATCGGCGTACTCAAGAAGCTGGCCGTTGCGGCAGCCATCGTGGCGGTCGTGGTGTTGATCGCCGGCGGTCGCTATGGCTGGCTCGACTACCGACCGGGCGGAGCAGCATTCGACGTCCAGATCGTTCCGGCGTTCGTCGCCGTGCTCGTCGTCGCACTCGTGGTCGCGTTGAAGTGGGAAGTCGCCGGAGGAGCGCTGGCCGGTTTCGTTGCGGCTGCATTGGTCGCCTTCGCCACCAAACAGCTCGTCGCACCCCACGCGGCCCTCGTCGTTGCGCTGTTCGCGATCCCGGCGCTGCTGTGGCTGGTGATCGACATCGCCCAGTCCTCTCGACGTGGTGCCGCGATCGGCATCGGTGTCACCTTCGCTCTCACCGCGATCGGCTTCTTCGTCGGGCAACGCGTCTACGACCACTTCTGGGGTCCGACCCATCCGGCGTCGACCGTGCCGGCGCTCGCTGATTCACCCGTCGAGTGGGTTTGGGCCGGTGCTGTGACGAGCAACGAAGCCGAAGTGCGAGCGAGCGTGCGCGATTCGGGCTCGGTTCGCCTCGCGGCCTCGACCTCGGTCGACTTGTCCCAGCCGAGATGGGTCGAACCGATCGACGAATCTGGCCGGGTCGTCGGCTTCCGCATGGACGACCTCGCTGCCGACACCGAGTACCACTACGCGGTCGAGGTCGACGGAATGCTCGACGACGTCCGTGCCGGAACCTTCCGTACCTTTCCCGTCGGCGCGTCTTCGTTCAGCGTCGCGATCGGGTCGTGCGCGAGGGTCGGCTCGAACGGTGCGATTTTCGACACGATCCGCGAGCTCGACCCGCTGCTGTACCTCGTCACCGGCGACATCCACTACGGCGACAACGGGGTGAATGACCTGGAGCGATATCGCGAGGTGATGGACCTCACGTTGCGTCAGCCGGCTCAATCGGCGCTGTACCGCAGCACGCCGATCGCCTACGTGTGGGACGACCACGACTACGGGGCGAACGACGCCGACGGCAACTCACCGAGCCGGCAGGCGGCGATGGAGACGTACCGCGAGTACGTCCCCAGCTACGAACTCGGCGGAGCCGACAGCGCCGTCTATCAAGCGTTCACGATCGGGCGCGTGCGGTTCGTGCTCACCGATGCGCGCTCGGCTCGCAACCTCGACCGCAACGAGGAGCGCAGCACGGCCAGCATGCTGGGCACCGAGCAGAAGGAATGGTTCAAAGAAGAGATCGTCGACGCTGCTGCGTCGAACGAGTTGGTCGTGTGGGTGAATCCGGTCCCCTGGGTCGCCGAGGAAGAGGACGGCGCCGACCACTGGGGAGGCTTCGCAGACGAGCGGCGCGCGTTGGCCGACGTGATCGCTGACAACGACATCGACAACCTCCTGATGATCAGCGGTGACGCCCACATGCTGGCGATCGACGACGGCACCAACACCGACTACTCGACCGAGGGGTACCCCGGGTTCCCCTTGCTTCACGCCGCTGCGCTCGACCGCCCGGGCAGCGTCAAGGGTGGCCCGTACACCGAAGGCGCAATCGGGAGTGGTGGTCAGTTCGCGACGATGGAGGTCGTGGATGACGGTGACACGATCACAGTCGGCCTCACCGGCTTCAAGTGGGACGGCAGCGAGCTGATGTCGTACGAGTTCTCCACCCGCTGACCGTTCACCGTTGAAAGCGACGCGCCGTCAGGCGTTCTTGTGGCGCTCCATGTCGGCGCGGTACTCGTCGGCGAGGGAGTCCTTCTGATCGTCGGTCAGCGCTTTGCCGGCGACGGGGAAGACTTCCTTCTCCTCCTCCTCGAGGTGATGCAGCAGTCGGTCGGCCAGCTCCTTGGCGGTCTGCAGCCACTGCGAGCTCGACATGTCGTAGCCCTCGAGCTGCTCGACGAAGTCGTCGAGTTCCTTGTGCTCGGCGACCGAGTGGCGCGCACTCTCCTGTGTCAGGTCGACTTCCATCAGCGGCACGTAGAAGTAGCGCTCCTCGGCAGCGGCGTGTGCGCTCAGCTCGAGCTTCAGCTTGTCGAAGAGTTCGTTGCGGCCGTCGCTGTCACCTTCGGTCTTGACGAGAAGGTCGGCGAGTGTGCGCTGGGTGTCGTGGTCGGCACGGAGGGCTTCGAAGATGGTCATGTCGGAGCCGTTCCCGTTCGGTGCGTCGCGAAACCAAGCGATTGGCCGGGTGGTGCGGCGAGATCAGGATGTGCTGTCGGCGGAGACGGGGTCTTCCTGGGCCCAGGCGAAGTGCATGCGACCATGATCGGCGTTGGCCGCCATGATCCCGCCGACGGTGCCGTCCGCCCACGGCGCTCCCGGGATCTTGGAGGTGAGGTCCTGGTCGGACAGTTCGGCGAGCAGGGCCAGGGTCTCGGCGCGGACCTCTTGGCCGATGCGTACGAGATCGACGAATGCTCTCCCGCTGTGCTCTGCCTTCCACTCCTCCGTCCACGAGTGGATCGTCGCCATGATCTCGTCCATCGACTGCGCCGATCCGTCGCTGCGCAGTCGCGGTTCGAGGCCCTGTTCGCCTCCGACGTGGCGCCGGAACATCGCGTTCCAGTTTCGTTCGATCAGCGTGGTGTGGACGAAATGATCCGCATACGACCATCGACTCTCGGCGGCGTGCTCGCTGAAGGTTCGCGGCGCCGTCAACTCTTCGGTCGACATCGCGCCGAGCCGTTCGAGCATCCACGCCCGGTCTCGATTCAGCTTGATCTCGATCTCGATGCGATCCATGGAGCGACCGTAGTGATCGACCACTGGTGTGCCGTCGTCGGAGTTCAGGCGGCTTCAGTCGGGGAGCGCGTCGATGGTGACGGTCCCCGCATTGCCGTCGATGGTGACCGTGGCACCGTCGGGGATGAGCTTGGTCGCGCCGGCGACCGAGGCGACACACGGGACGCCGAGCTCGCGGGACACGATCATCGCGTGGCTGCCCATCGCGCCGACGTTCACGATCACGCCGTTGGCCGGCACGAAAAGTGGCACCCACGACGGGTCGGTCTGGGGCGCGACGAGGATGTCGCCCGGCTCCAACCCTTCCGGGTCGGCGGCGTCGAGGATCACCCGGGCGCGACCGGTGGCAACGCCGCCCGATCCTGCGGCACCGGTGAGGACGGTGCCGACCTCGACCGTGCCGGACGTATCGGCGTCGCGCAAGGTCATCTCGGACAACGCGGGAACGCGACCGTTGACGATGAACACGGGCTCGCGGTCGAACAGCTTCTGGAACTGCTCCCAGCGGCTGTCGAGCTCGGGCACGACCGTCTCGGGAGCGTGTCGGATCCGATCGAGCTGATGGTTGTCGGCCATGAAGATCTTGTCGACGACGTCGATCACGTCTCGCTCGACGAGACGCCGCCCGTACTCGCGGATCGCGACGCGCATCTCGTTGATGATCGTGATCGCCGTCGTCTTCGCGCGCTCGCGGCCACTGAGGAACCGTTGAGCGGAGCCGAGAGCAGCCTCGAACATGCCGGCCGTCTCGGGGTCACCGGCGATCTTCTCGCGGATCTCTGCGGCGACTCGATCACGCTCGGCGATCGACGATGCCTGACGTCCGGCCGGGGCCTGCGAGTCGTCGGACTTGCGCATCAGATTGATGGCGGCGAGTGCGATGCGGGGCTTGATCTCCCACGACGACGCATAGATGTCGTATTCGTTCTGGGCGCGTGCGCCGTACTCGAACAGGAACGTGTCGAAGCGCTCGAGGAAGTCAGCGCCGTCGGCGGAGTCGGTGGTCCGAAGCCGATCGAGCACGAGGTCCGGCCCGTCGGCGAATGCTGCACTGACGATGTCGGAGGCGGCGGCAACACGGCCCAGTTCCCACATCGCGTGTGACGGAGCGGCTGAGTCGACCTCGATCCCGGCGAGGAGTCGGATCGAGAGCGACGGGTCGCCGATGCCCTCGCACACGGCGGCCAGGGCACCGGGTCCCAGCGACGCAAGCGAGGACACGATCATCGCGTTCTCGAACGAACGCTGGAGCAACGGGACCATCGAGCGGGCGCGAGCGAGCAGCGCGGAGTCGGTCATCGTGGCGAGGTCGGGCCGATTCGTACGTTGCGCACGGGCCATGTCGCGGTCGGCGTCGAGCATCGGGAGCTCGGTGGTGGACATCGCCCACCCCATGCTCTCGCCGAGCTTCGCGTCGTTGTCGGGTGAGTCGTGCCAATCCTGGTGCTCGTAGGGCGGGACCTCGTCGTTGTCGTCGAAGAACGCCTTGTCGATCATCTCGGGCGTCGCTCCCGGCATGCGGTAGCCGAAGACCCGGGTCAGGGTCAGGGGGTTGTAGACGTAGCCGCCGAACATCTTGAACAGGTCCGGGGTGTCCGGGTTCTCGAACTCGTCGTAGTTCAACGCTCCGAGGCCGATGTAGGCATCACGTAGGCCCGGCGACATCGACATCTGCAGCACCATGCTCTTGCCGAGCGGGCTGAACGGGTCCGGGAAGACGTCAGCGGCGTTGCCGCGTGTCCATGCCGGGAATCGCTCGCCGAGCTCCGAATCGCCCACCCACTTGTTGTCGTCACTCATCCGAGCCAAAGTAGTGATCGAGCGATCATTTCGTCTGACCGGAGGTGTGGATCAGACCCCATCCACACCGTTTCAGTCGTCGGCGGCGCGCTCGCGGTAGTCGTCGAACTGGCGGTCGCGTTCGCTGAGGGCCTTGCTCACTCCGACCTCGCCGAACGACTTGAGGTATTCGATCGACGGCGGTTGATGGAACCCGAGTGCCTGGATGTCGGCTCCGGCGCGCAAGCCGTTGCGAATGCCCATCGCATCCATCTGGCGATGGGCAGCCCGCTTGTTCAACGTCAGCAACTCGAGGGGGATCTTCGCAACACGTTCGGCGACGCTGAGCACCTCGTCACCGAGCAATTCGGCCGGGAACGCGCGGTTTGCCATGCCCGACTCCACTGCCTCGACACCGCTCATCGCGTCGCCGGTCAACAGCGCTTCCATGCCGCGCCGCAATCCCATCAACCAGGGCTGCCACTGCATGTCAGGCGGCGACATCAGGCGGACGGGCGGGTAGCCGACCTTCGCATCTTCGGCGACGTAGACGAGGTCGCACGCGGCCGCGAGCTCAGTGCCGCCGGCGAGGCAATAGCCGTGGACCTGCCCGATGATCGGCGTGGCCATGTCCCACATCTCGAACCAGTTGTTGACGACGTGGCGACTCCACCAGCCGTCCTGCTTGGCGATGTCACGTTCGACGTCGTGGTTCGCCGATCCGAGGTCGTAACCAGCACAGAACGCCGGCCCGTTCGCGCGTATGACGATCACCGAGACGTCACGGTCGCGGTCGGCGCGCCTGAGTTCGTCGAACAAGGCACCGCGGAGCGCGTCGTTGAGGGCGTTGCGCTTCTCCGGCCGGTTGAGCGTGAGCCGACGCACCTTCGGGAGTGGGTCGTCGACGAGGAGGGGAGCGGTGTCGTTGCCGTCGGTCGTGAGGGGGTCAGCCATCGTGCGAGCCTCGCGCCTCGGCGGACGTCGCTCCGAGCCGGACCCGACCCGTCCGCTTCGATACGTTCGCCCTCGTGCCCCCGATTCGCTGTGAGCCGCTGACGTCGATTTCGCGCTCCTCGGCTCACACCCATCCGGTAGCACAGTCGGTTTCGGGGCTGTGTGAGCTGTCGACGTCGATATCGCGCTCCCCGACTCACACCGGTATCGAGTCGACGTCTGCGCTGGGTCACCGATGATCCGCATCGCCGTCGTCACGAAGGGGCACCCGTTCGAAGCCGAGCCCTTCTTTGCCGTGTTCGATGCGATGGACGGCGTCGAGTGGACGCACGTTGAGCACCCCGAAGCTCTCGAGCTGGTCCGGCCCGAACGCGCCGCCGAGTTCGACGTCTTCGTGATGTACGACATGCCCGGGATCGCCTTCACCGGGTCGGAACCTCCCGCCGAGTTTCCGACGCCCCCGGACGGTTACGCCGAAGCGTTCCGAGCGCTGCTCGATGCAGGCCAGCCGATGGTGTTCCTGCACCACGCCATCGCGGGATGGCCGGCGTGGGAGGAATACGCCCACATCGTCGGCGGGCGCTTCCACTATCAACCGGCGTCCCTCGACGGCGTCGACTACCCGGATTCCGGCTACCGCCACGACGTCACGCACACCGTGGAGGTGCTCGACGCGGATCACCCGATCTGCGTCGGCCTCGACCCGACGTTCGAGATCACCGACGAGCTCTACCTCTTCCCGGTGTTCACCGACGAGGTCACCCCGTTGATGCGGAGCCGACACTCGTTCGTCGAGGCCGAGTTCTACTCTGCCGACCGCGCCATCCGAGGGCGACGCAACGACCGCACCGGTTGGAGCCATCCGCCCGGCAGCGACCTGGTTGCGTGGACGAAGACGGTCGGCGCATCACCGATCGCATACATCCAGTTCGGCGACAGTCCCCAGACCTACGCAGATGCGAACTACCGCCGCGTCCTTGCGAACGCCATCCGTTGGGCTGCCGACATCATCCGCTGACTGCGGATTCGCGCGAGCCATCGTGGCGGACCCGGACCCCCGAGTTGGTCCGATCCGTTCAGAACCAGAAAGACCGACTTGGTCAAATGGCGCGGTCGACGCCTTCCCAGTAGGGGGCCCGGACCTTGGCCTTCTGGATCTTGCCGGTGCCGGTGCGTGGCAGCTCGTCGACGAAGGCGATCGACCTCGGGCGCTTGTATCCCGCGAGATGCTCGCGGCAATGTGCGATCAACGTCTCGCGTAGTGCGTCGTCAGCGGAAACGCCGTCGTTGGCCACCACGACGGCCTTCACCTCTTCGCCGTACTCCTCGTTCGGCACACCGATCACCGCCACGTCGGCGACGAGGTCATGGCCGCCGAGGACACCCTCGATCTCGGCCGGATAGATGTTGACGCCGCCCGAGATGATCATGTCGATCTTGCGATCGCTCAGCCAGAGGTAGCCCTCGTCGTCGAGATAGCCGACGTCGCCCGTCGTGAACACGCCCGGTTCGAGGTGTGAGTCGGCGGTCTTCTCCGGAGCGTTGTGGTACTCGAAGTCGGTGCCCATACCGTTGCGGAAGTAGAGGGTTCCCGATTCGTTCGGGCCCAGCCTCGTGCCGTCTTCGCCGACGACGATCACCTCCATGTTGGGCAGTGGCTTGCCGACGCTGCCGCCCTTGGCCATCCACTCCTCGGAGTCGATCATCGTGATGACGGAACCCTCGGTCGAGCCGTAGTACTCGGAGATCTTCGGACCCCACCAGTCGATCAGCGACTGCTTCACGACCGGCGGGCACGGCGCCGCACCGTGCAGCACGATCTGCAACGACGAGCCGTCGAACGACGACTTCACGTCGGCAGGCAGGTCGATCAGCCGCTTCATCTGCGTTGGTACCAGATGCACGTTCGTGGCCTGATACCGATCGATCAGTTCCAGAACACCAGCGCTGTCGTACTTGTCTTGCATCACCGTCGCCGAGCCGTTGAGCATCGGAAGGAACGAGTAGGCCCACTGCGCCGAGTGGTACACGGGCCCACAGAGCACGGTGGTGCCGACGCCTTTGACCTGCTCGGCGAACCCGGCTCCGATCAGCTGCCAGATCGCTGGGTCGGAGTCGGACGGCATCGACGACAGGGTCGAGCGGACGCCTTTCGGGTTGCCTGTGGTCCCTGATGTGTAGAACATCGGTCCGCCGAAGCTCTGCGCGTCTGGCTCGTCGGGTGATCCTCCAGCGAGGAATTCTTCGAAGCCGGTGAATCGCGAGTCGGATCCCGCCCCGATCACGATCGCCGTGGACACCCCGGCGGACCGCTCGTCGTCGAGCGCCTTGGCCACTTCCTCGGCGAACTGTTGACCGACGATCACGGCCTTCGAGCCCGAGTCGCCGAGCAGGTACGCCATCTCGGATGCGACCAGATGCCAGTTCACGGGGACGAAGACCACGCCGCTGCAGGCGCATGCGATCGCCGTCTCGAACCACTCGTTGCAATTGCCGCTGACGATGGCGATGGTGTCGCCGCCGACGATCCCTGCGTCGCGAAACGCGTGGATCAGGCGGTTGACGCGCCCGTCGGCCTCTGCCCAAGTCCGCTCGCCGACGTCGTCGGCGAAGGCGAGGTCACCACCTCGAGCTGCTGCGAATCCACTTGTTAATGCGGACACGCGTCAGGCCCACGCGTTCTGGAAGTCGGCCGACAGATCCTGCGGCCCGCCATATTGGATGACGAGCTCCCGGCTGGCGAACAGCCATTCGCCGTCGACGCGGGTGTACGCGTCGTCGTAGTAGGCGAGAAGGATCCCCTTGGAATCGTCGGCGCGCCACCAACTCTCCTGGATGTAGCAACGGCCGGTTCCCGAACCTGCGTCGTCGTCGAGGCTTGCGCCGTTGTTCACCACGTGCTGCACCACGGCCTTGAAGCCGTCCATTGCGTTGTTCCACAACTCGAGGATCGCCTCTCGCCCCTCGACACGCCGGCCCTTGCCCAACTCCCACACCGCGTCGGGCGCCCAGGTACCGGCCCATTGATCGGCGTCGCGGCGCACCACAGCGTCCGCATAGTGGTGAACGAGGTCGCTGACCGCGATCCGACTCTCGGCTGATCCGCTGTTCTTCATGATGGTGCTCCTTGACTCATGGCGGCTTGGGCAGCTCGCCCTTCTTCGATGTAGCGGCGAACCGTTGCCTGGAAGTGGCGGGCTCGCACCTCCTGATAATTGCCGAGGCTCTGGCCGCGTTTCGTGCTGGCCTTGAACCCGCGAGTCTGCGCAGCGAGGTTGGTCGTGTCCTGATCGAGCACTTGGCCGAGCGAGGTGGGCAGCCCGGGCACGGTCGTGTAGCTGTCGGCCACGTCGAGGTCGAACGGCTCGGCCGGCAGCGGGACCTTGCTCGAGCGTGGCTTGGGCCGCAGGTACAGCACTTCATAGATGCAGCGATCCGGGTCGGGGCCGTCCGGGCGGAACCGGTAGACGAGCGGAATCGCCAGGCCGGGGAAGAAGAACGCATTGGGGAACAGGAAGTACTCGATCGAATCGATCGTTTCGGCGACCGAGAGGTGAGAGAAGTCGTTGTCGTACAACTCGCCGAGCGACTGCTGGACATGGCGTGCGTAGACGTCGCGAGCGCGCTCGCCCTCGGGGATCTGCGGCACGTCCTCGCCGGGATTCTTGCGACCCATCAGCATGTTCAGCAGGGTCTGTTCGTCGGGCCGCTTGTCCTCTGGCACGTGCGGGCTCGGCGTGGCAATGGTGTGGATGAAGCGACTGACGTGCTCGCCGAACACGTCGTACTGTGCGTTCGCGTCACCGGCGGTCATGATCGACTGACTGTGCGTTTCGAGGATGTGGTACGCCTCGAGGAACGCTTCGGCCGAGGCCTTCCAGTTCGCCGGAAGTTTCTTGCGGATGTGTACTTCGACGTAGCGATCCGCCAGATTCCACTCGGAGAAGTGTTCGTCGAGTACGCCGATGTAGTCGTCGAAGGGTTGCGGGTCGTCGGCGAAGTTGACGAACACGAACCCGCCCCACGTGGCCACATGGAGCTGCGGGAGCTGATGCGACTCGGCAGTGACGTGAGGGAAGTCCCAGTGGCAGGGCACCTCGTCGAGTTCGCCCTCGATCGTCCAGGTCCAACCGTGGAATGGACAGCGCAGTTTCGGGCTGTATCCGGATGACGCCGGCGGCTTGAGCTGCGTGCCGCGATGCAGGCAAGAGTTGTGGAAGGCCCGGATCGTGCCGTCCGGCCCGCGCACCACGACGGCGGACCGGTCGCCGACGTCGTAGACCTGGTAGTCGCCGGCCTCCGGGATGTGTTCCTCGCGGCACGCCCACTGCCACGTGCGCGACCACACGTGGTCCGCCTCGGCCTCGGCGAAGGCTCGCGACGTGAACTCGTCATAGGAGACGTCCTCGTCACCGATGAACGCGTAACTCTGCTCGAGCAGTGGCGCCGGCGGTGGCACCGAGTCGCGGAGCAAGATGTCTCGCGTCGAGGGCCCTGGACATCGAGCCTCACCGGGCGAAACGTTGACAGGCGTGATCTGGTCGGTCATGTCATCTCCAGGACAGTTAAAGGTGCCAGGCACCTCGGTCGAGGTGCCTGGCACCTTTGTCGAAGTCGGGTCATGTGGGGTCTTTCATGGCGAACGGGAGGGTGCTGTCGAGGACCTCTTGGAGCTCGACGATGTTGCCGTCCGGATCGCGTCCGTAGATCGCGCGTAGCCGGCCGGGGCCGCCACCCATCTCTTCCACAGTCGGCGGCGTGGAGGAGAACGTCATGCCATTGGCCGAGAGGCGGGCATGCTCGGCGTCGATGTCGGTGACATCGAGGCACAGGTGCGTGTAGCCGTGGTCGGCAGGGTTGCGATCGGGTCGGGATGCCACCGGTTTCGGCGCCGAGTACTCGAAGAGTTCGAGGTGCGCGTTGCCAGCGCGCAGCATCACCTGACGGGCTGCTGAACCCGGGAGGTCGATCATTCGGTCGACGAGCGGCCGGTCCTTCCAGGACGTGTCCATCACTGGTTCGAAGCCGACCACCTCGGTGTAGAACGCGACGAGCCGATCGAGGTCGGGCGTCGAGATCGCCACGTGGTGGATCCCGCGGATCACGCAAAACCTCTTGGGAGTGTCGTCGCTGGTGCCATGCCGTTCCCCTTCGACCGGTTGTGTCGCACTCCGAGTCGAGGACGAACTGATCAGCAGGTTAATTTCCCATCGACGGGGGTCGAGAGCCGGAGCACCGGAGGGCGAAACCTCCAGCGGCGAGCGAGCAGCCACAGCGACCTGAGAGAATCAGTGACGACACAGAAGGGGACAGCGATGACGACGATCGAGCGATCAGGCGAACAACCCGTCGAGGTACGAGGAATCACGCGCACCAAGGCACCGGAGCCCGACCTCACGGACACCACCATCCGCGGCGATCGATACTGGGACCCCGAATTCGCCGCGCTCGAGGCCGAGGCCCTGTGGCCGCGCGTGTGGCAGATCGCCGGTCGCGTCGACCAGATTCCCGAACCCGGCGACTACGTGACCTACGAGATCGGACGCGACTCGATCATCGCCGTACGCGGCGAGGACCAACAGGTCCGTGCGTTCTACAACGTCTGCCAGCACCGGGGGAACCGGCTGGTCACTGCGGAGGTCGGCACGCTGCTGACCGGCGAGTTCCAGTGCGCCTACCACGGTTGGCGATTCGGCTCCGATGGTCGGTTGAATTGGGTGCCCGACGAGGACGACTTCGTCCAGGGCAGTCCGTGCGGCAAGCGCAACTTGGTCGAGATGCCGTCCGACACTTGGGCCGGGTTCATCTGGTTCAACATGGACCCCGATGCGGCGCCCCTGCGTGACTGGCTCGACCCGGTTGCGGATCACCTCGATGCGTATCGCATGGAGGACATGAAGCGGACCCACTGGGTCACCATCGAGGGTGACTGGAATTGGAAGTGCGTGCAGGACAACTTCAACGAGAGCTATCACCTCCCGTTCGTCCACCCGCAGACCCTCGCCTCGATGAATGAGCACCATTCTGGCTGCCAGTTCGACCTCTACGAATCGGGTCACGCTCGCATGCTGATGCCCGGTGGCGGGCCCGGTCCGCAGTACGGCGGCAAGCCGGAACGAACACTCAAGTCGTTGCAGGCCGACCTCGACTTCTGGGACGTCGACCCGTCGCCGCATCTCGACGACCTTCCATCACTCCGCACCGCGCTACAGGAGGCGAAGCGTCGGCTCGGCGCCGAGAAGGGCTACGACTTCTCCCGCTATTCCGACGAGCAGTTGACGGACAACTACCACTACACGATCTTCCCGAACGTCTCGTTCAGCATGAAGCCCGACGGCTGCATCTGGCTCCGCGCGATTCCGCACCCCGAGGACCCGCAGAAGTGCTCCTTCGACATGTGGTACCTCACGCTGTTCCCCGAGGGATCGAGCGAGTACTTCTCGAACTCGATGAAGGACTGGGTGTCGATCGACCATCAGGTCGAACACGAGACCGGCAAGGCCGGCGAGGTGTCGTGCGGACCCGGCATCGACCAGGACGTCGCGATCTGGACCACCCAGCAGCAGGGCCTCCGGTCGCGCGGATTCCGCGGCGACTACATGCCATGGCAGGAGCGCCGCATCCGCTTCTTCCACGACAACGTCGATCGCCACGTGGCGATGGGACCTCTGCAGACAGAACAACTCGATGGCTGAACCCTTGGGTGGCGGCGCGATTCCGCTGGGTGACCTGTCGGATCTCGGCGACGGCGAAATGCGCTGCTTCGAGGCTGTCGGCCCCGACGGCATCGTCGTCTGCCGCGTCGACGGCGACCTGTTCGCGCTCACCGACAACTGCTCGCACGCCGACACGCCGCTCAGCGAAGGTCGTCTCCGCGGCCATGGCCTTATTTGCCCGCTTCATGGCTCGTCGTTCGACGTCCGTGACGGCACGCACTCCGGCCCGCCCGCCTGGGAGGGTGTGCCGTGCCACCTCGTCAACGAGTCCGACGGCGTTGCAGTCGTGGTGTTGGCCAGCGGCTCCGACGACCGTCCCAGCGACGGCGGGCGACTGCAGACGCGCTGAGCAGTCCGATCACCAACCATTCGAAATCCGAAGACACCAGGAGCACACAAGACATGGCGACACTGCCGACGACGACGAACGAGATCACCGCAGAGTGGATGACCGAGGCCCTCCGGGGTTCCGGGATCATCGACTCGTCGGTGAGCGTGACCGAGGTATTGACCGATGCGGCGAACGTCGGCGTCGGATTCATGGGCGAGGTCGCAACGGTCGGGGTGCGCTACGACGGCGACGCCGGAGATGCACCGACTCGGATGGTCGCGAAGTTCGCGACGCAGTCGCCGGAGATCAAGACCATGATGCACCCGACCCGCGTCTACGAGCGCGAGCACCAGTTCTACGAACAGCTGGCATCGTCGACCCCGGTCCGAACACCCGACGTGTATCACGTCACCTGCAACACCGCCGACGAGCCGCTCGCCGAGGAGTACCTGTTGCTCCTCGAAGACCTCGGTGGCCTGGTGCTCGGCGATCAAGTGGCCGGTGTGAGCCCGGCGCAGGCAGAGTCGGCGCTCGTCGGCCTCGCCCGCCACCATGCCCACTTCTGGAACGGCAGGGGCCTGGAGAATGCGCCGTTCGCACCGCCCATCAACGGCGTGCTGAACAAGGCGGGGCAGGGCATCTACGAAGCGTCACTCCCAGGCTTCAAGGAGGTGTTCGCCGACGCGCTCCTGCCGGAGATGGTGCCGGTCGCCGAGGCCTACACGGCCAACCATCCGCAACTTCTCGACCGGCTCGCTGCGATGCCCAGCACGCTCGTCCACTTCGACTACCGAGCCGACAACTTGTTCTTCGAGCCCGATGCCGACGGGACACAAGGGTCGGTCGTGGTGATCGACTGGCAGTCGATCAGCGTCGGGGGCGGCGCCGCCGACGTCGGCTACTTCCTCGGCCAGAACCTGTCACCGGCTGACCGCCGGGCACACGAGGACGAACTGCTCCACCGCTATCACGACACGCTGACAGCAGAAGGCGTGACCGGATACGACTATGCGACGTTCTTCGAGGACTACCGACTCGGCCTGGTTTACGGCTGGGTCATCCCGGTGTTCGCCGTCGGGTCGCTCGATGCGTCCAGCGAGAGAGCGGTCGCGCTCTGGACCAACGTCATCGAGCGCGTTCAGGACGCCATCTTCCAGCACAACGCACAGGAGTTCATCGAATGAGCCAACATCCCGTTTCCCGGTCACGGAGGCCGCGCGTGACCACTCACTCGCTGGCGCTCGTTCGCTCGGACCTCAGCGCGGTCGCACAATGAGTGGCCGTCTTGCCGGCCGGACCGCCGTCATCACCGGAGCGGCCAGCGGCATCGGCGCTGGCACCGCCCGGCGCTTCGTGGCCGAAGGTGCGAACGTGATCGTCGCCGACCTCCAGGTCGGGGCCGGTCAGGCACTCGTTGCCGAACTCGGCGACGCAGCGCGTTTTGCCGAGTGCGACGTGACGAACGAGGAGCAGGTCGCTGCAGCTGTCGATATGGCTGTTGCCGAGTTCGGCAGCCTCGACGTGATGTTCAACAACGCTGGCGTCGTCGGCGTGGTCGGCAAGATCTCCGAGATGCCGGTCGAGGCGTGGGACCACACGATGGCGATCCTGCTACGCGGCGTCTTCCTCGGAACAAAGCACGCGGCACGGGTGATGACCGAGCAGGGCTCCGGCGTCATCATCAACACCTCGAGCACGGCGGGCATCCTCGGCGGCCTCGGCCCACACGTCTACACCGCCGCGAAGCACGGTGTGATCGGGCTGACCAAGTCCGTCGCCAACGAACTCGCGCCCCACGGCATCCGGGTCAACGCGATCTCGCCCGGCAACACGGTGACGGCGATGACTGCAGCAGTGACAACCGGCGACGCCGAGAATCTCGACGCGACGAACGCCAGCATCGCAAAGGGTTCACCGCTCGGCTACGCCGGCACACCTGACGACATCGCGGCTGCCGCGCTGTACCTTGCGAGCGACGACGCCCGCTACGTGTCAGGCCACACCCTCGTGGTCGACGCCGGCCAGACGACTGCGGGAATGACGCCGCAACGCTTCAACCTCGGCGAGTCCCGTCAATTCCACGAAGCCGGCCGCGTCACATGAATCACCGTACGGGCCAGGCCTGTTCGGTGATCGGTCACCGAACGGGCCTGGCCTGTTCGGTGACATCAGAGAGTGCGGACGGGGTCGGAGCCGTCCCAGTTGATCGAGGCGTCGCGGACCATGTCATAGAAC
>RCMY010002496.1_pt1 | contig 17146 bp, 11 predicted proteins | sample 2041341 | NCBI WGS metagenome assembly RCMY01 (sample SAMN09708234, study PRJNA481090) | Marine sediment metagenome, whole genome shotgun sequencing project. | reverse complement strand
CTCGCTGGCGGCTCCGCCCATGTGACCATCGACAAGAGGATTCCGCACGGTGGCGGCCTCGGCGGCGGATCGACCGACGCCGCTACAGCGATGCGCTGGGCCCACTATCCGACCGATGCTGCAGCACTCGCTCGTGCCGCCGCACTCGGCGCAGACATCAGTTTCTGCCTCGTCGGTGGGCGCGCTCGCGTCACCGGCATCGGCGAGATCATCACACCGCTGCCGCACGTCGACCGAACGGTCACGTTGGTCATCCCGCCGCTCGCAGTGAGCACCCCGGCGGCCTATCGGGCCTGGGACGACCTCGGTGGGCCGACCGTCGACGGACCCAACGATCTCGAACCCGCAGCGATCGCCGTCGAGCCGAGACTCGCCCGATGGCGTGACACGATCGGAGACCGCACTGGTGTCGCTCCGACGCTCGCTGGCAGCGGTGCGACCTGGTTCGTTGCAGGCGAACACAGCAACGCCCTCGCCGACTTGGGGGCGTCACGGTGGTGCTGGCACGCACGGTGCCTTCGGAAGTGGCCACGACCCAGACGCGTTGAGCGTCGGAACGGGGCGATACGAACTATTTGTTGCGCTGGTGGCGCGTGCGGCGAAGCATCTTCTTGTGCTTCTTCTTTCGCATGCGCTTGCGACGTTTCTTGATCAACGAACCCATAAGGCGCACTAACCTACCGGTCGCACGTCGCAAACGTTCACGTGGTGCCAGGCACAACGTGAACGCGTCGCACCGAGTCACTCAGCTGACCAAACGTTCACGTTGTGCCTGGCACCACGTGAACGGAATGGGCAACCCAAACGGGCCGTTGTCCGGGCGGTCTGCTCCGGTAGCTTGTCGGCTGATCCATTCCGGGATCGTCTAACGGCAAGACAGCGGTTTTTGGTGCCGAGAATGGGGGTTCGATTCCTCCTCCCGGAACCATGAGCGTTTCTGCCATCGTCCTCGCTGCAGGGGAAGGCTCTCGTATGCGATCGAGTCGCCCGAAGCCGCTTCATCTCATCTGCGGAAGGGCCATGGTCGTGCACGTGATCCATGCGCTCGAGAAGTTGCAGCCCGACCGAACGGCCGTGGTCGTCGGCCACATGGCCGAAGCGGTCACCGCGAAGGTGACCGAACGAGCACCCACTTGGGCGAACGTCGCCTTCGCCGAACAGGTCGAACAGAACGGCACGGGCGACGCCGCGGCGATCGGCATGACGGCGTTCGACGGCGACGACTACGACGACGATGCGACCATCGTCATCCTGCCCGGCGATGCGCCGCTGCTCCAGGCCGACACGCTCGACGAACTCGTCGCCACTCATGTCGCCAACCAGAACGCATGCACCCTGCTGACGAGCGTGCTCGATGACCCGACCGGGTACGGCCGCATCGTCCGCAAGAAGGACGGCCAGGTCGCACGAATCGTCGAGCAGCGCGACGCCTCACCGGACGAACTCGACATCAAAGAGGTCTGCACGAGCATCTATGCGTTCCGCCGCGACCTACTCGGCCCGGCGCTGCGCACCCTCACCACCGACAACGCCCAGGGCGAGTACTACCTCACCGATGTCGTCGCCGGCCTCGCCGCAATGGGCCACCGCGTCGGCGCCGTCGAAGCCGCTGCGTCCGAGACACAGGGCGTCAACGACCGCTGGCAGCTCGCGCTCGCCGAACGTGAGCTCCGCAATCGCACCAACCGGCACTGGCTGTTGAACGGCGTGACGATGCTCGATCCGCGCCAGACCTTCATCGACGTCAACGTCAAGATCGGGCGCGACGTCACGATCTACCCCGGTTCCATGCTCCAGGGGACAACGGTCATCGGTGACGGCTGCGAGATCGGTCCGGACACCCGCCTCGCCGACTGTGTCGTCGGGAGCAACTCGACCGTCGAGCACAGCGTCGGCCACGCTGCGACCATCGGTGATGATGCCGTCGTCGGTCCCTACGCCCATCTCCCAGCGGGTTCAGCCGTGCTTTCGAACGCGACCACGGGAGCGTTCTACACTGCCCCTGTCGGCTGATCCGACGCAGAAGGCACGACACACTTCACTCAGCGCACCCCGCTGCTCCGCTCTCACCTCACCACACGACACACGGGACTTCCACATGGAAAAGGTCACCACCAAGCGCCTCGCGATCTACACGGGACGCACCCATCCTGAACTCGCTCAGGAGGTGGCCGCCCATCTCGACATCGAGGTCGGGCACGACAACCTCGTTGAATTCTCCAACGGCGAAGTCCGATGCAGCTTCGGTGAGTCCGTGCGCGGCTCCGATGTGTTCATCATGCAGACCCACTACGGCGTCGACGGTCGATCGGTCAACGACTCGATCATGGAACACCTCATCATGATCGATGCCGCTTCACGTGCGTCTGCCAAGCGGATCACCGCCGTCGTTCCCTTCTACGGCTACGCCCGCCAGGATCGTAAGGCTGCAGGCCGCGAACCGATCACCGCCCGCCTCGTCGCCGACATGTTCAAGGCCGCCGGCGCCAAGCGGATGATCTCGATCGACCTCCACTCGGGCCAGATCCAGGGCTTCTTCGACGGCCCGGTCGATCACCTCACGGCGATGCCGGTGCTCGAGAAGTACGTCCGTGAGAACGCCACGGAACCGGTCATCGTGTCGCCCGACGCCGGTCGCATCAAGGTCGCCGAGCGCATGGCGCAGCACCTCGTCGACATCGGCGCCGACCTCGCGTTCATCTACAAGCGTCGCCCGAAGGGCACGACCAACGTGGCCGAGGCTGCCGAGGTGATGGGCGATGTCGAAGGCCGCACGTGCGTCTTGACCGACGACATGATCGACACCGGCGGCACCATCGTCGCTGCCGCCGAACTCTTGATGAAGCGTGGAGCGAAGAACGTGTGGGCCATGGCCACGCACGGCGTGCTGTCCGGCCCGGCCATCGATCGGCTGAAGAACAGCCCGCTCGAGAAGATCGTCCTCACCAACACGCTGCCCCTGCCTCCCGAGAAGCAGCTCCCGAACATCGAAGTCCTCTCGGTTGCGCCGCTGATCGCCGAAGCCCTCGGCGCTGTGTTCGACGACACCAGCGTGAGCGACATCTTCGACGGCGAAAACCTCTCGTAGCCCAAGACCCCCATCGCGACGCGCGCCGCGCACCTGCACCTGCACCTGCACCTGCACCTGTCCCGAAATTGGGGCGCTGGTGACTCACTGCCGACCCTCAGCACCCCGATTTCCGCTCTGCCGTGCTCGGAGTCCACTGCTCTTGTGTGACCGTCAACCAGATTCTCAAGCAAGCTCGCCGACAACACGGCCTCATCACTCGTCCCCAACTCCACGCCCTCGGCTTCGACAAGTCCGCGCTCACCAGGGCGATCAAACGTCAGTGGTTCCACCGGATTCTGCCCGGGGTGTACCTGATCGCGCCGTCGCCAGACGACTTCATGATGCGCTGTCGAGCCGTGCAGTTGTGGTGCGGAGGTGCCGGATTCGTCGGTGGCCCTGCAGCCGGCCGACTCCACGGGTTGGCTCGAATGGGCCCCAGATTTCCGGTCACGTATCACGTTCCACGCTCGATCAAACGTACGCCGCCTCCGTGGATCGAGCTCCGCAGGTCGAGTTGGTATGACGCCGCGACGGATCGCATGTTCCTCGGTTCTCGTCTCGCTGTGGCGACCCCGGAACGCATGCTCTTCGCGCTCGCAGCCGATTTCGATCAGGACCGATTCGACGACAGCGCCGACGAAGCCTGGAACCTCCGACTCACGAGCCCGGCATCGATGGCGGTGTATCTCGAACGTCACCGCTGCAGGGGCAAAGACGGCGTGACCTCGGTGGAACGCTGGCTCGAACGGGCTCTGGCCCGCGAACGCCCTGCGCAGAGCTTCCTGGAACGCGACCTGTTGCGTGCCCTGGACGACGCGGGGCTCCCCGAGCCGGTCCGCCAATTCCGGCTCGACCTGCCAGACGTCGGACATTTCATCCACATCGACATCGCCTGGCCGGACATCCGCCTCGGCATCGAGCCAGGTCACTCTCGATTCCACGAAGGTGAGTCCGCTCATGAGCGGGACACGCTGCGCGACCTGAGTTGCCGCCAGCAGGGCTGGGAGATCCAGCGACTCACGCAAGGAATCCGTGCGGATCTCCCCGGTCTGGCCAGGCGACTCCGTCTCGTCCACCAGCGCCGAAGCCACGATCTCGGCGCTGCTGGGGCGAGATCACTGAAATCGGGGCGCTGAGAATCCCCTGCGAGTCACCACCACCCCAAATTCGGCGCCTGGCCGGGTGCCGTTGCGTTCTCGGGGCCGTGAGGGTCGGATGCGCGCCCCCACCGCCCCAATTTGGGAACCAGCCGCCCGAATGGGCTGCTCGGCCAGGCGCCAGGTCGGGTGCGCGAGGGGTTGGGAGACGCGGCCGATAGCGTTGTTGTCTGCTGTATCGACGCGCCACGTGGGCGTCCACTGCGATCGGCACTGAATCTTCACACCGAATCCTTCATCACCCTCCTTCACCACACGGGACCTGAAAACCATGTCTGAGACTGTTCTCCTCGCTGAATCCGGCCGCACCACGGGAAGCGCCTCCGCGCGCCGTCTGCGTACCGAAGATCGCATCCCTGGTGTCGTGTACGGACACGGCATGGACCCGGTCAGCATCTCGGTCGGCCGTCGTGACCTGCGCATCGCCCTGTCGGGCACCGCCGGGCTGAACACGATCCTCGACCTCACCGTCGGCAGCGAGGTCTACCCGACCCTGGTCAAGGACATCCAGCGCCACCCGGTCAAGCGCAACGTCCAGCACATCGACTTCATCCAGGTCAACCTGAACGAAGAGGTCCGCGTCAACGTGCGTGTGCGCCTCGTCGGCGAGGCCAAGGCCGTGGAGAACGAGGGCGGCCTGGTCGACCTCACGATGAACGAGATCAACCTCGCCACGACACCGCGCAACATCCCCGACGAGATCGTCATCGACATCTCCGACATGGACATGGACACCACGATCCGCGTGGCGGACATCCCGATGCCCGACGGCGTCTCGGCCACGGCCGACCCGGACTACCCGGTCGTCACCGTGCTCACCATGCGCACCCCGGTCCTCGACGCCGAAGAAGAGGCCGCAGCCGAAGCAGCCCTCGAAGCAGCCGAGGGCGAAGGCGAAGAGGGCGGCGACGCTCCTGCCACCGACGGCGACGACTCCAGCGAGTGACGACCGAGCCCCAGTGGCTCGATTGAAACTCTTCTGCACGACACGTCACCCTTCCGCCCGACACGTCTTCTTGGGATCACGCTGACATGGGACTGTTCGGACGCACCGGCAAGGGTGCCCCGTTCGACTGGCTCGTCGTCGGCCTCGGCAACCCCGGACCCAAGTACGTCGGCACGCGCCACAACGTCGGCGAGGACGCCATCAAGGTCCTCGCCGAACGGACCCGGTCCCCACTCAAGGGCGGCCGAGACAACGCGCTCACCGCGGAGACTCGCTTGCCGGGCCCCGACGGCGACCAGCGCGTCATCCTCGCTTTCCCGATCACCTACATGAACGAGTCCGGCCAGGCCGTCGGTGCGTTGGTTCGACGCTTCCGCATTCCGACAGTCGAGCGGATCATCGTCGTCCACGACGAACTCGATCTGCCTCCCGGCGAGATGAAGGTCAAGGTCGGAGGCGGACTCGCCGGACACAACGGGCTGCGCTCGATGAAGCAGCACCTCCACGACCAGGACTTCATCCGCGTTCGCATCGGCGTCGGCAAGCCCCCGTCCGGCGCAGGCAAGAACTACGTGTTGTCCAAGGTCCCCAAGCGTGAGCGCGAACTGTTGGACATCACGATCGCTCATGCGGCAGATGCGGTGGAAATGATCGTGTCCGACGGCGCAGACGCAGCGATGCGCCGATACAACATCAAGCAATGACCACCGAGCTCCGACAGCGGCACCACACCATCGACGAGCCGATACACGCTCCGCTCGAAGCGCTGCCCGGCCTGCTGCGTGACGAGCCGGGCCTGACCCGGGCGCTCGGTGATCCCGCTGCCCGCCTTGCCGTCGTCGAAGTCGCTCGACCGATCTCGATCGCCGCCCTTGCCCGCCTGTCGAGCAGCCGCCCCCTCGTCGTGGCCTGCCCGACGGGCACGATGGCCGCACAACTCGTCGACGACATCGCCCAATTCGTCCCGGACGGCGACGTCGTGATGTTCCCGGGGTGGGAGACGCTCCCGTTCGAGCGGGTGAGTCCGAGCGTGGAGACGATGGGGCAGCGCCTCGAGGTGCTGTGGCGCCTCGGGAACAGCGAACGGGCACCGAAGATCATCGTCGCCGGCGTGCGCTCGCTTCTCCAGAAGCTCGGCCCGGGAGCGACGACGGTCGAGCCCATCGTGGTGCGGCCGAACATCGAGATCGACCCCGACGCGCTCGCGGCACAACTCGTCGAGTTCGGCTACCGGCGCGAAGAACTCGTCGAGCACCGGGGCGAATTCGCCAGGCGCGGTGCGATCTTCGACGTGTACCCATCGACGGCGAACGCCCCGATCCGCATCGACCTGTGGGGTGACGAAGTCGAGCGTCTCACCCGCTTCGGCGTCAACGATCAACGCTCGACCGACGACCTCGACGAGGCCATGATCTTCCCGGCCCGCGAGCTGATGCCGACCGACGACGTGCGCGAGCGCGCGGCGGGACTCGTCGCGACCGAACCGTGGGGCCGCGAGCAGTGGGAGCGGCTGGCCGAGGGCGCCCACTTCGACGGTATGGAGAGCTGGCTGCCCTGGCTCGTCGACAGCAGCCGACTTCTCACCGACGTGCTGCCGACGAATGCGAAGGTCCTGCTCGTCGAACCGCGCCGCATGCTCGATCGGGCGAAGGATCTGATCGCTGAAGAGGACGACCTCGCGCGCACCCTCGCGGGGACCTGGGCGCGCGACCCGGACAAGTCGTTCCCCCGGCTCCATGCCGACCCGGAGACGCTCCTCGCACCCAATCCGGCAGCGGACGCGTCGTCCAGTTTCTGGACACTCGACTCGACGCCCGAATCGCCCGACACCCCGGTGGTCGAAGCATCCGGATGGGGCCCCGTTGCCGGCGACGGATCCGGTCTCACCGACCGCCTGACCCAGCTGATCAGCAACGGCTTCCGCGTGGTGGTCGCAGCCGACGGCACCGGGTCGGCGGCGCGCCTGCACTCCCTGCTGCTCGACCAGGGTCTCGACTTCCCGGTCCGCAAGCCGCCGGCCGACCCCGACGACGTGCTCGATCTCGGGCCCGGCGGTCACATCGTCGTCGCCCCATTGCACCGCGGCGTCACCCTGCCGAACGCGAAGGTCTCGATCGTTGCCGAGAGCGACCTGACCGGCCGGCGCCGAGCCCACCGCAAGGCCCGCCGACAGCCCAAGCGTGACTCGGTCTCGACCTTCGAGGACCTCAAGACGGGCAGCTACGTCGTCCATCACCAGCACGGCGTCGGCAAGTACGAGGGCATGGTCAAGCGGGCGATCGGCGGCGTCGAGCGCGACTACCTGCTCATTGCCTACAAGGGCGGCGACAAGCTGTACGTGCCGTCCGATCAGATCGACACGCTGCGGCAGTACGTCGGCGGTGAGTCCCCGGCGCTCCACAAGCTCGGCGGCTCGGACTTCGCCAAGGCCAAGAGCCGCGTCAAGTCCGAGGTCCGCCAGATCGCGCAGGAACTCGTCCTGCTCTATCAACAGCGCGTCACCGCGGACGGCCACGCCTTCGCACAGGACACGCCGTGGCAGACCGAGATGGAAGAGGCGTTCCCGTTCGTCGAGACACCTGACCAACGCACGGCGATCGACGACATCAAGGGCGACATGGAGCGCGAGTTCCCGATGGATCGTCTCGTCTGCGGCGATGTCGGGTTCGGCAAGACCGAAATCGCGATCCGTGCCGCGTTCAAGGCGATCCAGGATGGCAAACAGGTCGCCGTCCTGGCACCGACCACGCTGCTCGCCACTCAGCACGGCAACACCTTCGCCGACCGATTCGCCGGCTACCCGATTCGTGTCGAGGTGCTGTCGCGCTTCCTGACAGCGAAGCAGGCGAAGAAGGTGATCGAGGAGGTCAAGTCGGGCGAGGTCGACTGCATCATCGGCACCCATCGCCTCCTGGCGGCCGACATCAACTTCAAGGACCTCGGCCTGCTGGTGGTCGACGAAGAGCAGCGCTTCGGTGTGCAGCACAAAGAGAAGATGAAGAAGATGAAGACGAATGTCGACGTCCTCACCCTCACCGCAACGCCGATTCCGCGCACCCTCGAGATGAGCCTCGTCGGCATCCGCGACCTCTCGCTGCTCCAGACACCGCCGGCCGAACGCCAGCCCATCCTCACCTACGTCGGCGAGTACGACGAACGGGTCGCGATCGAATCGATCCGCCGAGAATTGCTCCGCGAGGGCCAGGTCTTCTGGGTCCACAACCGGGTCAAGTCGATCGACACCGCTGCTGCTCGGCTCCGTCAACTCGTCCCCGAGGCCCGCATCGCCGTGGCCCACGGGCAGATGGACGAAGCGACCCTCGAAACCGTCGTCCAGGATTTCTGGGACGGCCAGTACGACGTCTTGGTCTGCACGACGATCATCGAGTCGGGCATCGACATGCCCTCGGTCAACACCCTCGTCGTCGAGCGGTCCGACCTCTTGGGTCTCGGCCAGATGCACCAGCTGCGCGGCCGAGTCGGACGGTCAGGCCAACGTGCCTACGCCTACCTCTTCTACCCGCGTGACAAGGTCCTCACCGAAGAGGCCTACGAACGGCTCCGCACGATCGGCGAGTCGACCGAACTCGGCTCGGGGTTCAAGATCGCCATGCGCGACCTCGAGATCCGTGGCGCCGGCAGCCTGCTCGGCGAGTCACAGTCGGGTCACATCGCGGCCGTCGGCTACGACCTGTACTGCCAGATGGTGACCGAGGCGGTCAGCGAGATGAAGGGCGAACCGCCGAAGAACGCCCCGGCGGAGATCAAGCTCGACGTCCCGACCGACTCGTTCCTCCCACCCGACTACGTCGTCAAGGAAGAACTCCGACTCGAGGCGTACCGCCGCCTTGCCGGCGTCGAGACCGACGCCCAGGTCGACGACATCCGCACGGAGTGGGAAGACCGCTACGGACCATTACCTCAACCTGCCGCAAGCCTGTTGGACGTCGGGTATCTCCGTGCGCAGTGCCACCGCCTCGGGTTGCGTGACATCCAGATCTCGCCGACCGACGCGAAGCTCAGCCCGATCGAACTCAAGATGAGTGAGACGATGCGCTTGCGACGTCTGTCCAAGGGTGCCAAGTACAAAGAAGACCTGGGTCAGCTCGTGGTGCCGATCCCGCGCCGAAACCCCGACGGCAGCAAGGCCGACGCCGCGACCTTCCTCGTCAACTTCCTCCGCGAACTCGTCGAAGCACCCGAACCGGGCGACGAGCCCGAGGCAGCCGCCAGCCCGAACGAGAAGGCAGTCGCAGCCGCAACTGCCGAATAATTGCGAAAGGGGCCTGACCCCATGCGCAACTTGTATCGTTCGGACGGTGAAGCGCCGTTCCCCGATCGCCCTGCTCGCTCTCGCCGTTGCCACGCTCACCGCGTTGACGACCAGCTGCACGACGTTCTCCGACAGCGACGCTGCTGCTCGCGTCGGCGACGTCGAGTTCACCCACGACGAACTCGTCGCACAACTCGAAGAACTGGGCGTTCCCCCGGAGCAGTTGGCACAGGCCGACATCGCTCGCGGCCAGGTGTCCGCGTGGGTCGCCGAACGAGTGGTCGAGGCTCAGGACCCGGTGCTCGCTGCCGAGATCTACGCCGACGGTCTCTTCGCGAGCGGCAGCATCTGTCTCGACGTGATCGCCACCGACTCCCAGGCTGCCGCCGACGATGCCGTCGCTGCCCTGGAGAGCGGCACGACCTTCGCCGATGCCTTCGCCGCTGCGAACACCGACCCGTCGCTCGCCGAGAGCCTCGGCCGGATCGGCTGCCTCCCGCTCGCCGAACTCGACCTCGAGGGCGGTAATCCGCTCGTCGATTCGATCACCGACATCAACGCCGACAACCCCTACGCCATTGCACTACTACCGGGTGACGCGGTCAACCCCGACCTCTTCGTCGTCAGCCGCTTCGTACCCTTCGACGAACTCGGCCCGGACGAGACGCCAGTGGTCACGGGTTCCGTGGTCAGCGCTGAGGCGCTCGGACTCGACATCTACATCGATCCGCGAATCGGCACCTACGACGACCTCTCGGGCTCGGTCGTCCCGCTCGTCTGAGCCAACGCCAGCACGACACCAGCACCGACACCCTTCGCGACACCACACCGACCCAGTCATGACCGCTCGCATCGTCGTCGTCGGACTCGGCCCCGGGTCGACGGCGCACGTCACCGACGAGACGCGCGAGGCCATTGCCCGCATCGAACATCGGCACCTCCGCACCGCCATTCATCCGTCCGCACACCTCGTGCCCGACGCGGTGACCCATGACGACCTGTACGAGTCGGCCGAAGCGTTCGACGACGTCTACGTCGAGATCACCAACCGACTGGTTGCAGCCGCCAGCGAGCACGGCGAGATCCTCTACGCCGTGCCCGGCTCTCCACTCGTCCTCGAACGGACCGTCCGCTACCTGCGCGAACGCACGACCGGCACCGGCGCAGGCACAGACCCAGGCACAGCGACAGACGCAGACGCAGACGCAGACATCGAACTGGACATCCTGCCGGCGATGTCATTCCTCGACGTCGCGTGGGCTCGGCTCGGCATCGACCCCGTCGAAGCCGGCGTCCGACTCGTCGACGGTCACGACTTCGCCATCGCCGCCGCCGGCGAACGCGGCCCACTGCTCGTTGCCCACACCCACGCGAACTGGGTGCTGAGCGACATCAAACTCGCCGTCGAGGGAGCGTCGGGCGACGAAGCCGTGACGATCCTGCACGCGCTCGGAACCGACGACGAAGCAATCGTCGAGACCACCTGGGCCCGGCTCGATCAGACGCTCGAGGCCAACCACCTCACGTCGATCTACATCCCGCACCTCGCGGCGCCCGTCGGCCAGGAGTACGTCCGCTTCCACGAGCTCACCCGCACCCTGCGCGAGCAGTGCCCGTGGGACATCGAGCAGACCCATCAGACCCTGATCCCCTTCCTGCTCGAAGAAACCTATGAAGTGGTCGATGCCCTCCAGGCACTCCCCGGTCCCGACGGTGACCCAGACGATGACACAGGCCGGGAACCCGCCAGCGCCGTTCCGGGAGGGCTCGGCCCGACTGCTGACGACGACCTGATCGAGGAGCTCGGTGACCTGCTCTTCCAGATCGAGTTCCACGCCACGATCGCCGAGCAGGAGGGACGCTTCACCATTGCCGACGTGACCCAGGGCATCCACGACAAACTCGTCCGTCGCCACCCACACGTGTTCGGTGACACCGTTGCGGACAGCACCGATCAGGTCCTGAGCAACTGGGACGACATCAAGCGAGCCGAGAAGGGCCGCACCTCGATCTTCGACGGGATCCCACGATCGCTCCCGGCACTCGCGTACGCCCAGAAGGTCGGCAGAAAGGCATCCAAGGTCGGCTTCGACTGGCCCAGCGTCGAGGGCGCCTTCCCCAAGGTCGGCGAAGAGACCGGCGAACTCGCCGAGGCGATCCAACTCGAGGATCACGATGCCAGCGTCGACGAACTGGGCGACCTGCTCTTCGCGGTCGTGAACGTCGCACGACATCTCGAGATCGACGCCGAACTCGCGCTCCGCGCTGCGAGCGACAAGTTCCGCAACCGCTTCGAGGGTGTCGAACGACTGGCCCGCGACCGATCCCTCGATCTCCATGCCAGCGATCTCGAGACGCTCGACGCGCTGTGGGACGAGATAAAGACCGCCGAGACCACGACAGGCAGCGCCGACTGAGTCGACTGAGTCGACCGGCTCGGGGCAGCCTCGTCAGCGTCGTGAGGCGGTGGGCGCTCCGGAACTCACCGGTCGGCGAGCCCGTCGATGCTCGGTGAATCTTCGGGGCCCGGCGGGGGTTCGTCAGCCAGGCGCCCGAGCGTCTGTTCCCATTCGGTCTTCCACCGACGCCAGCGCAGATCGATCACTTCGTCGAACACGGTGACCGCTCGCCAGGTCGACAGTGCGAACACCGCCATGGGCAGTGCGTACGGGACGGCGACCTGGATCACGCGCTCGGTCGGCGTGAGCCCGCCCTCGGCCAACATCTCGCCCAAGCCGAGTGCCACGGCGAGGACGCCGCCCACCGCAGCGATCACCGGAGCGAAGAACCAGGAGATCATCGCCCCGTGCGGTGCCCCCACTCGTGTCGCCTGGCGGGCGTGGTATCGGAACGGCAACCATGCGAGGAGCATGGCGATCAACACGATGGAGATCATCGAGAACACTGCGGCCATGTCGTCGGAATCATCGAGCCGGTCACCCAACCGGCGACTGGCGGCCACCACCCCGATGGGAGCAGCGACGGCAAGCGTCCACAGCAACACGGCGACCGAACCACGGGACCGAGTCGTGTAGCGCGACGGCGGCACCAATTGGGCCGCATTGCGCATGGCGAGAAAACTCCAGATGGCGATGAGCGCGCCGACACTGACATGCAATGCGATCACGAGTGACGATGAACGAACATCGCCGGGAGCCCCGTGGTATTCCACCCACAGCACCACCGCCGGTGTGATCACCATCACCACCAGCAGTATCGAACGGAGCCACCAGGTGGGCACCAGCGACGGAGGCGGATCGACGCGCAACGGCGCGAACTCGGACACCTCGGAGCTTGCCTCGTACCGCGGCTGGACGACAGGGCCGAGTCTCGGCGCCGCATCCGATTCGACGAAGTCGATCGGCGACGTCGTCTCCAACGGGGGAATCAACGGCTCGCTCGGCGGCCGAGCCACCATCGCCGGACCATCGAGACTCGACGGCGTCGGCCCGGCCCCCGGCAGTCGAGGAAGCAACGGCATCTGCGGCGCATCGCCGTCAACGGGCTGCCTCGGCGGGACCGACTGCTGGTCGACGGGTTGCTGATCCAACGGCGACTCGAACGGTCGATGCTCCGGCATGGGGAGGGATTCAGTCATGACGTGCCGCCCCCGGGGATGGCGGGGTCACTCATGCGCGGTGCGGGCGACGTCGAGTGCGTGCGATTCATCGCTGCCTGCTCGCGTTGAGCGATCAGAGAATTGTGACGATCTGCGACCTGAGCGGTGGTGTCGACGATCGCCCGCATCGCCGAAGCGGCTGCGAACATGGCCAGTACATGCAGGACCGCACCGATCACCAGGTACCCGCAGAGGCGGGCGATCTCGGTCGAATCGACGGTCGATGTCGCCGTCGTCAGCCCGCCGAGACCCTGCACGTGAACGAGCAGGACCACACCGAGCGCCCAGGTGATCCGGACCGCCTGGCGGCGGCTCCCGATCGAGCCGGCGGCGCGGTAGATGATGAGAAACGGTACGGCCAACACGACCGCCTGGCCGGCGAGTCCGATCAGCACTTCGAACGCTGAACCGTCCACGATCAAGCGGTCGGCGATGACCCAGATGCCCACTGCGGCGATCGGCCATGACACTGCGGCGATCACCGGATTCCGGCGCCGTGCGGAGGCGAGCCGAACATTGGTCACTGCGAAGAACGACCACAACGATGCGGTGCCAACGGCGATCAGGATCACCATGCGGTCGATCGACTGGAGCCGAGCGACCAGATCCCACGCGTCAGCGGTTTGGCTGGGGAGCAGGACCCCGTCCCGGGCTTCCTGCCAGAAGAGCACCATGATGAGGCCGCCGACGAGGCTGAGTAGTGCGAGGCCTCCCAACAGCACCGAGACCACGAGGCTGATGACCGACGTGCCCGGGATCGTCGACAGGAACCCGCGCTGGCGGAGTGCAGCGTGGTTCGGGCCACCATCGGCGTAGAGGTTGGTGAACGTGCCTTGCCGTTGCGACGTCTTGGGCGACACACCGCGCTGGCGGTCGGATGCCCGGATGATGTCGAATTCGACCGCTTCGCCCACGCGCCACCCGAGTACCACGATGACGACTGCGGGCACGATGGCCGCCACACCGATGACCCACGCCGGCGCCAGACCGTCGAAGTCGTCGCCGAACGCTCCGCCGAAGCGCAGGCCGGCGATCACCAATGCGCCCACGACGGCCAGGGCGACCGACACCCAGATCCACTCTGCGAAGCGGATGCCGTGGCCACCCACCTTGCGGACGACGCCGCTCAAGTAGGTGATCGGTGAGTACATCATCGGCACCGAGACGATCATCGCCACGAGCGCGAAGATGAAGGGGAACGCCGACTCGGTGCCCTCGGTGGGAGAGTTCATCCGGTTCGACAGGTACGTGATCGCTGCAGCTGCGCCACCGATGAAGGCGAGCGGCACGACCCAGGTCAATGCCGCGTGGAGCGGATCGGGAGGCTCTTGGGTGCGCGCCGGCGCCAGGATGCGACGGGCGTTGACGGTGACGATCCAGGTCCACAGCACGACGCCGCATGCTCCGAGCAGAGCCGCAAGCAACGAACCAAACGTCAGTGCCGCCAACCGTTCCTGACCGTCGAGGACGCGACCGGCCTGCCACGCTGACAGCGTCAGTGCCGTTGCGGTGCCGCCGACGCCGATGAGCCGAGCGGGCAGCATCGCCAGACCGCCCGCACCGTTCTTGATCGCGGCGACCGGCGAATGTTCACGTTGGACCACCTTGCCGTCGGGCAGGGTGAGCGCTGCACTGGGACGCTCGTGCTGGACAGTGGTGGCCGCGACGACGGGCGGGGCGAGTGCGTCGTCGACCTCGCCGCGCTGGACTCTGGCCGTCAGCTCTGTCGGAGGGACTTCGGGAGCCGGTGCCACCGCAGCGGAAGCGAGCGCAGGAGGGGGTGGCGGTGGAGCTGTGATCGGCGGAGCCGGGGGAACTGGCGCCGGGGCCGTGGGAAGCACCGCTGCAGGCGAGGCAGAGACAGCAGGCTGCTCAGAGACCGCTGGCGAGGCAGAGACGGAAGGCTGCTCAGAGACCGTGGGCGGGGCGGGCACAGCGGCGACCGGGGCGGCCGGGGCGGCAGGTCGAATGGGCGTCGGCAACTTCTGCAGTGCTGCTTCGAGCAGCGACATCCCACTGCCGATCGGCGGATGGATCTGCGGTTCGGACAGCGGCATCTGGGCAGGCGGATCGACCCCGTCGACCGCGTCGACGGGCGGTGCGGCAGGAGCAGCATCGCCATGAGCAGCATCGCCATGAGCAGCATCGCCATGGCCAGCACTCTGGCCAGCGCCGACTGCAGGACGCGACGGCGACGTACCAGGCCCGGCGGGTGGGTGTTCCCCGGTGTCGATCGGCACCATGTCGAAAACGACGGACCCATCGTCCTCGCCGGGCGAGGCCGACCTGCGTGAATCCAGGGGTTCCATGCAATTTCTTCGGCCAGTGCGCGGTTTTCCTTGAGGATTTCTTTCCGATTCACCGCCATCACAGAGAAATGGCGTGGAATCGTGCGACCGACAGGCAGAATCGAAGTGTGCGGCTCCAACTCGCCAACCCGTCCGAGCACCCGCTGATCGGCGCGCTGCCGTTCACCGAACGGCTCACCGAATGGTCGTTGCCGCGCATGCACGGCGTCCTCGGACTCCACCGCCACGTCGTGCGTCTCATCGAGCTCGGTGACGTCAGCTACGTCATCAAGGAACTGCCGGACCATCTCGTCGAACGCGAATACCGGCTGCTGCGCGAGTTGGACGACTACGGCCTCCCGACGGCCGAAGTCGTCGCTGCAGTGACTGGCAAGCCCGACAAGGTCGACGGCATGTTGGTGACGCGCCACCTCGACTACGCGATCCCCTACCGCACGCTGCTCTCCGGCCGCGGGCTGACCATTCCATACCTCGGTGACCGAGTCCTCGACGCGATGGCCGGCCTTCTGGTCCGCCTTCACCTCGGCGGGTTCTTCTGGGGCGACTGTTCGCTGTCGAACACGTTGTTCCGACGCGACGCCGGTGCCCTGTCGGCGTACGTGATCGACATGGAGACCGGTGACCACTACGACAAGCTCAGTGACGGCCAGCGGACCTTCGACCTCCAGATCGCGACCGAGAACTTCGCGGGCGGGCTCCTCGACCTCCAGGCCGGAGGCCGCCTCGCCGCAGGAATCGACCCGTGGGAGGCCACTGTGCTGCTCGAGGAACGCTACGCAAGCCTCTGGGACGAGTTGACGGCACCTGCCGTGTTCTCCCTCGACGAGACCTTCCGAGTCGAGCAGCGCATCAACCGCCTCCACGAGCTCGGCTTCGACGTCGAGGAGATGGACATCGTGGGTGACCCCGCCGACGGCCACATGCGCTACATCCCCCGTGTCGTCGAGCACGGCTACCACCGTCAGCGGCTGAAGAACCTGACCGGCCTCGAGACCACGGAGAACCAGGCTCGCCGACTCCTCAGCGACATCCGCACCTTCGGCGCCGAGCTGCAGCACCGCCGATCCGTCGAATCCGCGGAGTCCGGTCGCGCGCTGCGGTCGCTGCCCGAGAACGTGGTCGCTGTCCGGTGGCTCGATCAACAGTTCGAGCCGTTGATCGCCCGCGTCCCGTCGTCGATGTTCGCCAAGCTCGAAGCAGCCGAGATCTATCACCAGCTGCTCGAGCACCGGTGGTTTCTCTCTGAACAGCGTGGCACCGACCTACCACTCGATGCCGCACTCGATTCCTACATCGCCGATGTACTGACCGGCGCGCCCGACGAGATCATCTCCGTCGGTGACAGCGACTCCCATGCCGAGGCCCACGCCGAGCAGCAGAGCATCAGCCTCACCGACGACGACCGCTGAGAAGCTCTACGCTGCAGAACGTATGAGTGAAATCCAGAGCATCGTCGGCCGTGAAATCCTCGACTCGCGTGGCAACCCCACCGTCGAAGTCGAGGTCGAACTCGACTCCGGCGCCATTGGCCGCGCCGCCGTCCCGTCAGGGGCGTCGACCGGCGAGCACGAGGCTGTGGAACTCCGAGACGGTGGCGAGCGCTACATGGGCAAGGGCGTGTCGAACGCCGTGGGCTTCGTGAACGGTGAGATCGCGGACGCGCTCGACGGATTCGATGCGCTCGATCAGCGGATCATCGACCAGGTCATGCTCGACCTCGACGGCACCGACAACAAGGCCCGCTTCGGCGCGAATGCCATCCTCGGCGTGAG
>RCMY010002466.1_pt1 | contig 17160 bp, 16 predicted proteins | sample 2041341 | NCBI WGS metagenome assembly RCMY01 (sample SAMN09708234, study PRJNA481090) | Marine sediment metagenome, whole genome shotgun sequencing project. | reverse complement strand
TTTGATTGCGTGATGCCCTGCGCGGGCGGCGAGGCGTTTTTGATCATGACCGAGGAGCGCGCGGCACAGTTGGGCCTGCCTTTCGCGCGCATTGCTGGGGTGGTCGAGCGACATAATGCCCATGCGGAGGATCCGATCCAGCTGCGTGGTGGTTGGACGATGGATGTGGACGATCTTTATAATCAGGCACAGGCACCGCCCGCCAGTATCGACGTGATGCAGACCTATGACGACTATCCGGTCATCTCGATGATGCAATTCGAGGATCTGGGATTTTGTGCCAAAGGCGAGGGCCCGGCATTTGTGCGCAAGCATGATCTGTCGATTAAGGGCAGCTTTCCCCATAACACATCCGGCGGGCAACTGTCTGGTGGACAGGCGGGCGCTGCGGGCGGCTACCTTGGCCTCACCGAGGCGATCCGTCAGGTGACAGGCACCGCAGGCGGCACACAGGTAGCGGATGTGAAGCGGACGCTGTTTTCGGGGTTCGGGATAATCAACTATGATCGTGGCATTTGTACAGGTGCCGTCATTCTGGAGCGGGGGGAGCCATGAGTACCCAAGCCCCTCCAAAGAAGGACCCGCAAAAACGGTCCCGCTCCCCACAAATCCCACCGAACATGCGAAGCCGTGCGGCCTTGGGCTTAACCGTTGCCGCCGCCGAAGGACGCCTTGCCCTGCAAACCTGCAAAGAGTGCGACACCGTCCAATACCCGCCGCGCGATGCCTGCGTTCAGTGTCTTTCAACCAATCTGCCGTGGCAGGATATAGACCCCTCCGGCACTGTTCTGGCGCAAACAACCGTGCGTGCTTCTGTAAATCTTTACTTCAAGGAGCGTGGCGATTGGCGTGTCGGCATGGTCCGTCTGGACGCCGGGCCAAGCGTTGTCTGCCACCTGCACGCCGCCACTTCCCCGAATGCCCGTGTCACCCTGATCAACCGATTGGACCGATCCAGTCAGGCGGTGCTGATCGCCCTGCCCCATGACACCCCCGTCAAATTGAAGGATGATCCACAGTTGCAAGCCATGACCTCATCCCCGCGCCACCGCCGTATTCTAATCACCGATGCGCGCAATCCGAATGTCATTGCCCTCGCGCAGGCCATGTTGGACGCAGGTGCGGCAGCCGTTTTTGTCGGAGAGGGCGAGAGCTGGCGGCCTTATCCTGAACGTGACACTCTGGACGCGATGAAAGGCGTCAGCATCCTGCCGCTGGATGTAACCGATACATCATCCGTCAGGCGGCTGGCAGCGGAGATCGGCGGCAAGACGGATATTTTGATCAACAACGCGCGTTTTCTGCGCCCCGGCGGGGTGATGGCACGGGGCGATACCAGCTTTGCCGCTCAAGAGATGGAGGTGAATTATCTCGGGCTGATGCGCCTTGCCCAAGGCTTTGGCCACGGCATGTGTGCACGCACGGCAGATGGCGGGAATTCGGCTGTGGCTTGGGTAAATGTCCTGTCGGTATATGCGCTTTCCAATGATCCGGCTTTTGGATGCTTTTCCGCCAGCCATGCCGCTGCACACTCGTTGAGCCAAAACATGCGTGCGGATTTTGCGGCTTCTGGTTTACGGGTGATGAACACCTATGTCGGGCCAACGGATGATGATTGGCATGACCCGCTACCGCCGCCCAAAGTCACGCCAAAAGCGCTGGCGCGCAGCATCGTTGTGGGTTTGGAGGAGGGCCTTGAGGAAGTATTCTGTGGTGACGTTGCACAGGATTTCATCACTCGCTTCCGCGAAAACCCCGGCGTGGTCGAGCGCGAGTTGACCGCAACAGGAGGCACATCATGAGCCAGCAAACGTTGACCGATCTGACCCATGGCATTGCCTCCGGTACTCTGCGCGTGGTTGATCTGACCCATACGCTTGATCCCGATTTTCCGGTGATCATCCTGCCGCCGGAGTTTGGCCAATGCGCGCGCTTCCGGATGGAAGAAGTCTCGGCGTATGACCATCGCGGCCCTGCGTGGAAGTGGCACAATCTGACGCTGAATGAACATACCGGAACGCATTTCGACGCGCCCGCCCATTGGGTTTCAGGCAAGGATTTACCAAATAATGCGGTAGATGAGATCCCGCCAGAGGTCTTTGTCGGGCCGGTTGTTGTTATTGATTGCTCCGCAGGTGCGGCGCAGGATGATGATTTTGAACTGACTCCCGAAGTGATCCTTGCCCATGAGGCGGAACACGGGGAAATCCCGGCGGACAGTTGGGTGTTGATGCGCACGGATTGGTCCAAACGGTGCGGTGCCGAGTATCTGAATATGAAAGACGACGGGCCGCATTCCCCCGGTCCCACGCCTGATGCGATCAACCTGTTGATCGAGGGGCGCAACATTCGCGGCTTTGGCACTGAAACTGTTGGCACGGATGCGGGCCAGGGCGCGCACTATACGCCGCCGTATCCTGCGCATTATTTCCTGCACGGCGCGGGTAAATACGGGCTGCAATGTCTGTGCAATCTGGATCAGCTTCCCGCCACCGGGGCCGTGTTGATCGCTCCGCCGCTCAAGATCAGGAATGGCACCGGCAGTCCGTTGCGGGTCATGGCTCTGGTGAGTAATTAGAGCGCTAATGTACCGACGCTGCTGCCACCACAGACATAGAGGGTTTGACCGGTGACAAAGCCGTTTTCGGGATCGCAGAAGTAGAGGAATGCGTTGCTGACATCACGCGGCGTGCCAAGGCGACCTACGGGGAGGCGCTCGGCCAAGGCTGCTTCGCGTTCGCTGCCTTTGGGGATAATGCCCCAGAAATTATCCGTCTGGACCGGACCGGGGGCGACGACATTCACGGTAATGCCGTGCGGTGCCAGTTCAAGCGCCCATGTGCGCGCCATACCAATGATCCCTGCTTTGGTCGCGGAATACGCGGTGCGGGTTGGCACGCCAAGCGCGGCGCGCGACCCGTTGAACAGCACACGACCAAAGTGACGTTTCTTCATCGCGGGAAGGCAGGCTTGGGTCAGCGTGAGCGCTGCACCCAGATGCAGTTGCGCAAGGCCCGCGATGTCCGCCGGCGTGGCGTCTTCCAGCAGGTTTGGCCAGATCAGGCCGGCGTTATGGACCAGATGGGTAACTTCATGTTGCGCCGCGATTTGAGCGCTCGCCTCGGCCACAGCATCTGCATCCAGCAAATCCACCTCGACGGGGATCAGGCCCGGATGGTGCCACTCCGGTGCACCGCGTGATAGGCTAAGGACGGTATACTCCTTTTCCAGCAAACGCCGCGCCAGATCAGCGCCAATGCCTTTGCTGCCGCCGGTGATCACGGCTGTCAGGTTGTCCATCTGTCTCTCCTTGCCCTCAGGCCGCGTTGCGCTTTTTCAAGGCGCGCGTATCTACCGTCGCGGGATTGTCCATCAGCGCCGCCGCCTGTGATTTAAGCAACGCGCGCTGTAGCTTTTGAGTTGCCGTGAGCGGCAGCACATCAACAAACGCCACAAACCCCGGTGCCTTGTAATAGGCCAGTTGCGACAGACACCACGTCACAATTTCTTGCGCCAGAGCAGCGGGATCACCGGGTTTGGACTTGGGCACGATACAGGCAAAAACCTCGTCTCCGCGCACCGCATCCGGAACCGCCGCAACGGCAACGCTGGCAATTGCCGGATGGCGCATCAGTGCTGATTCCACCTCAACAGCAGCGATGTTTTCACCTGAGCGGCGGATCACGTTTTTCTTTCGATCCACAAAGAACATTGCGCCGTCAGGTTCCTGTCGCACAATATCGCCGGTGTGGAACCATCCGTCCTGCCAGACCTCGGCTGTTGCTTGCGGGTTTTTGTAATAGCCAGCGAAGAACCCCTTTTGCGGATCAATGCCTTTGCGTCGGACCAGCAATTCACCCTGCGCCGTTTCATCCCCCGCATCATCAATGATACGCACGTCAAGATCACCCTCAGGACATCCCAAACAGCTTTCGCCCAAGCGGCGCGGGGTCCGGTTGGCACAGATCACGGCCCCTGCGCCGGTTTCGGTCATCGCCCATGCCTCGATCAGCGGGAACCCGAAACGGTCCTCGAACTCTGCGTGCAGCTTTGGGTCCACCCCTGCCCCGAACCCGAAACGAACACTATGGGCGTGGTCTCCCGTATTCGCCTCTGCGCCCATCAACATTGACGGCATCACGCCAAGATAATGCAGGCAGGTCGCGCGGGAGGCGGTGACACTGGCCCACCAGCTGCGCGGATGAAAGCGGTCCAGCGCAGTCAGGCAACCACCCACCGTGATCATCGCCATGAAGGAATAAGCCATGGCGTTCATGTGGAAGATCGGCAGCGGCGTGATCATCCGCTCGCCGTCTGCGTTGAGCGCGCAAAGCCCGCCAGTTGTCGCGTACCAATGGCCTGCTTGCAGAAAGTAGGTGTTGGTAAGGATACAGCCTTTGGGTTGGCCGGTAGTGCCGGAGGTATAAAGCATGGCCGCTTCGGCGTTTACGCCATTGCCGAGAGCTAAGATTGCGTTTTTGCGGGGGCGCGCAAGTGGCTGCGAAGGCGCGATGACGTACATCCGGATGCCCGCAGTCCTCGCTGCGGCGCGCAGTTCCTCGCAGCGCTCCGCAAGCGCCACAGCCAGAACCGGTTCGGCGTGATTGATCATATAGGCCAGCTCTGCGGCGCGCAGATCAGGGTTTACCGGCACAACAGAAATGCCAAGCGCATTCAGCGCCAGCCACCACAGGAAAAACGCGGGGCGGTTTTCCATCAAAAGCATCACACGCTGTCCTTTGACGTAGCCCGCGTCCTGCAACAGATGCGTCAAACGAGCGACCTCAGAGGCGGCCTGCGCATAGGTGATCTCACCCGTGTCGATGTCGTAAACCTCAGCCGTCTCTTGCAAAACATTCAGAAACGGGCGCGCAGGCCATTGCCCGACGGCATGTGCAAAGGCTTCATAGACAGTGGCGGTCTGATCTTTGATCACGGCAAAAGCTGGATGTTGCGGAAAGCCGCATCGCAATTAAGGATATCGACCCGCTTGTTCGCAATCCGCAAGCCACCGTCCACCAGCGCCAGATCATGCCGCGCCGTCAGCGCCAGCAATTGCTGTTCGTCCAGCCGCGTCTCGACATAGTGCATAAAGGTCGTCGTCACGAAGCTATCACCGTTCATTTCATCCACGAAAGGACGTTGAATAACATGGTGACAGCGGCTCTTGGGCTTCTGGCTAAAGGTGCGCGCCCCGTTCAGCCGTTCCACCCGCAGCTTCAGCATGAACATGTCCTCATACATCAGCGAAGTCTCATAGATCGGGTCCGATTGCTTGTAATCCAGCGGCATCCAGTAGGTGCCATCGGGAAGCCAAAGAGCCAGCCAATCGTCATAACGGCCTTCATCCAGCATCCGAACCTCTTCATAGATGAAGTCGATCAGTTGATCTTTTGAAATGCTCATTCCGCCGCCTCCTGCGCAGGCTCAAGGCTCATCATCATGAACTTGCGCCAAGCGTGAAACTGGTTGCGCATCTGGCGCTCGGTGGTGCCGTTCTCCACCGCTTCAACGGTGAAATCCTCCTCACCCGTGCGCAGGCGCTGGATGTTGATCCACTCCAGTCCATTGGCCATCATGCCTTCCTGCGCGCGTTCGTACATTTCCAGATCGTCATGGCCAACAATCGACGTGGGCGCGTTGATCATCCGGTTGTACATCGCGGTGCGCGCGGTCAGCTCTTTGGGGGCATCAACCAGCCGGTAGATATAGCTTTCCACGATGGTGCGATCAGCCGCCAGCGGGATGAAATTGCGCAACTGCTGGATTGGTCCTTTGATCATGATATTGGGGAAATAGACGGTGTTGTGGCGGTTTTCGTCCAGAATGGCTTTGGCCTTTTCTTCGCCATAGCTTTCCACCATCGCCTCGAAATATCCCGGCACTGCCGAGTAATCAGAGTGGATCGAATGATGCACGCCGGTATGGCCATGGCCATTCGGCCAGGTGCGTATACCCATGCCTTCGAAGAATTCGTAAGGTGACATGAAAGGCGCAATAATCTCCATCGCGGGCGGCTTGGGCGCGCCTTCGGGGAGGTTCAACTCCTCATAAAGTTTCACCGCCGTACCAGCGGAGGATTCATGCGCGACCATCGGATGGCAGGTGTCGGTCTGGTTTTCGACCAGCATTTTCCAGTTGCAATGATGCAGATAACGCAGCGGCGGACCGACAACTTCGAGCCGCCCTGCCGGGGATCGGTCCACCATATTGTCAATCGAAGACAGGCTATCGCCGAAGAACTCTTCAAAGCTGATGCCCTCTGCTGCCAGTCGCGCAAAGATGAAGCCCCGGTAATTCATAACCGCGCCCACAGCCTTCATGCCCTTGGCCCCTTCGGCGTCTTCAAGGCCGGTGTCCTGATAGCCCTTCTTTAGCGGGATCGCGAGCAGGCAACCGTCGGTTTTGAAAGACCACGCATGATAAGGGCAGCGGAAGAATTTGCCGGTATTGCCCTGCCTGTCGATCACGATCTTGGTGCCTTTATGCGGGCAGCGGTTGTAAAGCACGTGAATATCACCGGTTGAATGGCGCACCTGAATGACGGGCTGGTTGCCGATTTGGGTTGCGAAATAATCACCTTTGTTGGGCGTCTGGCTGTCGTGGCCGACAAAAACCCATGCATTGGCGAAAACATGTTTCATCTCAAGCAGGTAGACTTCCTGCGAGATATAGACATCGCGATGAACCTGATGCGGTTCAACAAGCTCTGTCACGCGCTTTGGATTGTCCTGATAGGTTCCCATTGTGCTTCTCCCTAGATGTCCAACACCAGCCGGGGTGACTTGGACCGGCTGACGCAGATTTGCATGACTTTGCCGCCGGCGCGTTCATCCTCGGAAAGGACCACATCGCGGTGATCGGGTGTGCCGCTGATCACGTCACATTGGCAGATACCACAATCCCCGCGCTGGCAATCATACATCACGTCCACGCCGCCTGCCTCCAATGCTTCAATAATGCTTTGCCCTGCGGCCACGGTAAAGACCTCGCCGGAGGAGGCAAGCTCGACCTCGAAACTGTCGTCATCGTCTTGCGCGGCTGCTGTTTCAAACAGCTCGACATGCACGCATTCACCGGGCACCCCTGCGGCGTCGGCCGCGGCCCGCGCGGCATCAATCATGCCACGCGGGCCGCAAATATAGAGCTGTGCATCCCGCACTTCCGCCATGACGGTGTTTAGATCAAGTGCTGTGGCCGGATCATCATCACAGTGCAGATGCAACGCATCGCCGCACATCAGCGCCAACGGTTCCAGATAGGCCATCGCAGCCCGTGACCGACCGGCATAATGAAAGGCAAAACTTTGATCTGCCTTGCGCAATTGCGCTGCCATTGAGATCAACGGCGTAACGCCGATACCGCCCGCCAGCAGTACAGCAGGAGACGATGTATCTAGCGGAAAATCATTTTTCGGAACAGAAAAGGCGATGTCATCCCCGGCTTTCAGCCCATGCATAAAAACCGATCCACCCTGCCCGTCCGGCTCGTGTTGCACCGTTATCTGATAGGATTTGGGCGCAGGTCCGGGGGCACCAAAATCAATCAGGGAATAGGCGCGCGTCGCGCCATTGCCGATGTCGAAACTGACATGGGCGCCAGCGGTATAATCCGGCAAATCGCCGGCATCCGCGCGCATCACTTCGAATGTTGTGATCCGGTCCGTCATCGGCGTAACCGATAAAACCTTGCCTTGAATGTCACTCATCAAAACGCCTCCCCATAAATTAATATGAAAATTCATATTGTTTGCGTCAAGGCTTTTCTTGGCCCAACTCTTGATTGACAAGCAGCCCCGCCCTCCGCGACATGGGTTCATGAACAACGCCCCGCCCCCCACCACAACAGACACACCGGACAGCGACAGCACCGGTTTTGTCGGTGATTACCTGCTTTATCTGTTGGCCGCCGCCAGCGAGGGCGCAAGTGCACAATTTCATGCACAGGTCCGTGCGCGCGGGCTGCGCGTCCCGGAGTGGCGGGGTTTTGCCTGCATCAATGACCGCGATGGAGCGATGATCACCCATCTGGCAAAGGTTTCCTTTTTTGAGCAATCCCGCCTCACTCGGATCATCGTCCAGATGGAAGTACGCGGATTGGTCACACGACAAAGCGATCCCCGCGATGGCCGTCGTGTGCGGGTTTCCCTAACAGATGCCGGCCGCGTATTGGCGCATGAACTGGTGCCTTTGGCGAAACAACATGAAGCGGCACTATTGGCTCTGATCCCCCGCAATCAGGGCGAAAATCTCAAACCTGCACTACACGCATTGCTGGCAGCATTGAATACCGACTCAAAGAAACGCGCATGAAGCAGGTGTAAAAAGAATCTTTCCAAGCCACGCAAAACCTGTTTGTATGAAAACGCATATATATTATCAATCAGGGCGCAGACCCCGAAATGCGAAATTGAACGAACCAACCGGGAGTGACCAAATGACCAAATTCACCAAGCTTTTGTCCAGCGCTGCGCTGGCCCTCGTAACCGCCACGGGTGCATACGCCGCTGATACACTGACAATTTCCACATGGCTGCCACCGACCCATCCGGTCAACACCGGCATGTTTGCACAGCTTTCCGAGATGATCGGCGAGGCTTCGGGCGGCGAAGTGACCACAGAATTGAAAAGCGGCCTTGCCCCGCCACCCGCGCAGATGGATCTGGTGATGGACGGTGCCGCCGACATTGCGATCATATTCCACGGCTACACACCGGGCCGCTTTGTCGGCACCAAACTGGTCGAATTGCCGGGATATGACGGCAATGCCGAGGCGGCCTCGGTTGCCCATTGGCGGGTGCATGAAGCAATGCTCGGCAAGCTGGATGAGCATCGTGGCGTCAAGGTTATCGCACTTACCACACATGGCCCGGGCCAAATTCACGCGAACAGGGAATTGAACACGCTGGCCGATCTGAAGGGTCTCAAAACCCGGTTGGGTGGCGGTGTTTCTGCTGATGTGGGCGCTGAGTTGGGCTTGGTCGGCATTCAGGTGCCTGCGCCAAAGGTCTACGAGACACTTGCCTCGGGTGCGGCGGACGCAGTGGCGATGAACCTCGGTGAGCGGATCAGTTTCAAGCTGAATGAAGTTGCCAAAAACGTCTACGAGATGCCCGGCGGTTTCTATCGCGGATCTTTTGCCGTGATCATGTCTCAGGACAAGTTCGACAGCCTGCCTGCCGATGTGCAAGCCACGCTGGACGCAACCGTCTTTGGTGAACCAGCCAGCCGGATGATGGGCGCGGTTTGGGATGAAAGTGACGTCGCCGCGCGCAAGCTGACCGAAGAAACCAGCGACAACAAGATCGTGACAGCCAGCGCTGAGGATCAGGCCGCGTTTGCGGTTATGGCCGAGAAGGTCCGTGCCAAGGTTTTGGGCGAACTGGATGCGGCCGGCGTTGATGCCACCGCCGCTTACGAGATGATGCAAAAGGAAATGACAGCGGCCTCTGGCGGCTGATCCTTTTCCGACACATGGGCGCACCCTCATCAGTGCGCCCATGGAAATGATGGACCAGATATGCGCGCATTTTTCCCTCTGCTTAAAACCCTCTCCAAGCTTCCGATGGCAGTGGCTTCGGTTGCCCTTTTTGCGTTGATGGTGCTGACCTTTGTGGATGTCGTGATGCGATCGGCGTTCAACGCGCCGATCGAGGCGGCAACCGAACTGATCCGCATCGGCATTGCCGTTGTGGTGTTTGCCGCGCTGCCGGTGTTGTCGGCGCGGGGCGAACATATTACCGTTGATCTGCTGGACGGTCCGTTTGCGCGATTTAGACTGAACCGTTGGCGCGATGCCTTGATCCATCTGCTGTGCGGCGCGATGCTTTGGTATCCGGCGGGGCGTGTGATTGATCTTGCAGATCGTGCACGCAGCTACGGTGATGTCACCGAATACCTGCAAATTCCGACTTACTATGTCGCGCTTTTCATCGGCGGCATGACCTATCTCACTGCTGTGGTGCTGATCGGGCGCGGATTGACACACCTGTTTGCCAATCACTTGCTGGACCCTGCCAATGATTGAATCGAGCCTCGGCTTTGTCGCCGTGTTCCTGCTGGTGCTTTTGCGCATTCCCATTGCCTTTGCCATGGGGATCGTCGGCATGATCGGGCTGGTCTATGAAACGAACTACCGCGCAGCGATCTCGATGGTCTCGCGCCTGTTGATCGACACATCCCAAGACTATGGCCTGTCGGTCGTGCCGCTGTTTATCCTGATGGGACTATTTGTGAACAAAGGCGGTATCAGCCGCGAACTCTATCAAGTGTCCAACGCGTTTCTCGGCCATTTTCGCGGAGGGCTGGCCATGGCGACTATCGTGGCCTGCGGTGGTTTTGCGGCGATCTGCGGCAGCTCATTGGCAACCGCCGCCACCATGTCCAAAGTCGCGATGCCCGAAATGCGCAAATACGGATACGCCGATAGCCTTTCGACTGCCTCAATCGCGGCGGGCGGCACGCTTGGCATCCTGATCCCGCCATCCGTGATCCTTGTAATCTATGGGTTACTGACCGAAACCTCTATCGGGAAACTGTTCATTGCAGGGATTATTCCGGGCTTTCTGGGCATCCTTTTTTATCTCGTAGCCGTGCGCATCTCTGTGGCGCGTAATCCCAAGGCCGGGCCTGCTGGGCCCTATACTCCATGGCGGCAACGCATTGGCGCGCTCAAACAAGTCTGGGCGGTGCTGGCACTTTTTGCGTTGGTGATTGGCGGGCTCTACGGTGCATTGGATTTCTGGCCAATCCATCTGGCGTTTTCACCAACCGAGGCGGCAGGAATGGGCGCGGCGGGTGCATTCCTTATTGCGCTGGCGCGTGGCGGATTGAACTGGGCAGGGCTGCGCGAAGTGTTGGAGGAAACAACATTAACCACCGCCTCCCTCTTCGCAGTGCTTATCGGTGCCTGGATTTTCTCGAACTTTGTGAACCTTGCGGGCCTGCCCGAAGGCTTGCTGGCGATGGTTACGGCGTTTGACCTCGGGCCATGGGTCGTGATGTGCATCATTCTGGTCATCTACATCCTGTTGGGCTGTATCTTTGAAAGCATGTCGATGTTGTTGCTGACTGTGCCGATTTTTTTCCCACTGGTAACCAGCCTCGGATTTGATCCGGTGTGGTTCGGCATCATCGTTGTCGTGGTGACAGAGATCAGCCTGATCACGCCGCCTGTCGGGCTGAACGTCTTTGTGCTCAAAGGTGTGGTGGGTGATGTCTCCACCGGAACCATCTTTCGCGGGGTCACGCCGTTCTGGATGATGGACATCGTTCGGCTGATCCTTTTGCTTATCTTTCCGACACTGGTGCTTTTCTTACCCTCGCAAATGTAGCGATTTGTGGCCCTGTGAAACTAATCAGTTGACTCCCAGGCATCGAGATAATTTACTAAACCGTATAGTAAATTATCGCGAAGGAAATCACAGTAATGATGCAGGAAATCCCTGAAGGGAAATGGGTCGCTTCGTTCAAACGTGTCTTTACGCTGAACGGGATCGATGAGGGCACCGAGGTTGCGATTGTTGCAGAGTCGCAATCGCGCCCTGTGCTCGGCCAACTTGCCGGGCTTGCCCTGTATGATCTGGGCGCGGTCTATTCCACCATCGTTTTGCCAACGGCACCTCAATCTGCGCCCGTTCCCGTCAAATCCACAGGGACCAGTGACGCGATCCAGCACAAGCGCCACGTCATCGAAGCGCTGAAGACCGTGGAAGTGATCGTAGATGTCACTGTTGAAGGATTGATCCACGCCGAGGAAATGACCGAGATTGAACAGGCTGGCACCCGCCTGTTGGTCATATGCAATGAGCATCCCGAGATATTGGAGCGCACGGAGCCCCGCGCAGAGTTGGGGCCGAAGGTTGCCCTTGGTATCGAGATGCTGCGCGCGGCCTCCGAAATGCGGGTCACGTCGGAGGCGGGCACCGATCTGGTGATTGATATCAAGGACGCGCCCTGTGGCGGCACACCGGGGTTCTCCACACGGCCCGGTGCTGTGGATCATTGGCCCGGCGGGTTGTGCCTGTGTTTCCCGGGTGAAAATGCGGTGAACGGGACGGTGGTCATGGATGTCGGCGACATGAACCTGACGTTCAAGGATTACCTGCGCGACCGGATCACCATGACGGTTGAAAACGATTACATCACCGATATCCAGGGCGATAATCTGGATGCGGAGTTGTTTCGTGGATACCTTGCCGCGTGGGATGATCCCAAGGCATACGGGTTTTCCCATGTCGGCTGGGGCATGAACCCGCACGCGCGTTGGGAAAGCCTTGCGCTTTATGACAAGGGCGACATTCAGGCCACCGAGTTTCGCGCATGGGCGGGCAATTTCCTGTGGTCCACCGGATCAAACCAATACGCGGGCCGCTTCACATTGGGGCATTTCGATCTGCCAATGCGTGGCTGCACCATCACACTGGACGGCACACCGGTCGTCATCAAAGGCAAGCTGCAAGGGGATCTGGCATGAGTTCTTTCCACGACTATTACAACACCGAAGACTGGGATCCAGAATTCCTTCGAATGATGGAGTTAACCAATCAGTTGGGTCAAACCAGCTTTGCCGAGCGCGCGGTGCAGATCGACAAAGACGCCAGTTTTCCGACAGAAAATTACAAGGATTTCGCCGAGCACGGCTTTTTGCGGCTGGTGATACCCAAGGAATTCGGCGGCTTTGGCTTTTCGCTGTGCCAATACGCGATGATCGGGTCCGAGATCGGCAAATACTGCGGGGCAACGGCGCTGACGTTCAACATGCACACCTCCTCGATGATGTGGTCCCGGTTCATGTATGAAATGCCGCATCTAAGCGAGGAGGATCGCACGGCATTTGCACCGCTTCGGGAACGACAATTCCGCAATGTGGTGGAAAACAACGCGATCTACTCGCAGCCGATTTCCGAGGGTGGCACCAACTGGACGTCCAAGCCGATCCAGACCAATTGCAAACGCGTGGACGGCGGTTGGGTAATCAACGGGTTCAAAAAATTCGCCTCGCTTGCAGGGCATTGTGACTATTATTCCATCGTCTGCACCGAGCATTTTGAGGGCGTCGAGCCGCGCCACGAAGACACGATGAACTTTGCCGTGCACAGAGATACGCCGGGGCTAAGCGTGGTGGGAGAATGGGATCCAATCGGGATGCGCGGAACCTATTCCAAGGACCTCTTGCTCAAGGACGTTTTTGTCAAAGAAGTAGAAATGATGATGCCACAAGGTATGTTTGTGCGCACCCTGCCTCAATGGCCGCATATGATGGCGACGCTCACACCTGCGTACATGGGATTGGCGCAGGGGGCTTACGACTATACGGTTGCGTATCTGAGCGGGCAGATTGATGGCTTGCCGCCAATTGACCGCCGCATCTATCCCACCAAACGCGCAACTGTCGGGAAAATGTACCAAAAACTTACCGAAATGCGGATGCTCTGGCACGCGGCGTTCAGCGAGGCGCGCGGGTTTCCGAGCAAAGCACAGGTGATGCGGCTTTATGCGGCGCAATATGCGGTGATGGAAGGTGTGCAGGAAATGACGGCGCTGGCGATCCGCACCTGTGGCGGGCAGTCGATGCTCAAAAGCCTGCCGCTGGAACGGATGTACCGCGACAGCCGTTGTGGCGCGCTGATGCTGCCCTATACCACTGAAATCATGGAAGACTACCTAAGCGTTATGACGCTTTATGACATGGATCATATCGACGATATCAACTCGGACACCGCCAGCGCACGGATATCCATGTGGCGGCCTGATGCTGAGAATGATCCGGCGCAAGCAGCCCATTAACATGGCGCGAGAAACCGTACATTGCATCGGGACATCTGATGCCTCGCCACAGGATATCTGGGCGGTTGCACAGGATTTTGCCGGCCTCTGGCATCCGATGGTGGAATGGATGGAATTGGAGCCGCGCGAGGACGGTCAGATCATCCGCCGCTTTGCAGCCAAAGGCGATGATACTATTCTGCGCGAGCGGCTGACATATCTCAGTCACAGCGACCATACTTTAGCGTATGTTTTGCTTGACGGAATTGCGGGGGCACACAGCTATGAGGCGCGCCTGAAGGTCACAGGCACGATCACGGGGTCAACTTTGACATGGCATGCGGATATTGAAGCGCCTCCGGCACGGGCGCAAGAGATTGCAGAAGGGACCAAGCTGGTTTTCGATACAGGAATCGCGGCACTCGCCGATGCGCCTCCGCAAAAACCCCCACACAAAGAAACCTCCAAAACGGGCCCTAGATCCACCTGCTCCATCGGCAACACTCCACGGCTCGCACTGACGGTTGCGCCCGAAGGAATGAGCCACACCAAAACCCTCTGCTTGTTTTTGCATGGTATCGGCGGCAACCGGACGAATTGGGACAGCCAACTGGCGGCACTCGGAAAGTTCATGCCAATGGCCGCACTTGATCTGCGCGGTTATGGCGACAGCACATTAGGTTTCGCCCAGTCGCAACTAGATGATTATTTCGAAGACATCCTTACCGTGGTGGCCGAATTCAAGGCCGAGCAGTTGGTGCTCTGCGGGCTCAGCTATGGCGCGTGGATTGCCGCCAGTTTTGCGTTGCGCCATCCTGAGATGATGGCGGGTCTTGTCCTGTGTGGCGGATGCACCGGCATGTCCGAAGCGGACCCCGACGAGCGCGAGGCCTTCTGCCTCTCGCGCGAGGTGCCGCTGGACGCAGGCCAGACTCCGGCAGACTTTGCAGAGTCAGTTGTGAATGTTATTGCAGGCCCTGACGCCACTCCGGCGGTGCGTCGCACCCTCACCGCTTCGATGATTGCAATCCCGGCCCAGACCTACCGCGATGCGCTGACCTGTTTCACGCACCCGCTTGAGCGGCTTGATTTCAGCAAGGCCAACTTTCCCGTTCTGATGATGACGGGTGAGCATGACCGGCTTGCGCCGCCCTCAGAGATCAGAGCCGTTAGCCAGCGGTTCGTCCAAGCTGGCGCGCCATTTGTTCAGTTCGAAGTGATTGCGGATGCCGGGCATGTCTGCAATCTGGAGCGGCCAGATGCAGTGAACGCACACTTGGGTGCTTTCCTTGATCGGCTTGCACCACCACGTGTTGCCCCCTCTTCCAAGGTTGCGAAAAAGGCTGCAAAACGGGAACGTATTCTGGAAGCCGCACTTAAGGAGTTTTCCAAAAACGGGTTCTCAGGAGCCTCTATGCAGGCCATTGCAGAGCGGGCCGGAGTTTCAAAACCAACGCTTTATCAATACGTTGGGCAGAAAGAGGATATGTTTCTTGCTGTATTGGATCAAGGTAATGCAACGATCCTTGCACCGTTTCATCAGGCCAAAGGCCACAACGTGGTCGAAGTCCTGTGGCGCTTTGCGTGGTCTTATGCGGCTTACGTGCTGCGCCCTGACAACCTCGCCATCGCGCGGCTGATGATTGCAGAGGCAGAACGCGTTCCCGACGTTGTTCGCCAGTTTCAGGAGCAAGGACCGGGCCGAACGCGGGCAGGTATCGCAACATACCTTAGCGCGCAGGCCGAGGCGGGGCACTTGCGGATCAATGATGCAGAGCTTGCGGCTGAAGACTTGTGGGCGCTGATCCTGTCTGGCCCACGCAATCACGCACTGCATTTCCCGCAGGATATTCCGAACCGAACAACACAGCACCGCACTATCGTCAACGGTCTAGGCGTTTTCCTACGGGCCTATGCGATTGATCCTGATCCGGAACTGGCCAAATTGGATCAACTGGCGTCAATCGAGGTTTAATCCGGCTATCTACCCAATTGACTGGCCGCGCGTGCCAGTGCTTCGATTTCATCCCACTTTTCGCCCTCGATCAGGTCATTGGGCGCAACCCAACTGCCGCCTGCACAGATCACGTTGAACAGAGAAAGATACGATTGGGCATTCGAAGGATTAACCCCACCAGTGGGGCAAAAGGTGATTTGCGGCAACGGTCCGCCGATACCTTTCAGGGCCGGCACGCCGCCCGACGCTTCGGCAGGAAAAAACTTGACCACATCATAGCCGCGCGCCAGCAATGCCATTGCTTCGGATGCCGTAGCAGCTCCGGGTAACATCGGAAGGGACGCGGCCTCGGCGGCGTCAAGCAACGCGTCCGTGGCCCCCGGCGAAACGCCAAAAACTGCGCCCGCTTTTTTGGCGGCCTGTACATCTTCGGGTGTGACCAGCGTGCCCGCGCCTGCATAACCGCCCATGACCTTGGCCATTTCCGCGATCACATCCAAAGCCGCAGGCGTGCGCAGGGTGACTTCCAAAACAGGCAGTCCGCCGCGCACCAGCGCCTCGGCCAAGGGGCGGGCGTGGGCCACATTATGCACCACCAGAACCGGAATGATCGGGGCCAATGCGCAAAGTTTGCGCACTTCAACCGAGCGTGAATTTGCAATCATCTTGTTTTCCTCATCATCCAAATACACTTGCGCCGGTTTCGGCAGAGCCTACTGCGGCGCGGAAAGGCGCAAACAATTCGCGGCCCATACCACTGTGCCCACCGCTAAGGTCAGCCACGGCCAAGGGTCGTTTCACAGCACCTTTGGCCAGGTTTTCCAATGTGCCGGCCACTGCATCAACCCGCAGCATATCGCCGTCCTGCACCAGTGCAATCGGGCCGCCATCCATCGCCTCGGGGCAAACATGGATCGCCGCCGGCACTTTGCCAGACGCTCCGGACATGCGCCCGTCCGTCACCAGCGCCACTGCCCCCGCCCCTGAAGGATCGCCAGCATCGGCGTCAGGCTGTGAAGTTCGGGCATGCCATTGGCCTTTGGTCCCTGAAACCGCACAACAACAATCACGTCACCGGTAAATTCGCCCGCTTTGAACGCGGCTTTGGCGTCCTCTTGATTGTGAAACACGCGGGCAGGGGCCTCGATCACGTGGTACTCCGGCTTCACTGCCGAAACCTTGATCACACCACTGCCCAACGATCCCCTGAGGCGTTTAAGGCCGCCCGTCTTCTGGAACGGCTCCTCAATGGTACCTATGATCTTGGCATTCAAACTCTTGGTCACGCCGGGTTGCCAGACCAGCTTGTCGTTTTTCAAAAACGGCTCTTGCGTGTAATGCGCCAACCCTTCGCCCGCGACGGTTTTGGTATCGGGGTGCAAAAGACCCCCTTTGAGCAATTCCGCGATCACAAGGCCAAGTCCACCAGCCGCGTGG
>RCMY010002362.1_pt1 | contig 17167 bp, 15 predicted proteins | sample 2041341 | NCBI WGS metagenome assembly RCMY01 (sample SAMN09708234, study PRJNA481090) | Marine sediment metagenome, whole genome shotgun sequencing project. | reverse complement strand
CTCGAGACCTCATTCACCCTCGACCAGGTCACCGACGAGCACGCCGGGGAGCTGCTCACGCTGCGGCGCGCGGCGTTCGTCACGGAGGCCCAGGCCTACGAGGACCCTTTCATCCCGCCGCTGACGCAGACGCTCTCGGAGCTGCGCGCGGACATGGTCGCACCGGGCGTCGCAAACAGCCACTCGATTACACAAGCGATTCACACGGCGTTAACACAGTGGGCCATGTTTGCGACCTGGGTCGGCGCTACCGTCGATTTGGTCAATTGCATGCCGCCATGGACGTCGGCCCAATCGATGCACGGCGATGCCCCGTGACGACGTCCCACAACCAAGGAGTACTCGGATGGCTTACCGAGCTGAATACATCTGGATCGACGGCACAGAGCCGACCAAAGAAGTCCGTTCGAAGACACGGGTCCTCGCTGACGGCACCGAGCCGGGAATCTGGGGCTACGACGGCTCCAGCACGAACCAGGCTCCAGGCGACAAGAGCGACATCGTTCTCAAGCCCGTGGCGACCTTCCCGGATCCAATCCGCGGTGGCGACGACATCTTGGTCATGTGTGAATGTTTCTTCGTCGACATGACGCCGATTCCGACGAACACTCGAGCGCTCGCTCGAGCGGCCGAGGAGAAGTACGGCGATCAGGAACCATGGTTCGGTCTCGAGCAGGAGTACACGCTCCTCGATCCGCACACCGGTTGGCCCGCAGGTTTCCCGCCGAACGGCTTCCCGGCACCACAAGGTCCGTACTACTGCGGCGTCGGCGCCCTGAAGATCCACGGTCGGCCGATGGTCGAACGCCACACCGACCTGTGCATTGGGGCCGGGCTGAAGATCTCCGGCACGAACGCCGAGGTGATGCCGGGACAGTGGGAGTTTCAGATCGGTCCCGCAGGCACCACGGAGGTCGGCGACCACTTGTGGGTCGCTCGTTACCTGCTGTATCGGGTCGGCGAGGAGTTCGACACCGAGGTCTCGATCGAGGCGAAGCCCATGAAGGGCGACTGGAACGGTGCCGGTATGCACACGAACTTCTCGACCAAGACCATGCGTGAGAGCTACGAGCCGATCATCGCCGCATGCGAAGCGATGGGCGCCGAGGGTGTGCCCGAGCGACACCTCGCCGGTTATGGCGTCGGCATCGAGGATCGCCTGACCGGAGCACACGAAACCCAGCGGTACGACCAGTTCAGCTACGGCGTGTCCGATCGAGGCGCGTCGATTCGTATCCCTTGGCAGTGCGAACAAGACCAGAAGGGCTACATCGAGGATCGTCGTCCGAACGCCAACGCGGATCCCTACGTGGTCGCCGCGCTACTCACCGACACGATCGGCGCTGCGTTGGCGTAACGCCGAGATTTTTGTGCCGTCGCACCAAAATGAGCAGGATGGCCCTGCCGCCGACGAAGTGATGCACCGAAACCTCCTTACAGCGATTTTTCGCGATGGGATGGAGGTCAGGTGTGGCACTGAAGCAGGAAAATCGATGGGAAGCGAGACCTCGGACCGCCGCGTTCTTGAAGATTTGCATCTACTTGGTTCCCTTCATCGCGAGTGCCTTCGCGGCAAGGGCGTCACAGACGGCGTTGCGAACCGCGTATCCCGAAATGCATTGGTCGGTCGCCGCGGTGCTCTCGATTCCGCTCGCTGCCATCGTGCTTGTCGTCTTGGGTCGGGTCATGCGGCGCCTCCTCCCTCTGGCCCTTCTGCTGCGGCTGTCCTTGTTGTTCCCGGACCAAATCCCCGACCGTCTCGGAGTTGCACTCCGGGCCGCGAGCACGAAGCGCCTCGTTCAGCGGATGTCGGAGGACTCGGGCGAACGAGCCAATGCGGCAGAGAACATCTTGGCGTTGGTGGCCGCGTTGGGTGCCCACGACCGTCGGACGCGTGGCCACAGTGAACGTGTCCGAGCGCTGACGATGTTGATGGCCGACGAAATCGGCCTGAAACCAGAGGATAGGGACAGGCTCGAATGGGCTGCGCTGCTTCACGACCTCGGCAAACTCGAAGTTCCCGGTGAGATTCTCAACAAGAACGGACGCCCGACGGACCATGAGTGGGCCGTTCTTCGCGAGCACCCGAGCCATGGTCCCGCCAAGGCTGGAGCTCTCGGCGACTGGCTCGGCGAGTGGATTCATGCGATGGATCAGCATCACGAACGGTTCGATGGTACGGGATATCCACAAGGCCTCTCGTCGGAAGACATTGCACTGAGCGGGCGCATTGTGGCTGTTTCGGACGCGTTTGAAGTCATGACCGCAACTCGTTCGTACAAGAAACCAATGACCACCCAGGCGGCCCGCGACGAGCTTGTCTCCTGTGCTGGCACCCATTTCGATCCGGCGATCGTTCGTGCCTTCATGGCCATTTCGATCGGCGACATTCACCGTGTCCTCGGCCCGACCTCGTGGCTCGCTTCGATTCCATACATCGGATCGGTGACCAACGGTATTGGAGCGACGACGTCCGCAGCGATGCTCGGCGGATCGATCAGCCCAGCGATCGCGACGGCACTGGCTCTCGTGTTGATGTCTCCCACAGCTGAACCTGCCCGTGGGCCTGACCAACCGGTGTTGGCGTTCGCCGAGACCGAGACCGAGGCACCAGAGAGCGACAGCTCCGACATCGTTGTTTCACCTGACTCGGGCGATGAGCTCCTCGCCGCGGTCCGACACAATCCCCGAAGTTCGATCGATCGCGTCATCGTCGAATACCCGGCCGACATCATGGCCAAATTCGAAACGACCGAAACCACCGTCGATGCTGCGCCAACAACTACCCCGGAGCCTGAGGATGAGCACGATCCCGGAGATGGTGCGGACCCCGGGTTGGACGTGGACCTGCCTTCGAGCCTCGATCCTCTCGTCGACAACGTCGTCGGGGATGTCGTCGACGATGTGCTCCAAACGGTCGAGGTGCTGTCGGGCGACCTACTCGCAGATGTCGGGCTCGATGAAGTCGTCGAACCGCTCGTCGGAGAGACCCTCGACATCGTTGACGACGTCACGAACGGGGTCGTCGAACAAACAGGTTTGGAAGCCCCCCTCGAACAAGTTGGCGAGGTGCTGTCACCGCTGACGTCGGGCGATTCTGCGCAGTCCGCTGAAGAAGTCGTCTCCGAGGTGCTCGATCTAGGTGGTTTGTTCGGTCGATGACCCCGGCGTTGGTCGTTCTGGTGTGGTGACTCACTAGATTTGGGGCGTGGGTTTTCTGCGTGTCGCTGTTTGTCAGATCAACACCAAGGTGGGTGACCTCGAGGGGAATGCCGCCAAGGTCCTCTCGTGGATGGCCGAGGCCGAGCGCGAAGGTGCCGATCTTGCGATTTTTCCCGAGCTGACCGTCACGGGATATCCTCCCGAAGATCTGTTGCTGAAGCCGGGTTTCATCGCCGAGAACATCCGCATTCTGCATGAATTGGCATCATCGATCACCGGCGATTGTGCAGCTGCGATCGGCTTCGCAGACGGCGCTGGCCACGGTCAGAGCTTCAATGGTCTCGCGGTCGTCTGCGGCGGCGAAGTGACGTCGATCTATCACAAACGAGCACTGCCGAACTCGGGAGTGTTCGACGAGAAACGAGTTTTCCTACCCGGCTCCGAGCCCATGCGACTCCACGAAATTGCGGGAATCAACGTAGGGATGTCGATTTGTGAGGACGGGTGGATCGCGGGCGGACCGATTCCACAGCTGGCCGCGGGCGGAGCGCAAATCATCATCAACGTGAACGCGTCGCCGTACTACCGACGCAAGACCGACGTTCGCCAGGCGGAGATGATGGCGCGGGTCGAAGAGGCTGGCGGAATTCCGTTGGTGTACGGCAATCAGGTCGGAGGACAAGATGAGCTGGTGTTCGACGGCTCCTCATTCGTCCTCGATGCAAGCGGTGAAGTGATTGCGCGAGCCGGGCACTGCGTCGAAGAACTGCTGATGGTCGATGTCGAAGCGATCGACAGTGCCGTCCCCGCAGACGCTCAATTTCCTGTCGTGCCGGTGTCGGCCGCCACAGGCCGTGAGACCATCTCTATGACGCCCCGGCTCGCACCGCTCGAACATGAACTCGATGAGCTGCACGACGCACTCGTGCTCGCCACCGGTGACTACGTGCGAAAGAACGGTTTCACCGATGTCTGTCTTGGATTGTCCGGCGGAATCGACTCGACGCTGACCGCAGCGATCGCTGCAGACGCCCTCGGTCCCGAGAACGTGCATTGTGTGCTCATGCCCAGCCGGTATTCGAGTGACCACTCTGTGACCGATGCCGAGGACTTCGCACGGCGCCTCGGTGTGTCGTTTCGGACCATCGGAATCGAACCAGCCCACGCGGCCTTCCTCGATATGTTCGCCGATTCCTTCGCCGGCCGTGAAGAGGGGCTCACCGAAGAGAACCTGCAATCACGAATTCGCGGTGTGATCTTGATGGGGCTCACCAACAAGTTCGGTTGGCTCGCGCTGACTACGGGGAACAAGAGCGAAGCGGCGGTCGGATATTCGACGCTGTACGGCGACACCGCCGGCGCCTACGCGGTGATCAAGGACGTGTACAAGCTCGATGTCTACGCCTTGGCCCGCCGGTTTAACGAACGTGCAGGACGAGAGGTGATCCCCGAGGCGGTGATCACCAAACCGCCATCGGCAGAGCTGCGACCCAATCAACGCGACGATCAGAGCCTGCCTCCGTACGAAGAGCTCGATCCGCTTCTCGAGGCGTATATCGAAGGTGATCGCACGATGGTCGAACTCATGGACATGGGTTTCGATGAGGCAACGGTGAAACGCATCACGCGTCTGGTCGACATCTCCGAGTTCAAGCGACGCCAGACCCCTCTGGGTGCCAGGGTGACGAAGAAGGGGTTTGGCCGAGACCGTCGGCTCCCCATCACGAACGGATTCCGGTGAGTCGCGTCGGACTCTCGCCTACATCGGCCTGAGGCGCACCGGCTGTGTTCGCCATTGATTGTTCGGGAGTGACAAATCGGCGTGATGTTACTTTCGACACATTTTCGACACCGTACGCGGTGGTGGCGACCAAATCGGTCGGTAGGGTTTCCCTTCAGGTCGGCGCTGAATACGTCGAAACAACTGCATCACCTGCCCGACTGGGTGGCGTAGTCAACACGGTGGTGGCGAAAGCCGCTTCTGGGATCAGATTGGAGAATCCTCTTGGCGAAAGAGCGTGTCGAGCGGGACGAAGAAGATCTTGTCCGGCTATATCTCACAGATATTGGCCAGTACCCGTTGCTGACCAAGGACGACGAGGTCCGGCTCGCCCAGGCGATCGAGAAGGGTGCCGAAGCACGCGCCAAGATCGATGAGCCGGGTGACGTCACACCAGCCAAACGTCGCGAGCTCAATCGTGATCTGCGGCGGGGAGAAGAGGCCGAACGTACATTTGTGCAGTCGAACCTGAGGCTCGTCGTATCGATTGCAAAGAAGTATCAGGCATCGGGTTTGCCACTTCTCGATCTCATTCAAGAGGGAAACCTCGGCCTCATGCACGCAGTCGAGAAATTCGACTGGCGCAAGGGCTTCAAGTTCTCGACGTATGCAACGTGGTGGATTCGCCAGGCGATCACCCGTGGCATCGCCAACACCGGTCGCACGATCCGGCTACCTGTGCACGCGGGTGACACGCTCACTCGGCTGCAGAAGGCCCGGTCACGCCTCGAGCTCAAGCTCGGTCGTCCAGCAACACTGTCGGAGCTCTCCGCCGAAGTGGAACTTCCAGAAGACAAGGTGACGGAGGCGCTTCGATTCGCTGCCGAGCCGTTGTCACTGTCGGAACCGCTTCGCGAAGACGGCGACGCCGAGCTTGGCGATGTGGTCGAGGATCGCTCAGCCGACTCACCGTTCGAGGTGGCCGCCACGGCGCTGCTTCCCGATGAGATCAGCCGACTCCTCTCTCCGCTCGACGAGCGTGAGCGAGAGATTCTCAAGCTGCGTTTCGGCCTCGACCGAGGCGAACCGCGCACCCTCGAAGAGGTTGGTGAACATTTCAACTTGACCCGAGAGCGAATCCGCCAGATCGAGGCTCGTGCGATGTCGAAGTTGCGCCATCCATCGAGCGACACGGGGGCGCGAGATCTGCTCGCGGTCTAATTCTGGAGGTGTCTGAGTACCTGGTGGGCTCCCCCGCCTTCAAAGCGGGCGATACGGGCGATCCCCGTATGGCGGGTTCGATTCCCGTCCACCTCCGCCAAATCGTTGTCCTGGTCGCCGCAGTCTTTTTGGTGATCGCACTCATCCCGTCGACGGCGATCGGCGCAGCTCGGCTGTTGTCCTCGATACCAGCCGATGGCGACCGGCTCGAATCGCTCGAACTGATCGAGTTCGATTTCGACACATTGCTGCTCGAGTCTGGCGCCAAAGTCACGGTGACCCGACTCGACGGAACGTCCTTTCCTGTTACTGACACACTGGTCACCGGGACGACGCTTCATGCGTCGGGTCCGGACGGGCTGCCGCCGGGCAACTATTTGATCGGGTTCACCGCACAATCGGCGGATACATCGATCAACGAGGGGTCGATTCGAATTTCGATCGAGGCGCCCGGCGAGTCGTTCGGCGGTGGGCTGTTCGTCATCGTGGTGTTTGCCGCGGCGATGGGAATATTTGCAGGCCTCGTGTTCCGGGCAGACAAGAGGCGACGACCACGCTCCCGCTAGGTTGGAATGTAGTGATCACCCATCGAATCGGCCGCGTCGAAACACTGATTCTGCTTGCTACTCTCGTGCTGACGGTCGTCATCGTGCCGCCGGTCGCGGCCCAAGAGCGGCCGCAGCTCCCGCTTGGCGTGTCCACCTGGGTTCCGATCGTCGATTCGGTTGTAGTCGACGGTGATCTTTCCGACTGGGCGGACGTCCCGAGCATCGTCACGTCGACAGGACCCACGCCAGCGCAGGACCCGGCAAACACCGGAAGCGTGACCTGGGGGGTGGCCGCAGTCGGGCAAACGCTTGTGTTCTCCGCCACGGTCGTCGACGCCACGATCGTTGCTGGCCAGCATGGTGATGACTACTGGAACGAAGACTCGATCGAGTTGTATGTCAACTTCTCCGATGACTTGGGGCCGACGAGTTATGGGCCGGGAATTGCCCAGATCACCTTCTCGCCAGTCGACATTGGAAACATCGACCCAACCTCACTCACCATCAGCGGAAACAACGCATCCGACATGTCGGTCATCGGATTGGTGTTCGCCACAGCAGATGGATGGGGAGTCGAGGCCGCTCTCGATCTCGACGGACTCACCGCCCCGGTGGACGGCGGAGAATTTGGTTTGCAGCTTCAGGCAAATGGTTCGAGCGGAGGCGACCGCGACACCAAACTCAGCTGGTCGCTCGCCGACGTCAATGATCAGTCATTCAGTGATCCAAGTGTGTTCGGCACAGGAGTCTTCGTCGATGAGAACACCGCGAGCGTCGACGAGCCCTCGACAGACACATCGACAGAGACCGCAGCCGCCGACGAAGGTGACGCGGCTGTCGCCACCAACGAACCTGCCGCCGACGTGTCGATCGACGATGCCACCGCCGACTCGTCTCCCGATGCATCCGCTGCGCCAGCTGGTTCGCCCGAGGAGGCCCCTGGCACGACGTTGTTGATTGCAGCCGTGTTTTCGGCTGCCTCGATCATGATCGGCGGCTTCTGGTTCGAGCACCGGCGAAAGCTCGACGAGCAGCGCCGTGCCGCTGCCGTCAAGCAGGCCGCCGAGGAGCAGCTGGCACTCGGAGCGCCGGAGTTGGAGACCTCGGAATAACGCGACATCGCGTCGCCAGACGGCGAGCGGTGTGACTAGCGCGCTCGTTCGATCGCGCGGTTGACGAGGTTCTCGAGCATTTCCTGCTGGCCGCTGATCGGGCTTGGGTCGATGTTTTTGGCGAGGACGTCGGCATGGAGGTCGGCCAGACCAACTTCTCCGGCGAGGATGCGTTGACCGCGATCGGTTCGCCATCGGGCGTAGCGGGCGTCGACGAGCGAGGCCAGTTCACCGTCTTCGATGAGGGCAGCGGCAACGAGCAGACTGCGTGCCATCGTGTCCATCGCCCCGATGTGACCATGAAACAGGTCGTTGGGGTGCATGCTCTGTCGGCGCAGTTTGGTGTCGAACATGAACCCACCGGTGGTGAAGCCGCCGCCAAGAAGGATCTCGTAGACACCGAGGCTCATCTGTTCGACCGAGTTCGGAAACTGATCCGTGTCCCAGCCGAGTCGATCGTCGCCGCGATTGGCGTCCACGGATCCAAAAATGCCGTTCGTGACAGCCTGTTTCACCTCATGGTTGAAATCGTGGCCACTGAGGGTGGCGTGGTTGACCTCGATATTGACCTTGATGTCGTTCTCGAGTCCGTGATGTTGCAGGAACCCAAAGACGGTCGCCGAGTCGTAGTCGTACTGATGTTTCGTCGGTTCCTGTGGCTTTGGTTCGATCAAGATGGTGCCCTCGAAACCAATCTGCTTCTTGTAGTCGACGACCATGTGCAGGAAACGCCCGAGCTGGTCGAGTTCTTGGGCCATGTTGGTGTTGAGCAGCGTGTCGTACCCCTCGCGCCCACCCCACAACACGTAGTTCTGGCCGCCGAGACGGTGGGTGGCGTCCAGACAATGTTTCACCTGTGCCGCGGCGTGGGCAAAGACGTCGGGGTTCGGGTTTGTCGAAGCCCCGGCGGCGTACCGGGGATGCACGAAGGCTTGGGCGGTTCCCCAGAGCAACTTCGTGCCGGTCGTGGCCATCTTGGCCTCTGCGTAGTCGATCATGGCGTCGAGGTTCGCGCAGCTTTCTGCGAAGGTGGCGCCCTCGGGTGCGATGTCGCGATCGTGAAAACTCCAGTAGGGGATCCCGAGTTTGTCGAAGAACTCGAAGGCGGCGTCCATCTTCAGTCGGGCGGCATCCATGGGTTCTATCGAGGGGTTGAACCATGGACGATCGAACGTGCCGGTACCGAAGATGTCGGCACCCACCCACGCAAAACTGTGCCAGTAACAGACGGCCATTCGCAGCTGGTCTTCCATCGACTTGCCAAGGACGACTCGGCTCTTGTCGTACCAACGGAAGGCGAGCGGGTTGTTCGACTCGGGTCCCTCGTAGGCGATCTGGTTCGGAACCTCGCTGAAAAAGTCGGACATGGTTGTGTGGAGCCTTTCGATTGTTGTTTGTTCCGGTCGAGGATCGCGTCGAGGAAGGAGAACGCCGACAACCAACCGAGATGGCCAAGTTAGTCCTGGAGCTCTCGGCCTCGAACGCAGTGACTACACGAACCGCCTCGACGACTGCACGAACCGTCTCGACGACCACTCTTCGCGCGAACCAGGGGAACCAGGGGGTCAGACCCCTCTCGTTGGATTGGTTGTTTCATCGCCAAGTTTCGCTGTTGGCGCTAAACGTTTGTCCAGTACGAGCGATGGGGCCTGACCCCTTTCCCGAAAAAGGGGTCAGGCCCCCTTCACAGAGAGTGGTTGAGGATGCGTTGACTCGTGACGGCCCTGTCTTGGCTGACAGATCTCGAGAGGTCGCGGTAGGTACGATGCGGGTGATGCAGCGTCGACCGTCGAGAGCCACACGCGGATCGCCTGCAGAACCAACCAAACGCCAGTCGTTGATTGTGACGTGGGCGATCGGGTTCGTGCTGCTGCTGAGCGCGTGTGCATCTGACTCTGCGGCAACGACGTCGGGTGCAGAAGGCGACTCGGCTGAGGGCCAACCGCCGACCGATCTTGCCGTTGACGACGACGCGACGGTGACGAGCTCGAGCTCGGGAGCTGACGAATCGGCGACGCCGACCACGACTACGTCCCGTTCATCGACATCGACGTCGAGCACTGCCTCGACGACCACAGCCGCTCCGACCACGACCTCGACGACCATTCCCACGGTGCCCCTCGAAACAATCGAACTCGAGCTCGAACTCATCTCCACATTCACGAGCCCCGTTGGTGTGGTGACCAACCCGACAACCGACGATCTTTATGTCGTGGAACAGGGCGGTCGTGTCGTCCGGCTGCCTTCGGGACGTGCCGAAGGCGCAGATGTCACGCTGGATCTCCGCGGATCGGTCAGTCTGGGGAACGAACAAGGTTTGCTCGGTCTCGCCTTTTCGGCCGATGGTCACCGCCTGTACGTCGACTACACCGACACGTCTGGAACGACGGTGATCGCCCGATACGAGATGGATGGCCTGATCGCCGATGCACAATCGGGCGAAACACTCCTCACGATTCCCCAGCCGCGCGGCAACCACAATGGCGGTCAACTGGCATTGGGCCCCGATGGCTTTCTCTACATCGGCCTTGGCGACGGCGGGGGAGGAGGAGACCCGGACAGCAACGGTCAAAACCCCGACACACTCCTCGGTTCGATCCTGCGAATCGACGTCTCTGCATCATCTGGCTACGACATTCCTGCTGACAACCCTTTTGTCGACGGGGGCGCTCCGGAGGTGTTCATCTGGGGTATTCGTAATGCCTGGCGATTTGGGTTCGATTCAGCAACTGGCGATCTGTGGATTGGCGACGTTGGCCAAGATCGATTCGAGGAGGTCACGGTCCTTCGAGCTTCCGAGGGAGGTGGAAACGGTGCCAATCTCGGCTGGAACGAGGCCGAAGGTACAGAGCCGTATCGAAGCGGCACGATCCCCGAAGATCACGTGGCACCAGTCATCACCTACGCCCATGTCGGTGGTCGGTGCTCGATCACCGGCGGTGAGGTGTATCGGGGTTCTGCAATCCCACCCCTGGCGGGTACCTACCTGTACGGCGACTTCTGTTCCGGCGAGGTGTTCGGTTACCGAGTCGACGGCAGTGCCGATCCGACGCTGCTCGATCTGTCCGCGGTAAGCCGGCTCTCGAGTTTTGGGGTTGACAGCAACGACGAGATTCTCGCGGTCAGTCGCAGTGGCGGCCTGTATCGGATCATCGCCCGCTGAACGCCTCAGGCTGTGCGACGACGAGAACGCACATACCAGCCGGCGCCACCTGCCAGCGCTCCGACGCCGGCAACCAGGGCTCCGGTTCTTGCGTGCTCGCCGACGCGTTGGCGTAGCGGCACGGTATTGGAAAACCAGCGGACTTCCCAGCCCCTGTCGTTGGCGATACGGGCGAGGGCTTTATCGGGGTTCACGACGATGGGATGCCCGACCGCTTCGAGCATTGGCAGGTCGGTGATCGAGTCGGTGTACGCGTAGCAGGCGTCGAGATCGAGATCGTGCTCGAGTGCGAGGGCTTCGATGGCATCGACCTTGTACGGGCCGTATGAGTAGAACTCGACTTCACCGGTGTATTTCCCCGCGCGGTCGGTCTGGGCGATCGTGGCCACTGCTCCGTTCGCGCCGAGGTACTTCGACAACGGAACCACGACCTCCTCGGGTGATGCGGACACCATGAACACCATGTGGCCAGCAGCTTTGTGCGCTGCGATCTCCTCGACAGCCTCGCGGTAGACGATCGGTTCGATCACCTCGGCCAGCGCGTCCGTGACCAGCGCGGAGACCTCCTTTTGGTCCCATCCCTTGCACAGCCGGAGCGCGTTGTTGCGCATGTCCTCCATGCGGTCGTGGTCGGCGCCGAGGTACTTGAAGACGAGGCGTCCCCACACGGCTCGCATGATCAGTCGGCTATTGATGAACCCCGCATCACGAAGTGTCGAGCTGAACGCAAACATCGACGCAGTCGCGATCGTTGTCTTGTCGAGATCGAAGAAGGCTGCAGCGTTTCGTGCAGGGATCACGTTCGTGTCGCCCATCGTCTCAACACTAGATCGCTCGCGTTGCCACGAGCGTTCGCTCTGCGCGACAGTGTCATACGGCACACAATGCGCCGCTCTCGCCACCGTTCTGGTTGGCCGACACTTCCCCCGTTGTCGACTCGTGCGCTGCGGCGCGGAGAGCCTCATTTGTTCTGGTCATTTGTTGCCCCCAAAGGGGGAGTAGGTGTCTCGGTCATCGCTGCATCAGTTGCCGCAAAATTGTCGGCGACGATCCCTGTCACGATCGTCGATTTTTGCGGTGATCAACCGGAGATCTTCGGTGTTGGTTCGGACGTCTTGGCTGTCCAGGGCGTCCACGACTGGCTGTCTGCCGACGCTTCGGTCTCCGCTGCTGCCTTGTCCAATCTCGAGATCGAGGTGCATTCGACGCTGCGGATCATTCCCGCCGGCATCACGCGTTCATCGACTGTGTCGACAGAACGGTGCGCTGAGCTGGTCGACGTGTGTGGTCGCGCTGGCATGGTCATCGCCGACGTGGGGGTGCTCGGCGCCGATCCTGTCGCACCTCTCTCGCTGATCTGCGCAGCCGGCGACCAGACGACCATGGTTGTTCGAGCGTGTTACCTCGCGCTTCGAAAAGCGAGGTTGTGCCCGGTGGTTGCCGATCACGTCGTCGAGTTGGTGGAGGGTGGACGTTCCTTGCGCACGATCGACGTCGAAGCCGTGCTGGGCCAACCCGTGACCAGTCGCCTGGCGGTCGATCCGTGTGTTGCTCGAGCCGTCGATGCGGGTCTGATGATGAAACGGTTGCCCCGTGCCCTCCGCCGTGTTGCGGCTGAACTGTGCGTAGATTCACAGGCGTTGGCGGGATCGAGATGATCGGGTCCACATCGGACGACACGGTTGAGGCGGTCCACCGTGCACTTTGGGAAGGGCTCGAGGGTCACACGCTGCCGAGTAGCGGCACCCGCGAAGTCACCGCAGATGACGAGGCGCTGCTCGATCAGCGAATTCGCGAACTGATCGCTGCGACCGAGCCCTTGGCCGGCCGAGAACGAGTCGCCTACCTCTCGCGAGAAGTCCGAGCCCGCGTCGATGGGTTAGGACCGCTGCATGAGTTCGCGCTCGACGACGAGGTGAGCGAGATCATGGTCAATGGCGACGGTGCCGTGTGGGTCGAGCGGTTGGGTCGGCTCGAACGCACCGGAATGCGCCTCGATGCAGCGCAGAGTGCACACCTTGTTCGTCGGCTCGCTGCTCGTGTTGGTCGGCGGATCGACCAAACGAGACCAAGTGTCGATGTGCGATTGGCCGATGGTTCACGGTTGCACGCGATCATTCCTCCGCTGGCTGTCGATGGTCCGTGTGTCACGATCCGACGATTTCGCAATCGTGATCTGCAACTCGACGACATGGCCGATCCCGAGGCGAGCACGATCTTGCGGCGCTCGGTGCACACCTCGCTCACGATCGTCGTCGCTGGTGGAACGTCATCGGGAAAGACGACCCTGCTCAATGCACTCGGTGGGTGCATCGACCCCGACGCGCGGTTGGTGACCATCGAGGATGCCGCCGAGCTTCGACTTCCAGGCGGTCACATAGTGCGGCTCGAGACCAGAGGCCCGACGGAAGGAACGAACGCTGTCGGCCTACGCGAGCTGGCTCGACACGCGTTGCGAATGCGGCCGGATCGGATCATTTGTGGCGAGATGCGTGGAGCCGAGGCACTCGACCTCGTGCAGGCCATGAACACCGGGCATCGCGGTTCACTCTCGACCGTCCATGCGAACAGCGCGTCGGATGCTCTTCGGCGCATCGAGACCATGATGCTCCTCGGTGACGCCGATCTTCCGTTGCACGCAATCCGAGAGCAGATCGCGTCATGTATCGACCTGATCGTGATGATGGCGAGGCGGCCGAATGGCGAACGTCGGGTCGACTCGATCGCTGCAGTGCCCGATGAGCCGAGCGAGGGTTGGGTTCTCGACGAGTTGTTCAGCACCGAAGAGTCGAACCGATGAGCATGCCACGGCGTCTGGTTGGCCCGCTCGGGTCTGGAGCTCCGAAATCGCCACCAAAACATCTGGCGGCTCTACGCCGTGTTGACGACACCTGGCGCGCACACGCTAGAGACCTCGGCGTGCAGCTCAGATGGTCACCGCTGGTTCTCGGTGCAGTCCTGTGGTTCTTGCTCAGCGCACTCGGTGCACTCGCTGCCGGACTCCTCGGATCGTTGGGTGCGGGGGGCATCGTTCTCTTCATCGTCGTGTTCGCACGTCGGCTCGCGGCGCGACGTGTGCTGCGCCGAGCGCAGTCGATGCTCCCGGAGATCTGCGTTCGACTGTCTCGCACGATTCGTTCGGGTCGATCTGTCGAGGAGGCGTTCAACGACGTGGTCGGTCACGTGAGCCCGCTCCCGATCGGCGTGTCGCGGGTGGCCAACCAATCGCGAACTGGCCGACCGCTCGAAGTCGCGATTGACGCGTGGATTCGCGAAGCGGAGTCGAGCGCGGAGCGCCTGCTGAGCAGCGCGCTGCACCTGGGAGTTCGCCAGGGTGGTGAGCTTGCGACCACACTCGATGTTGTCGGTGGCGGTCTACGTGATGACCTCGAGTTGGATGCTCGGCGTCGGGTGCTGCTCGTGCAGGCAACGTCGTCTGCTGCGGTGTTGGTCATGCTGCCTGTCGTGTTCGCCACTGTTGCGTCGGTCCTCCGGGGCGGCTTGGTGTTCCAGGGGCGTCTTGGGGTTGCACTCATCGCTGCGGGGCTTGCGCTCGATGCGATCGGCTGTCTGTGGATGCGGTCGCTGATGAGAGGCCTTCGATGAATTGGCTGGTCACTCTTGGTGTCATCTCGGTGGGGTTGGCGGGGGGAATTCGTGGCATCCACTGGGGATTGCGCCGCCGTCGTGCGCGCGAGCTCGCGTTCGCCCGGACCCGCGGGCTTCCGAGCGCTGTCCTGCTCCTGCAGGTCGCGATCGCGGCAGGCCTCAGTCCACGGGCCGCGATCTCAGCGGTCGGCGCGGTTCCCGTTGACCACGGAGAGCTCGCAGTCGCGACCCGCGACTTCGCGCTCGTCGGTGAACGGCTCGAGCTCGGGGCTGATCTGGCTTCGGCCATTTTGTCTCTCGGCGAGCACGAGACATCGGTGTCGTTCATCGGGGTGCTCGACGTCATGCGGCGAGCCGAAGTCGACGGCGTGGCGCTGGCGACGCACCTCGAGCTCGTGTTGCAGGACCTTCGCCGCGACCGCGCCCGAGCGCTCGACGCGGCTGCGCAGCGTCTGACCGTTTCGTTGTTGTTTCCGCTTGTGGTGTGCATTCTCCCGGCGTTCGTGTTGCTCGCCGTCGTTCCGCTCCTCCTGGGAGCGCTCTCGAGTCTTCCCGGTTGATCCGGGCCGACTCTCTCGGCACGACGTGTGCCTGCAAACAACCATCACAGACGAAAGGAGGTGCTCTCATGCACCTCACGACATTCATCAAACTGCACAGAATTGCATCATCGGTGCTTCTGAGTTTCCGAGACCGAGGCGAGCGCGGCCAGTCGACAGCCGAGTACGCACTCCTCCTGCTCGGAGCGGCGACGATCGCACTGATCGTCGTGAGTTGGGCGACCGGGACCGGCAAGATCGGGGAGCTGTTCGACGCGGTCGTCGACTCGATCATCGGAAAGGTCTGATGGTCGGCGGCGTTGAGGGCCATCGTCGAAACGATCGCGGTCAGGCCACGGTCGAGTTTGCGTTGGTCCTCCCGCTGCTGGTCGTGTGCATCGCCGGGCTTGTGTGGGTGGGCCAGGTGGTGACATTGCAGGTTCGTCTCGAACACGCCGCGCGCGAGGGTGCTCGTGCGGCTGCGGTCGAGCCCGAGTTCGCAGCTGATCGGGCCAGACGCGCGGCGATCCAATCGATGCCAGATCTCGACGCTGTCTCCGCTGTCGTCGGTGCCGAGTTCGTGAGTGTTCACGTACTTCGAACCACCGGCGGTGTGCCGTTGATCGGGGTGGGATCTCGTGAGCTCACGGCAGTGGCATACATGCGTCGCGAGGACATCACGCCCTGATCGAGCAGGCCATTTGACCCTCAGCTGGCGAAGAAAACGAGTCGATAAGAAGTTGATGGACTCAGGGCCGACAACGGGCGCGAACGAGAGCTCGAAGACATGGGCGTCTCGGCCCGCGCTCGCAAAGATCGTCCGCGTTGTCCTGTTTCTCGCTCCAGTGTTTGTTGGATGGCTCGCCGTTCGCCTGACCGGGACGTTGTACTGGCGACCAGCCGGCTGGCTCGGGACGGCATCGTGGATCGGTCATGCGATCGTTGTCGCCAGCGCGGCGGCACATCTCACCAAGAAGGCGGCTCAACGGCTTGCCCCGATGTCGACGCTGCTCAATCTGACGATGGTGTTTCCCGATCATGCACCATCGCGCTTCGGGGTCACCCTCAGATCGGGAAGCCTGAAAAAGCTCACCCCTGAACAGCTCATTCTCAGTGAGAACACCCAGGAGGCGGCCGAGCAGGCCATGGCTCTCGTCGCCGAACTCGGCAGACATGAGCCGCGCACACGTGGACATACCGAACGTGTGCGCGCGTATGCCGAGCTGATCGGCGAAGAAATGGGCCTGTCGGAGGACGATCTCAACCATCTGCGGTGGGGCGTGCTGCTCCACGATGTGGGAAAACTCACCGTGCCCGCCCACATCCTGAACAGCACCGAGAAGCCGACCGACGAAGAATGGGAGATTCTCAAGAAACACCCCCTCGAGGGACAGAAGATCCTCAAACCGCTGCATGGTTGGCTCGGACACTGGGCCTTCGTCTCGTTGCACCATCACGAACGATGGGATGGCAGCGGGTATCCCGTCGGGCTGAAAGAAGAGGAAATCTGCCTTGGCGGTCGAATCGCTGCAGTCGCCGACGCCTACGACGTGATCACGTCGAAACGAACGTACAAGGAGGCGATGTCACCGGCAGCTGCGCGTGAGGAGTTGGTGCGGTGCGCTGGCGGTCAGTTCGATCCGGCCGTCGTCCGGGCGTTCTTGCGTATCAGCCTTGATGATCATGGCCGGTCGTTCGGCTTCCTCGGTTGGCTCTTCGAGCTCCCGACGGTTCTTCGGATGACGAGTTCGGTTGCGTCGGCCGCTCCCGCGACCGTGTCGGCTACGGCGACCGCTGCCGCTGCACTGAGCGTCTCGGTTGCCTCGGTGGCTGGAGCGCCGGCAGAGCCGCCGCCGGCTGTCGCTTTTGCCGACCCGACCATCGACGTCGTGCAGCTGGACGAACCGATTCCGACGACATCGACGATGGTCATCGTCATCGAAGATGGCGCCATTGCCGAATCAACGATCGTTTCGGCTGTACCGACCACGACGACGGCGGCACCGACCACAACCACCACCACAACGGCGGCACCGACCACAACCACCACCACAACGGCGGCACCGACCACAACCACCACGACAACGGCGACA